>Ga0247727_10007443_pt1 | contig 20859 bp, 15 predicted proteins | sample WisWelCaveWW1625_FD_202498 | JGI IMG/M metagenome (GOLD analysis project Ga0247727, IMG submission 202498) | Biofilm microbial communities from Wishing Well Cave, Virginia, United States - WW16-25 | ecosystem: Environmental > Aquatic > Deep subsurface > Groundwater > Cave microbial mat | place... | reverse complement strand
AGAGCGAGCGAGGTCAAGCCAGACGGTGTTTTTGAATTGGATTTGATTGTCTGAGAGGAGCCAGTTCTTGAGAAACGTCAAACGTAAAACGTCAAACGTTGGGATTTTGGGATTTTGGGATTTTTCTTCCAGGGTTATTTCGGGATCGATTTTGATGAAGATGGCGCGCTCGCGGTGGGCGAGGGCTTCGAGGTCGGCCAGGACGGTGGCGGCAAGTTCAGCGTTCGACCAGTCGAGACACGGGCCTTTGGGGACGTAGAGGATAGAAAACGGGCCGACTGCCCGCTTGAGGACTTGGGCGGCGGCGAGGGGTCGCGGGTGCACGCTTCGCGCGCTCCCACTATTCTGCCAGAGAAGTCTACGCGCCGACCAACCGTAGCGCGACTTGAACTCGCCCCACTGCCACGACTGGAGCAGGTGGGCGTTGGGGAGGGTGACGAGGGTGGTGTCCCAGGTTTGGGAGTCGGTGACGGGGTGAAAGGGGGACAAGGTGACAGTGCTCAAGCGGCAAGTATACGCCTAATCTGCGCTAGTGATAGAATAAGGCCATGAAGTTGTCAATACCAGACGAGCAGCTAAAAGAATACAAGCGCACCGCCCGTGTGCGCTGGCAGGCCGAAAAAGCTCATACCGTGGCGCGTCGCGCCAGAGCGTGGGAATTGGCAAAGCAGGCGGCTGAATTGCTTAAGCGAGACTATCAAGTTCAGCGCGTTGTCGTCTTCGGTTCGCTCGTTCAGCCGGATCGCTTTACGGCTTACTCTGATGTTGACCTGGCCGCTTGGGGACTGACCTCAGCCAACTGGCTTAAGGCCATTGGCGCAGTTAGACATTTAGATCGCACAGGTGATATTGAAATCAACTTGGTAGATACAGCATGCTGCTCCGATGAGCTATTAGCCGCCATTGAGCGAGATGGAGTTTCACTATGATTCCTCGTTACCGCTTGCTGGTCGAGCGGGTGCGCGCGGAACTGCGTTCGATTGAAAAAGTTGTTGCTCGCGCCGTAGGTCATCGCTCACTTTCCCCTCGTCGCTTCAAATAATAAGCCAGGTACAGCCGATACATAAACGGCGAATACACCCGATCAAACGCCCCCGGCGCGCGCAGGAGCTGGCCGCCGAAGCCGCGCTTGAAGCGGTAGACGCCCCATAGGCCGTCGTGGCGAGTCTCGAAGCTGGCTTCGAGCGTCGCTTCGTCTTCGTCTGGCACGCCCCACAGGTCGTAGTGAGTCGCGCCACGGGCTTTGGCCCAGCGCATGGCCTCCCACTGCAAAAGATAGGCCGGCATGCGGTTGCGTTCGGCGTCGGACGAGCCGCCGTAAAAGTACCACGCCCGCTCGCCGAGGGCGAACAGCATCAGCCCGGCCAGCGGCTGGCCGTTGAGCGTGGCGAGGAATAGCTGAGCCTGGCCGGACGGGTGAAAGAGTTCGTAGGCTTTGCGATAGTACGCGCCGGAATGCACGCCGAACTTGTCGCGCTCGCCCGTGACTTGCATCAGTTGGATGAACGTCTCCACGTCGTCGCAGGGAGTGATGACGACATCCTTCTTGGCCGCCAGCCGGATGTTGTAGCGCGTCTTCTGTTTCATGGCGGCCAGGATCGTTTCTTCGTCTGGCCGCAAATCAACGACGAGCGTGCGGCGCGGCTGGATCGGGTGCGGGCTGGGTTGAAAGCCCAACTCGGCGAGGCGGTTGACCGGGGCTTCGTCCGGCTCGATCTTCAGAAAGATGGCGTGCGCGGATCGGGCGACGTGGTTTATCGAGTCAAATAGATACCCAACCAGCGACGAGTTGTGCCAATCTACTAAGGGGCCTTTAGGAATGTAAGCGATGGAAGCCAGGCCGAGGGGCAGGGGGCGAAACAGAATTTGCGCCCCGGCTACCAGCTTGCCGCTCTCGCGAACGTCCACGCGGGCGGCAGACCAGCCAAAGGCGCATTTGAGGTCGGCCCAGGCCGACGTTTGCAGGATGTGGCCGTGAGGATGTGCTTCGACGAAGGCATCCCAGGTTGCGGCAGTGATGGGGGAAGGCACGGGGGCATTATACCAATCTGATAAAGCTTCGCTCTCAGACCAATAATTGCCCTCGATAGAAAATGCGCTGCCGCCTTGCACAGAGTCGCAAGCACTCTGAGCGGAGGGGCGCGGTGCTGTTCCGCGCCCTGTAGTCGAAGAGTGCGGGTCTTACGCTCAAGCCGCTTACTTTTCGTCAGAGAAGTCGAGTTGTGCCTCGTAATTTCGATACGGCTCAATCAGCACCGCATTGCCCACCCCGGTCAGCACGATGTTGGTGGACGTGTGTGGGATGAGGTACTCGCAACGCTCAAGTTGGGTGGCGGTGACGAGTTGCAGTTTGCATCGCCGGAAGAGTTCCAGCACCGGGCCAATGTGTTCAACGTCCATTTTAGCGAAGGCGTCGCCGCAGGCGGCAAGCCGGATGATGGGCCGGCCCTCGCGCCCGGTGATGCGGTATAACTGGGTGAACAAAGCGGCCAGCGTCAGGTAAAACACGATCCCGGTTTCAGCGCCGGTGTTTGTGTCCAGCCGCCTCCTCTGCCCGGCTCCACTTTTGACTTCCATGTTGTAGCTCAAATAACGGCGGTAATCGGCCAGATCGGCCTCGGGCTGAGAGGTGAGGGCCTCGTAGAACTTGCCGAACGCCGCCTGGTGATCGCGGTAAAACCGGCTCTCGAAGAGCGGGCCATCGCCGGCTTGCTCCGAGCTGGCGATGAGTTCGTAAAACTCCCTGACCTGGGGCGCAGGCTCGTGGACGAAACGATACACGTTGCCTTCGAGCGGGAGTTCTGCGAGAGTGTCGTTGATTTGCTCCAGGGCGCGCCCGGCTTCGGCAAGCTGTCCGCGCAGTCGGCGCAGAACGTGATCGCGCAGTTCCTCTTCGATGTCGTGTTCGGTGTTGGCAATCTGGGCTTTGTAGCGCGGTAAGTCGCCGGTCGTCAGCCGCTTGTGTTCTTCGGCATAACGCGCCTCGGCAGGGTCGCCGGGGCGGGCCACGAATTGAAAGCTGAGGTTGTAGACAGTGGCGGCTTCGGTCAGCCGCTGGCGGGCATCTTTGGTCTTGGTCTCAAACTCTCGCTCTTTGTATTCGCCGTTGCGAATCGCCTCGTTCAAGGCTTGCCCTGAGACTGAAAGGAGTGTCGAAGGGTCAGGCTGTTTGAGAGACTGCGCCAGTAATTCTTCGGCGGCGGCCACGGCCTCGGGCAACTGGGCGCGGGTTGCGGCGGCTTGCCGTTCAAGTTCGGCATGAGCATTCTTAGCCGCCTCAAAATCGGCCTGGCGGGTGCGCAGTTCAAGTTCGAGCACGGCCAGCTTGTGGCTGATATCATCGCGCGCTTTGCTCTGGCGGGCGAGGTCGTCTTTCAATCCTTTGGCTTTGTTCTCCAGTTCGACGACGGGCGTCATGTCGAGCGCCCGCAGTTCAGCCTGAAGGGCATTGGCTTGAGCGCGGGCCGGGCGCTCGTCCAGTTGCGCGTTCAATCGCGCCCGCAGTGCCGGAAGTTCGCGTCTGCCCTCCAGCGTCTTGAGCAGAGTGTCGGCATGGCCCAACTGCTTCTCCAGTTCAGCCAGCCTGTCGTTCGCCTCTTGCAGTTCACGCTCACGGGCTTCAATGTGCGACTGCGCCGCCCGGCTTCCAATAAACCAGAGTTGATATTGTTCGCGCGGCACGGCGCGCATTGTCCAATCGCTGTACACCTTCACCTCGGGCGTAATCGCGCGGCGGTGGCGGCGCAGTTCGTCAACCGAATTGCAGGTGATGATGTCGCCCAGCATGGCGTTGACGTAGTCGCGCAGGTCGGGGTACTCGGTCGTCACCTGTTCGGCCAGCGAACCGGGCCGGGCGGGGCGCGCGTCTTTGTCGGGGCTGGCAAAATCCAGCAGGCCGGCGTCCGACAAGCCGGCCTTGTTCAAGGCGCGCTGGGCGTCGTCGAGCCAGGTGAGAGAGACGATGGCCTCAAAGCGGCGCGGGCCGAGCATGGCCTCCACCGCATCCTGCCAGCGCGGGTCGGGTATCTCCAACAGTTCACACAACAGCGGCGGCTTCTTGCCAATGACGGGCGCGACGATTTCTAGTAATTTGGCGACGCTCGGCGGATAAGGCAGTTGTTTATGATCGCGCAGGCCCGCCAGTTCTTGATTGAGCGACTCGCTTCGGGCATGCAAGGCGCTACTCTGCTCGACGAGCTTGACTCTCATTTCCCTGATTCTGGTGGAAGCTGCCTCCAAGTGGGAAGCCGTCTCTTCTATCGCCAGTGACAGGGCGGGGGCAGGCGGCTCGTCGGGAGCAGTGGCGGCCAGGCCGTCGAGCCAGGCGCGCAGTGCCGAGTCGTCGTCCAACTTGCCGGGCAGTGGCCGCAAAGAGTCGGCGGCGCTCGTCAAGTCGCGCCGCAAGGCAGTCCAGCGCGCGCGAGTCTCGTCAGCTTCGCGAGTTGCATGGCCTAGTTGGAGTTGAAGCTCGGAGCGGCGCCGGGCCTGCCCGGCTTCAAACAACAGCCGCTCGACTTCGCGCAGTTTGGATTCGGTGTCGGCAATGGCGGCCTGGGAATTGGTGTATTGGTGATTGGTTATTTTGATTTGTTCTTGTGTTTGGGCAATTTGCTGTTGAATGAACTCGGCGTGTTTTGCGGCGGCGGCAACGCGGAGCAGGGCGGCCAGCACGGCCTGTTGATCGCGCTGATGAGTCAGGCGGCGCACTTCGGCCTGGTGGTCGAGGACGGTTTGCAGTCCGGCGATCCGTTTTTCGATGAGTTCGACTTCGGCTTGCAGGGGGCCGAGCCGTTCGCGGGCGCGGCGCAGGGGCGTGAGGTCAAGCGGATGATCGGCCAACAGCCACGTGCTCACAAACTCGTCAACGGCCCTGGGCGGCTCGAAGCGCAGAGCGCGGGGAAAGAGATGAAAGAAGCGCTCGTCGAGGCCGCCCAACTGGTTGAGCAGTTCGGCCTGATAATCGGCGGCGCGCTCGAGGGTTTTTGCGCCGCGCCGATTGCGAAGCAATGCCTTCAGTTCGATGCGCGGCAGGGGCCGCCCGGTGGTGACGAAGAGGTTGGGGTTGAGGGCTTCGGGCAAAATAAAAAATGTTTGCTCAACGGGACGGTGGCTTCCGGCCTCGACGCAAACGCCGAGGGTGAGCAGGCCGCCGGTGCGTTTATCGGTGAATTCAAGAGCGACGTAGGAGACGGTGTTGCCCGGCCTCAGCCATTGATTCTCGCCGACGCGGCCACGGGTGTAGCTGTCCACGTCGTAGGTGAAGCCGCCACGCGGATGGCGGCTAAACCTTAGCCGGGCCGGGTCGGCCACGAGGGCCAGTTGGATCGCGTCCAGCGCCGCGAGTCCGTCAAGGTCTTGCCCGGCGAGATAGAGGCCGCCGTCAACGTCAATCACCTGAGCGTTGAAGCGGAGCCAGTGGTGGAGGAAGAGGCGGGTGAGAGAGAGCATGGTGGTCGGGTGGTCAAGAGGTCGAGTGGTCGGCTGGTTGGGTGGTTAGGTGGCTGGCGAGGGCGGCGATTTCGCCGGCGGGGACGATGATTTCGAGTGTGGGCAGAAGTTCGATTTGTTGTTCGGGATTGCCGGTGCGCAACACTTCGCCGCCGGCGGGCCGGATGAGTTTGAGGCTTTGCAGGGCCGGCAAAGCTCCGCGGAGTCCGGGGGGGTCTGGCTGGCCGGGGAACAGCTGCGCCCAGCGCGCGGTGATGTCGTCAATGGTGACGACAGGGTAGCGAGTCAATGCGCCCTCTTTTTTCTCGCTTCGCTCGCTCCGCTCGGCGTAGAGCAGGCGGAGCAGTAACAGCCACAAGGTGGTGTTCTGGTCGAGGCGTTTGCGGCGCGCGCCTGCGCCATGAATCAGTTGAAAGACTTTGACTTGCTCGTGCTGGCGCAGTTCCCAGCCGCCCACGCGCAGGTACTCGGCCACCAACTCGTGATGGCGGGCCAGGAAGTTGTAGACGCGCCGATCGGACTCCTCCTCCCGCCAGATCAGGCCTTCGTCCATCAGCCGCCGCACGGCTTCGGCAAAGGTTGCCTGGTCGAGCGACGATAACAAATCATAGTTCTGAGCGAACTGGCTCAGGCTCATAGGATATTTCTCCTTATCAGGCCCCCAACCTTGGTAGAAAAGGGTACACGGATTTTCACGGATGAACACGGATTTCCAACTTTATCCGTGTTCATCCGCGTTTATCCGTGTACCCAAAAAGTCATTTGATTCTGAAGTGTCACTTTTTACTAAAAAGTCGCGGAAGCCGACGCCGCCCGCTTCAACCCACGAGAACTCTTCAAGCTCTTCGACATGGTAGCCAAGCGAGCCGTCGCCGTAAGCGCGCAGGAAGATGAGGAGCGGCAGAGCTTGCCCTGCGACTGAAAGGAGTGCCGAAGGGTCGGCGGGGCCGGTGAGGGCAACTTCGGCGGCGCGAATTTCGGCGCGGTCGCGCAGGATGCTTTGGGCGAGTCGCCGCACCCGCTCGCGGCTGACGGGCCGGTTGAGTTGGCGGGCCGTTTCGCGTTGGGCGGCTTCGATTTCGCTTGCGGAGGGTGAGGGGGCTGTGGCAGAGTCGGGAAGGTAAGGAAAAGAAGGAAATGAGGGAAATGGCAACGGCTCGGCGTCGAGAAGTTCCAGTTGGTAGAGGTTGATAAGAGAAGCTTCACGCCCCGAAGGGTCTGATTCGGCGGAGAGAAAATTCAGAATCTTGATCAGGTGGGCGCTGGCAGGTTCGGACTCGGTTTGGGCGGACTCGGCAAGCCGGCGTTGGCGAGACCCAGTGTCTCTCAGCAAACGGTCAATCGCCTCAAAGTTTTCGCGGATGGGTCGAGCTGCCTCTCCGAGTTTGGCGGTTGTGTTTAAGATGCCCTGGTGCAGACGGGCGAGTTCTTCTGTGTCGAGCGAAGGTGAGGAAGGGTTGTGTTGAAGCTTTTTGAGTTCGGCGTGGAGTTGTGAGGTGAGGCGGCCCGCTTCGGCCAGACGGGCCTCACGCCCTTCGCCGCGAGCGGCGGCTGACAGGAGATCGTGGATGGTCGTCATCATCCCGGCGAGTGGCGGCGGTTCGCCAGTCGCAATCTGCCGAATCGTTTGCAAGAGTTGAAAGGCGTGATCGGGAATCGTGTAGGCAGGAGTAAAGTCACTTTGTGTTTCAGAATGAAGCCAGCCGCAACGCTCGAGGTAGTTCAGGATGTCGCGGGCGCGGGCCAGCGTTTCGGATTTGGCAAGATGGCTGAGGGCGATGTCGAGGGCGAAATCGCGCGAGAGCGGTTGCGGGTGGCGCTGAGACTCGGCAAAGAGGTCGGCGAGGATGTTGGCATAGGCGTCAGCGCCGGGAGCGGTGAAGGGGTGAAAGAGAGAGGCAGGCAGGGTGTTGAAGAGCATTGCATTGATTATAGTCAATACTGCTGGCAGGGCAATTGAGTTTCGCTTTCCGAGATTGTGGCTATAATCTAAGCATGCGCCCGCTCAATCCTTATATAGCTGGCAACCCCATCACGGGTGAGCAAGGCTTCTTTGGCCGCGAAGACGTTTTGCGGCAAGTGGAGCGCATCTTTTCTGCGCCGGGCCAAAACGCGGTGGTCATCTTCGGCCAGCGGCGCATCGGCAAGACTTCGGTGCTGTTGCAATTGCAACGCCGACTTGACCCGCAACGCTTTGTCGTCGTTTATCAGGATTTGATGGACAAGGCGACGAAGCCGATGGGGGAGGTGATGGGCGAGTTGGCGCGTTCGGTTGCGCTTGAGGTGGGCCTGCCCGAACCGAAGCTCAAGTTTGACGACGACGGCCTCAACTTCCAGCGCGAGTTTCTGCCGCAAGTCTACGCCAAACTGCCGTCGCCGGATCATCATCTCGTCTTTCTGTTCGACGAGTTTGACGTGCTGGACGTGGTTCAGCGCGAGCGCCTGGGCGCGAACGCCGCCGCCAACTGGCTGTTCGAGACCCTGCGCCGCTGGATCCGCGAAGAGGGCCGGTTGGAGTTTGCCTTCGCGCTGGGCCGCGACCCCAAAGATTTGGACAACACGGACTTCCTCGCCACGTTCAAAGGCGCGCAGATCACCCGGATTTCGGTGCTTGACCGCGAAGCGACGGCCCAACTTATCACCGCCCCGTCGGGCAGCATTTACTACACCGAAGCCGCCATCGAGCGCATCTTCGGCCTGACCAACGGCCACCCCTACTTCACGCAATTGCTCTGCCAGTTGGCCTTTGATCGCGCTTACGCCTCCCCCGACGCCAACGTTCCGCTCGTGGCTGAGACCGACATTGACGCCATTGTCCCGCAAGTCTTTCAAGTGGGCGACAACGTGTTCGCGTGGATTTGGGATGGCCTCTCGCCCGCTGACCGCATCATCACCTCGGCCCTGGCCGAACTGTTGGCCGACGGCGCCGCCGCCGCCAGCCGCGAGGCGGTGATAGACGCGCTCCCGGCGGGCCGCATCCGTACGATCACGCCCCGCGAACTCGAAGCCTCGCCGGAGAAACTGGTCGAGTGGCAACTGCTTCAACGGGCCGACGATGGCTATCGTTTCCTGGTGCCGTTGTTGCACCGCTGGATTCGCGAGCGCAAGCCGCTCAGCCTGGTGCAGGACGAACTCGACCGGGTCAATCCCCGCGCGCAGTATCTTTACGAACTCGGTAGATTCTCCGAGAACGATAAGAATTTATTAGAGGCTCTCGATTTTTACGAGCGCGCGCTCCGGGTGAATCCCGAACACCTGCAAGCCCGGCTCAGAGTGGCGGAGATTTATCTCGAACTCAATCGGCTTGACGAGGCGGTGCAAGCCTACGAGGAGGCCTACCGGCGCGACGATGCCCAATCGCGCTCCGGCTTGGTGCGGGCACTGCTGGCCCGCGCCGGGAAAGCCGCCGATGAAGAGAAAGCGTTAGCGGATTACGAGCGCGTGGTGGCGGTGATGCCGGGCAATGAAATAGCCAAAGAGAAGCGACTCTCTATTTGGAAGGCGAGAGCAGTGCGGGCGTTTGGGGCCATGCAATACGCAGAGGCCCTCGATGCGTTTGATAAGGCAGGCGATGCGGAGGGGCGCAGTAAAGCAGAGGCCGCACTCAGATTAGCCGTCACTTATGAAAAAGGAGAAAGTGCGCTCAAGCAGGGGCAAGCCGTCGAGGCCGTCGAGTATTTTCGCCAAGTTGTCGCTCTCGATCCATACTACGAAGATGTGGCTAAAGAATTGGCGGAGTCTATCAACAAGATTAGGGTTGCCAAACTCAGTTATCGTGAGGAGGAATGGCGTGACACGCGAAGCACAGGTTTAGAGGATAAGTTGCCGCCAAAAAAGCCAGAGCCGCGAAAGATGGAGAGGATGGAACTCTTCAGGGTGGCAACGTTCTATGCTTGGTTGCTTGCGGCAATCTTGGGAGCGTACCTGCTCTATACCGCTCCGGTTCTACCTCCCGTGCTTAATTGGGAAATCTATACGTGTAACGAAAGTGGAAACGGCGCAAATGTTGTTGCTGGGACTGTTATTGGAATCCTCTTTGGTCTTGCGGGTTTTCCGATGATGCGATTCGTACAAGTGCGTGAGGATCGCAATATCCTGCAAAGTCTGGGGTTAGCGGTTGTGATGTTTATAGGAATAGTTGCTCTTCTGTTCTTTGGTATAGCCTTAATAACCAAGATACGCTTCGAATTTGGCGTGCTCTGCTATAACCATCCCGCAGTGTTGATTTCTAGCTCCTTTGTTGCCATGATCATAGTTAATGGGCTCAGATTGCTTTTCAAGTCTTCTCCAATTCCATAAGTGCCTCCCAACCCCTTCCTCTCCTTCCCCGCCGCCATCGGCCCGCGCTTCATCAAGCGCGAGGGGGAAGGGCGGGGGTGGGGATGTTGGCTTCCAGCGGATGATTAAGCGGAAAAACGGATGGGGCGCGTTTATCCGCTCCTTCTCTCTCACCCCCTGGCCCACACCTGACAGGTTTCCAAAAAACCTATCAGGTGTGGGCCGCGCCGGACACTTCGCATTAGATGATGTCTAACCCCTTCCTCCCCTTCACCCCCGCCTTCGGCCCGGATTTTGTCAACCGAGACGCCGAGATCAAGGCCGTCTTTGAGCGCATTGCCAAACGGGGCAACACAGCCATCGTCGGCAATCCGCACGTAGGCAAAACGTCGCTCCTACACCATGTCGCCACCCCACACGTTTTCGCCGCCCACACCCCGAACCCGGAACAGTACGCGATTGTTGAGATTGACTTTCAACTCTTCGGCGAGAGCAAGACCCGTCACGACTTCTGGCGCGAACTGATCGCGCAAGCCGTCGAGAGCAACCCAGCCATCGCCGCGCCGCTCAAGCCTTTGCTCAAAAAGAAGGAAGTGGATGAACAAGCCTTGTTTCGGGCCTTTCAAAAAGTGGGCCGGGCCGAAGGGTGCGTTGTCGCTTTTGTGGACGAGTTCGATCACCTCTTCAATCTGCCTGCCTTCCGCACGCTGGATTTCCTGGGCGCACTGCGCGCGATTACGATGAAAAGCAAAGGGTTGTGCCTCATCACGGCCAGCCGCCTCTCGGTGGCTCAAATGAACGCGCTGGGCGAAGAATACAAAGTGGCGACGCGCGGCTCCGACTTGTTCAACTACCTCGACGAATTGACGCTCGGCTGTTTCGACGAGGCCTCAGTTCGGACGTGGCTCAAAAACCATTTGCCTCCGGAGGCGGTGGACGAGGCCCTCTTGCTCGCGGGTCATCACCCCTTGCTCGTGCAACTCGCGGGTGACGCGCTGTTCGACGCTGTCGAGCGCGGCGTGCAGCCCCCTGGCTACCCGGCCCTGCGCGACGCCTTGATCCATCGCGCCGAGTCGCAATTTCAAGACGTGTGGAAATATCTGAGCAGTAAAGCCCAGATCGCGTTGATCATCTTCGCCCTGCGCGATTTGCGGGGTGGGGCCGGGGGGCAAACGTTCAACTTGGAAAAGGCCGAACAGACCCTGCTCTGGTATGGGTCCGAAGTCAAAGAGATGGCCCGCCGGGGCACGCTGGAGACCGCCACCGGGGGGTATCGCATAGGTTCGGTTGCTTTCCACCTTTGGCTGGTCGAGCAGAAGATCGTCGGCACGCGCGGCGACGAGCCGCAAGAGGCTTTCACCCAATGGTTGCACAATAAGCAGTTCAAACTCGGCGGACTGATAACTAACGAGGAGATCGCGTGGCTGCAAAAAGTGTGGAAAGTCATCCCTACGAATATCATTGATCTCGCCAAAAAAGCCTTATTGCCGAATGCATTGCAATGACTCCTTTGTTAGGCCGTGAGGCCGAACTCCGCGCCGCCTTCTCCCGTTTGGCCTCCGGGCAGAGCGCGGCCATCGTCGGCGAGCCGGACACGGGCAAATCGCTGTTGTTGGCCCAACTCGCTCGCGCCGAGGTCAGCGCCGAATGGCTGCCCCACCCTGAGCGGTTGGCTGTCTTTATCCTCGATGGGCGGCGCCTGCCTGCCAACTTCACTGCCGCCACCTTTTGGCAGAGCGTTTTCACGACTCTGCGCGCCGAGGCCCCACCAGCCATTCGTGTTGAAGCCACACAGTTTGCGAAGACGGGCGATTACGGCGCGTTTGCGTTGGAGCGGTTCTTCCGCCAGATGGGGCGATCCGGGTTGCGGGTAGCGTTGCTCGTAGATCATTTCGGCCACTTCCTCAGCCATCTGCTTACCCCTCCGGCTACATCGGCAGGGGAATTGCTCGGTACATTGCGGTCGCTCTCCTCGCGGTCGGGCGGTCTCTCACTCATCGTCGCCGCTCGCCGCCGCGTCTCCGAACTGAATCAGCAAACCGCGCAGTTGAATCCGCGCGGGTCGCCTTACTTCAACACCCTGCAGGAGATTCGCCTCGGCGCATTCGAACGCGGCGAAGCGCGAAAAATCTTAGAGGCAAGTTTTGACTCGAGCATCGCCCAAACCGTGTGGACAGTCACAGGCCGCCATCCCTTCTTGATTTCTTTGGCAGTTCAGGCCCGCCCCTCGTCAGTGGAACTCTCCACACTCCTCACCTCGCTCGCCCCTCGCGCCGACGAGCATTTCAAAATCGCCTTCGGCTTTTTGGGCGGGCTGGCCCCCACATTGCTATCGCTCCTCGGCGGCAAACGCCTGCCTCGTCCGCCCGCTCCTGGCGACGTTGAAGACCTCATCTGGCGCGGCTGGCTCGACCGCGACTCCGATGGCATCCTCCGCCCCGCTTCGCTTTTGCTCGCCCGCTGGCTGGAAACGTCACACGCCCTCAACCTTCATTGATAAACGGTAACCAGGCCGTCGTCGGCGATCGTTACTTGATCGCCGGTACGCAAACTGGCGAAGTCGGCGGCGGCGAGGGCGACGAGCGGCAGGGGCTTGGCGTACAACTCGTCGGCGACCACGGAGGCGAGGGCGAAGAAGAAATCGGCTTCGGTGGTGAGGATGGCGGCGGGGGCGGTTCCGGCGCGAATGGCTTCGAGCAGAACGGCAGTGGTGGTAGACGAGCCACGGGTGAACGGCACGACCAGGATTCGCCCGGCGGCAATGGAGCCTGAGAGGGGATGCCGCCGATCAATAATCTCACCTGTCTTCCAATCATAGCCGCCCCAAAATGAGAGCGGCTCACTACTGACGAGCGCCGCGCCTTGCGCCTGGCCGTTGATGACGACCTTGCCATGAATTATTTTGCCCATGCGTCTATCGCGTTCGTAGTAGCGACTTTAGTCGCGGACCGCTGACGACTGAAGTCGTCACTACGGTCGTCACTACGAACTTCATGCCCACAACGTTTCGTCGCGGAGGATACGCCCCTCAATTGCCGAGCGCACGCAATCGGCCAGACTGCCGAAGGTGATTTGCCTGTTGAGCAAGCCGGGAGTGTAGTAGGCGAACTTGGCCGAGTTGGTCATCAGGAATTTGATCTCCGGCGGCAACATGGGTGTGGTGAGGATGCAGGTGTCCACCGTGAGCTGGCAACCGAAGGCTTGCAAGGGTTCGAGCAGGCCGGCCTGTTTAGCAAGGAGGGTCATGGCGCGGCTGGAGGTGACAAGGAACTTCACTTTCGGGTGCGCCCGCTTGCCCGCGACCAGCGGCGCGAGCCGCTTGAATTCGGCCAGCGAGAAGTGCGGACTGCCCAGCACCACCATGTCCAGTTGTTCATGATCGGCGTGAGTCAGTTCTTTGCGCGCCTGTCGCAAAGCATCCATCTTCACCTCAATCGTTTCGGTCGGGGCGTTGCCTTGAAAGGCGGCCTCGAGCGTTGGCGCTTCGGGGGTGACGCCGACGAGGTGAAAGAGGGCGACTGCCCCGGAGGAGGCCGAGGCCGCGCCGAAGGCCTTCAATTGATCCTCGGTCGGTTTGGCCGTCAACCTGTCAATCACCGGGATTCTGTCTCGCGCCGTTTTTCCCACAAAGTGACCCAGCACTGGATAGAACTCATCGCTCTCCTGCAAGGCGAGCGGCACGTCAACCAGGCGCAGTAGCAGTTGCCCGCCGCGGTTCTCGGTGAGGTGCAGGCCGGTGGCCGGAGCGCGGCCAGTGATGGCGCAACAGATGTCGAACAGATCGGGGTAACGCTCGGTGCGCGCGCCGATGACCGAGTTGGCGAAGACGATGGCGTTCGACTCACCCCAGGCGATTTGCTGGCCGAATGAGGGCCTCATCTCGGTTTGGTAAGGCGCGCACGTCCAGGTGGGAATAGTGCCCATGCTCTGGTAGGCCGCCATCTGGCGATGAGCCTTGTACGCCCAGTCGGGCGGCACGGCCCACTCGCGCCAGTTGTGTTCGTCAAGGCCGCTGACGTTGAGGGTGGTGGGCACGACCACTTTGGCTCCCAGGCTTGCCAGCCGCTCGGCGAACTCCAGCCCGGCATCGCCGATGTATACCGTGCTGTCAATGTGCGCCCCGGTGATGTCCAGCAATTCGCTAGCCCCGGCCACCTCGGCCATGCGAACCAGAATAGACATCGCCATCTTCACTGCCGGGCCATGTTCGCCGTCCAGCATCGCCCGGTCGCGAGAGGAGAGGGTGGGGGGCATGAGTTAATCCTTTCAGGCGTGAATGCAACGGATTATACCTGAGCGGTGTTCTATAGTTTCGGGGTCGCTAATTTGATGGTGAGGGCCGGTTGCCCCCCATTTTCATTGACAAGTTCTATAGTCCTATGCTACCATTGCGACGTTTGGCACAAACTTTTGAGAGTTCTTTTATCCGAAAACTCTAACGTGCAACCTTAGCACGCAACCTTAGCGTGCAATCCTAGCGGCCCGTGTTTCGAGGAAAATCATGCAAACTGACTGGATATTTATCGGTATCTTTCTGTTGATAGGTATCATCTTTCCCACTGTGCCAATTGTGGCAGCATGGTTCTTAGCTCCTAAAAAACCAAATGCAAAGAAATACGAGACCTACGAGTGCGGTATAGAAACTGTCGGCGACACCTGGGTGCAGTTCAAGATGCAATATTACATCTTCGCCCTGGTGTTCGTCATCTTCGACGTGGAGACGGTGTTCCTCTTCCCGTGGGCGGTGGCCTTCAATTTCATGTCGTTCTTTATGGTCTTTGAGGGCGTCGTCTTTATCGCCCTGCTGGCCGGTGGGCTGGTGTATGCCTGGCGCAAGGGCGCGCTGGAGTGGGTGTAAGCAAACTCCAGGCACAGCCCGCGAATAGCGCGCGAGTCCCAGGCACAGCCCGCGAACAACGCGCGAATCCCAACATCCCAACGGAGTAATTTATGCCAGAGTTCAATGCGGAAGCCGCAGGCAACATCTTCATTTACCTTTACGAGTTGCTGGGGTGGTTTCTTGAGAAACAACTCGGAATCATCCATCCGGTGGTGGCCGTCATCCAGACGTTGGCAGCGATTCTCACCGTAGCGACCTTCGCCCTGTTACTGCCCATCTTCACCATCTGGCTGGAGCGCAAGGTGGCCGGGCGCTTTCAGGATCGGCTTGGCCCGAACCGGGTGGGGCCGTTTGGCCTGCTCCAGTCGTTCGCCGACGTGTTCAAGCTGTTGACAAAGGAAGACATCACCCCGACCGGGGCTGACAAGTGGGTGTATAACCTGGCCCCGATGTTGTCCGTCGTATCGGTGATTGCCATCTGGGCAGTCGTGCCGTTTGCCTCCACGATGATTGGCACAAACGTGAACGTAGGCATTCTCTACGTGGTGGCGGTGAGCGGCCTAGGTACCATCGCCATCAAGATGGGCGGCTGGTCGTCCAACAACAAGTTCGCCCTGCTCGGCGCGTTCCGCACCGTGGCCCAGTTGGTTTCGTACGAAGTGCCGATGATTGTAGCCTTGCTCGTGCCGGTGTTGTTGGCCGGTTCGATGGGCATGCAGGACATCGTCAACGCGCAAGGCGCGGCCTGGTTCATCGTCTCGGCTCCGCTGGCGGCCCTCATCTTCTTTATCACCTCGGTAGCCGAGATTGGCCGCGCCCCGTTTGACCTGCTGGAAGCTGAAAGCGAGATCGTGGCCGGGTTCCACATCGAATATACCGGCATGAAATTCGGCATGTGGATGCTGGGCGAGTTCCTGCACGCTTTCACTATTTGTGTGCTCACGGCAGTGGTCTTCCTCGGCGGCTGGCAAGGCCCGTTTGCCAAAGAAGTGCCGGTGCTGGGCGTGGTCTACTTCCTGCTCAAGTCGTTCGCCGTCTACTTCGTCGTCATCTGGGTGCGCTCGACCCTGCCGCGCATTCGCATTGACCATCTGCTGTCGTTCAACTGGAAGTTCCTGGTCCCGCTGTCGCTGGCGGTGCTGGTGGTGACGGCGCTGGTGCAAAAAGCGATGGTCGAGTTCCTGCCGGACGCGGGGGTGGTGGGGCGGGCGGTTGCCCTGTTTGCGGCCAACATTCTGTTGGCGTTGCTCGTCGGCGAGTTTATCCGCCGGGGGGCCAGGGAAGTTCGGGAGCGGGTTGAGGCTGAAGGGGCGCACGGCGGCCACCCCGAAGAATCTGCTCACGACGAGCACGGCGCGGCGCACGCTCCGGCGCACTAGCCTCACAAAGCATCCTGAGCGGAGCGGCGCACCCTGAGCGGAGCGTAGCGCAGTCGAAGGGCGCGCCGCGCAGTCGAAGGATGCGGGCTTAGTGATTTACTGACTGGTAAACAAGCATGGACATTTCGCAAATTATCTTTCTCATCGTCGCCGCCGTGACCATCATTTCGGCGGCCTTGGTTGTCACTTCCCGCCACCTGGTGCATGCCGCCCTGTGGCTCATCGTCACCCTGTTTTCAGTGGCGGTGCTGTTCGTTCTGCTCGAAGCCGGGTTCCTGGCGGTGGTGCAGGTGGTGCTTTACATCGGCGCGATTGCCGTGCTCATTCTCATCGCCATGATGCTCACCCGCAAGGCGATGAGCGACGAGCCTGCCCAGGCCAACAGCCAGTGGCAGATCAGTCTGGTCGTGGCGGCGGCGGCATTCATCGGGCTGGCCGGTTTGCTCAACGCCAACGCCTGGCCCGGGCTGACGACGGTGGACTTGAGCGGGAGCCTGACACAATTGGGCATGGCTCTGGTGCGGCCCGATGAATTCGTTCTGCCGTTTGAAGTGGCCTCGGTTCTGCTCATCATCGCTCTGGTTGGCGCTATCGCCGTCGCCGGAGAGAAGAAGTAATCTCCAATCTCTAACTACTGATTACTGTTCACTGATTACTGTTCACTGATTACTGTTCACTGAATAACGATTTAGGACTACAAACATGGTTCCTCTTAGCTGGTATCTCATTCTGGCCGCCGCCCTGTTTTGCATTGGCCTGTACGGCGTACTGGCCCGGCGCAACGCCATTGCCGTGTTGATGGGCGTTGAGTTAATGATGAACGCGGTGATTATCAACCTCGTCGCTTTCTGGCGGTATATTCAACCGACTCTCATCAACGGTCAGGTGTTTGCCGTCGTCGTCTTCGCCGTGGCCGCCGCTGAGGCCTCCGTCGGCCTGGCTCTGATCATCTCCATCTATCGTCGCCGCAACAGCGTGGTCGCCGAAGACATGAATCTGCTGAAGTGGTGAACGGAGTAGTTATGCGCATTGAATACGTCTGGCTAATTCCCCTTCCACCCCTGCTGTCGTTCTTCATCATCTGGTTGTTCACCAACCGTAGTAAAACCCTAAGCCACACCGTCGCCATCGTCTCGATGGCGATCTCGTGGGTGTTGAGCGTCATCACCTTCCTCTTTGCCCTGACTATCGAGCACTTCGGCCAGGAAGTGTTCGAACTCAGCGTGCCGTGGTTGCCCACCGGCGACACGGCCCTGAACATGGGTGTGCTGGTGGACCCGCTGACGGCGGCCATGCTCTTTTTCGTGCCGCTCACCTGTCTGCTCATCTTCATCTACAGCGTGGGCTACCAGAATTACGGCAAGCAGCTTGATCCGCACGACGCAGTCGGTTCGCCGCCTCACAACGGCGTCGAGCCAATGTACTCGCGCTTCTTTGCCTTCCTTTCGCTCTTCGCCTTCGGCATGCTTCTGCTGGTGGTGGCCGACAACCTCCTCCTGCTGTTCGTCGGCTGGGAGATCATGGGCTTATGCTCGTACCTGCTCATCGGCTTCTGGTATGGGCGCAATTATGCCGACCCGAATCAAATCACGCCCCGGCAGGCGGCGGTCAAAGCTTTCATGACCACCCGCGTCGGCGACGTGGCGATGATGCTCGGCATCGTCTACCTCTACTTCCAGACCGGCACACTTTCGTTCCGTGAAATTCTGTATAACGAAGAAGTGCTCCTTCAATTGGCCGAGACGCCGTCTTATCTCGCCGGTCTCTCGGTGGCCGGGCTGGTGGGTCTGCTGTTGTTCGCGGGCGCGGTCGGCAAGAGCGCCCAGTTCCCGCTCCACGTCTGGTTGCCGGACGCGATGGAAGGCCCGACGCCGGTCAGCGCGATGATCCACGCCGCCACGATGGTGTCGGCGGGCGTGTACGCAATGGTGCGGATGTTTCCCTTGCTCTCGGCCGGATGGCATCACGGCGGTGAATTGACGGCGCCGATGATGGCTATGGGCTTCATCGGCAGTTTCACCGCCCTGTTCGCGGCCACCATCGCCGTCGCGCAAAAGGACGTGAAAAAGGTGCTGGCCTACTCGACGATTTCCCAGTTGGGCTACATGATCGCCGCCCTGGGCATTGGGGCCTACGTGGCCGCCGCCTTCCACCTGATCACCCACGCCTTCTTCAAGGCCCTGCTCTTCCTCGGCTCCGGCTCGGTCATTCACGGCGTCGAGCACGGCATGCATCACGCGCCCGGCGCGCACGAGCACCTTGACCCGCAGGACATGTTCAACATGGGCGGCCTGCGCCGGAAGATGCCGGTGACGTTCTGGACGTTCCTCATCGGCGGCTTTGCCCTGGCGGGCTTCCCCTTCATCACCGCCGGGTTCTGGTCGAAGGACGAAATTCTGGCCGATGCCTTTGCCAGCCAGCAAATCGTCTTTTGGGTGTTAGTGTTGTCGGCGCTGCTCACTGCTTTCTACACCATGCGCCAGATATCGCTGACCTTCCTCGGCGAGCCGCGCACGCACTCGGCCGAGCACGCCTCGGAGACGACGTGGACGATGACGACGCCGCTCGTCATCCTCGCCTTCTTCGCCCTCTTCGCCGGGTTCGTCGGCGTGCCGGAGAGTTTCCCCGGCCTGGGCGAGTTCCTGCACAATCTGGGCAACTTCAATCGCTTCCACGAATTTGTCGGCGGCACGTTGCTTGAACACCCCGAAGCGGTCGAGTTCAACATCTTCCCACTGGTCGCCTCGATTGTCGCCAGCCTGGGCGGTCTGACCCTGGGCTGGTTGGTGTATGGCCTCAATCCGCTCAAACAAGGGCAGGCCGACCCGCTGGCCGCGCCGCTTGGTCCGATCTATACCCTGCTTGAGCGCAAGTACTTCTTCGACGAACTGTACGACTACGTTTTCGTCCGCCCGGCCAAATGGATTTCGGAAGTGCTGACGTACCGAATCATGGACAAGATAATTATTGACGGCTTCCTGCACGGCGTCGCCCGTGCCGCCGTCGTCGTAGGCAACTTCTTCAAGGATGAACTGGAAAAGAAGACCATTGATAACCCGCCCATTTATCTGGCGAACGCCATTCAGTGGGTTGGCAAATCGTTCCGCGTCATCCAGACGGGCCGGGTCCAGAACTACTTGTTGATCGGGATGCTGGTGGTGTTGGCCTTTAGTGGCGTGTACTACTTGATGCTGGCAGGAGTATTGAAATGAGTTTCGTGTTGGATCATCTAGTCTCCCTTGTCGTCTTCACGCCGCTGGTCGGCATGGTCGCCGTCGGGCTGGTTCCGAACGGCCAGAAGCAGGCCCTCCGCTGGACGGCGTTCCTCGCCAGCCTCGTTCCGGCCGGCCTTTCGATTGCCTTGTGGTTCAACTACGCCAACAGCGGCGGTGGCTTCCAGTTCGAAGAGCAGGCGGTCTGGTATCAGGCCATCAACGCCAGCTACCACGTTGGCGTGGACGGGCTGGCGGCGCCGATGATCTTGCTCACCGGCCTGCTCACCCCGCTGGCGATCCTGGCCTCGTTCAGCATCGAAGATCGCATCAAGCCTTACATGATGTTGTTCCTGATGCTCGAAACCGGCATGTTCGGCGTCTTCGCCGCGCTTGATCTGATGATCTTCTTTCTGTTCTACGAAATCGGCCTGGTGCCGATGTACTTCCTCATCAACCAGTGGGGCGGCAAGGATCGGCGCTACGCGTCGTTCAAGTTCTTTGTCTACACTATGGCCGGGTCGCTGGGTCTTCTGCTCTCCATCCAGCTCATCGGCCTGAGCTCCGGCACGTTCGACATCGTGCAGTTGATGAACCTCTGGCCGTCGTTCAAGAGCGAGTTGTTGCCGGGCGTCGTCTCGATTGATACAATCAAAACCGTGGCCTTCTTCGCCTTCTGCCTGGCCTTCTCGATCAAGATTCCGTTGTGGCCGTTCCACACCTGGTTGCCGGATGCCCACACCGAAGCGCCCACCGCCGGCTCGATGATCCTGGCCGGGGTGCTGTTGAAGCTGGGCGCGTTCGGTTTCCTGCGGCTGGTTCTGCCGCTTTTTCCGGAGCAGGCTCACCTTTACTCGCCGGTGTTGGCGACGCTGGCGGTGCTGGCGATTGTGCTCGGCGCGTTCGCTGCTTACGGCCAGAGCGACTTCAAACGGCTCGTCGCCTACTCGTCCATCAACCACATGGGCTTTGTGGTGCTGGGCATCGCCGTGGCCGCCTGGGCGGCTGGCACGTCGAGTGAAGCCTATCGCGAGAGCGCGGCTATCGCCGGGACGGGCGCGGTCTTGCAAATGTTCAACCACGGCCTGTCGTCGGCGGCCATGTTCTTCCTGGTCGGCGTCGTGTACGAGCGCGTTCACACTCGCGACCTGAACGAGATCGGCGGCGGCATCTGGCAGTACGCCCCGGTCTACGGCGGCATCCTGGTCTTCAGCGCCATGTCGTCGCTCGGCTTGCCCGGCCTCAACGGCTTTGTCTCCGAATTCGCCGTGACCCGGGGTGCGTGGCCGGTCTTCACCGCCATCACCGCCATCAGCATGTTGGGCCTGCTCTTCACCGGCGCTTACATCCTCAAGGCCATCCAGAAAGTTCTGCACGGGCCCAAGAACCCCAAATGGGCGGGGCATATGCCGGACATGAGTACGCGCGAGATCGTCGCCGTCGCCCCGCTCATGGCCCTCATGCTTCTCATCGGCGTCTGGCCCTGGTGGCTGGCGGATGTGATCAATGAAGCGGTCAAGAGGCTGATTGGATGAATCTCTAATAACCAATAACTAATTACTGATTATTAGTTATTTCTCAATAGTCACGACATCGTTTACGGTTTTTTGCTCACGACATCGTTTACAGTCTAATGGTCAAGAATAGTCACGACATCGTTTACATTTATGCCATGATTTCCTCTTCAAGGAGGAAACATGGA
>Ga0247727_10007442_pt1 | contig 20860 bp, 25 predicted proteins | sample WisWelCaveWW1625_FD_202498 | JGI IMG/M metagenome (GOLD analysis project Ga0247727, IMG submission 202498) | Biofilm microbial communities from Wishing Well Cave, Virginia, United States - WW16-25 | ecosystem: Environmental > Aquatic > Deep subsurface > Groundwater > Cave microbial mat | place... | reverse complement strand
TCGTCTGGGTGCGGTTTTGCCACGTCGACCCTTTCTTATGTAAAGCTATCGCCCTCTTCAAAAAATAACAACAACAGCTTTCCTGTTATTTGAAGTATTGGTTTATATATTTGTATCGTACCCCTAATGGACCACCATCCACTTCCTTAGTGGACCACCAATCCCTTCCCTAGTGGACCACCAATTTATTGACCGACTTCCCTAGTGGACCACCACCTCTTCCCTAGTGGACCACCATCCGACTTCGTTTTGCCTCTGAGGCTGCCTTTTGAGCTCGATCCTTCCCTAGTGGACCACCATTCGGGCGGAAAAAGTAGAGAGCGCCGCTGGCTGGCGGCTCTTCAGGGTTCGATAGAGTCATAGAGTTGTAGCACCCCTACGGGATGAAGGGTTCCTTCCCCCCCTCTCGGATTTGGCGTTGGATGTCGCCTTTCCAGTGTTCGAGGTACTCGTAGGCTTCCCGGTACAGGCGTCGGGGGATGTGCCGGTACGTGTCCACCTCAAACCGGCGCTTGACACCTCCGAAGACGATGGCGAAGGAGTTGCGCCGCTCCCCCAACTGACCCATGAGATACGCGATTTCCAACCCAAGCTGATAGAGCGTCTGGCGCTGGCGCTCGGTCAGGACGTCACCCTCCTCGATCAACCCCCCGACGTCGTGGACGTCGAGTTGGAGATCGCGCATTCCGCGCCGGAGTGTTTCGAGCAGTTGGCGCACGACCTGTTCGTGCTGCTCGTGCCGCCAGAGGTAGTCGAGAACGCCATCGACGGCCAGGCGGACGTGTTCGAGGTCGCCGGCGACGCTGTCTTGCTCAAGGCGTTGCCTCAGTGCCTCGATTACCCCCGGCTGGAAGGCACCCCAGAGGACCTTGTAGCAGTCGCGTTGGTAGCGGAGGAGCTTGTCCCGCAAAGCATCCTTGACCCGCGCCGCCGACACTCCGAACAGCCAGCCGTTGAGGTACTCGATCGGGATACAGAGCATCTCTTGCTCCCCGCCCCGGTCGGGTGTTCGTATAACACGAACACCTTGGGTGACTTCAGAGAGAATGGGATCACGTTTGATGCGCTCGAACTGACCTGACCAAGTCAGCCCGAGCTGGTCGCAGATGGGGCGGATGGGCACGAACACGGTCAGCTCGTCGGCCCCCTCGCCTGGGACGAGGACGGCGACAATCGTATCCTCGTAAAACGTCACCTCCCGCTGCTCGGTTGGCATCAAGGCGGTGCTTGCGCTCATGGGCGCATCTCCTTGCAGGAAAACTCTATGGCTCTATAGAGTCATCACTCTATAGTACTGTGCTTATCGCTGGGCTTTCAGCCAGACCCCGATGGCTTCACGCATCAACTCGGTACGCCGCGTGGAGCGCCCGGTTCGTGTTCGGCGGTCGATGATAATCTGGTCCAGCCTTGAGATATCGTCCGGGAACAGATACAGGCTGACCTTGACGGTCTTCTCAACCCGCCCTGGCTCATCGTCCTCTGATGCGGCGCTGGCGGGTACGGGGATACGCCGATCGGTGGTCGATACCCGCGTCGGCCGCGAGGGCTGTTGCCTGGTGCGCGGCTTGTTCACGACCCGGTCGAAGATGTCGCCCTCGCCGAACAGCTTGTCGACTTCGGCGTCGCTAACGTTCGCGCGCTTGGCCATTGCGAAGTACCTCCTCTGCTAATTGGCGATAGGCCTGGGTTACCTCGTCGTGAGGAGCATAGGTCAACATGCTCTCCCCAACAACCACGCTTTCCTGGACCTTGACCGCCTTCTTGATTTGGGTCTCGAAGACGTGAACCGAATCCGGGTCGCTGAACACCCGCCGGACCTGTTCCACGATCTCCCTGCCGTGGACGGTCTGCCCCTCCACCATCGTCAGCAGCACCCCGGCGATCACAAGGTTGGGATTCAGCTTCCGCTGTGCCTTGGTGACGGTGCCCAGGAGTAGCTTGAGCGCTCGCATCGGCAGGTATTGCGCCTGAAGCGGGATCAGCACCTTGTCCGAGGCCGCGAGGGCGTTGATGGTGAGCAGTCCCAGGCTCGGTAGGCAGTCGATGAGGATGAAATCGTATTCGCCGCGGACGTCCTCCAGGGCCTCTTTCAGGATGAACTCTCCTCCCATTGCCTGCATCAGGTCTAGTTCGGCCGACGAGAGTGTCAGGTTGGCGGGCACGAGATCGCAGGCGATCTTGGTGTCCACCACCACGTCACTGAGCTGTGGGCTGCCGACCTCGTTGAGCCTCGCGGCGATGACCTGGTAGATGGTCGGATCGGCGTCTCCGATCCGACTGCACAGCGCCGTGGTCAGGGATGATTGAGGGTCGAAGTCGATGAGGAGTACCCGTTTCCCCTGCTCGGCCAGCGCCGCGCCGAGGTTGATTGCTGTGGTCGTTTTGCCCACTCCGCCCTTCTGGTTCGAGATTGCGATAACAGCCATGATTCCTCCCGCCCATATCGATATGGACCTATGACTCTATAGTTCCATCGGGCTTTAGGGATATAGTGCTTTAGGGCTATAGAACTGTCAAGTTTGAAAGTGAAGACCGTTGGTTCAGAGTGATTGGGTTCTATAACTCTATGACTCTATAGTACTATGGCTCTGTGTCCTCGCTGAGTAGCATGAGTGCTTAAAGTGCCACCCAGTCGATGCAAGGTCGGCGCTCTTGTGGCAGGGGAGCGCCCCGATCACCGTGGCGGGCGACGTACGAATGGGGCAGGGCTGTCAGTGACGACGGCTCTGGCTCTCTTCCTCCCATGCCGTGATCTCCTTTTCACGCCCTCAGTGCCCCTCGGCGGACTGCCCATCCTCGAATGGTCCCATGAGTCACCCACGGCTCAAACGCTCCCCAGAGAGCAACAGGGTGCCTCACAGTCCCCTTCCATTGTTTGTTCCGGCAGTTGACATAACCACCCCCCTCTTGCCACGCTGACCATACCCCTTGAGTAGGGGAGAGCTACCCGTTGCCCATCGCCGACGGAGCCGCGCGTGGTGGTCTTTGTCGCCGGTGAGCATTCACCCAGGAGTCTGCCGGTGTTGTGGACACTTCCGCTGGACGGGGAAGGGGACAGCGCCGCCGGCGACGCCATCCCGCGGCTCCCCGCCGATGTATCGGTGCTCCGGGCCGCGCGCAGCCTGTACGTCAACCGTCGGCACGAGGCGGTCGTCGCGGAGCGCATTGCCCGGGCGAGCGCCGCCCTGCGGTCATATCTGATCGGCACCGGGCTGGCCCGCGTGCAGATCGGGCTGTACCTGGTCGAGCTGGTGGACGGTGAGATCCTGGTCACCAGGCAGCGCGCCGCGCCGGCGACCCAGCTCCGGTTGTGGCGCCCGGAGCGTGAGCAGACAGCGCTGTTTGAGGAATCGTGACGCGCCTGTCTGTTCCCGTCGCCAGCCAACCCGTGCGGGGCAGGGATAGTCCCCTGCCCCGTACCCGCGTCTTTACATAACATCCTTCTCCTTGATACATTCCCTCCACCCCGCCACCGGCAATCGCGCCGGTGGCGTTTCTGTTCTTCTTCACCCAAAGGAGTGCGTATGCACACCAACGGCGCGGTCAAACAGGGGAGGGCACCAGCAGTGGTGCTGCCCCCGTCGACCTCCCGCTTTGTCTACCCGGAGGAGGCGGTGGTGCACCTTCATGATCCCAGTGACGCCGCCGCCTATCTGCTGACCCATGTCTTCCCGCCGAGCGAGGTGTTCGAGCAGGAGGAGCTGTGGGTGCTGCTCCTGACGCGGAAGACGCGCGTCACCCACCGGGTGATGGTCTACCGCGGGACGCTGACCGTTACCACCGTACGGCTGGCGGAGGTGTTCCGCGAGGCGATCCGGTTCAATGCCGCCGCGATCGTGGTGGCACACTGCCACCCGAGCGGGGACCCGACACCGTCGGCGTACGACCTCACGGTCACCCGCCAGCTCGTCGACGTCGGCGATCTCTTGGACATCGAAGTGCTGGATCACCTCATCGTCGGGGAGGCTGGCCGGTGGGTGGCACTGGCGGGAAAGGGGGCGATCCGTGGCTGCTGGTGATCCGCCCGATGACGCCCCGATCCAGTTGTTCCCGTTGGGAACGGTCTTCATCACCGGCCGGGCGCTGGACGAGCTGGCCGCGGCGGGGGAGGAGGAAGAAGCCTACCTGACCCGCCACGTTGCCGGTGACTGGGGCGCGGTGGAAGAGGCCACCGTCACCGCCAACGACCTGGCTTTGGAGCGCGGCCACGCGGTGCACTCCCGGTACACGCTTCCCGCGGGGATTGCGATTCGCATCCTGACGCAGGGCGACCGGGACACGACGATCGTGTTCGTGCGCTCGCCCGGAGAAACCCGGACGGCATTGTTCCGGCTGGGTGACACGGTGGCCACGCCTGACGCACTCGAAGCACTGGCGGAGGCCGGGCAGTCACCGGGGCTGTACCTTGACCGGCACGCCCGTGGTGACTGGGGGGATATGGATCCCGAGGACCTGCGGGAGAACGAGCGGTCGCTCCTGCATGGCTTTCGCTTGTTCTCGGCCTACACGCTGCCGACAGGAGTGCGGCTGTGGGCGATCACGGAAGCAGACCGCTCGGTGACCACGCTGCTCCTTCCCGAAAACTATTGAGGGCGGGGGCGCATGAGCACCGTGCCCGAGTACAACGGGTGGGCCAACAAGCCGACGTGGCAGGTGCACCCGTGGCTGTCCAATTGGGAGGCGATCGCCCGGGCGTTCGCACCGGACGAGTGGAGAGACGACCGGCCATCAGGCGACTGACGGCCCGCTAAATTCATCGTGCAGGTGGAGATGCCTGCGTAACCCGGCCGCTTGGTGCTGCATGCACCCGGCGGCCGTTTTCATACGTGCCTCGTCCACCTCGACGGACCCGATCAACGGTACACGCGAACGGTACAGGGTCGCGGTACACGGGGCGGTACACCGCCTCGGTACAGGCGACGGTACATCGCTCCGGTACACCAGGCCGGCCCGGATTCCCGTGTACCGCGGGTGTACCGTCCGGCCCCGAAAAGTGTACCGTCGTGGGTGCTTTCCTTGTACTTCCCCGAAGGTATAGCGGGCAGGCGAACCTACTGGGTCTGACCGCTTCGGGCATCGAGCCCTCGCGGCCAGCAGGGGGAGGTCTCGCCCTCCTCACCCACCCCTTCCACGACGCGCCCGAGGGGCGCTTGTTCCAGGGGCAGGATCGTCGGGCGAGCGGCGTCGGGACCACGGCCAGCCAGTCCACCTGTACCGCAGGGCGGTACAGCCCACCCCTGGCTATAAGCCGTTCTGAGGGGTGGGAGAGTGGGCTGTCCGCGGCCCCGACTCCCCCCGTCCCTGCCGCTTGGCTCCCCATTCCATCATCCTCCGAGCAAAGAAACTCGCACCTCAAAAGTAGCTCGTCGAATGCTGGAATGGGACCCTCGCCTGCGCGGTCCCCTCGCTCCGCTCGGCAGGCCGCTCCGCCCTCCCTCCGGTCGGGCTGCGCTGACGGGGGGAGTCGGCCCCGCTCCGCGGTCCCGACGCCGCGCTCGCCTGCGGCTCGCTATGGACGCCGGCGGGGGGATTCCCCCTGACCTCCTCCCCCCGGCGGCGCCGTTTACAGATTGGGGGCGCGCCGCATGCGCGCCCGCTATCCGATGGCGGAGGGTTGCGGGCGAGAGCGAGGGGAGAGCATGGGGGAGACACGAGCAGGGACGCCGCGGATATTGTACGACGTTCCGGTGGGGCCACTGGCCACGGAAACGTGGGCGGCGCCACGCTTGTCGGGCGGGATCACGGCGGCGAATCTCCGAAACCCGCGCCAGCACCAGCGGCTTGATCGACTCGGAGGTTCGGGTTCCTTGTCGGCACCGCGCGAGAAAAGTACTTGACATAAATATCATGGTCTGCGATAATAACGCTATTCACACGGTATACATAGAAACCTCCTGCCTGCTGTGATCTGGGTGAATGAACAGCCGAGACGGTCGGCATGGAAAGGAGGTGAATGGTATGCGACGCATCAACGATCCTGATATTGGCGTCCGCTGGACCCAGGGCAACCTGTACGCCCAGTACGACGAGATCGTGCTGGTCCTGGGGAAGCCCAACCGCGAATCGGACGGCAAGACCGACGCGGAGTGGGTGATCGAGGAGGACGGCGTCATCTTCCGCCTGTACAACTACAAGAACGGCCGGCACTACCTCGGTCCACGAGGGCTGGATCTGTGGGAGATCCGCTATTGGCTCATCGGCGGGAAGACGCCGGAGGTGGTGTACGCGGTGAAGAAGCTCTTCCCAAAGCACGAGGTGGAACTCGTTTCGGTTTTCCGCGTCCTTGAGAACCGCCAGATCATCGAGGCGATCTGGCGGGGCGGGTGAGCGCCCGACAGGCGGTTCCGGTTTGGGACCGCCTGTCTTCATGCAGCGCGTATCACGGAGAGTAAAGGAGGAGCGGCTGCGCCCTCTGACCGCCGCGGCGCGTTCCGGGGGCAGTACCGCGCTCGTCGAGCGGGATCACGCGGGAATCTCCGAAACGCACGTCGGCGCCAGCTCGATCGGCATGAAGGTAGGGTTTCATGTCGGCGCCGTATGAAAAAGCACTTGACATAAATATCATGATCTGCGAGAATAGCGCTATTCACACAGTATGCATAGAACCTCCTGTCGTTCTACCGCTCTGGTGGATGGGTGACTCAGATCGCCCAGAACGAAAGGAGGTGAAGCGACATGAGTCTGAATCCAATAACAAACATCGACCACACCTACTTGCAAGGGGAGCTCACCGCGTCCTACGCTGAGATCGTTGCCGTGTTGGGGAAGCCAAACCGCAAGAACGACGGCTACAAGACCGACGCCGAATGGGCGTTCGAGAAAGATGGCGTGATTTTCACGCTGTACAACTGGAAAGATGGCAAGAACTACCTCGGCAAGGAAGGATTGCCGGTGCGGGAGATCACCGAGTGGCATATCGGCGGGAAGACGCCGGAAGCGGTCGAGGCAGTGGACGCGCTGTTCCCGGACTGCGACGAGAAAAACTGGTGATCCTCTTTCCCACCGGCAGCGTAAGCGGTGGGCAACCTCGCATGAGCGGTAGCGTCTGTCCGCCCCTGGTACTCCCCAGGGGCGGATCCTGCCCTTGACAAACATACTCGGCTATGAGAGTATAGCGATATATACGTGACCTACAATAACTATGATGAAACGAGCAAACGACATGGAAAGGACAATAACCACGTGGGACGCCACCCGCGGCTTTGGGCGCCTCTTGCAAGAGGTAGCCGGCGGTGATCGGGTCGTTGTGACCCGCCACGGCCATCCCATTGCCGCCGTGGTGCCGATGGAGGTGTACGAGCAGTGGAAGCGCTCACGCGAGCGCTTCTTCGATCTGCTGGAAGCAGCCGCGACACGCGCCAACCTCGATCCCGAGGAAGCCGACGCATTGGCGGCCGAGGCGGTAGCCGCGGTGCGGGCTCAGTCCTGAGGCGCTATGCAGGTGGTCTTGGATACCAACGTGCTGGTGAGCAGCGCTCTCGCGACTCGCGGAGCGTCGGCGCAGCTCGTCCGGCTCTGGAGAGAGCGGGAGGCGTTCACGCTCCTGGTGTCGCCGGCGATCTTGGCGGAATACCGGCGAGTGCTGGCGTATCCCGACGTGCAGCGGCGGCATGGGCTGACCGCGGAGCAGATCGATGAGCTGATCGGGCGGCTGTCTGAAACGGCGGTGCTGGTCGAGCCGGCGGACGAGGAGCGCGTTGTGGCGGCGGATCCCTCCGACGACAAGTTCATCGCCTGCGCAGTGGCCGGCCACGCCGACGCCATTGTAAGCGGCGACCCGCACCTGCGCGACATCAAGATGTACCGCGGTATTCCCATCCTCACCCCCGCGGCGTTCCTGCTGCTCCTCGGCGCGGAATCGGCCGCCCCGACCCCCTGACGACTCCTCGTCCTCGCGGCCGTGGTGCCCATCAACTGATCTCGACCAACCCCAGCCATTAGAGCGTCGCCGACGCTGACGAGCAGACGCGGAAAGCGGCGTTGTTTCAGAGCCAGAGGGCGTTGTGGGGAGATGGCGGGGTGAACGGGGATGTGACGGCGCGGCCTACGTTGTGCGACATTCAGAGCGAAGGGGATCGCGGACGGCGGGAAGGGTGAAGAAAAGTCCCGCGGGCTGTGAGCCGCAGCCCGCGGGACCAAACGACGAAGCCGCCTGAAGAGGTGCACATCCAAGCGGGTTAGCACACTCAAGGGGGAGTGTATCAGAGTAGCGCGTGGGCCACAAGGCCGATTTCGACCTCGGGCGGATGCCAAACAACGGGTAACCTGACTTTCTTCGAGAAAGGCGGTATATTCCAGGCGCTAACGTGAACGGGGAGTGAGACTTGCTCAGTTGAGAGGAGCACTCATGGACGGGAAACGGGGGCGGTTCAACATGCCGGTGCCGGCCATCGGGGCATGGCGACACGTAAAGCGAGCCACGGGAGGATGGTTGCCGTCGAAGGGGAGCGCCCTCTTCACCATCCTGGTAGTAGGTGGCCTACTCTGGACAGGAACGGTAGGGGCAGACCCGCTCGGGCGAATGCTGGCTGGGCCCCCGCCACCCCAGATGGTGAACTACCAAGGCCGCCTGCTCGATGCCGCTGGGAATACGGTAGGGGACGGGGTGTATCCCCTGCGCTTCGCCTTGTACTGCGAGGCGGAGCAGGGCACGCCATTTTGGTGCGAGCCGACGAACTGTAGTGCCAACGCCCAGGTTTCGGTCTCCGGCGGGTTGTTCAATGTCACGCTTGGCCAGACCAACCCGTTTCCCAAGAGCTTCCCGTGCCCGTCATCGCCGCACCTTCAGGTCACGGTGGAGGGGGAGGCCATGCTCCCGCGGGAGAGGCTGACCAGCGTACCCTTCGCCTTGCAGACCGAGCTGGAGGACGGGGCGGTGACGACGGACAAACTTGCCGATGGGGCGGTGACTGGGGCAAAGCTCTCCGCTGATGCCATCCCCGGGCTGATTCTCACAGACGTGGTCACCGAGCGCGCTACCGATGCTAACCAGGATGAGGCATGCACGCCCCAGGATGTCTGGAAAGACGTCCTCAGTGCTCAGGTCGCGCTCACCAAGCCCTCGACCCTGCGTATCAGTTACGGCGGGTTGGTCTGGAAAACAAACGGGGGTGGACGAACATTTCTCGCGCTCAGACGCGGGGGCGACCCAAACTCTCTCCCGCCCGACGATTATCTCTGGTCGTCTATTGGACAGACAACGTCCAGCGGGTGGGTCAGTGACAGCGATAGGCTGTTCGCCGTGCAGGTGTTCGAGGACATGCCGGCGGGATCCCACCAGGTGAGCTTGGTTCTGGGTAGTGGGGATGGTGGTCAAGCCTGTATCCGGTCGCGCTATATGATCGTCGAGGTCTTCGGCCGGTAAGTCGAGGAGATCCCCGTGAGACAACCTCCGGGCCGCTCCATGAGCGCACGTCTTCTTGCCACGGTGTTTCAGATCACCGCCGGGGTGGCGGTGGCCGTGATGCTGCTCCAAAACGGGTCTCATCCTAGCGAGGCCCCCGCAACGGCGCAGGGCCGTAGTATGCGCTGGTCGGTAGTGGGGAGCAGCGGAACCGTCAGCGGCTCGCTCCGATCACCGCGGTACCGCATCGACGGCACCCTTGGCCAGATATCAGAGACCGGGGTGCGGACGAGCGGTCGCTACCGGCTGATTTCCGGCTTCTGGTCGTTCTTCGCGCCGACGGCAACGCCGACGCGGACACCGACGAGCACATCAACGGCGATCCCTTCTTCTACTGTCCCCACGCCAACAAGTACCGACACAACCGCGCCCCCTCCCAGCGCGACACCGACATCCACCCGAACCGCCGCGACCCCCCCTACTACAACCCCTACGACCACCCAGACAACCGCGCCCTCTCCCACCTCTACGCCCACGGCTACCCGAACCGCCACGCGGACTTCCTCTCCGCCGCCAAGCCCATCGCCCACCTCTCGGCTGCCGCAGTGGACCGTGATGTTCTACCTCGCCGGGGATGACACGGTGGATGAGATCGACTCGGACATGTCCGGGGCGATCTGGCGGCTGGAGCGCCTCAGTGGCAATAACACGGTGCGGGTTGTCGCCCAGTTCGATACCGCGGGCACGAAAGGGACACGCCGGTTCGTGGTGCAGCCCGGCGGGCGATACACGGAGGGGGTGAATCAGTGGAGCCTCGGCGAGCGCAACACGGGAGACCCGGCCGATCTCCGCGCGTTTACCCGTTGGGCGCGCGAGAACTACCCGGCCAACCACTACCTCTTGATCGTTGCCGGGCATGGGTACGGAACGGACGGCATCGCGTACGACGACTCGTCGCCTGACCCGTCGTCCGTCCCCCCAGGCCAGCCATCAAGGATCCCTGTCGGGAAGCTGGGTGAGGCCCTCACCGCCGAGGATGGCCTGAAGCTCGATGTCGTGTTCTACGATTCGTGTCTCATGGGACTGTTCGAGAACGCCTACGAGATCAAGGACCAGGCCCAGTACTTGGTGGTATCCCAGAATATTTCCTGGACCATTTTCCCCTACGACCGTTATCTCCGACAGGTCGCGCGCAACCCAGAACCCGAACAGCTCGCCCAGCAGATTGTACAAACATATGCTAACCACGAGGCCCTGAACGGAATTCCCGGAACCCCCTACACCATCGCTGCGCTGAACCTGAATCAGGCGGACGTGCTGCGATCGGCGTTGGACGAACTCGCCGAAGCCCTGATAGAGGTGCTCGGTGCTCACCGAAACGAAATCGCCGCCGCCCGATCAGCGGCTCAAAAATTCGTGACCGAAGACGAAGACAGTGACACGCGGGGGTTTACCGACATCGAGGAAACCGACGACTATATCGACCTCTATGACTTCGCTGAGCAGATCAGCCGGGAGTTTGCCCGGTACCCCGATACCACGCGTGTTCAGACCGCTGCCGCGCGTGTCAAGGCCGCGGTCGATGGGTTCGTCGTGGCCGAACGCCACCAGCCTGGACACGCAGTGCCGGTGTCCAACGCCTTCTGGAATCTCAGCCGCGCGCGCGGTGTATCCGTCTATTTCCCGACCACTCCGACTCCACAGCCAAATAGGAATTGGGATTGGTTCTTGGATTACTTGCTGTACACTGACCCTGTGAATGACCTCTTCCCGTCGTTCGAGCCGGATTCACAGTGGGACGACTTTGTGCGACTTTACAACCTCAATGCGATAGTCCGTCGACCTCGCGGGATTTCTCGCGCACCGTTCCGGCCCCCACTTCTCCGGATTCACCTCCCCGCCGTTCAACGCGAGTTTGTCCGCCGATGATGCAGCGTGGGAAGTCACCGTGACACCGCAAGGCGCATACCTTCGGCGTAACTCCTGAAATCGGGGCGATGTGTGCATCGGCAGGTGGCACGAGCGAAGACCGCCCCGTCGCACCACGCCCCGCCGCGAAGCACACGCGGAACCGAGGCGGGGAGAAGGGGATCCTCTCGGCCATCGTCCGCCTTGTAGGGATAGTTGTACGATACGTCCTCGGTTTCGCCTCCCCATGCGCTTGAGGTCCACTCGTAGCAGTTGCCGGAGAGATCGGCGATCCCATCAGAGGTGTCGCCGGCGACGAACACGCCGACCGGCGATGAGCCGCGGACATGCGATTCGAGGGTGTTGCCGCCGGCTGGATCAAAGTCGTTCCCGTAGGGGTAGCATCGCCCCTCGGCACCCCGCGCCGCCGCTTCCCACTCCACTTCCGTTGGGAGCCGGAAAGCCATGCCGGTCTGCGCCGCAAGCCATGCGCAGTAGGCACGAGCCTCGTACCAGCAGATGCCAACCACTGGTTGAGCGGGGTTACTGGACTGTGGTCGCTGCCAGTAGGGTGGTTCGGTCTCGCGGTAGTCAGGGTACAGCTCGTCCAGATGCTCGCGCAATTGGTCAGGGTTCATCCCAAGACGCAGTTTCCACCGCGCGTGCTCGTCTTGGGTCAGGCTACCACTGGCGAGTTCCGCCTCCAAGAGGTCCGGTTTCGCGCGGAAGACCTCGACCCAATAGCGCACCTCAGCGTGCTTGCTCTCGGCTCTCCGCTCGCCGCGCTGCCATGCCCGGGCAGCCTCCGTGTCCCACCACCGATCATCCTCGTAGCCCCCGGCGGCGATGAAGCAAGCCCATTCGGCGTTGGTGACGGGGAACTGGCCGATGGAGAAGGGGGCGAGCGTCACGGTGTGGCTGGGCGTATGGTCATCCCACCGCTCGCCCTCCCACACCATCGGGCTGTCTTCGCCGATGACGTAGACACCACCGGGAATGTCGACGAGCGGCGGCATAAGGTAATCACCGTGTGGCCCCGCTCGCCGCTCGAAGCGCGGATCACCGAGGGCGCCGAGCGCAAGACCTGCTGCAATGCGGGCCCGGAGATCGGCACTTGGGTCACGGCTGCGGTGGACGAGCGCCCACCGCAGCTCGTTCTTGAGGCCGTCCGATACCCGTCCAGCGACCTCGGGGTATGCGGCGCACCGCCCGGCGAGGACGAGATTGACGGCCTGAACATCGCGGATGAAATGGTCGGGATCGTCTGTCATCGCTGCGGCGAGCACCATTGTTTCCTCCCAGCCGGTACTCGGTAGGGGAGGGAGAGGGTCGGCGGGCGCGAGGCCTTCCATGACGGTCTCAAGTGATGGTTCGACGGTGTCCACCAACCAGTCGGCCCGTACGAGATCGGTGGTCGGTGCCTCTGCCAGCCGTCGCGCCGCGAAGTATTCCTGGAGCAACTGGTGCCGGAACAGCACCTCGTCGGTGGCCGTGTCCTCGTCGATGACGCCGAGAGCACAGCCTGCGGCGATGACGTCCTCGGCTCGCTCGCCGCCTACCAGCCGACATGCGTCCGCACAATCGATGCGAACCTGGGCTGTCTCGCCGTGAACGTGCTGCTCTTGCATGGAGTGGGCGAGTTGGGCGAGGCTCGGAATCAGCAGCCCGCGCGCGGGGAGATCCCAGATCGACTTCCAGTTCCGGTACGTGACCTGCCGGCAGTCGCGGGAGGTGAGGAGGGTGTCGGGGCCGAAGAGGGGGTTGCCACGCGCCACTTCGCGGTGAAGGGCGTGCCGGACGAACCCGGTGAATAGGCCCGCCAGACCCTGGGGGGTGTGCGGCTCGGTACCGACCTGCTCGACCAGGAGCTTGAGGAAGTATGGGAGTCTGAGGAGGTCGAGCTGGGGCGTTCCCTCAAGAGTCTCCCAGAGCGATTGCCATGTTGTCGGGATGTATGCCTGGAGGAACCGCCGCACGCCGGCGTCATCCAGGGGTTCGAGCAGCACTTGGGGGACGCGAAGCTCCGGGGTGGAGAGCGGCGCGCTGTAATCGAGGCTCCGGCACGAGAACATCACCCGGTTGCCGGGTAGCTCCTGCGCCACCTCTTGGATGAAGCCCTTCCAGAGCCGAACGGCTTCACGCCGCGCGGCGTGATCAGCCGCAGGCATTTCGTTGAGCGCGTCAAGGAGGAGAACCACCTGCCCGTCGGCCAGCAAAGCGTCCAGGCTGGGGAGCCGCGGGTACCGGGCCACCCACCGTTCGTTGAGCCAGGCGCGCGGGGCTGGCCAAGTGTTCGCTCCGGTGGCTTGATAGCGGCTGAGTTCGATGAAGAACGTCGTGACGGCTGATTCCCCTCGGATCGCGGCGATGGCGGCGTCGATCTCGAACCGCCTGAGGAGCGTGCTCTTTCCCGATCCGGGCGGGCCGAGGACCGCGAGGGCAGTGTCGGGCATGTTCTCCATCACCTGGCCCAGGGAGAGAAACCGCGCGACGTGGGAGGCCCACCGACCCGCGAGGTTGTCCTCACCTTGGTCGATCAGGAGCGACAGATCGACGAAGCGATCATCGAGCCAGTAATGCGGCTGGGACCACTCGGCAATCCGGCTGACGCGGTACATGTCGAGCGTGGCAACCGGGTGCCGGGCGATTTCCGCCGCCTGATCCGGGGGGATACGAACCTTGCGCTCAGGGTCTCGGAGATCTGCCAGTATGTCCTCGAACACGGTTGGCGCCGCGGGTGGGGAGAAGGAGATTGGCTCCCGTACCTCCTGCTCTTTCAGACGGAGTGCTTCCACGAGCAGCTCCAACCCCAGGCACTTCCGGCGCCGCATGGTGGAGTCCGTGCTCCCCGCCTCCATCGCGAGCTGGTAGACCGTCCGCTTCCACGTTGAGACGTAGCGGTAGTACAGGTAGCTCCACGCCTGGCGATCTGCGTCCTCTTGGAAGTCTTGGGCCAGGCGTTCTCTCTCTTGAGTGGGCGTTAGGCCCGCGGGTCCAACCGCCTGCTGCCCATCACCGCGATGGAGAGCCAGCCTCTCGCAGATTACCTCGTGAAGGGTGCTCTGTAGGGCCAGTTCCCGTAGGGCCGGTGCCCCCGGATCCATTCCCCGCGATTCAAGCCACAGGGCGATCTGTTCCAGGCCAAGGAGGGCGTGATCCTCTTCCAGGCGCTTCTGACGGAGCTGCTCCAGGGCAATGTAGGTGGTGTCGCAATTGATAAAGGAGATGTCCACGATTGCCCACGATCCCCGTGTTTGGAGAGGCGCGATGCATTGCTGGGCGGCAAGGGTGGCTGATTTTTGGCTGATTTGTGGTAGCGCGGCGGGGGGTGGGGTGCCTTACACTGTAGACGCAAGGGCGAGGCCGTGAGATACCACCTCACCCTTGCGGAGACCGACAGGCGTTGTTGGTTGGCCGGGAACCCACGTTGTGGCGTGGATTCGCAGCCGGGTTACGGCGGCGCCTCACAGAAAGGGGTGCACTGAAGTTTATCAGGCGTCAAAGACACGGATAAGGTGTAGGGACCCGCCCAGGATAGTGATAGTGTCCGGTCGGATGCATGCGCAAGCCGGAGGCGGTTGCTAGAACCGCCTCCGGCCCCCCTTGATCAAGGGCCTTTATATCACACCGTCAGGCCCAGCGCAACCCCCTTTCTCGGAGCCAGTGTTGTACAGGCATGGCTTACAGTCAGTCGTTGACGCTGCCGACGGGGCGCCCGGCCTTGGTGCCCGTATCTGGAGGAGGTTTGGCATGTTGAGTTTCTTCGAGCGCTCGATCTCGAGGTTCTCCCAGATGGTCTTCGGGATGGCTGAGTGGGTGTTTGTCGCGGTGATCATGATGGTGTTCCTCGTGGAGATGCGGCCGGTGTTCATGATCGGCGCGGGGTTCTGGGGGATCCTGTGGCTGGCACGGCTCCACTGGCGGCAGTGGGGGACCCCGACCGCACCCCCGCTCGTCAAGGCGACGTTTGGCTACGCCCTGACCCTGTTCGGTCTGTTCCTGCTTGCCCAGCTCCCGCTCGCCCTTCCCGTGTGGCGGTTCGCCCTGTGGGCGAGCCTGGGTTATGGGGGAACGGTCTTGTACCTGGACGGGACGTGCCCGAAGCGCAACAGCCCGCCCGCCCTTCCGGGGCAGAACCAGGAGGTGCGTCATGTCACCATTTTCGACTTCCTCCGGTGATACCGGCCCCCGTACTACCAGCGCCGCCGGAACCGATGGTCGAAACGGCGTCTGGGTAACCGTCCCCCGTGACCTCATCATCTTCCTGATCGCCTTGGCACTGGGGGTGGGGTTCGTGCTCCTCATCCTGGGTGCGATCGTCATCATGACCGGGGCCCTGATCTGGGTGCTGGCGTGGGGGATGAGACGCCTGGCGTACTACCGGGGGACACGAACGGGGACGCTGCTCGCGCGCACGACGGTCCTGTACTTCGTGGCGCTGGGGGGCATCTACGGCATGACGCTGTACCCGCCGGCCCTGGCCTACGCGCTCCCGGCGCTGGTGTGGTCGACGCTGGGGTTTGCCGGCGCGTTCCTGTACCTGGACTTCACGAGTGACCAGCGCGACGCAATCCCTGCACGGGGACAGTGGGAGGTGATGTCGCCGCCGCGCATCCGGGGGCTGATCGGGACGCACTCCCCTGGCCAGGCGCCGCCTCTGCTCTGCCTGCCCAACCCTGACAAGGCGAAGCGGCGGTTCCGGAGGTTCTTCAGGTGAGAGAGATGCTCGCGCTCCCGGGCAGGATCATGAACCTCATGTTCTGGACGCCTATCCTCTTCGCGGTGCTCCTGGTCCTCGGGGTGCTGGTTGCCATGATCCTCGGGTCGTTCTGGTGGGTGGGGGTGCTTGCCCTCATCGCCGGCGCCGGGGGGTGGATTGCGCGGCGGATCCGCTTCTTCGGCGGGAGCCGAGCCGGGGTGATCCTCGCCTGTGCCACGGGCGCCTACGTCGGCGCGCTCGCCCTGGCGGGTCTCTTCCACCTGGTCTCGCTCGGCCTGGCCGCTATATCTACTGTGTTCTGGGGCACCCTCCTGTACGGCATGACGCTCTTGTACGTGGAGGGCACGCGCGGCGCCCGTACGCCGCAGGGGAGAAGGGGGCGAGCGCTCGATCTCGCATCGGTGCTGCCGCGAAGCGCCCGGGCGTTGAGCCTTCTCATCCACGCCCTTGCCGCCCTCCGGCGGGTATGGCTCCGCCGGCGACCTGGTCGCCGGGCGTTCTCTCCCCTCACGAGGCGGCCATGACCACGCTCACCGAGATCGGCCGGTCCGTTTTCAGCCGGGCGGCGCTCACCTGGCGCGCGAAGGGGCGGAATGACATCGTCCTGGGCACGCCGGTCTCGCCTTACCCGCGGTCAGAGTACCGCCTCACGCCGGCGACGCAGCGCTACCACACGCTGTGCCTGGGGACGACGGGCATGGGCAAGTCCAAGCTCCTCCAGTCGATCTGCGTCCAGCACATCATGAAGGGGCATGCGGTCGGACTCCTCGATCCTCACGGCCAGACCGCGCGGGACACGCTGGCCTACCTCACCGCGCAAGGGTATTTCGAGCGGCCCGATGCCTTTGAGCGGCTGGTGTACCTGCGGTTCGGCGGTGATTCTGACCGGACCATTCCGTTCAACGTGCTGCGCCAGCCCCACCAGGCGGCCGAGGATATCGCGGAGAACCTGCGCGACGCGTTCACCCGCGTCTGGCCGGAGCTGACGGAGCAGGCGGTCTTCGGCAGCATCTTCCCGTCGGCGATCGTGGCGCTGGTGGCGAGCCGGCGGTCGCTCGTGGACTTGCCGCGACTGCTGCGGGACAAGGAGTTCCGGGACCAGTGCGCCGCGAGTATCTCGAACCCGACGGTGCTACAGGCCCTCAGCCTTGTTGATGCTCAGCGGGGGGACGCCGCGGCGGGGCCGCTGGGCGCCACCATCCGGCGGGTGTTCGAGATGACGTTCCACCCGGTGGCCTACCACGCGCTCGGCCAGCCGGATACGGTCCTGGATTTCCGAAAACTGATGGACGCCGGGCGGAGCGTGCTCCTGGACTTTGGGGACGTGCGCAACGACCTGACCAAGCGGTTCCTGGCGGCACTGTGCCTGACGCTGATCGAGCGGGCGGCCTTGTCGCGATCGGATATGCCGCCCTCGGCGATGACGCCGGCGACGTACCTGATCGACGAGTGGCCGGCGATCGCCCCGACGCAGCGGACGACGTTGGAGAACATCCTGAGCCAAGCGCGGAAGTACAAGCTGGCCTTGACGCTGGTGGGCCAGCACGCCGACCAGATCAACGCGGCCAACCTCGGCGGCGCGCTGGACAACTGCCGGCTGACGATCCTGATGGGGCTGGGGCGGCGGTCAGCGGAGATCCTCGCCCCCCTGGTGACACAGCTTGAGCCCAGCCGCCCAAATGACCGATATGGCCGCGAGGATCGGCCGCCCTCGATGGCGCAGCAGAAGGCAACATGGGTGAGCGGGCTCCAAGACCTGCCGCCGCGGCACGCGGTGGTGAAGGCGCAGGGGGAGGAGGCGGTCTTGATCCGGACGCTGACCGTTCGTGATCCGGATCGGGAGGCCATCCGCGCGCCTCTGGAAGCGGTCATGGACGAGTACCGCCGGCGGTACACCCGGCCTGTTGCAGAGGGACCGCGCAGCGCCCCGGATACCCCGCGGACACCCGCTGGAGCGGGAGCCGCGCCATCTCCCGCTCCCCGCCCGACCCGCTTTGTTGACGACGACGAGCCGGTGTTTGGCGACCCGATTGGATAGCACACATGGAGGCTGACGATGACTGCTCACTCTGTACCTGTTCCTCCAGCGCCCGCCCGATGGCCGATGCGGATTCTGTGGGGGAGCCTGATTCTCTCGATCCTCAGCTCGTATGGGCATGTAGCGTTTGTCTATGGCGATTTGGAGCCGACGGGGCCGGCCGGGATCCTGACGTACGTGTCGATGGTGACCGGCCTTTTGGCGGCGCTGGCGATTGAAGGCGCCGTCGCGTCGATGGCGTGGAGCCTGGGCCGCCTGAGGCGCCTGGGTCGCCCCACCCTACGGCTGAAGCTCGGCTTGTGGTTTGTCCTTCTCATGGCGATGACGGCCAACTTTGAATTCACGATCCGGGCGGAGACGGACGTCGCGGTGACGTGGCCGGTGCTCACCTCCCTTGATCCATGGCTGCTCATCCGGGCGGTGCTGTGGTCGGCGACGCTGCCGCTGGTAGTGGTGGTACTGGCGGGCATTGTGGAGGATTTGGGGACCGAGGATGCGCCGGCGACGGCATCCTCAGACTCACCATTGACGGTTGTTCCTTCGACAGAGCCGCGGCACGCGCTCCCAGCGGCGCCGGTTGCCCCGGAGCCGGTGCAACCGGAACCCGCGCGGATTGAGACGGCGGCGCCCGGACTCCTCTCGTCTGGGCCAGCGGCCCATGGTACACTGCCGGTATATGGACAGAACAGCTCCTCTGCCTGGATTGACGATGATGAACCTCACTTCGGCGACGACACGATTACCTAAATTGAAGCGGGCAGGGGCTGCCGCGCGACCTCCGCACCGCCTTACCGAGCGGGACCTCGCGATCATCGAGGCGATCTTCAGTTGCCGGGTGCTGACGAGCGCGCAGATCGAGCGGCTGCTCTTTGACGGGGCGAGTCAGGGAGAGCGCATCTGCCGCCGGCGGCTTCAGAAGCTGTACCACCACGAGTACCTCGCGCGCGAGGAGCTGCCGGTGAAGGCGTCAGAGGGGAGTGCGCCGTTCCTGTACTTTCTGGACCGACTCGGCGCCGAGGCCCTGGCCCAGTGGCGGGGGGTGGATACCTCCGCCTGGGCACCGAAGAAGAACAAGGTGCAACCTCTCTTCCTGCACCACCGCCTGGCGACGAACGACGTGCGGATCGCCGCCACCTTGGATGCGCGGGCACGCGGCTACACCCTCGGGCGCTGGATTGACGAGGACGCCCTCAACGCGGATAAGGAGACGGTGACGGTGACCGATGCCGCGGGGAAGGAGCAGACGGTGTGCCTGGTACCCGATGGGTACTTCCAGGTGCTGGCGGGTGGGAGGGTGTATCACTTCTTTTTGGAACTCGATCGGGCGACGGAGACGGGGGTCTCATCCAAGTGGCGGGACTGGGCGGGGAAAATAGGCCTGTACCTGACGTACTACGGCTCCGGGCGCTACCAGGCGAAATACCAGACCTCGGACATGCGGATCCTGACCGTGACGACGAGCGCGGAGCGAGCCACACACCTGAGAGCGGCCACCGTCAAGGCGGGCGGCAAGGGGAGGTTTTGGTTTGCAACGTTGCCGGAGGTTATGGCCGGCTCCTTCTTCAACGATCCTCTCTGGCAAGCGGCGAACGATGCCACGCGGCGGGCCATCTTCACCTGAGCATTACCGACCACCACCTGACCCGTCACAACGCGCGGGATCGTGCCGTGTGATACGCCCTCGGCGTCACCCACGCCAACGGCCACGGGGCATACGCGGCCATTCGGCATGGCTCTCCATGCGTAAAAAGAGCGGGCCGGCGCCAAGCCAGGCAGTGCGGTAGGGATAACCTACCACGCGAGCATGGTCCCTGTTGACAGCCGCCCTCACCGCCCGGTACAGAGGTGTCATGCCCCTGAAACCAGCTCTGAAACGAACCATCCTGAGCCATTTGAGAACCAGCAGCGCGTCTTTGGAGACGCAGATCGCACTGGTGAGCGCCCGCTGTCTGCGGCTGCAACGCCACGTGGAGCGGAATCCGCGGGACCGAGACGCGAGGTGGGGACTGACTGTACTCGATCGGCGCAGACAAGTACTTCTGGCAGAGTTGGCCCGGCATGATCTGGCTCGGTACCAAGCCTTGACAGTCTTTCTGAACCTGCCGGCCCATGAGCACGAGGCGAACATGGCCGCCTGGCGGCGGAGCCAGGATCCGTCAGGGGAGTTGCGGTAGCAGGGGGCAGGAGGTGAACAACCCGTGAGAAGCGCCCCGGATTCTCGAAAGTTATCCGTGTCGGGGCAGGGTCCCGGCCCACGACGAACTCAAGGGTCGTGCGTAACTAGAGGTGTCTGGGAGGTGTTATACCTTGCAAAGGAGATTGCCCAAGAAGAACGGACGGTCTCGAAACTGGGCGGGCTGGACGGGTTACCTTCCTGTCCGCCTCTGTCAATCGGCCCAATCTGGGGCGCCTGGGAGGGTCTAGTATAGGGTCGTTTTGTAGGCATCGCGAGTTGGTCTCGGCGTTAGGCGAGAAAGCGCCTCCTCGCCCTCTCGGCGGCAGGCAAGCGCAGGTGCCCAGAATGGACCTGCTCAGGTGTTATATACAGCGGCAAACGGAGAGCCAACGGATTTACAGGGGCGATTTGACAACCCGGCGAAGGGGTCTACAATGTTACCAGCCCCACCACCCCTTGACATAACGCCGTAAATTACCCAATGTTCGATGTGTTCGCTGGTCGAGCGACGGGAAGTCGTGGAGGGGACGGCTGGCGCTGGTGGCCAGTCTCAGTACCTAGATTTTGCCCAAATAGGGCGACACATGATCGGAACGGCTGAGACGTGACGGCGACGGCCACCTCTGCCAAGATAGGGGTTCGCTAACCGAATCCCACAGAGGAGAACCGTCGCCA
>Ga0247727_10007441_pt1 | contig 20861 bp, 21 predicted proteins | sample WisWelCaveWW1625_FD_202498 | JGI IMG/M metagenome (GOLD analysis project Ga0247727, IMG submission 202498) | Biofilm microbial communities from Wishing Well Cave, Virginia, United States - WW16-25 | ecosystem: Environmental > Aquatic > Deep subsurface > Groundwater > Cave microbial mat | place... | reverse complement strand
CATAAAATTCACCGTTCACAACCAGGGAGGGACAGCATTCAAGACCATCTTTTGTCCCGGCGCGGAGGTCCGTCCACCCGTAACTGAGGTATTACAGGCATTTAAATCTTTAACTTGCTTTCTGTCAAAAAAGGCGGTATATTTTTATGTTAAAAAGGAAACCTAAATATGAAGCAAAAAGACTTGCTTAACCGCATTACAGTTAATCCAAAAGTTCTTATCGGTAAACCTACCATCCGCGGCTTGCGTATCAGTGTTGAACAGATTCTTAATGCGCTCGCGGCAGGTGTTCCGGAAGACGATCTTCTGAGAGATTATCCAGAGTTGGAGCCCGATGACATTCGTGCTGCCCTGGCTTATGCGGCTTCGATCATTGCTGAAGAACAGGTTTATCATCTCGAAGCGGCATGAAAAGACACTTAAAATTCTGATGGATGTCGGTGTTGGCAAACTTTCCGAAGAGTGGTTGACTGATCACGGCTATGACGTGGTTGCCATACGTAGCTTGAATCCCAGAATGGGTGATGATGAGATTCTGGCCATCGCTGCGAGAGAACAACGATTAGTCGTAACGATGGATAAGGGATTCGGCGAGCGCGTTCATCGACATAAAGCCGCCAATGCCGGTGTTCTTCTTCTTCGTTTGGATGATGCAAACAGTCAAGAGAAAGCCGAAGTTATTGCCCAGATTTTCTCAGAACATAGTCAGGAATTATTTGGAAATTTCAGTGTATACAAGAGAGGCCGTTTGCGTATCCACCCAAGATGAGATGTACGAACCTTATCTCGCCAAAACCACCTTTCTCACTTTTACCTCTGTTGATCCTTTATTTTGCCGGTCGCGAGCAGTTAACTTTGCCAAATAAAGGCCGCTGCCGAGAGGCCGGCCCGTGTTATCTCGACCATCCCACTTGACTTGATGATACCCAGCCGGTTTATTTTCATCCAGCAAAGTTGCCACCCGCACGCACACCGGGAAGATTATAAATTTCCAATTTCACGTATGCATCTTTCGGCAGTTGATATTTGAAAGTGGTTTCGAGATTAAACGGATTCGGATAATTCTGGGCCAGATCAAAATGCGTTGGCAACTGGGCTGTTTCTTCTACTCCGGTGATTTGGCCGATGATAAATTTGAAAACTTCTTTGCTTGGGGTTTGTAAACCGGAAGCATCTGAGCGGTTGGTTATCGAGTATCCAAGCAGTGCCGGGCCCACCATAAGCGCCCATATCATTTCGAATAGTACCTTGAGCTGGCGACAAGGCAAAACCAAGTCGATTGGGATCTTCAGGATCGTTGTAACGGCAATTCGGATTTGACACCGCCCGCCGAACGGTTTGATTCGGATAAGGTGAGCAGAATTTCCATCATGATCCTTTTCCTATTGACTCACGCGCTCGAGGTATTTTCCCGTCCGCGTATCGATTTTGATCACGTCCCCCTCCTTGATGAAAAGCGGCACCTGCACCTTGACGCCGGTTTCAATGATGGCGTTTTTCATCACGCCCGTCGCCGTGTCGCCTTTCACCGCCGGGTCGGCTTCGATAATTTTGAATGGAATGAAGAACGGTAATTCCGCCGAGATGGCGTTGCCGTCGTGAAACATGATGTGGCAGAGGTTGCCTTCTTTCAAGAACCGTTTGTTATCGCCCAGCAAATCCGCCGAAATGAAGGTTTGCTCGTAAGTTTCGCTATCCATGAAATAAAGATTGTCGTCGGCTTCATACAGATACTGCATATCTTTCATATCGAGACGGACTTCCTCGATTTTGTCGGTCATGCGAAAAGTATGGTCGACGACGCGGCCGGATTTGGCGTGCTTGAGCTTGGTGCGGATCATCGCGCGCCAGTTGCCCGGGTTGAAATGCTGAAACTCCGCGACGACCCAGATGTCGCCGTTGTGCATGATCGCCATGCCGTTGCGAAACTCTGAAACTGCTGCCATAAAACCGCCTTCTCCTTAAAATAAATGACTCATTTTATTTTCTAAATTTGTACTGGAACAAAAATCACATGCGCCGCCGCGAGGGTCCGGAGTGGCGGCGAAAACGGCCGCGATGGCGCCGCTGCTGTGGACGGGCATGAGGCTCACGCCCGCCCCGGTCGTCGTCTTCGTCATGCTCCGTAGAACGGAATGAAGATGAGCTTGCCGGCGTGTCGGAAGACGAGGTGGCAGACACCGGCTGGCCTTTGTGCGGTTGCGCCGGATTGGCCACCATGCCGGAACCCAGGCGCTGAAACAGCGGCATGGCAATGAGCGCAAGCGCCCAAAGCATAAAGCGTCCCGGAATATCCGCAAACGGCTTGAATGACATGGACACCGGCACCGAGAGCAGAAAGATGCCGCCGGCGATCAACAGCGAGTGATGCACCAGTCGCCAATGCGCTTTGGATTTGTAGGCATGAGAGCGGCGCACCAAAAACATCAAGAGCAGCATGGTGAGGCCAAAGCCCGCCGCCAGGAAATTTGCGGCAAAAGCCTGAATCGCTTCCTTATCCGAGATTAATATTTTCAAGAATACCGGCGTCAAGGCGATATGAAGCGCGATCACCATGCCGATCAGCGAGCTCACTTTTCCGCCCAAAATGCCGAGATCGAACATGCTGCCGAGACGGCGCCAAATCACGATGAGCGCGGCAAAAATGACGGCGTAAAGAATCAGATTGCGTACGAGAATCGGAACCGTGTAACCCGGAACCAGACTTAATGAAAACGCTCCCAAAACCAGAGCCAAGCCGAGCACCTCGGTGAGGATACGGTAGGTTAAAGAAGCTCGTGCTCGAGTGTCCATTCATCCTCCTCATGCATCAAACGAAAATGTTGCATAGTTAAGCTGTTCATATAAAAACCGCCTTCGCGCCGCGTTAAAGTTATTTAAAGGTCATTCGAAACACGAAGGCGAACCTTGTTATCAAATTTTACGTGTACGAACGTTGACTTTCCAAAATAAGAAAATATAAGTAGAAGTGCAACGAGAAAATTTCAGCTTCTGAAAGAGTTACAGGCCGGTCACGGCGAGTGACCGGTCTGTCAAACCTTCTCCCAATTCAATTTTTGCGACAAGAAAAGAAAAAGGCCGGCGCAGAGGCCGCCCAAGAAAAACCCGCCGAGCACGTCGCCGGGATAATGAACCCCGACAACGATTCGCGACAGGCCGACGAGAGAGGCTAAAGCCAGACAAAGACTGGCGTAGCGGCGATAGAAATAAGCCAGGGTCATGGCCATGGCAAAAGAATTGGCGGCATGTGACGAGGGAAAACCATGTTTGCCGCCGCACGAAACCAACAATCGCACATTCTCCAGCTCATGACACGGTCGCAGACTGCCGAGGCCGGGCTTGAGCACACGCGCGCTGATGACATCACTGGCGCCGACCGCGAGCAGCGCGAGCACGACGGCCGCCCGCCCTCTCCTTCCGCCCTTCCAAACCAGCCCAATCACGACGGCCAGCAGCGGCGCGATCCAATTTTTTTGCGTCGTGACCGCCACCCAAAACCAATCCCAAATCGGATGGGCAATGAGATGATTGAGAAAATAAAAGAGGCGGGTGTCGTAATGCTGCAAAATGGCGACGAGATTCAATTTATTTACCGGTTTCTTCGAAAAAAAATCCTGATAAAGATAAAATAATTTAGTGACAAAATGATTTGATTATTTTGTCACTAAATTATTTTGTCTTTTTGGTTTTGGCTCATCCACGTTGCGAGGTTTTCGCCAGCTTGAGCCAGCGCGTTGAGGCGCGCTGCGGTTCCCAAAGCTCCGCCAGCTCGCTTGAGCCGGTGCTGGCCGGCAATTTGAATTCATCGAAGAGCCGGTCAATTTCCTGGACGGAAAGCCGGAGATGCTGCGCCATCCAGCCGAGGCTGATCAGGCCCGCCGAATAATCACGATAGGCTTGGGCGAAACGCTGGCGCCAGTTTGCCTGTTGGTCGGAGGGGAATTTTCCGGCGAGGTAACGCTCGAAATCTTCTTTGACGAAAACCGGCGGCGGCTCTACGACGACTTTTGGCTCGCCCAGCATGTGCAGCGAGTGCTCGACGAAGCCGGAATTATATCGCGGCGCGATTTGGGCGATCATCGCAACCGCCAAATCGTGCGGCAGCAGATGCTCGCGCGCCAATTGCACGATCAAATCGAGCAGCAGCAGCGCGCCGATTTGCAAACGCCGGCAGACAATCGCGGCGACGTAATCATCCAAAATGATGCAATCAAATTTGTCTTCATTTTGCAAGTACAACAGGATGGCCTCCTGCTCGCCCAGTCCCAATTTGTAGCCGGCAAGAATCTCCATCGCCAGGCCGGCCGGCCGTATCGTCGCGATAATGATTTTCTCTTGCGCGATTAACTTTTGCAGGGCGGCTTCGCTGGCAAATTTTTCCGGCTGCACGACGGTCTCGTTGTGCACCGCGGTGGGAATGTGGATTTCGACGTACTCGACCAGATACTCACAAATAAGCTTTCCCTCCACCGCATACTTGCTCGCCGGAATCAAGGCGCTGGAGTCGAAGATGACTTTTTTCATGACATTCATCCGCTGAATATAGTATTACTCTGGAAGAACTATTACGACCGCGAAAATTTTTTAACCACCAAGACACGAAGCCACAAAGAAAAAACTTTGTGTCTGTGTCTTAGTGGTTTAAATTTGGTTGCGGCGAGGCTGCATTATGAATGAAAGGTAGGTAAAAATAGGAAATTTGTCAACAGAGGAATTATCATAAGGCTTTTTTAACACGGAGTCACGGAGCGTTGGAGAATCACGGAGTAAAAAAATGTTCAAAAAGAGCATTTGTTTATCCACGCTCTTTCAGCCACCGCGCCATCAGCGGCACGCGCAAACGCCACTCACCGCTTTCTTCTTCCACCAACAAACGCCGGCGCAGTGAGGTGTAAATGGCTTCATCCTCCGGTGGCGGTTGCAGTTCGCGTTTGCGGAAGGTGGAAAGATATTCCCACTCGCCGGGTAAGGTGGACTCACCGCGCAGGAGTTGATACAAAACATTATGGCCGCTGACAATGGCTTTTTTCAGGCTGCGTTCAAACAACTCGGCGTCGACTTGGCGTTTAGTTTCGTCGTTGATCAAATCCACAATAGTTTCAGCGATGAGCTGCACCAGATGCGGCCAGCCGCCGGCTTCGTGATGAATACGCTCGATGCCATTTTCTCCCCAAAACTCCGGGCTAAAACGGGGACGCTTGGGATCATCTTTCGGCCACAGCGGAGAAAACTTCATTGGCTCGGTGAGCAACAGACGCGTTTCTGCCGGCGTGAACAGCGGCACTTCCACCGTGTGCGCGCTCACTAAATACGACGGCCACTCCGCATGTTTCAACTCCGTAATGTCGTGACTGCCTGCAAAAATCCAGGTGATTTGACGATGGGTTTGAATGGATTCGCGCACGGTGACGAGCAAATCTTCCGGGAAAATTTTCTCACCCAACTTGCGATCGATGTTTTCATATTCATCAATAGCGAGCAACAAGCGTTTACCGGCCGCTCGCAGTTTTTTATTGCTCTGCGCAAGCAGTTGCACAAACCAATTCAGGTTGATATTGGTCACCGCGTTGCCGGTTTCACCTCCAACTGTCAGCGCGAGTTTTTGTGAAATCAAATGCAGTAAATCCGCGAGCGACGTAAAGGCCTGCGGATCTTGCATGGAAATTACCACAGGCATAACCGTATCGGGCAAGAAGCCTTTCAAATTGTGCAAAACCGTAGATTTGCCCATACGCCGCCGGCCATAGAGCACCAGACCTGGACAGCCGGTACCGAGCATAATTTGTTTATCCAGATCGCCCACGACGCCATAGCGCGGCACAAAGGCCTCCTGCTCACGATTAACCGGGTCGCCGGCACGAAACACCACCGGGCTGGGTTCTTTGGTTAAAATAGTCTGCGCCTCTTGCACTTGCTTTTGTGCGATTTCCAACCAATGTGTCGCTGCCTGGCGAAACTCACTCGCCAATGGTTCCTGAAAATCGCCAATTTGATAACGAAAGTTTTCAATGCGCTCACGTAGCATCTGGGCAATAGGTTCGCGGAGCACGGGACGATTAACTGTGTGCAATCGCCTTTGTATTCCGGCAATTTCACCCACCATTTCACGCAGGCGAGGCGTTTGCGTGAGAAACCCCTTCTTGCCTTCGGGCAACGGCGTTAACAGCGTCTCTAATTTTGTGAGATTCTTTTCATGCGCAGCCTGTCGCGCCAGAAGAATAGTTCGAGCCTTCAGAGCCGCGCGGCTCTGGCTGGGATAGCTTTGAATCAGTCGCTCAATCTCTTGCTTACCAGTTTCCGGCGCATATTCAGCATAAGCCACCAGCAGTCGATCCAGCCCTGGAAATGGAACGCGACAAAGATCGTCCCACGATACAGGATGAAAACGATACAGACGGCCAAGAGGTTTTGGCCAACTAAGCCAGAAAAATAGAGGATAATAGTAAAGACGAAATACACCAATGAGAAAGGCTATCTCGAACGTGATCCCCAAGATGATCAAGGCCGTAGTTTCATAGATAATGCCCGCGATGATTCCACATCCTATCAGGCTCACGATCACAAGGGCAATTCTAAGAGTACGACTGAAAGCTAAACCGAAAGCGCATCCTAAAGTTAATCCCAATGTAATTGTTGTGAGTGATATCTTAGTCATTTCGAGCCAAGCAATTCAGTAGTCATCAAGTTAGTGATGGTAGAAAGCGGGTCATCTGGCGGTAGAAATGTTATGAACGGCGCATGAGAGAGAATGAGCAATATAAGCTTTTGTTTTTCTACCATAAGAAAGCGAAGTGCTGCAAAAAGATCCACATCATAGTTTCCACGGTGTGCAACCATTTCAAAATGAATCAATGCGATACTGACAGCGCTTGGTCGTTTTTCAAGCTCTCGTGTAAATGTAACCAAATCTTCCGGCTCTGGCGGAACCGGAGTTGCCAAGCCGCAAGCGTTAAGCATTTGCGCAATTAAGCCTCGCCGAGTAAAAGTGGCATCGTCTTGTAAATCAACTATGCCAAGAGACGGCAAGAAATCTTCTTTCATATGAACGATCAACTCAAACCATTTGGTCCCGGGTTCAACAACCAGATTGACGGAATTACCTCGCTGAAGACAATGCACGCTAGTGTCGCGTGCATTGAGCCAACTGGGCGCCGTCGAGCCAAGATCGGCTTCGCAAATCCTCAGTAGGGAGTTCCATTGCTGAGTAGCTCGATCATCAATGAGGTCGATATGAATCACATCCTCGAAAGCTTCGGGAAAATCGCACTCTCCTCTTTTGATCATGACAATGGATTTACTTTGAGGTGGTTGCGCAAGCGCTACGAGGCGTTTCAATTCTTGCATGCAGTCGACACTAGCAAGATAATCAGGAGTGAGCACTACCAAATTTAAATCCGCAGCGCCTAGAGTTTCCTCTGTTGGAGCAGTTACCTTTTTACTCGCGTTAATGCGCTTACTGGCGAGCAAAACTTCCGCTCCACCGGCGCGCAAGCAAGGTATCAAATTCATTGAAACCCATTCCCCTTGCATATGGCTGTAACTTATGAAAACATGCTTACCCATAGTCCATCTCCGAAAAAGCATCTACTGAATCATTTACTGCATGTAATGAAAGAGTTTCCGCATTTTGTGCGATTCAATGAAAACTATTCTAGTCCGACCAGCTTTAGATATTCGAGATTAGGTGGAGAATCTTTCAGTTCTGGCGGCAATAATTCACTGAAGCTCATTCTAGTTTGTATCAACAATGTGAGCTTTCGTTTTTCTGATTCTAATAAATGTTTTAATGTCGAAAAGAAATCTGCTTTGCTATGATACTTACGCCCGGCAATCATATCAAATCGTAGAAAGGCTAGAATAGTTGTATAATCACGTTCCATAATAATTCTTTGTAGAATTTTGAGATCTTCTGGTTCTCGTGGCACTGCTATCTTTGAACCGCTGACCCAAAGTATTTCTTCAACCAACCCGCGTCTCGAGCAGGTAGCTCCACTTTGGAAGTCAATCTTTTTAAGATCAAGCGGGCTTCTCCCTTGAATATCGTTGATCAATTCACGCCATTTAACCTTGCCTTTGGTTTCAAGACAAACAGACTTTCCCTTTTCTAAACTATTCACAATTTCGTCGCGTGTTTTTAGCCAATCCGGTGTGGTGGTACCTAAATCTGCTTCACAAGCTTCGAGCAGCAAATCCCATTGCTCGGTCTTTTTATCATTGTGCAAATCAACATAAAGTGTCTTCTTTACTTCATCCGGTACGGTACAATCAACGCGCAACACCGCCACGAATTTATTGCAAACAGTCGCGCGCTGCATTTCATGCCGGCACATGGCGCTGGCGAGATAATCCGGCGAGAGCACGAGCACGCTGAAGTCGCAAGCATCCTGTTCGACGTCCATCTGCGCGGTCAAATCGTGTCCGGCTTTGAAGCGTTCGATGTCGATGTGCACCTCCGCGCCGCCGGCTTCGAGGCAGGGCTTGAGGCGGTGCCACACCCATTCGCCTTGTTGGTGAGAGTAGCTGATGAAAACTTTTTTGCCCATGACGGCTCCGCTTTTATCGAGGCGGGCGAAGTCCAACTTGCGCGCCAAGGGTTTTCTAATTTAGGGATTTCTCGCTGCGCAAGTTGGACTTCACTTGACCCAAGATAACAAAAGATTTCCAACTTGTCAACAAAATTACCGATTTTGCTTGTTGACTTTTTCCTCAAAAATCAGTAAATCAAACTGGATGCTTGATGCTGGATGCTGGATGTTAAATTCAGAACACAGTATCGAGAATCAAGCAAACAGCATCGACCATCAAGGATCAAGCATCGAGCAACCAGCATCAAAGGTCGAGCATCGAGAATCCAGCATCCAGGAACCATGTTTCGCAAATCTTCTTCACGACGTCAATCGTATTCAATACAGAAAGGCCGGACGGGCGTGCGCCTGATGATGTGGGCGATGCTCGGGGTTTTGCTTTATGCGGCGTATTCCTATTTCGGCGGCAGCTATGGATTGATTCAGCTCTGGCGTTTGAAACAACGCCAGGTCGCGCTTGACCGCGAAGTGATGCGCTTGCAAGTACAGCAGGATAGCCTGCGCCGTGAGATTCACCTTTTGCAGACCGACTCGGCGTATATCGAGAAAGTCGCCCGCGAACGCTACAAAATGGGCAAGCCGGGCGAAAAAATTTACAAGATTGTCAAGCCGGAAAAGCCATGACCACAGCTTTGGTGCCGACCCCCGAACATCATTTTGCCAGCAAAATCAAAGGTTATTTTTTAACCGGCCTGCTCGTTTTGGTTCCGATCAGCTTGACGGTCTACATTATTTATGAGCTTTTTCTCGCCATCGACGGCATCTTGAAAGGCGTCATCTTCGTGATGATCAGCCGCTGGTTTGGCGTGCAGATCAGCCAGCCGATTCCGGGCCTGGGCTTCATCACGCTTTTCCTGCTCATTCTCAGCACCGGCATGGCGGCGCGCAGTTACTTCGGCAAAAAGCTCGTCGACGTCGGCGACCGCATGGTGACGCGCATTCCGTTCATCAGCCGCATTTACGGCACCGTGCAGCAGGTGAGCCAGGCTTTTTTCGGCGACCGCCACGATGTGTTCAAGAAAACCGTGCTGGTGCCGTTTCCGAGCAAAGGCATGTGGCGCCTCGGTTTCATCGTGCGCGAGCCGGGCCGCGAAGTTAAGGAAGCTTTGGGGGATGATGTTGTAACAGTGCTCGTGCCGCACACGCCGAATCCGACTTCCGGCTTTGTCGTTTTTTTCCCGAAAAGCGAAGTCGTCGAAATCGACATGCCGGTTGAAGACGCGCTGCACTTGATTATTTCCGGCGGCACGGCTTCGCCGAAGGCCCGCAAGCAGCCGCACATGATGCTCACGCGCGATCATGTCGAGACTTTACAGAAGAAGGCGACGTGAAAAAAAATCATTCACGCAAAGCCGCAAAGCCGCTAAGGCCACGCAAAGAAAAAATCCCTATGGGCTTAGCCTTTGCGCATTCTTTGCGTCTCTGCGTCTTGGCGTGCGCTTTGTTTTTGGATTTTGGCATTACACCCGTCATGGCTTCCGGCCCCGCAATTCCGGATTCATCGGCTGTGAGTGACTCAACCACGACGAATAGAATTTCTTATAAATCCCGAACACCGCGCACGGTCGAAACACTTTTCTGGCACGACATCGCGCTCTACAATTGGCTGACGCGCATCAATCTCGAACAACCCTTATCCTCACGCTGGCAACTGACGCTGATTGAAAATTTCAATTCGACGCTGCAGCGCGCGCCCCGGCGGGCGGAGCCTGATCGCTGGAAGGACGATCAGGCGGCGCAATTGATTTTGCGGCGCGCGCCGTGGGGAGAAAACAGGCTGCTCTCGGGCTGGCAATGGCTGATTGGAGTTGATTCCAAAATTTTTCGCGACGAGTTTTCGCGCTTGACGGTTGAAACCCGCAACAACGATTTTGCCTTGTCCGGATTTTATTCCCGGCTCGAGCGCCAACTGCGCGACAATTTGTGGGTGAGCGGCCAGGCGGGTTACCGGCTCGAAGATTTGCTCGGGCGCCGGGATCACGGCCCGACGGCCAGGCTCAGTGCGGCGCTGGCGCCGACGCTGTGGCAAAATTATTATCACCGGTTCGACGCCGAGGCGGAGCTGGTGAAATTTCCGGAACGGCGCCAAGACGACCTGCGGCTGAGTTACAGCGTGTCGCGCCAGTTTGAAAACGCCACGAGCGATTCGCTGTTTCTCCATTTTTCGCATCTGCGCCGCGACAACTATTTCGCCGACATCGAAACCTTGTACGTCGATCTGTTGAATCGCAACCGCCGCGCGCTGGAGAATCGCCTGGACTATCGCATCAACAACGCATGGCGATTTTCGCTGCACACCGAGCTGGGACAATCGGAGGTGGAGTTTGGACGCCGATTGGCGGCGCTCACGCCGGCGCAAAATAACCGTCGCCAGGTCAGCGCCTTTCAACATACCGACTTCGACACGCGCCACGCGGCGAAATTGCAATGGCAGCGGCCGAATCTTTATAACGAGTTTTCCGTACAATTTTTTTCACAGAGCATCGATTACTCGGAACAGGCGGTCTCTTCTCCGCTGTTGCGGCGCTACGCCGGCGCGGGTTTTGATTCGGAAGACTGGCATTTGCGCGCCGGCCATCGTTTGCGCTGGCGGATCGATGGCAACGACTCCCTGCGCTGGTTCGGCAGCGCCATCCGGCAGGCGCACGAGACCGGCAATCGCAGCAATCAGGATAATTTCGACCGTCTGACCTTTCAGGCGAATTTGCTTTACGGTCACCGCTTTTCCCGCGCCTTTCTCGTCTTGTGGGAAGCGAGCACGTATCTCGAACATCACGTCTATTTGAAAAGCAGCCACTCGGCCGGCAACAATTGGCGGCGCGTGTTCAAGCTGCAGCCATCCTTTGTTTTCGATTTCGCGCCGGGTTTTTATTTGAAGCAAAGCTTCGGCGTTTTGGCGCAATACATCGCTTACGATTTTCCCGAGCCGTTTGCGCTCGGTCAAAGCAACGTGTTCAGAAATTTTTTTGTGACCGATTCGCTGTCGATTAAATTGAGCCGGCGCACGCGGGCAACGGCGCAATATCGCCTCCGTCTCGAAGAACGCGGGCAATTGGATTGGGCGCGCTGGCGGCAGCGGCCGTGGTTCGACCGCCACGAACACTGGCTGGCGGTGGTGTTGGATCATCGCCCGGCGCCGTTCTGGCAGGTGGCGCCCGGCATCACGTTTCAGCAGCAAATGGATTGGACGTACAAGCTGGCGCCGCAAACCGGTTATGCGCGCGCGCGCAGCGGCGGCCAAAAGATCTGGAGCCCGATTTTGTCGGTCAGTTATATCCGCCCGCCGGCCGCCGTGCTCATTTTTTCGGCGGGACGGCAAGTCGTGTATCACGATCGCGGCCAGACTTCGTCGATCAACAACGTCCGTTTGACGGTGCAATGGTCGATTTAGGTGAATTAGCTGAATAAGCTCAGAAAAAAATTCTGAAAGTTTGTGCCGTCCCTAAATTCACATTTAGCACGGAGACACAGAGAGCACGGAGAAAACACGGAGTGAAAACAAAGAACGCTTGCACCTTGTTGAAATTTACTCCGTGAAACTCTATGAACTCAGTGGCTCCGTGTTGTAAAAACTTCTCATCCAAAAAGCTGGCTATAATACCGAATATTTATTTTTCGTTTGCGATTTCCTTTTCGTTGCAGAATTTTTAAAACACGCTAAGTTGCCGAACCCGTAAACGAGGTGCCCATGCTCCCCTCATCTGGCAAGAATTACCAGTTGGTTTTAGCAAGCAAACCCGAAGCCATCGAGGAAATTGAAAAGCTGGCCGCAGAAGCAGCAACGGTGGCGGGCTTAAGTCAGGAAGAGCAGGATAGTCTGGCGATTGCGGTAACCGAGCTCGCCAACAACGCCGTTATTCACGGCAACAAGCGCGACCCGGGCAAAAAAGTTTTCGTCAACATCGACGTCGTTGACGCCGAGGTGCGCCTGACCATCCGTGATCAGGGCAAAGGTTTTAACCCCGACACCTTGAGCAATCCGCTCGATCCCGAAAACCTGTTGCGCGAAAGCGGACGAGGCGTTTTCATCGTCCGCGCGCTGATGGACGAAGTCTTTTATGACTTTTCCCAAGGCGGCGCCCAAGTCACGATCGTCAAAAGAAGGAAGCAGGGGGCAAAGGGCAATTAGCGCTTTACAAATCATCGCTTGCCCATTGCCACTTGCAACTTGCCTCTTGCCTCATGAACCTGTCGCACTTCACAGCGCTCATTTATCTCATTAGCGGCATCATCATCTTCCTGCTCGGGCTGCTGATCTTTCGCGAGGATGCCCGCCAGCGCCTCAACCGGATCACCGCGGCGATGTTGTTTCTTGTCGCGCTCGGCCCGATTCTCGGCGCGTTCGGTTTGCTGCTCGAACAGGTTGACCCGCCGGCCAACGTCGACGTCGATCTGCTCAACCGGCTCTTTCTGGTGTGGGAATTCTTTTTTCCGCAGTTGGTGTTGTTCAGCCTCGTCTTTCCGACCGAACATCCGGTTTTGAAAAAACATCCCAGCCTCCCCGTTGTTCTCTACATTCCGCAAACGTTGAATCTGACGCTGGCTTTATTGCTGCCGCGCGCCGAACACTTGCAAGCCCTCAGCCAATGGCTGGGATTGAATCGCGACTGGCCGATGCTTCTCCAGCCGTTCAAAATTCTTTTCAGCTTGTCGACGGCGGCGCTGGATTTCATGGTCACCTATCGCGAAACTTACTTCGCCGCCATCAATCTCGCTTACGTGTTGACGGCGATCATCGTCATGTATGTCAGCAGCCATCGCCTCAACAATCCGCGCTTGATCACGCAAGTCCGCTGGGTGTTGTGGGGCATTCGCGCCAGCATGGGCCTTTATGCCATCGCCTTTCTCCTGCCGAAATTATCGCCCCTGGCTCTCGGGCGCGAAGTGGAATATACCCTCACGATTCTCAGCCTGCTCATCGGCTCCGGCGTGATTGCGTGGGCGATCATTCGTTACCAATTTCTCGACGTTCGCTTCATCATCCGGCGCGGCTTCGTGTTTTCAGTCACCTCCGGCTTGTTGATCGGCATTTATATGCTGGGTTACACACAAGCCAAACGGATTGTTGAGGCGGCGCTGGGAAACTCGGCGGCCAGCGGCGTGCTGGTGGTGGAAATTCTCTTTCTCACCTTCGCCGTGATCTTGTTTCAACCTTTGCTGAGTTTTTTGGAAGATTTGGTCGAACGGATTTTTTTCAAAGGCGGGCAAAACTATCAGCAGGTGTTGCACAATCTCAGCCGCGAGATTTTCGGCATCGTCGATCCGCTGCAGCTTCGCAACAAAGTTACCACGACCTTGCAGGAGGCGATGCTGGTTGAAAGCGCGCATTTGATCCTGCCCAAAACCGCGGTGGCGCTGCAACAAAATTTTTCCTCGCCGCCCTCCTCCCATTCGGTTTTTTTCACGACGGTCCGCCAGACGCCGAGGCTCGATCAAAATATAGATGGCAACCCCTCGACACCATTGCCGGAGAATGCTGAAATCGAGCTGCGCTTCGAGCCGAACGGCCAATTTATTTCGCTCATGACGCACATGGAAGCGCCGGTCGAGGAGGCCGATGTTCTGGATAAAATCAATCTGCCGGTCGAGCGGCAAAACCTGGCGCATTTGCGCGCGCAGCTCTTTTTGCCGCTGCTGCATCGCGAAGAGCTGGTGGGCGTGCTGACCGTCGGCAAAAAAATCACGCAGCGGCGTTTTTCCTACGAGGACATGACGCTGCTCTCGCTGCTGTCGACGCAAATTGCGATTGCGTTTGAAAACACCCGGCTCTATCAGGAACGTTTGGCGAAACAACGCCTGGATGAAGAGCTGCATTTGGCGCGGGAAATTCAACGTTTGCTGTTGCCGCGGCAAATGCCGAGCAGCGAGTATTTCGACATTGCGGCCATCAACGTGCCGTCGCAGGAAGTCGGCGGGGATTATTATGATTTCGTCGATTTCCGCAACGGCGTGCTCGGCGTGGCGATCGGCGACATCGCCGGCAAAGGCATTCCCGCCGCGATGCTGATGTCGAATTTGCAGGCGACCGGACGCGCCGCCGCCATCCGCAGCACCTCGACCAAACTGGTGATGGAGGAGCTGAACAATCAAATCACGCGCAGCACGACGGTCGAGAAATACGCCACGTTTTTTTATGCGATTCTTTGGCCGGAAAAGAAACTCACCTACACCAATGCCGGCCACAACTATCCCCTGCTTTGCCGCGACGACGGCGACATTTGCGAGCTGCGGCAAAGCAATCTCGTGGTCGGCGTGCGCGAAGGCATCAAATATGACGAACATACGACCCCGCTGCGCTCCGGCGATGTGATTATTTTGTACACCGACGGCATCACCGAAGCCGCCAACGCCGACTGGGAGGAATTTGGCGTCGAGCGGCTCAGTGATTTGATTCGCCGGCATCGCCACGGCTCGGCGGAAAATCTTCGCAACATGATCTACGGCGCCGTTTTGCAATTCGCCGGCGATACGGCGCAGTCGGATGATTTGACGCTGGTGGTGGTGAAGGTGAAGTGACGGATAATTTCAGCTTCATTTCAGAAAGCCGGTTTATCTTGGTGACATGCGCATTTTAGTTATCGAAGATGAAAAAGAGGTGGCGAATTTGGTGCGGCGGGCGATGGCGGAAGAGTCTCACGCCGTCGACGTCGCCTACGACGGCCTCGCGGGCGAAGACTACATCGCCTCGGAAACTTACGACTTGATCATTCTTGACCTCATGCTGCCCAAGAAAGACGGCCTAGCTGTTCTCAAAACTCTGCGCAAAGAAGAAATCGCAACGCCTGTTCTCTTGCTCACCGCGCGCGAGTGCGGGCGCTCTTGCGGCGCCAATCCGATCACAAAGCTTCCCTTCTCTCAGCCGGCGACCTGGTGATGGATACGGTATCGCATGAGGTGCGCCTGGGTGAAAATCGCCTCGACCTCACCAGCCGTGAATACGCGATATTGCAATATCTCCTGCGCAACAAAGGCCGGCTGCTCACCAAAGGCATGATCGCCGAGCATGTGTGGGATTATCATTTCGACAGCGATCTCAATTTGATCGAAGTCTACATCCGGCGTTTGCGGCAAAAGCTCGAGATCAACAACCGCCCGCGCTTGATTCACACCGTGCGCAACAGCGGCTACGTCATTCGGGAGCCTGAAGAATGAGTTTTACCATTCGCGCCCGTCTCACCATTTGGTACGCGCTCGCTTTTTCCGCGGTGATACTCGTGGTGCTCGGCGTGCTGGCGCTCGAGTTGAAGCGTCAGCTCGATAAAGAAATCACGACGGCTTTGCGCACCGAAGAGCATTGGATAGAAACATTATTTGAGCATGAGTTTTTGCCCTTGCTCACCGCGCCGGAAAAAGAGTATGGTGAATTAGCCGCCGAGCTGTACGAAGAGTTGGAAGAACGCTATGGTTTGCAGCGGCAATTCGCTATCATCGCTATCGAAAAAAACGGCCAACCGATCGTCTTCAACGGAGGATTGAAGAATGCCCAGGAATTGTTGCCGCACGATTTTCTCGGCCGGCGTGCGGGAAATTACAACGTTTTGCTTGATGAACACCGCTATCGCGTGCGAGTGTTCAGGCGCTTGTGGGGCGCTGTTGCCGTCGGCGTTGAAAATGAGACGGTTTTCAGAGTGGCCAAAGAAGCCGGCGAGATTCTCGTTTGGATCGTTCCCTTTGCCCTTATCTTTGCGGCGGCCGGCGGCTGGCTTCTGGCCAAGCTGGCGATGCGTCCGGTGCTTGCCGCGGCAAAAGCTGCGGAAGCGATCTCGGTGACGAACCTCAAAAACCGTCTGCCGGTTTACGCGGGAAAAGATGAGTTCGGCAAGTTGGTTGCGACTTTGAATCACATGATTGCGCGCTTGCAAGATGGCGTCAATCGTTTGCAGCAATTCACCCAAGACGCCGCGCACGAGTTGCGCACGCCGCTCACCATCTTGCGCGGCGATTTGGAATTGGCCTATCAAAATGAAAACACCGCTGAAGAAACGCGCGTCTTTTTGCAAAGAACTCTGGATCGCGTGATTGCACTGGGGCAAATCGTCGATAATCTGATGCTGCTGGCGCGCTCCGACTCCGGCGACTATCCCATTCACAAAGCGCCTTTTCGTTTGGATCTCGCCGTCAAAGAGATTTATGAAGACCTGCAAATTCTCGCTGAAGGCCGCCCCCTCGCCGTGCAGCTCCAAAACGGCGAGACGGTGGAATTTTTCGGCGACGAATCGCTCGTGCGCCGCCTGCTTTTGAATTTGTGCGACAACGCGCTGAAATATACCTCGCAGGGGAACATCGATCTGAGCTTGAAAAAAGTTGACACCACGATAGAACTCGTCATCAGCGATACCGGCGAAGGCATTCCCGCCGAAGATTTGCCCCATATTTTTGACCGCTTTTATCGCGCCGACAAATCCCGCTCCAGTGGCGCCGCAGGCGCCAGCAGCGGCCTCGGTTTGGCCATTTGCAAATGGATTGCCTCCGCGCACGGCGGCGATATCGCCATCACCAGCACGGCCGGCGCGGGAACCACTGTGCATGTAAGTTTGCCTTGCCATTCATAAAATTGAGGAGGAGTCTTTGATGCAAATAACGAAGTCCAGTGCGCTTACTTGGATTGGCTTGCTTTCACTGCTTTGCCCAAACGGCGTGATGGCGCAAGCTTCTGAAAAGACATGCCAAGCCAATCCGCTGGTGTGTGCCATCAAAACCATCGGCAGTGACGTAGCTTATGTTTTCACTTCGCCGCTGCGCCTCACCCCCAAAGGCGGCGTGCAGCTTGCGGTTTTTGCCGCGGCCACTACCGGGTTCGTTCTCAAGCTCGATGACAAGATCGACGAAGAATTGGCGTTCGAGGGCTACGAATTTTCTTCGCAACCCTCCAAAGAGCTGGCGAAGCTTGGCCAAGTCTACGACGATGTCAAACCGGCCAATTTTGCGATTGGATTAACGGCCACGACTTTTGCCGGCGGACTCGTGTTGCGCGACAGAAAACTTTTGCAAACCTCGCGCTTGCTGGTGGAATCAATCCTGTTGACGCAGCTTTTTACTTCATGGAGCAAAGGCGTTTTTGGCCGTGCGCGGCCTTATGTCGATTACGGCCCGCGTGATTTCAATCTTTTTAAATTCAGCAAAGCGGAAGATTTCAAGTCCATGCCCTCCGGACACGTGAGCAGCGTCTTTGCTTTAATGACCGTGATGGCGAAACAATACGACCACTGGTGGGTTGAGATTCCAGCATACACGTTTGCGGTCTCCGTCGCTTTCCAGCGCATGACGACGCGCAATCATTGGGCCTCGGATACGATCGTCGGCGGCGCGCTGGGATATTGGGTCGGCAGCACGTTGGTGCGCAAGCAGCACCAGCCCTCAAAAGGCGCGTCGCTCAATTTTTATCCTGTGGGAAATCGCCTCGGCGTGATGATGAATTTTTAAAAATGTTCGCAGCGATGAGGCTCTCGGTTTTCAGCTTCCATTCAGTTTGCCTTCGTATCTTTGCTATTGAAAAAATCAAACTCGCGCCACGCGAGTGTTGCAAACCACGCCGCCATTAAGGAGGAAAAACCATGAAGAAGTTCGTTAAAGGCATTGTGCTCGCTTTTTCGATCTTGAGCTTGCAATCCTGCGGCTCGGAAGAATACGAGAGAAAAGTCAGCGAACAGGAAGTTCCCCCGGAGGTGTTGCAGGCTTTTACCAAAGCCTATCCCAACGCCGAAGTGCGCGGCTATGCCGAGGAGCAGGAAGACGGCAAGAAAATTTATGAAATCGCTTTTGTCAACGACGGCCAACGCATCGACATCGCCTACGCTGCCAATGGAAGTTTGCTCGAATTGGAGGAAACCATTGATCCCGCGAATCTGCCGCAAGCCGCGCAGGACGAAATTAAAAACGCCTTCAAAGACGCCGTAATCAAGCGCGCCGAACGTGTCGTGAAAGGCGCGCACACCGGCTACGAAGCGAAAGTCGACGTGCCGGAAAACGGCGCGTCCAAAAGATACGAGCTGGTCTTTGATCAGGACGGCAAACTGCTGAAGAAAAAAGCCGAACCCGAAGAAGACGAAGAGTGAAAGGCAACGTGGCGCAACATTTATGTTGCGTTTTTCATTTCCATACATTGAACGCCCAAGCCGGCATCGAAATTTTTCCGGAATGCGCTCTTGTTATTTGTTATGATCCGCCGCGTTTGTGACGCCAATTTTACCAAAACATGACCGCGGGATGACAATAGCAACGCCCAATTTTTGTAGATTACTCATTCCATCGCCGCGCCAATTCATGGCGGGGAGAGCAGTAAAATAGGAACAGAGATGAAGAAGCTTTTGCAAACTGTAGCAGTTACCATTTTTCTCACCCTCACCGCGACGGCGCGAACACAGACGCTTTCATTAGAAGATTGCCTTCGTCTTGCGCAGCAAAAAAATGCGCGGCTCGCGGCGGCGGAATATGATATTCACGCCGTCGAGCAACGGTTGAAAGAGATTGGCGCGTTGCGCAAGCTGTCCGCGAATTTGCAAACCGGCGCCTCATTCGCGCCCGTGACCGGCTTCGATCCCGCGCTCACCGAAGGCGGCGAGTACGCCGGTCTTGTTGAAATCAAGCAGACGCTTTATGACGGGACGATTCGTCTCAATCGCCACCAAACGGAAGTCAATCGGCAGCAGGCAACGCACGCCAAAATTCGCGCGGCCGCGGATATTCGTTTGGAGGTGCGACAGGCGTATATCGATTTGCTCAACGCGCGGCGGCAACACACGCTTTTGCAACAGAGCAGCGCAGATCTGCAATCCTATCTCGAAACCGTGCGCGCGTTGGCCACCGGCGGCGCGGTTCCGAAAACCGACATCATGAAAGTCGAAATTCAGTTGCAATCGGAAAAAATCGCGCTGAATGATTTGAACACGGCCATCGCCGCCGCAACGACGCGTTTGCTCGAGCCGCTCGGTTTGCCGTTGGATACGACGATTGCGATACAGGATTCGGTGGCGCTGCCTGCATTACCGCAACCATTCTTGAACAATCCAGATTTGAAAGAATTTGGTTTCGTGGTCGAATCGGCGGCGTTGGAGATCAAGCTCGCGCAAAAAGAACGCGCGCCGATCATCTCGGCGTTTGGCAACGCGGGCGCGTGGACGTCACGCAATCAGCTTATCGAATCCAGCGCGCCGCATGTTTTCGGCTATCACGCCGGCGTCGCGCTCGAAATGCCGCTGTGGAATTGGGGCGCGACCTCGGCGCGGATCGAGCAAAAGACCGCGGAACTCAATGCGCGGCGCGCGGATTATGAAGTGTTGCGCCGCCGCCTCGCCGCCGAATTTCAAACCAACTTCGCGCAGCAGCGCACCGCCGCAGAAAAATTAAATCTTTTGCAGGCGAGCCACCAACAAGCGCAGGAACAATACGATCTGCTCGTCGCACAATACGCGGGCGGCGGCACGAGCGCGTTGGAAGTTCTCGAAGCGCACCGCATGTTGCTCGGCCTCGTTTTGCAGGCAGAACAAACCCGCGCCGATCTCGATTTGATTCACGCGCAATTGCTACGCTTGACCGGAGAACCGCAATGATAAAATTTTATTGTAGTCCCGCCCCCTTGTGGGGCGCTTTTTTAGCACGAATTTTCTCGGTTGCAACAGCCGCCCACAAGGGGCGGGGACTACGTCGAATTGGAAAATTTATTTTTGCACAAACGCTGCTTCTTATCATCTTGAATCTTTTCCTTTCTGCTTGCAGCAAAAGCGAGAGCGAAGAAGCCGAAGAATCCGTCACGCCTATCGTCGAAGTGAAAATCGACAGTGTGCGCCTCGGCACGATTCCGGAAACCATCGGCGTCACCGGCGCGACGAAAGTGTTGCGGCAGGAAAATATCGGCTCGCCCATTGACGGCAAAGTGACGTCGCTGCGTGTGCTCGAAGGCGATGCGGTGAAGCGCGGGCAGGTCATCGCCGTCGTCGAAACGAAAGAATCGCTCGCGGCCATGACCGGCGCGCAAATGCTGCTAGGCCGCGCGCAAACCGCCGAAGAAAAAACGCGCGCCGAATCAGCCTTGCAGCTCGCGCAAAAGCAAAACACCGTGCTGGAAATTCGCGCGCCATTTGACGGCGTCGTGGTCAGCCGCGCGTTGAACGAAGGCGAGTACGTCGCGACGGGCGGCGCGCTGGCGACGGTCATTGATTTGCGCTCGCTCTATTTCATCGCCAAAGCGCCCGCGCGCGAGCTGGCGCGCCTCAAACTCGGACAGGAAGCGACGGTGAATTTCCAAAGCTGGCCGGAGAAAAATTTCCGCTGCCGCGT
>Ga0247727_10007440_pt1 | contig 20862 bp, 24 predicted proteins | sample WisWelCaveWW1625_FD_202498 | JGI IMG/M metagenome (GOLD analysis project Ga0247727, IMG submission 202498) | Biofilm microbial communities from Wishing Well Cave, Virginia, United States - WW16-25 | ecosystem: Environmental > Aquatic > Deep subsurface > Groundwater > Cave microbial mat | place... | reverse complement strand
ACGCTCGCTCGGCTACCTGTCAAACGGGCAACTACAGGGTCGGGACATTTCACCCGACCAGATCAGCCAGGCTTTGCCTGGCGCACCGGAACAAACGGAAATAACGGAACAGACGGAAAGATCGAAACAATCGCCGTTTTCCGTCTGTTCCGTTATTTCCGTTTGTTCCGTATTCTCTCTTTCTTGCATTACCAAAGGTTCAATCTCATGGAAATTGCAATTCTGCTTTTCGACCGCTTGACTGCGCTCGACGCCATCGGCCCATACGAAGTGCTGAGCCGCATTCCCGGCGCGACCGTGAAGTTCGTGTCGAAGGATCCGGGGCCAAAGCGCACCGACGTTGGCAGCCTGGCGATCGTGGCCGACTTCGCGCTCGACCAGGTTCCGTCGCCCGACATTATCGTCGTTCCGGGCGGGCCGGGGCAGGCGGCGTTGATGGATGACGAGCCGGTTTTGAATTGGGTTCGCCGAGCGCACGAAACCTCAAAGTGGACGACCTCGGTCTGCACCGGCTCACTGGTGCTGGGCGCAGCCGGATTGCTCAAAGGATTGAAGGCGACCAGCCACTGGCTGGCTTACGACGCGTTGCGCTCGCTCGGCGCTGAAGCCGTGTCAGACCGGGTCGTGATCGAGGGCAAGATCATCACCGCCGCCGGAGTTTCCGCTGGGATTGATATGGCCTTGACGCTCGTTGCGCGCGAATGTGGCGATGAGATGGCGCAAGCGATTCAGCTTGGCATCGAATACGACCCGCAGCCGCCGTTTGACGCAGGCTCGCCGAGCAAAGCTCCGGCTGCAATCGTCGAGAGGTTGAGGAGCCGCAGCCGGTTCATCATGAGTTGACCGCCGGCTTCTCGCTCAACGCGAGGTACCGCTTTGTCTGACGCAGACCCGACAATCCAGCGTTTGCTCTCAATAATTCCCGACCAGCCAAAGTGGGTCGAGCTGAGGGGAATGTTGCTCTCCGGGCTGTGTGAAGTTGATGGACTGGAAGATGCAGGGAGGCTGAGCTTCGTGGCGCGCCACGCGGAGACTGATCTGGTTTTTGTCTACGGGCGTCCGGCGCACGATGTGATTCGTCGTGTGATTGCCCGGCAGTCGTCTTCGGAAGCCGTTCTTTGTCTGCCGGAGAATCGAGGGCACGTCGCCGAAGCATTGCCGGAATGGCGATCCGAACTGGCGACCATTTATCGTCTGACAGATGGCGAACGGGCGCCTGAAGTCTCTGCGGGCGCGGTTCGATTGCTGACTCCAGCCGAAATCGAAGCGATGGATCACGCGCCCGCTGAACTCAGAGAGGAGTTGATTGAAGCTGCGAAGTATTCGCCGGTAGCGGCTGCTTGCGTTGAGCGACTGCCCGTCTCTTTCTGTTACGCGGGCAGCCGAACGGAGAGTCTGTGGGACATCTCGATTGATACGCTCGCCGGGTACCGGAATCGAGGTCACGCCGCGCTGTGCGTCGCTTTTCTGATCGAACATTTCCGCCATCAGGGATTGGCGCCGGTCTGGGGAGCGTTGGAATCGAATGTCCCGTCAATGAAGCTGGCGGCCAAGCTCGGTTTTACGCCGGTTGATCAACTCGCCGTATTTGAAACATCAGACCAGGCCCAATCGCCTGATCAATAATCCTTACTTTGAGAGGCATCGAATATGAGAGAAGCAGTCGTGGTCGCAAGTTCACGCACGCCGTTGGCGAAATCGTTTCGCGGTTCGCTGAATCTGACCCGCCCCGATGATCAACTCGCGCATTGCATCAAGGATGTGTTGCGCAAGACGCCACAGGTTGATCCGTCTGAAATCGAAGACGTGATCACCGGCTGCGGCTATCCAGCGGGCGTGCAGGGATCGAATGTCGCGCGCGTCGCCGCGCTCGTCGCCGGTTTGCCAGTCTCGGTCGCCGCGGTCACAGTCAATCGTTTTTGCTCATCGGGGTTGCAAGCCATCGCGATGGCTGCGCACCAGATCATCGCCGAAGGCGCGGATGTGGCCATCGGTGGCGGCGTCGAAAGCATCACGATGATGGGGCGCGACAACAAACCCAACCCGTGGATTCAGGAACACTATCCCGGAATTTATATGGTGATGGGCGACACGGCTGAAGTCGTCGCCAAGCGGTACAAGATCAGCCGCGAAGCCCAGGATGAATTTGCGCTTTCGAGTCAACAGCGCACTGCGCGCGCTCAGGCCGAAGGATTTTTCAAAGGCGAGATTGCGCCGATGCAGGTCACACGCGGCATCGTAGATAAAAAGACCGGCGAGATCACGGGGCAGGAAGAGCATTACCTGGAAAGCGACGAATGCAACCGCCCCGACACTACGCTCGAAGGGTTGCTGTCGCTCAAACCGCACTTCGATCCGAACAGTGGGCAGGGAACGGTCACGGCGGGCAATACGTCACAGTTGTCCGACGGAGCTTCGGCGACGTTGCTGATGTCGCGCGAACGAGCCGAAAAATTGGGCGTCAAACCGTTGATGGTTTTTCGCGGATTCGCCGTCGCCGGGTGCGAGCCTGACGAGATGGGCATCGGGCCGGTGTTCGCCGTGCCGAAGCTGCTCAAACGTCACGGGCTGAAAGTTGACGACATTGATTTGTGGGAATTGAACGAAGCGTTCGCGGTGCAGGTGGTTTATTGCTGCGACCGTTTGGGCATTGACCAGGCGAAGCTCAACGTCAACGGCGGCTCGATCTCGATTGGGCATCCGTTCGGGATGACGGGATCGCGGCTGGTGGGAACGATTGCGAACGAGATGCAGCGGCGTAAAGCGAAGCTTGGGGTGGTGACGATGTGCATCGGCGGCGGGCAGGGCGCAGCCGGATTGTTCGAGGCTTGCTGATTGCTGAGGCGGTTTGCTTTACATTTTGACTACGTTGAAGCCCTCTTTTTCCGCTGCTTCGAGCAATTTCTCGTCGCCGCTGATGAAAGCCTTGCCGCGCGGATGACGATTGCACCAGATCAGGGCGGCAGAAAGTTGCAAGGCGTCCGCGGCGCGCAGTGGATGGATGCCGAGCAAGTTTTCGGCAAGAATTCTCACCTCTTCCAGAGGCGCGACTTCCGTCCAGCGCAGGCGCAGTCTGTCCAACTCCTGGATGCCCGCCTGCGTCTCCCGCGCCGTCAACTCTTGAGCGCGCTCCAACCGCCGCAATGCGGAATTGCATTCAACACTGGTCGCCCACCAGATGACGAGTTGCGGGAAGAGCCGGCGCGCCTGACGCGCGGCTGTGGTTTGCGGCTGCAGGCAACATAAGGGCACGATCGCGCTCGCGTCCCAGAAGGCCGCCGGAAGGCTAGCCGCTGTTTTCTTCTTCGCAGACGCCGGCATCAGTATTCACCCCGCTCTTCTTCCCAAATCCGCTTCATGACCTCTTCCGCCTTTTTGCCCTTACTTTTCAGGCGCGGCAGTTTGCGTTTGAGTTCTTTGGCCAGGTCTTCAGCCGTTGGCGGTATTTCAGGCAGCTTCACCTTTCCCTGCGCCGCCAGTTCCAGCAACTCCTCGTCGTAATCGGCGGACGGCGCAGCCGGCACGATCCGCGCGATAACACGATTCCGATCCTTGATCGTGATCTCGTTGCCCTGGCGCACTTGTCGCAGGTAATGAGAGAGGTTGTTCTTCAATTCGGCGATGTTGACGATTTGCATGATCTTTTGCGCTCCTTTCGACCTGGCCATCATAGCCATCCTGGTCAGGAGCCGCAACTGCCTTCGTCCGTGTTAACTCGTCGCCTGCTTTGACGCTTTGGCCAAGACGCCAGCTTCGGTCAAAGCCTCTTCGAGCTTCGCGCGATTCGCATTGCTCATCGGTGTGAGCGGCAGGCGATAAACTTCTTCGATCATTCCCGTCATCGCCAGCGCGGCCTTCACCGGAATCGGATTGCTTTCGATGAACATCGCTTTGAAGACCGGCGTGAGTTGGCGGTTCAACTTGCGCGCTTCGTCGAAACGCCCTTCGACTGAGGCATGGCAAAGATCGCTCACCTGACGTGGCAGTAAATTCGACGCGACCGAAACCACACCAACTCCGCCCAATGCCGCCACCGGCAAGACGACCGCATCGTCGCCCGCGAACAGCTTGAAGCGTTCGTCCACCAACGACGCGATCTCGGCGATCTGCGCGATGTTGCCCGAAGCTTCCTTGATGCCGGCGATGTTCTCGGTCTCCGCCAGACGGGCGACGGTCGCTGGCTCGAGGTTGCAAGCTGTGCGCCCTTGCACGCTATAAAGAATGACCGGCAGCTTCGTTGATCCAGCGATAGCTCGGTAATGCTGAAACAAGCCTTCCTGTGTGGGTTTGTTGTAGTACGGCGTGACCGAAAGGATTGCGTCTGCGCCTAGAGCATCGAAGCGGTGAATCTTTTCGATCACTTCGCGCGTGTTGTATCCGCCCGCGCCTGCGACGACGGGCGCGCGCCCGTTTGCAACTTCGATTGTCAGTTCGACGACGCGAGCCTGTTCGTCTTCGCTCATCGTCACGCTTTCGCCCGTCGTGCCGCACGCGACGATGAAATCCACGCCGCCTTCGATCTGGAACTCGACCAGGCGGCGATAAGCCGGTTCGTCAATTGATTCGTCTCGTTTGAACGGCGTCACGATTGCCGTTCCGCAGCCTTTCAGTTGATCAAGATTGGCCATAGCGCTCCTCTTTCGATTGGTTCTACTCTTGCTCAAAAAGCAATTCAGCGAATTCGTAAACGCCGTGTTTGCCGATGATCTTTTCGGCGGCAAGCACCGCGCCTGCGGCGAAACCTTCGCGGCTGCGCGCCGTGTGCGTGAGTGTAATTGTGTCGGCTTCGGAATCGAATCCGACTTCGTGCGTGCCGGGAATGTGTCCGGCGCGCAGAGCGATGGCTTCCGGCGTGCGTTCGCCATAGCTTTCGCGCATCAACCGGGCGATCACGAACGCAGTTCCCGACGGCGCATCTTGCTTGAATTTGTGATGGGCTTCGACCAGAAACGGGTCGTATTCGCGATAGCGGGCAAACAGCGCCGACGCCTCCCACACGATCCTGAAGAACAGGTTCATCCCGACGGAAAAATTCGCGCCGTAAACGAGCGCGCCGTTGTGTTCGGCGACCAGTCTTTTGACCTCGTCGAGTTGCGAGTACCATCCGGTCGTGCCGACCACGACAGGCACGCGCAGCGCGGCCAGTCGCTTGATGTTTTCGACCGCCGTCTCAGGCGTTGAAAACTCAATCGCCGCATCAACGCCGGCCAGATTCTCAGCCGTCAACCCCGCGCCGCCGACGTTGTTGTCAATGTCGAAGCGGGCGATAACTTCGTGACCGCGCGCTGTGGCGATGCGTTCGATCATTCTTCCCATCTTGCCGTAACCGACGATTGCGATCTTCATCGTTACCTTTTGTGGCACAGACTTCAGTCTGTGCGGAATGAATTACTGCAAACCCGGCACAGACTGAAGTCTGTGCCACTATCCTCACGCGACCGCCTGCGCGGCGGCCGGAGCTTCGAAACTCTCGGCGTCAATCTCGCTGAAGAACTCGCGGTGCAGCGATCTGACGGCCTGTTCGACATCGGCGCCGGGAACGATGAAGCTGACGTTGATGGCCGAAGCGCCGTGCGAAATCATCGAGACGTTGATCTGCTCGATGCTCGAAAAGATTCGTGAAGCGACGCCCGGCGTGAATTTCAGTTTTTCGCCGACCAGGCAGATCAACGCCATATCGCGTTCGACCCAAACTTCGCCCAAGCGTTGCAGGCCGGCGATGATCTCGGCCAGATGGCGCGTATCGTCGAGCGTCATCGAGACGCTGACTTCCGAAGTCGCCACCATATCCACCGGCGTTTCGTATTTGTCGAACACGGCAAACAGCCGTGAGAGAAAACCGTGCGCCATCAACATTCGATCCGACGCCACATTGATGACTGTGATGCCGCGTTTGAACGCGATGGCTTTGACGATCGCGCGCGACGGCGGCGCTTTGCGGACAATCGCGGTGCCAGCGGCTTCTGGCCGGCGCGAATTGCAGACGCGCACTGGAATGTCTTTGGCCATCGCCGGGAGCAGCGTGCTCGGATGCAGAACCTTCGCGCCGAAATAAGCCAGCTCCGAAGCTTCGGCCAACGAGATGGTTTTGACTTTCGCGGCTTCGGGTACGATGCGCGGGTCGGTCGTCATAATGCCGTCAACGTCCGTCCAGATTTGAATCTCTTCGGCGTCAAGCGCCGCGCCGATGATCGAAGCCGAATAATCGGAGCCGCCGCGACCAATGGTGGTCGTCGAGCCATCGCTGGTTGAGCCAACGAAGCCTTGTGTCACCGGCACGCTGCCATTGGACAGCACCGTCAAAAAGCCTTCTTTCAAATTCGGGTTGGTGAGGTCGAATTGTACTGCGGCGCGCGTGAAATCGTCATTGGTTCGCATCATCGGGCGAACGTCAACCCAAACTCCGTTCATTCCCGCCGCCCGAAACGCCGCCGCGACAAGGAGCGACGAGAGCAACTCGCCGTTGGCCGAAACGGCGTCGGACAAGCGCGGAGTGACTCGTTTGGTTTGGCTGATCTCTTCGAGCGTCGAACGGAGGGCTATGAAACGGGCGTCCAAAGCCGCGCGCAGCGATTCGGCCTCTTCAGGCAAGGCAAGCTGACCTGCGGTCTTGAGATGGTGTTCTGCAATCGCATCGAGTTTTGTCTGGGCAGCCTGCGTCTCTTCCGAAGCGGCCAGCCGGGCGCATTCCAGCAATCCGTTGGTTGTCTTGCCCATCGCCGAAACCACGACAACTGGTTGGCGATGCGATTGAAGACGAACGATTGATACGAGACGGCGGATGGCGGTGGCGTCTTCGACCGACGTGCCGCCGAATTTCATGACGATCATACGTTGTTTGTTTCCGCTCCCAATGCGGGTCGCGGCCTTGATTCTCCTTCTCGAAAAATAAAAGGGTCGGCGGCAGAAATCTGCGGCCAGCCCTTGTCTCGTTTGCGCGCTGAGATAAAACATCTCAGCGCTGGAATTGATGACGACGGTTACCGAGAGCACTCCACCGCTTCAACGAGCGATGACAACCTCAGGGATTTAGCCCTGACGGCCAACCGGCGCGACGGCGAAACATCGCATCGGCTTCGGCGGCTTCTCCCTTTCGCTCATCTTCACGGAGCTTTCGCGCACTCGGATGAGTTACTCTTGAAAGCCGCGCCTCTACTCGATTGCATATCGAAAAGAACGTGTCGGAAAAATGAGGCGTGATTGTGCAGGAAGCGTTTGGTAGTGTCAAGACAACCTCCGGCGCATCTTCCTGTGGTCAACCATGAAAACTCATCTGAAAGGAGAGAGTGAATGAGCAGTCAATTCGCATGGCAGGATGTCAAAGTCGAATACCGCGAAATCCGCGCCTCGGCGCACGGCGAAGAACAACGCTGGCTGGTCAGCCGCGAAACGATTTTGAATACCGAGACCGGTCAGACCGTCACACGCGCCACGATTCGCCATCCCGGCATTTGCGTGATGATTCCGTTCGTTGATGACGACCACCTCGTGCTGATGTGGCAATATCGTTATTCGATTGACGACGCTTTGTGGGAATTGCCCGCAGGCACACTCGAGGGGCGCGAAGAGAACGCGCGGATGATTCCGACTGAAACGCCTGAAGCGTGCGCCGCGCGCGAACTGCGGGAAGAGACGGGTTATGAAGCTGCGAATCTGGAGAAGGTTTGCGAGTGTTACGCGATGCCGGGCTACAACGATGAGATCATCCATGTCTTCTTCGCGCGCGATCTGACCATGCGCGAACAGCAACTCGACATCGGCGAAGTGATTTATGAAATCAGGCCGTTCAGCCTTGAAGAGATTGAAGCGATGATCGCAAACGGCGGGATTCGAGATGCAAAGACTTTGATCGGATTGTTCTTCGCGCTCAGCCGGCGGCCTGGCGGCGCGCAAACCGCCCCACGCTGAATGGAGCGATGTTGACCGAACTTTGGCCTTTGGTGATCAACTCGCTGATGACGCGGGCTGTGATGGGCGCGAGCAGAATGCCGTTGCGGTAATGGCCAGTGGCGTAAATCAATCCCGCGACGTTCGGATCAGCGCCGAGAATCGGCAGGTCGTCCGGCGCGTGCGGTCGCAGCCCCGCCCAGGTTTCGGTGATGGCCAGTTGATTGAAGCAGGGCAGAATCTCCGCCGCGCGTTCGATGATCGAAGCAACGCCGCCTGCCGTCACGCGTTTGTCGTAACCAGAGTGTTCAGTCGTCGAGCCAGCTATCAGGAATCCGCCGAGACGGGGAATGACGTAGCCACGGCACGAGTAGATGTTGTGCTTCACCGGCGGCGCGGGCATTTCAACTGCGACCATCTGTCCGCGCACCGGCTCGATCTTGAATTGGTCGAGCGGATGGCCGTCGTCAAACGACAGCAGGCTTGACCAGCTTCCAGCGGCGATGGCCACAACCGGCGTCCGCACTTCGCCGCGCGTGGTGTTGACGCCGGCGATCCGTTTTTGTCCCGCCTGAGTTTCGATCACGAGTTGGCGCGCTTCGGTGTGAGTCAGATATTCAACGCCTACGTTTTGCGCCGCAGCTTGCAGCGCGATCATCATCTGGCGGTTGTTGACCTGATGGTCGTCGGGGAATTTGAGCGCGAAGCGCAGGCTTTGGTTGACGAGCGGTTCGAGCTTGAGCGCGCATCCGGCGTCGAGCCACTTCACGTTCAATCCCGCTGCGTGTTGCCATTGCCAGCGGCGATCAAGCTCTTCTTCGTCCTCTTCGGTCAACGCCAGGTGGAGCGTGCCGTCGGTTCGGTATTCGATGTCAACGCCGCTCGCTTCCTGCAACTCGCGCGCGAAATCGGCGTACATCGCGCGACCGGCCACGGCGAAGTGGAAGAAATCGTCCGCATGATCAGCTTCGGCCAACGGCACGAGCATTCCGCCTGCTGCGTGCGAAGCTTCGCGCCCGATATCTCCGCGTTCAACGACGACGACACGCATTCCGGCCTGCCCTAATCGCCACGCGATTGAGCAGCCGATCACTCCGCCGCCGATGATTACGGCGTCGAATTGTTGAGTTGGCTCGGCCATTCGGAATCAGGCGGGATTTGGCGGAGGGGTCTCAGCCTCTGGTTGCTGATCCTCCTCGCGCATCCGGCGCGCGTTTTCCAATCGCTCTTCGGTCCACGCAATCTCGTCATCAATCAGCCGGTCAACTGCATTCCTGATGCCGGTCAGCGCGTCCTTCTTGAACGTCGCAATTTCATCGGCAGTCTTTTCCGGCAAGCTCGCCCAGAATAAATCGCTCAGATAGCCGATCGGATCGCACACTGTCTCTTGATTCTCTGACATAATTCCACTCCCATCAGTACCGCGAGCGGTAGCGAGCGAGCCTCAATCAATGACCGACTGATGGATGCTCGCTCGCTACCGCTCGCGGTACTGATTCAGTCAAACCGCTCGCGGCACTGATTCAGTCAATCGTGTAAGTCGCCGCGCAGGTGTCGGTCTCCCACACGCGCACTTTGAAAACCTGCACGCGGTCGTCGTTCACCTGACGCCCGACTTCGTGCAGGAAGTAGACCGCCATCTCTTCCGCCGACGGGTTCACTTCCACGTCGAACGGCGGCAGTTCATTGATGTTTTTGTGATCGAGGTAATCAACCACCTTCCTGGTCGCCGCTTTCAAGTCTTTGAAATCAATCAGCAGGCCGATGTGGTTGAGCCGTTGCCCACGGACGTAGACTTCGACCCTGTAGTTGTGGCCGTGCGTGTTTTCGCACTTGCCCCGATAGCCGCGAAGCGCGTGCGCGGAAGAGAAGCTCATCTCGATCATTACTTCGTGCATTGGCATTCGATTTTTCCTCCGGGATTTTGTGAAGCGCGATTATAGCACACGGCTCGGCGTTGAAAGTTTCGCGGCAGGAGATTACATTGCCGCTTCGTTTCGCAATCTCAAATCTCAAATTCTTTATGCCACACAAAATCACCCTCATCCCCGGCGACGGCATCGGCTCTGAAATCACCGGCGCCGTCGTTCGCATCATCGAAGCTTCGGGCGTTGAAGTCGAATGGGAGAGCTTCATCGCCGGAGCCGAAGCTCTTTCGCGTTACGGCGACCCGCTGCCGGAACCTGTGCTTGAATCAATCAAGCGAAACCGCGTCGCGTTGAAAGGCCCGTTGACCACTCCGGTCGGGACGGGCTTCACGAGCGTCAACGTGCGACTGCGCAAAACGCTGGACCTTTACGCCAATCTGCGCCCGGTCAGAACGCTGCCCGGTCTGGTCACGCCGTTCGGCGACCTCGACCTGGTGGTCGTGCGCGAGAACACGGAGGATTTGTATTCGGGGATCGAACACGTGGTCGTGCCCGGCGTGGTCGAAAGCTTGAAGATCATCACCGAGAAGGCTTCGACCCGCATCGCTCGCTTCGCCTTTGAATACTCGCGCCGCGAAAATCGCAAGAAGGTCACGGCCATTCACAAGGCCAACATCATGAAGTTGTCGGACGGCTTGTTCCTCGATTGCTTCCGCAAAGTCGCCGTCGAATACCCCGAGATCGCAGCCGACGACAAGATCGTTGACAACGCCTGCATGCAACTGGTGATGAAGCCGCAACAGTTCGACGTGCTGCTGCTCGAAAATCTTTACGGCGACATCGTCTCTGATCTGGCTGCGGGGTTGGTCGGAGGATTGGGCGTAGTGCCGGGGGCGAACATCGGCGAATTGGGCGCGGTCTTCGAAGCCGTTCACGGCAGCGCGCCCGACATCGCCGGAAAGAATATGGCCAACCCGACGGCGTTGCTGCAATCGGCGATTTTGATGTTGAGACATCTGGGCGAGCGCGCGGCGGCTGACCTGATCGAACGAGCGATGATTCACACGCTCGCGGTCAGGCAGGTGCGCACGCGCGATTTGGGAGGCGCGGCCAGCACGACCGAATACACCGAAGCGATTGTGGCTTCGATGAGAGAGCTTCCCTGAAACAACGGAGCGAGAGGCCGAATGTTTGCCGCGCGGGATCATCGCTGCGCCCTGGCTCCCTGCTCCTGCTGTCTCAACGCCTTCACAGCTTTTTCGTGATCCGCTGGGCTGGCTGAAAACTTGTGCGAGCCGTCATTCTTCGTGGCGTCAACGACGAAGAAGAAGTAATCGGTCTGCGCCGGATTAAGCGCAGCCTGCAACGAACGCTTGCCCGGAGAAGCGATTGGGCCAGGCGGCAATCCGGCGCGCTTGTACGTGTTGTAAGGCGAATCTCGATCGAGATCGCTCTGATAAATCCTGCCTCGATATTTGCCCGCCAGCAGCGCGGCGTAAATCACCGTCGGATCGCAGGCCAACTGGGCGCCCATCTTCAAACGTTTGTGAAAGACCTGTGAAATCAGCTCGCGTTCGCTGTCCACTCTGGCTTCCTTTTCGATCAGCGAGGCGAATGTGACGGCCTGCCGCGTCTTCATCCCCAGCTCTTCGGCGCGCTGTTGCATCTCCGGCGTGTAAACCTCACGGAAACGCTTGACCATCGCTTCGACCAATTGTTCACGCCTGGTGCTCGCCGTGTATTCGTAGGTGTCGGGGAAGAGGTAGCCTTCGAGCGTCGTCGCCTGCGGGTCGAGGCCGGCAATCAGCGCGGTGTTTTTGAATAGCGCCAGCAGGTCTTCCGGCTTGGCCGGCGCTGCCTCTTTCAATTTCAATCCGGCCAGCACGCGCGCGATGTCCCATTGGTTGTAGCCTTCGGGGACCGTGAGCTGGCGCGTCGCCACGCTGCCCTTGATCAGTTGGCTGATCACCTCGCGCGGCGAGATGGGCGATTTGAATTCGTAATCGCCGGCCTTGAATCTTTGATCTCGGGCGAAAAAGCAGAGCCAGAGTCGCACCGGCCATTCGTGTTCCAGCACGCCTTCGCGGTGCAACCGCGCGATGATCTCAGCCGTGTTGGCTCCGGGTTCGATGGCGATAGTCTTGCTCGCAGCGTCGTGTTCGTATGGAGTGTTGATCTCGTTCTTCAGCCAGAGCCAGCCGCCAAACACGGCAATGGCGGTCAAAAGCAAAGGCACAACGAATGGCCTGGAACTCCTGCTTTGTTGAGGCTTAGGTTCAGGTCGCATGGTTTTGAATTACTGTGAGGAATCCGATGAAGAACCGTCGGGAGGAGCTGGCCGCTTCTGTCCATCGAGATAATCCTGCAAAATTATGGCTGCGGCGTATTCATCGGATCGCGCGCGGCGTTCGCGTTCGCCGACGCCCATCTCGCGCAGCATCTGATCCGCTTCGTAAGAGGTCAGCCGTTCGTCAATCGCAATGATTGAGATCGAAAGGCGTCGCCGCAAATCTTCGATAAAACTTTCAACCCGCGCAGCCGCCGGGCCGCGCGTCCCGTCCATATTCAACGGCAGGCCGACAACGAGAGTACCAATTTCGTTTTCGGCGATCAACGCACAAATTTGTTCGACGACCTGCGCGTCTTTCTGTCTCTGGCGGCGGATTGTAGTCAGCGGGCGAACGGTCAGTTGCAACTCGTCGGAGACCGCAACGCCGATTGCCTTCGCGCCGTAATCTATTGCCATCACTCGCATTGCTCTAACAGTGGGTTGGGAATCCGGCGATTCAGTGGTCACTGCGAAGGTTGAATCTTATCGAGCCAATGCAGGATCGCGTCTGCCAGATCGAAAGATTCGCTGACCAGACCATCGAGATTACCTACCTCGGCAACGTAATCTGCCTTACCCCGGTTGTCTCGCAGATGCCTGCCTTTATTTCCAATGGTCTTGAAAGTCTTGCCTTCTGCGACATACTTGTCCCAAACCTGCTGATGAGCTGGCTTGTTGGCTGAGTGAATGAAATCGGTAGTCTCTACGAGTTTCAGCAGCGCCCGGTGATAGATCGAGTAGTAAAGCCGACTGACGGCTGATCTTTTCGCCGCTTCGTCTCCGTTTCGCAAACTCCTTGCCAGCTTTTCGTAGTCGTTCCAATCGAACATCATTCGTATCCGATCTTGATCACCATCTGGAAATTCGAGCGATCCATAGCATCGAGCCACCAATCTTCATCGAAGCGGTCGAGCGTCGCTATGGCCTCCAGCACCGGCAAATCCGGTTTGACGTAAAGAAACAGCTCACACGATCCGTCGTCGGGATGATAGACGACCTGCAATACCTGAGGGGTCTCCGCGCCAAAATACTCTACGAGCTTCGCGCTTGCCTCACTTATCAATGGAATCAGGAAGCTGTTCTCCTCAAGATACTCCTTCAGGACCTCCGGCTCGCGCAGTTCCAGACGGCGAGTCTTCCCATTCGTCCAGTCCTCCGGCAACAGAACCGGTCTCGGATAATCAGCGACACTGGTTTGTAAAGTGCTCACTTTCTACTCCTTTCCACCTCTGTGATCGCCGCTTGGGATGGCCATTATACTTCAAAACTCAGACGCGAACTTCCAACCACGCTCTAAGCCGGGAAGAAACCACACGACGAGCCGACCCACGTTTTGTTCTTGTTGAAGTCTACGCCCATCATTGCGCCCTTGCTCAATCGCGTGAGCGTATTCACAGCCAGCGGCTCGGCTCCGTCTTCGGGCCACAGGAACATCACGCGCACTTCGACTTTGCTCGGCTCGTCGGGAGTTTTGACGACCGGCGCGTAAGCGACCTTTTCCTGCAACAGGTAACTGCCTCGTTCGTTCGCCGGTACTGCGTCCAACCCTGCGCGCGCGACGTTGACCTTCACGCCGCTGCCCGCAAACGAAAAGAGCGGCTTGAGCACGAAGTTTTCGAGGTCTGCCGGATACTCGCTCAACTGATCCAGGAACCAGGCGCGCGGGACCGCCGGGTGTTTCAAGAAAGGCAGCGAGAACTTGCTCATCCGGAAATACCAGTTCGGGTGGCCCGCCCATTCGACGTCAAGCTCATCGCGGAAATCGAAATTGATCCGCACGCCTTTGCGCACCAGCTCATCGATGATCACGCGGTTGTAGATGCGGCGAACCTCGATCTCGCGCCCATCGCGTTTGTAAAACAGCCTGGCGCCGCGCTTCGTGACGCCGGTGACAGGGACGAACGGGATGCCGATCAGTTTTTCAGTCGCAGTGAAATCGGGCAGCGTCTTCTGATGCAGCGGATCAATCTCCATCAGGATGACCTGCTCGGGCGCGTGGCCGTTGAGCAGGATTCTGCGCAGCAACTCGACGTAGCCTTCATCGGTCAATCCGTTGAGCAGGTAATCCAATCCACTCAAATCGTAATGCCGCCGAAAAACCTGCGACAGGATGAGCTGAAATGCGTAAAGCGAAGCGCAGCCTTGCAGCTCGATCAGTTTTGGCGCGAGCCGTCCATCGGGGTCGCGCGTCACGGCGAAATCAATCTGAATGAAATACGGATGCGCGCCTTCGTTCGGCGCATTGAAAGCCGTTGGGATCGCGCGAGCCGAGGCGGCGTAATACTCGGGTGTGCAAAGCTGCGCGATGATCTCCTTCGCCGATTGCCGCATTTCGGCGAGCAGGCCGGTCGGCAGAAAGACCGGCGTCTCGCACGGGCGGAATTCGATCTTCGTTCCGGCTGCCGCATCGAGCGATTGCAGAAATTGCTGATGTTTCTCCTCAGTGAAGTTTGCGTTGAATCGCTCGCGCAATTCGGGAATCACAGGTCTCTCTCCTATTTCTTCAGATGCTGATCGAACCACTCAATTGCCAGCTTGACCGCCTCCTCGCGGGATTCGCGGTAAATGCCGTAATGCGCGATCTTGGGAATCTCGACGTATTTTTTCGGCCCGCGCGCGCGATCATAAGCCGCCTTCGCGTGGTCTTTGTTGTCGAACAATTCCTCTTTTTCGGCGACGATGAAGAGCATTGCGCAATCGGTTCGTTTATCCGCCACCTCGACCGGCGCCCAGCGGAGCAGCTTGTCGCGGATCGGCGCGCCGTAGAGATTGCCGATCACGCGCTGGCCCGCTTCGGGATAACCGGTCTCGCCGCGCGCACACTTTGTGGCTTCATCGTGAGCCATCCTGACCTGATCGTTCGCTGCGCCTGCCAGCGAGATGGATCTGGGCCGTGAATCGAACGCTCCGACCTGGCTGACAAAAGCCTTCACGCGCGGCTCGTAAGCCGCGACGTAACACACGTGCCCGCCGGAATAACTCGATCCGCGAATGCCGATGCGATTCTTATCAACCGCGGGCTCGCCCATCGCCCAGTTGATGACGCTGAACCAGTCAGTGGTCTGCTCGAACGGATCAACGACTTCGCGCACTTCCACGACCTCGGCTGTGAACTTCTGGCCCTTGCGGTATTGCGCGGGCTTGACCGGCGAGGCGCCGGTCAGGATCACGCGCGAATCGCTCTCGCCCCAGCCGCGATAATCGAAGACGATGACCAGATAACCGGCGTTCGCCAGATCAATGGCGTCGCGGCGAAATCCAGCGGCAGTGCCGCCCCAGCCGTGAGCCATGATGATCGTCGGGAGTTGTTTTCCGGCGAGCGATTTGAGCGAGAACAGCTCGGCGTTCAGTCTCACGCCTTCGCTCATCACGTTCGCCTTGCGGTAATCAATGGTTTCGGGCGGAGTGAAAGGAGGCGCGGATTGCTGCGCCAACGCGGTCGCAACGGATACGGCCAACAGGATTGCGACAAAGAACGACGACCTGATCGTAAGTTTCATAGCTTGCCTCTCATAGCTTTGAACAGTACCGGGAGCAGTAGCGACCTGCACTGTGCCAATTGGATGGAACTGCGGGTGAAATTGCAGCGGCGATGATAGTCTCACTCCAGGCTCGCGTCCAGTTCACGCCGGCTTCGATCTCTTCTCGCCTTCAGCCAGCGCCTGAATCTTCGATTTGTGGCGAAGGATGAAAGCGGGAAAAGCTCGCGCAGGCGATGGCTGAAATCGTCCGAGCCAGACCAGCGACACCAACGGCGCAATCGGCGGTCGCTGACCTGAAGAGGCTGAGATCCGATTGATCGCAGCCTCAATTTTTTTTACCGGGCGCGCCGGTCAGGCGGCCCGATCCCTGCGCGGTTTTCGCGGAGCGCGAGACGCGTAAGCGGAAGAAAAGCTTCCCACACGTTTAACCAGCGCCTCCAGCTCGGCCACTATCCCCGATGCCGAGCCATTCAGAAAACTGGGCACGAAAACGATCTTGTCCCCAAACTCCATCCGGCGCCGCAAAGTGATGATCACCCTGCGCGGATGGCCTGCCCACCAGCCGGTCGCTTTGATTCGCGCGATGCCGGCGAGAGGCACGTAGACGGTCCTGAAGTTGCGGGAGACAACCAGAACGGATCCCCGCAAACTGACGTTCATCCAGCGGCGCGTGATCCAATGCCAGACCACGCCCCCCGCCAGAAGGTAGAGAATCATCTCCGGGCCGGAGTTATCCAGATTTTGGAACCAGACAATCACGCCCAGTGGAACCACCACCCCGGGAACGATCTTGGAGATCGGCACAATGAGTGATGAAAGTCGTCTTGTCATAGCTGCTCCTGAAATCGGCTGCCTGACTGGTTAATAGTCAGTCAGTCAGTCAATGCATAAACATACACGCCCCCACGACAGGCATGCCGGAGAGCCTGCGTGTGGCGCCAAGTTAAAAATCACGCTTTGGTGAAAGTTACGATCAGCGCTGCAACGGGCGTTGCAGACTTGGACAGAAGCTGAATCTAGCTGCTATTGGTTTGTCTTATTCTGGAATCATGCAACGGGTCATACGAACGAGGGAGATCGTGGTTCCAAAAACCGGAATTGACCAACCCGATTTTTGATAAAAATAGCGGCTCCGGAAATTCCGAAGCCGCATTCAGTCAAGGAGTGAAAGTGAGATTGAGGCGCAAAATCTATGATTGCAGCTCTTTGCCGGGTTTGAAACGAATGGTTTTGCCCTCGGGGATTGCCACCTGAGTGCCGGTGCGCGGATTGCGCCCGATTCCGCGTTTGCGCGGTTTGACTACAAAGACGCCGAAGCCGCGCAACTCGATGCGCTCGCCGCGCTTCATTGCTTCCTTCATTGCCTCGAAGAGAGCCTCGACGGCAAGCTCGGCTTTCATCTTCGGGACGCCGGTCTTTTCCGCGACATTGTTGATGATGTCCAGCTTAATCACAGTTCCTCCCCACGCAGGAAGCGATCATTCGATTCGTGTTTTGATTGGTATTTTCCCAAAAGCAGCGCGCATTATAGGAACGGCCTTCAGGGGTGTCAAGGTTGCAGACTTTGCGGCGCTTGCGGCTATTGCGGAGCATCGGCTAGACTGCGCGCGCATCTTCAAACACTGCGCAGACAAGCCTGTTTGCATCGAACCAGGAGAACCAGGTCACGTGAGCGTCAAATCGGATCGCTGGATTTTGCGGATGTGCCGCGAGCACGGAATGATCACGCCGTTCGAGGAGAGGCTCGTGCGCGAGATCGAAGGGCGGCGCATCATCTCGGCGGGACCCTCTTCATACGGCTATGACCTGCGGCTGGCGCAGGATGGATTCCGCGTCTTTTCGCCGATTGCCAGCGCGGAGATTGATCCGAAAAATTTCGACGAGGACTCGCTGATCGAAGCTCCGCTGCGAACCAGCGAAGACGGCTCGCAATATTGGCTGCTGCCGCCGCATTCCTACGCATTGGGCGTGACGGTCGAGACATTCAATATGCCGCGCAATGTGATCGCCTACTGCGTCGGGAAATCAACCTACGCGCGTTCGGGCATCATCGTGAACACGACGCCGCTGGAACCGGGCTGGCGCGGGCGGCTGGTGCTGGAGTTCTCCAACTCGGCTGATCTGCCCGTTCGCATCTACGCCAACGAGGGCATCGCGCAGGTGACTTTCTTTGAATCCGACGAAGACTGCGAGATCTCTTACGCCGACCGTTCAGGAAAGTATCAGGATCAGACCGGCCTGGTCACTCCGCGACTGTGATCTCCTCACAAGCCGATCATTCCGGCGCGAATCAGAATCAGCGAGCGCGCGCCGACGATCACCCACAAAACCACGCCCTGCAACAGCGGCCTCGCGCCGACGGTCTTCAACGTCGCTTTTGAAATCCCGCTGCCGATCAGAAACAGCGTCACCGTCAGACCGATGCGAGCGATCTCTCGGATCAAATCGAACGCTTCTCTGCCGGCGGGGACGTAAGTCCTGATCATCGCCGCCAGGCAGAAGAAGAGAATGAACCAGGGCCATTGAATCTTCGTCTGTCTGCGTTTGATGATAGCCATGCCCACAGCCATCGGCACGATCCACAAAGCGCGGGCGAGCTTGACCGTAGTTCCTACCGCCAACGCGCCCGCACCGTATTTCGCCGCCGCGCCAACCACGGAGCTTGTGTCGTGAATTGCCAGAGCGGCCCACAACCCGAACTGGGCTTCGCTCAAGCCAAAACTGTGACCGATGAATGGGAAGACGAGCAGCGCCACCGAATTGAGTATGAAGACCGTGCCGAGCGAAACCGACATCTCTTCATCTTTCGCTCCGGCGATTGGGCCGACTGCGGCAATCGCGCTGCCGCCGCAAATCGCCGTGCCGACCGAGATCAGCAACGCGCTCACTTGTTCGACCTTCAGCAAACGTCCGAGCGCAATGCCGATGGCCATCGTCGCGGCAATGCCCAACGCCGTGTAAACGAATCCTGAACGCCCGGCGCGCAAGACTTCGTGCAGATTCATTCCGAAGCCCAAACCGACGACGCTCGCCTGCAGCAGGGTTCTCGAAAGCGATCTGGTCTGTGTGGCGAAGGGATTTGTGACGACCAGGCCGAAGACCAATCCGAGCGCGAGCGCAATCGGCGGCGATTTCAAAATTATGACGAGAATCAGCAGCAGAAAGAAAAAAAGCCTGGGAAGCATGCGCGCGAGTATAGGCATGCTTCCCAAGCCTGTCTAACAACCCGGCGCAATCGCCGAGCATTACTTTTTCATGACTACCGATTCCGGCTTGAAGGCCAGTTTCCTGTTCGAGTTCCACAACTCGTCCCAGGTGATGCATTCGCGGCGATAAGCGGCTTCGCGTCCGAGGATGGACATGAACGTGCTCTCGACGCCGTACTTCGCGTCGTTGCGATATTTGTCTTCGCCCGCGCCCGCGCCGAGCACGCTGCCGACGAAGATCTCGGCCTCCTGATCGTAATGCCTGTCGTCCGTGCCTTCGTAATGGTAGAGCATCGGCGTTTCGGTATCTCTCCGGCCCCTGACGCCTTCGATGCGAGCGCCGCCCGTGCCGCCTCTGCCTGCGGTCGTGGTGAAGGTGCCTTTCGTGCCGCGAATCGTTTCGGACACGTCGCCGCGCACGCCGTCAATCTGCACGCAGGAGTGATTGAGCAGAATCTGGTTCGGATATTCGTAAATCAGATTGAAGTGATCGTAAATCTCGCCGATGTCTTTGCGCCACAAGCGACCGCCGCTGCCGTAGGCTTTGATCGGATGCGCGCCGAGCATCCAGTTGATCACGTCCATGTTGTGAATGCTCTGCTCGACGATGTGGTCGCCGCAAAGCCATTTGAAGAAGTACCAGTGTTCGACTTCGTAATCCATCTGCGTCTTCCAGTCCCCGCGCTTGCCGCGGCGGTCTTTCCACAGATCGCCCTGATCCCAGGCCGAGTGCGCCATCGCGATGGTGCCCAGCGCGCCTTCGTCAATCATCTTCTTGCACGCGCGATAGGCTTTGCTGTAATGGCGCTGCAATCCGACGACGACCGTCAGGTTGTTTGCCTTCGCCTTCTCGCCGGCATCCATCACCGTGTGACAGCCGGGCACATCAACGGCCAGCGGCTTCTCGGCAAAGATGTGTTTCTTGGCCGCCACTGCCGCCTTGAAATGGTCCGGGCGGAAACCCGGCGGAGTCACGAGCAGCACGGCATCCACCTTCGACTCGATGACAGCCTTGTAACCGTCGAGGCCGGCAAAGACTTTCTTGGGATCAAGGTTGTCGGGGTTCGGCCTCTGCTGGCCTTGCTGAAGCGGTTTGCGCGCGTTGTCGAGCCGGTACTGGAAGTAATCGGCAATCGCCACGATCTTGGCCTTGCCGGTCTTCTCCAAAAGGTATGCGTCGCGCGTGCCCTGGCCGCCGCATCCGACCCAGCCGATCTCGACCATTGAATTGGCGGTCGTGCCGCGCACCGATTCGGCTTTGACGATGGTTAAGGTCGAGGCTGCCGCAGTCGCAGCCGCGCCTTTCAAGATGGTTCTGCGTGAAACGATGTCTTGCTTTTTCATAGTCTTCCCCTCTCTTAAACGATTCAGTACGGCGAGCGGTAGCGAGCTGGTAAGCGCCTTCTCTGCGGAAAGACCAGGTCGCTACCGCTTCCTGTACTGTACCATCTGCTCTAATCGTTCGCCTGCAAAGTTGCCGGCGAAGCAGTTTGTCTTTGATTGGTAACGGAGTGCGGTAAAGATGCCGCCAGAAACTACGCGCGCATTGTAGTCAAACGCCCGGCCTTTGGCAAAACCGAATCGGCTTTACCAATCGAAAACCATTAAATTGACAAGCTCATTCCGAGAAATGATAATGAACCGCCCTTTGCCACAAGGATTTTCGCCTAAACGGTAAAAGGCCGCGCGAGATGATCAACGCTCCCTCGCTCTTTCTAAACCGTACCGCGAGCAGTAGCGAGCGATGCTTCCGTGACAAACCGATTGTGGGAGCCAGGCTCGCGGTGCTCTACCAATGTTGCAAGAGGTGAGTTTGTAAACCATCATCGTCCGTGCGTTCGCTCGATCTCGTTCAGACCGCGACAGGCAGGCTTCGGTTACCCCCCGACCGACCGGTCAATTCAGCGCCCGACAATTCACGCAACCCCGAGCGAAACCGGCCAATTGCTTTATAGTTGCTTTATTGAGTCGGAGGTACACAGTGTCCGAAGAGAAAAACCAAACCCCACGAGAGCAACCAGACCTGGCGAGTTGGGAAGCTCAACTCCAGGCGCGCGCTAACGAACTACTCGCACAACGCATCGGCCCGC
>Ga0247727_10007439_pt1 | contig 20865 bp, 17 predicted proteins | sample WisWelCaveWW1625_FD_202498 | JGI IMG/M metagenome (GOLD analysis project Ga0247727, IMG submission 202498) | Biofilm microbial communities from Wishing Well Cave, Virginia, United States - WW16-25 | ecosystem: Environmental > Aquatic > Deep subsurface > Groundwater > Cave microbial mat | place... | reverse complement strand
ACTTCCAGGTACAGCATTATCTATATAGAAACTTAGCGGATTATTAACAGTTGGTTCTCCTGCTGAGACCACGTTAAGGACGCAGTTGGCAGAGCTGACAGGGGTTACAACATTAAAAGGAGGCGGATCAGAACAGTCTTCAAAGATGTTACCAAGCCTAAAAGATGTAAATTCGTATAAACCTACAACCGAAAGACTTGAGCCAGGGACTTGGAGATTTATTGTTGTACCTGAAGCAGTGATAAGCCCTGAGTCGTACACTACTCCGAAACCATCCCTAAATAAATTAACTCTGTAATCACTTCCAGGTACAGCATTATCTATATAGAAACTTAGCGGATTATTAACAGTTGGTTCTCCTGCTGAGACCACGTTAAGGACGCAGTTGGCAGAGCTGACAGGGGTTACAACAAGAGGTAAAGATAGCGCAAATGTGATTAAGGTTGTAAAAATTAACAATATTTTTTTCATAGGCCGATTATTTGGTAACGAGGTAAGATTCCAAAGCATACGAAAAAAGCAAGAGTAAGGAAAATTTTGGTTAGTAGTTTGAGCATGAAAAGAGTTGCTTATTTTTAGTGTAGCGCAAAAAGGCTAGATTGTTAAATTGCTAAACCGTAAGAAATTTATATTGGTAGAGGGGTTGTTATAATGATAAGAAGCTTAAATCTCCATGAGAAAGTTTCTCGTACTATTTCTGATTACAATTTTTAGTCTATTTGTGGCTGTTGGTACAGTTCGTGGGGATGAACTTAGTGATTTACAAAAGCAGATTGACGATTTGGCAAAACAGCTTGAGCTCTCAAAAAACGCCACGACCCCTTTGGAATCAGAGGTAAAGTCGCTTGAGGGACAGCTTGCTTCAATTAGCACGAGACTTTCTGCTATCCAGGGTAATTTGAAGCAGAGTGAGGAAGAACTTTCAAGTCAACGGAAAATATTGGCAGCGACCGTGCGCAATTTTTATATAAGAAGCTTTGTTGATATTCCTCTTTTAACTTTTTTTGCATCACACGATGCGGCGGAAACTTTGAAATTAATTGCTTTTCAGCAGGGTTCTTCCAAAGATGACAAAAATACAATCAGGGAAATCTCCGAGAAAATTGCCAAATTGGCAGATGATAAAAAAAGATTGGCTTCGGCACAAGCCCAAATTAGCAAGCAATCGCAGTTTTTAAAAGGGGAAATTGCCTCGGCTAAATCGTTCCAAAGTGAGGTTGAAGGGAAAATTTCGGCTTTAACTAGTCGGCAGGAGGAGATTTTAGCAGCGAAGTCCGGAACTTTTACGACTTCGGTTGGAGACGTGCCTTTGGCCGATGATCCGAACGCTTCACCTTCTTATAACCCTGGTTTTTCGCCGGCATTTGGAGGGTTTTCGTTTGGGGCTTACACCCACAGAAATGGCATGAGCCAGTACGGAGCAAAAGGAAGAGCAGATGATGGCGCGAACTTCAAAGACATTCTTGATAAATATTATCCGGGGAAGACAATTAAAGAAGGCTACAGTGAGCCATCGGCAATTACTGTCGACGGCTACGGGAGTGTTGATTTTCAACAGTATCTTTACGGTATTGCCGAAATGCCATCTTCTTGGCATAAAGAAGCGCTTAAGGCACAGGCAGTTGCCGCTAGATCCTACGCTCTTTCCTATACCAATAACGGCACAAAATCAATTTGCGCAAGCCAATCTTGCCAGGTTTATATTGGGCATTCTAAAGGTGGAGAGTGGGAGCAAGCAGTTAAAGATACTAAAGGAATTGTTTTAACGGACGGAAGTTCGGCGGTTTCGACTCAGTATTCTTCGACAAGCGGCGGGTATTTAAATACTTCTGGGTGGGATACAAAGTGCGGGTCTCGCGATTGCTGGACTGGCGATGCTTGGGAAAAGATAGCCCAGTCCCCCTGGTTTTATAAAGGTTGGTATACCCAGAGCTATTCAAATTCTTCCGGAAAATGTGGCCGGTCTCATCCTTGGCTTACACAGGAGGAGATGGCCGATATTTTAAATGCCTGGTTGGTTCAGGGCAAAGACGGAGTGGATGGTTCTAGAATTACGCCGGTAACAACATCTTGCTGGGGTGGGAATCCTTATTCTATGAGCGAATTAAAAGATAAGGCTAATCAAGTAGCTGGTGGAGCTGTGACTAGTGTTGCTTCTGCTTCCGTAACTTACGCAAACGACGGCAAGACGGCGAGTGTAACTTTAGGGACAAACAGAGGTAATATTTCGATTTCTGGAGGAGATTTCAAAACAATATTTAATTTAAGGGCACCCGGGTATATTTCGATAAGGTCGCCTTTATTTAATATGGAGAAAAAATGAGGAACGTTTGGGGTGTTACCGTACATGATCGACTTTGTTACATGAATTGGACATAAATCTTTTTGAACTGCGGGCGCTCGATGGGACACCCTCCGCTGCCGCCACCCACTGGAGTTTAACTTGATAATATTAAGTAAAGTGCAAAAATCCCTAGTTTTTATTTTTAGTTTTTTAATTTTGACTCGCTTTAACATTGACCCGGATTTGGGGTGGCATTTGGCGTATGGACGAGAGTTTTTAGAGGTTGGTCGAATAATTAGGGTTGATGAGTTTTCGTGGACAATGTCAGGCTACGCTTGGGGGAATTCTTATTTTTTGTATCAAATTTTGGTAACTTTTATTTTTAATAATTTTGGTCACATTGCTTCTGGATTAATATTCGGAGTTTTGGCAGCTATTGGAGTTACTCTTATTTTTAAGAGAGTAGATTTATGGAAATTTTTACTTTTGTGGATTAGTGCAATGCTTGCGAGTGCAAATCTTGGAATTAGACCCCACACATTTTCGTTTCTTTTTTTTGCGGTTCTTTTAGTTCTTCTGGAGAGAAGGTTTTTTGAGAAGTGGTGGCAACCTTTTTTTTGGTTTTCGTTTTTTTGCCTTTGGGCAAATTTGCACCGAGGTTTTTTGGTGGGACTTTTAGTTTTTGGTGCTTTTGTGATACTTGACGCGCTTTTTTTAAGAGCTCAAAAAAAGAGGATTAAGTTTTCTAAAAGAGTACCGTCTTTGGTCGCGGCAATTTTGGGAACACTGGTTACACCTTTCCCATTTGAACTTTGGCATTCGGGAGTAATTATTGATGTTACAAGTAAAGCAAATTTATTGACAATTGCTGAATGGCAGTCAATCGCTTTCTTTTTTCCAATAAATCTCCTGTGGGCATTTTGTGGACTGGTTTTTATTTATGTTTTTTTAAAAAAATCAAAGGAAATTGAACCGGTGTGGTTATTAATAGGGGCTGGTTGTTTTATGTTTTCGTTTATTGTTTCGACATTCGCGTTTTATTGGGTTCTAATTTTCCTTTTTATCGTCAGTCGGCATTTAGAGTTTAAGTTCTTTCTAAAATGGGATTTTTGGGCTAAATTGCCTCTCTGGTTTTCTATAGGTGCGGTTTTTGTTGTGGTTTTTCTTAGTCAATTGGCACATGCTCTTGAATCCTATGAACTTGCCAATCGACTCAAAATTGACAAGTATCCAGTTGGTGCACTTGATTTTTTGCGTCAGAATAACTTAGGTGCAAGTATTTTTAATGAGTATGGGTGGGGAGGTTTTATTGATTGGCGATACCCTGAAATTCAAGTTTTTATCGATGGCAGAATGGCAAGTTGGAGAAAAGAAGAAGGGCGAGGAATTCTGGATGATTATTTAGCGATAAGGGGGGGTAAGTGCGATGCACTTGGTAATTATGGGATTCAAACAGTTCTAGTAAACCGTGATACAGATACAAAATGCTTTAGTGAATTTAATAAAGTGTATGAGGATGAGGTGGCGAAGGTGCTACAATTGGGCTGGTGAATATTGAGAATATAATCCACAAAACTCATAGCAAAAACCCCTTTGCAATGTTTGCTCCCCAGCCAATGGGGGTGGCTTTTGAAAATCAGGAAAAAGGGGAAAAGATAATTCTTTTACTGCGTGCTCATTTAGCAACATTAACGCCTGCTGTTACTTTAGTTATCCTCCTTTTTGTTTTGCCATTTTTTGCAGGATCTATTTTGGTTCTTTTGAGAATTTCAATTCTTGAAACTTTATCTTTTTTTCAAACCCTTTGGATTTTAGTTTTCTGGTATCTTTTTACTTTTGGGGTTGCCTTTTATAAATTTATTTTTTGGTTTTTTAATGTCTATTTGGTAACCAATGAAAGAATTGTTGACATTGATTTTAAAGGACTTCTTCATAAAGAGACTTCTTATGCAAAGTTAAATCAGATTCAGGATGTCTCGCCCAAAATAATTGGATTTTTTGGAACTTTTTTCCACTACGGTAATGTTTATATTCAGACGGCTGCAGAAAAGCCAGAGTTTGAATTTCATAATGTAGAAAGACCGGATTCTGTTGCACAGGAAATTTTGGAACAGGTAAGACATGAGGAAAAGGAGGCTCCAGGAGAGATCGCCTAAAGTGCCGGTTGAGGAAAATATTTTTTTTAATTTAACCAACAGATTTGATGCAGTTTTTGTTACAAAGTCTTTCTTAATTCTTTTTTTAGTTTTTTACACTGTTTTTGCTTTTGTAATTTATCGTCAAATCCAGTTGATGTGTGGAGCTTTGCCGACTCCGATTTCTCCTCTCTTAAGATTTTTGGCAACTATTCATATAGGTATAACTTTAGCAATACTTCTTGGGGTAATTGGTACTTTTTAGAATGAGCGATTTACCACTTCACATTGAAAAAATTGCTGGACAAGGTACTGGAGAGACTTTTTGCGCGACTTTTACTAAAAGAATTACGCTTCAAGACGGCAGTTTAGGCACTATAGTTAGTTGTTTTTTGGTAAAAAGTGGGGAAGCACAGGATCTTGGGGTAGTTGTAAGCGATCTTTTTGAGTTAACTACTAAAAAACTTGAGGAAGTAAATGAAGGGCCATATGAAGCAATGTCGATTGTTTCTGATAGTTGCCTGGATTTTGCAAAAGAAAAAGCAATTGAAGCCGATTTTGCCCACATATTTTTCTTCAAGAGTGCCTCTTACATTGTAAGAATCGGTGACAAGATTAAAATTTCTGTTTTTGAGCCACCAAAGTCTTTGGACATTACTTTTGAATCTGGGTCCGGAGTTGTAAAAGCAGGGCAAATTTACTTGGTTGGAACTGAAAAATTTCTCTCATTTTTTGACAAGTCTTTACTCTCTTCTGGTAAAAGTGTCGACCTTGAGGCGATAGTTGATGGTTTGGCAACAGACATTTCAACATTTAGCGATCAAAGTGAGATTGGAGCTGCTTTTGTCTTGGTTGAGGGCTCAGAAGGAGATGGTTTAGAGGAGAAAGAGGATAAAGAAGAAGTAGTAGATGATAAGGAGTTGGCTAGCGATTTGGAAAGTCCTGTTGGTACTGGTGAAATCGAGGTTACTGAAGAGTCTGAGGGTATGGGGGTAGAGAGCGATTCAGAAGGAGGGGAAAATAAGGACAACGAGGAGAGTTTGGTTGATGTTAGGGAAGTAGAGAGGCCGGTAGTTGAACAGGCGAGGCGAGTCGGACTTGTCAGTTTTGCGGCTTTTACTTCTGGTATTTTAAGGTTTATTCTTTATGAACTTAAGTCTTTAAGAAGAGGAGATATAAAAGCAATTTTTAGATTAAGAAGAAATATAGTTGCATTGGCTCTAATAGTTCTTGTGATATTGGCGCTTTCGGGAGCTTACACCATTCGCAATAAATCCCAGAGAGAAAAATTGGCTAAATTTAATGAGCATTTAACAGGGGCATCATCAAAATACAGTGAAGGAGTAGCAATTATCGAGTTAAATAAATCCAGGGCACGGCAGATTTTGATTGAGGCAGAAGCGGAGATTAAGAGTGCACTTTCTATTTTTGAGAATAATGAAAATGCTAAAAAATTGTCCCTTGATATTTCGGCAAAGCTTAAAGAGACTGAAACTTTAGAAAATTTAAATTTGCAAGTTTTTTATGAGGCCTCAGGTGCTATTAGTGGGTTAACAAATGGCGGGAAAAATTTGTATGTACTTTCTGATGATAATATTCATGAAGTTAATAAACTGGATAAATCGACAAGAAAATTTAAAGGCCCGGATTCTGTAAGTTCCGGCTTTTTTTATTCTGATAATGTTTTTGTAACTAGTCAAGGTAAAATTTGGAAAGTAGATTTAAAGAGCGAAAAGACAGAGGAGATTGGGGATGTTAAAGACTCTGGAGACATAGCTGTTTTTCTGGGGAACGTATATCTGCTCTTGGATAGTCAAATATCAAAACTTGTACCGGTGGAGGGTGGTTATGCTGCGGCAGTTGATTACCTTATTACACCCCAGAAATTTAGTGAATCTTCAAGGTTTGCCATTGATGGATTAATTTGGACGACAAATAAGGGGCAAATTCTTAAGTTTTTACGAGGAAAAAAGCAGGATTTTGAAATTTCCGGGTTAACCGGTGAAGTTGGGGAATTGGGGGCAATTTATACAACGAGTGATTTTGGTAATCTTTATGTTATTGATAGAGTTAATTCGGCGCTTTTGGTAATTGATAAAGACGGTGTTTACCAAAAATCGTATCAGTCGAGTGAATTTGGAAAGGCTTTCGATATTGTTGTAAACGATGACGAGTCTAAGGTATATCTTTCTGTTGGCTCCAAGGTACTCGAAGCCCCACTTCGCTGAAGTCAGAGGGTAAAAAACTATCGTGAGAATTGCAAACCGGAGGGCATTTCATAAATACCAAGTACTGGAAAAAACGGAGGCTGGCGTTGTTTTAACTGGGGCTGAAATTAAATCAATTAGGGCAGGTCGAGTGGATTTATCACTTTCCTTTGCCAGATTAAAAAATGGGGAGGTTTTTTTGGTTAATGCATATATAAATCCTTGGATGGGGTCGCAGAAATTTACAGATAGCAACCGGGAAAGGAAATTACTTCTTCATAAAAATCAGATTCAAAATTGGCAAGGGAAGATTGCAGGAGGCAAGTTAACTTTGGTGCCACTTTCAATTTATATAAAGCATAATTTAGCAAAGGTTGAATTGGCTTTGGCCAAAAGTAAATCCAAATTTGATAAAAGGGCCTCTCTTAAAAAGAAGGCAATTGAAAGGGATATTGAGCGGGAGTTAAGTGGAAATTAACTTTGATTTATAAGGTGGAATTTGCTAAAATTGTCGTTCGCGGGGATGTATTGTTTCGACAGGATTTGCTCTTTAAAAACTGCAAGCCGAATACGATTCTAAAGTGCGTTAAACTTTGAATCAAAATTTAAGTGCAGACAAAAATGTCGCACCGGCTCGAGCTTACGCTTTTGCATAACGCTTTTTGAGCCTGTCTCTTTGGTTTTTTCTCGATGAGACTATTGAGGCAACAACTTAGTCGAGAGTAGATCTTTAACTTCTGATCAGGTTAATGATTGAATAATTGATCTTTGCTTAAATTATGCCTGTTAACCGGTAAAGGTTTAAGCGAGAAATTAAAGATTAACTAAGCTTGTAGACGTTTTTATTGAGTTATCTTGGACGAGGGTTCGTAGCCCTCCATCTCCACAAAATAAGTTAATAGTCAATAGTGATTAGTGTATAGTCAAAATTGCTGATTGCTATGTCTATTAATTTTCTTCTTGACTTTCTGTTTCCCAAACGATGTGTTAATTGCGGTAAAGTTGGTAATTACATTTGCGCAAATTGTTACTCCCAAATCGAGTTTATAGAAAAGCCTATTTGCCCTGTCTGCCAGAGACAAGCTATTGGTGGAAAAACTCATCCTGGTTGTAAAACCCCTTTGGGACTTGATGGTTTAGTAGTTGCATGTCGATATCGAGGGCCAGTTAAGTTTGCCATTAGCAAGGTTAAATACAGATGGGCATATAATATTGCGGCCATTTTAATTGATCTTTTAATTTCTAGTTTTTGGAAATTTGATTTTCCCCACAATACGGTTTTGGTGCCGGTTCCTCTTCATCCAAGACGCAAAAATTGGAGAGGATTTAATCAAGCAGAATTAATAGTTGAGAGTCTTTCTAAAAAATATAAGCAACCTTCTGGCGAGTTATTAAAAAGAATTGTCGAAACCAAAACACAAGTTGGCCTTTCCAAAAAGGAGAGAAAGGCAAATATAAAAGGCGCCTTTTCGCTTAATGAAAGTTCTGGTGAATCGAAAATTCGCGGAGGGAGTTTTATTTTGGTGGATGATGTCTATACTAGCGGGGCGACAATGCAGGAGGCGGCTAAGGTTTTCAAAAGATATGGGGCAAAAAGTGTTTGGGGAATGGCAATTGCTCTGGGCTAGTAAAACCCAAACATATATTCAAATATAAAGATCCAGGTGACAATAACCCCAAAGAAAATTAAGGGATATAGAATTTTATCACCAACATTTTTGACAGCGGAGGTTAAGATCAGAAAAACAAATGGGAAGAAATCGAGTGCATATCGATAGCCTATTTGGCGAGTACCTATGCCGTAGTAGGTAACAATCGGAATGAGCATTGCCAGAATCGTAAGAGCACTTGTTTTTACCAATTTTTCCTTAAATTTTGCCTTGTAAAGAAAAAACAACACTGGTGAAAGAAAGAAAATACTTAAGCCATTAGGGTCAAATCTTAAGTAAGGCGGTTTGAGGATATGAGAATCATTTTTTAAAACAGGGATAGGTCCTGCAAAAAGCATATAAAAGAGGTTAGTCGGTATGTGTTTTGGTGAGAATAGTCCCAGTTCCCTTCGCTTTTGGGCTTCATGAAAAATCATTTGATGCTTGTAGCCGTGTTCAAGTGCGTTACCAAAACGAAGGTAATTGTAAGAGCCTAATAAGGCTAGAATCACAATTATTGGTAAGGTAAACTTGAGAATATTTTTGAGGTCTATAGGTTGTCTAAAAAGATAAATTAGAAAAAAAAGACTTGAGAAAATTAGGTTGAAGCGGGTGGCTGTTGCTAGAGCAATAGCGATGCCAATCATAAGGTAGCGCCTTTTAGTTAAAAATTCATAAAGCGCATACATAAGACAGGTAACGGCTACAATTTGTGCAAAATACCAGGATGCAGGGAGGGCGCCGTTTGGAGTATAGATGGAACCAAAAATATAAAATATCGAAAGAAGCAATGCCTTATTGCTTTTTAACCTTGAGAGTTTGGAGATCTTATAAATAAGTAAGAAGTTTAGAATGTTTAAGGGAAACTGGATATAACTTTGTAGAAAGTTATTGAAGAAAAAAACAAAAGGCATCAATATTACTGCTGGAAACGGCCCAAGTGGCCAAAAATATTTACCATTGTAAAGAGCATAGTCAGAAATATTTTGGGGAACATCTACTATTGAAAGGCTGCCTTTTAAAAAAGATTTGGCAAGAATTATGTAGTGCTGCTCGGTTACGATTAGTAAATTTACAGCGAGAAGGAGAATAAATAAAAAAAATATTAGATATGTTAGAGGTGACTTATAGGGAAGATTCGGCATTCACTTGATTATAACAATGGAGGTTGAGGTGATCAGGTAGGATCTACCAAAGTTTGAATGATAAAAAACCAAGTTATAAAAACTCCCAGAGCAATAAGGATCTGTATGTTTCTAAGTTTGACTTTTTTGACGGCTGGGGCAAGTGGAATTAATAAAAATGGCAAAAAATCCAAAGCATAACGATATCCTATCTGAAAATAGCCTATTCCGGCATAAGTAATAATTGGAAGAGCAATCAAGAGACATGTAATCATTGCTATTTTAGACAGTTGTTCTTTTAAGTTAGTTCTAAATAAAAGAAAGAGAATAGGTGAGGTGAAAAATATGCTTAGACCATAGTAATCAGTTTTGGCAAATGGAAATTGTAATGAATGTGAATCGGCATTCGTTGCCGGATCAGGAGTTTTAAGTAGCATGTAATATAGGTTCGTCGGGATATGTTTTGGCGAGAATAAACCTATGAGTTTGCGGTTAGTAAAATCTTTGCCTGCTGGATTTTCCCCATCAGCTTGATAGTGGTAGCCTGTTTCTAGTATATTTCCAAATCGGGAGTAATTGTAATAACCAAAAAGCAGTAGAGCGGTAGTAATGGGAATTATAAACTTTAGTCCATTTACTGCTGATAAGGGTTTTTTTAGTAACGGGATTAAAAAAAACGCCGATGCAAAAATTGTAGTTGCTCGGGTTAAAAATGCCAGGGCGATTAAGGTACCTATTAAGAAATATCGTTTTGAATTTAAAAATTCATATATGGCCCAAAGAAGAATAGTTACCGTTACAACTTGGGAAAAATATACAGAAAGAGGGATGGCGGCTACTGGAGTATAGACCGATCCGAAAATGAAAAAGATCGAAATGAAAATAGCCTTTATCTTCTGGAGCTTGAGTGATAAAGCTATTTTGTAGACAAACCAAAAGTTAATAACCGTAAGTGGAAACTTTAGAAAACTCTCCTGGAAATTCAGACTAAATATCCAAACAAATGGAGCCAATAAAACAGCAGGAAATAGTCCTTGAGGCCAGTAATAATGGCCATTAAAGTAAGCAAAATCTGTCAGTGTCTGAGGCAACTGTACTAGCGATAGACTACCTTGCAAGAAAGAATTGGCTAGATAGATATGGTGAGTTTCGCCGAATGAGTACAGGTTGAGGGCAAAAAGCGGGATAAAAAGAAAAATTAAAAATAAGAGTGAGAGATAATTATGCATGATCTGGACAATTTAAGCGCTTTGTGAAGGCGGAGGGGGTGGGATTCGAACCCACGGTCACCTTGCGGCGACATTCGTTTTCAAGACGAACGCACTAGTCCACTATGCGACCCCTCCCTGTTGGTGAGATGTGCAACTTCGTTGCAGTATAGTGCACCTCGTTTGCACTATAAACGAACCCAAAATGGATTCTTTTACCCACCTCAACCAAAACAATTCCAAAATAAATTTTGAAACAGTTTTGGGCGGAGGAGGTGGGATTCGAACCCACGTGAGCCTGTTAAGACTCAGGAGGTTAGCAACCTCCCGCAATGGACCAGCTATGCGACTCCTCCAAGTATGCGTATTTTATCAAAATTAAGATTATCTGACTACGCTTCTAAACATATTTCCAGTGGCTAATGTTTGTAGTAATAATTTTATTTGAAATAGCATTTGTATTTTACTATTGATGTAATCTTTGCTCGCGAGGTTTCAACTTGACTACTAATGCCTGATACTGATTCTCACTGCCAATTTCTGTAATTTGGTCCGAGTTGATCTTCAGGTAACTCTGTATAATTGTGGAACTACCATTGTAGACGCCAGAAAAGACTATATAATCCGAATTATCCAGAAGACTTAACAAATCCTGCGTGTCAATTCGAACCACGGGCCATTCATAAATTTTTATATTCCTTTGTCTCTCCTTAATTGCATAGTATGGATCTGGAATTGAGGAGAGGAAAACAGTTTTTTCTTCTGGAATTCTCTCGAGTATTTTCTCCGTGAATTGGTCATAGTTATAGTCACTGCCGAAGTTTAGTGAAATCAGAATAATTTTGTAAGCAATGCCGGTAACTACCAGAATTGAAAGGGTTATTCGGATAAAATCTTTGAGTAGTTTTGAAGAATCTCTAAAACTAGCTTCGAATGACCTTGTCAGGATAATGATGGTAGCTAAATATAAAGAAGGCAGGGCGTAGACAAAATACCATTCTCGATAACTTAATGAGTTAATGAACCAGCCAAATGTCATGAGAGAAAATAGTGGAATGATTGTTTTATTTTTACTTTTTGTTAGGTAGAAAAAAATAGCAAGAGAAAGAAGAATACAGCATGATATTATTAATTTGAAGTAGAGATTTTGCCAAAACAAAACAAGAAAGCCAGGGTATAAAACAAAGCCGTTGGTAGCCTGTAAGAATTGTAATTTTGCCGAAGCAATGTTTGGTAAAAGCGAGACAGCCCAGATTGCAGGTAGCATTAAAAATGCCCCTAAAAATAGACGAGTTGACTTAGCCTTTAGGGGATTAATGCCTTCGTAGATTAGGCAACTTGTGATAATTGACAGTGCAAAAATTATCCCAATGTAGTGGGTTAGTAATGCCAGGCTAGCAAAAAATCCAGAACAGATAATCCAAAGGGGTTTTAATTTCGGATCTATTTTTTCCGTATATGATTTTTTAAAAGTGAAAAGTGCGATTGTACCGAAAAAAGTAACCATGATTTCTAATCTGCCGAATCTGGTAGCTTGAGAAAAAAATGGATCAATGTTAAGCAAAATTAAGACAATGAGGGCTGGCAAATGGGTGTATTTGCCCCTGAAAAAGGATTTCGCATAAAAGAAGAATACTAAATAAAAGCCAATACTTATGAATAACGTCAGCAGCCTTTGGTTAAGAATTGAAAAGCCGAAAATTTTAAACCAGGAAGCCAATAAGTAAAAGGCGACAGGAGGGTAAACGTAAAACTGTTGACCAACTGCATGGTAAGCGTTGTCCCAAAAATCTAAACCGAGTTTGCCTTCTTTAAGTAAGTTCTTGGCAATTTCGGCATACATTGCTTCGTCTATTAAAATTAGTGGATCTTTTAAAATGAGTACTTTAGATTGAGCGCAAAACAGTAGTAGTAAAGAGATAACCAGAATAACTGTAACAAGGCGAGAGTTTCTTCGAAGGTTAATTCTTAGCATTAGTTATTACATATCTTACAATATGTAATATGAGTTTGGAGAACCTTTACTGTTTCTAAAAGTGTCTGTTTCCCATAAAATGTTTAAAGTCGATGAGGATTAGCAACGTAACGATACTGCTTTCTTTGCTTGTCAGTTTACTTTCTGTAGTCCCACACATTCGGGCTTATTTTGCGACTCCAGAGGGGCATTTTTTTATCGGTGTAAATACAGTCACTAATTTAGCCGATATCCAGGGGGTTTACTTCCCGGCAATGCAGAAATTTTCCGAGGGAGAGATTCTCTATATGAATCCCTACGATTCGTTCCAAGCACCGTATTTCGTTTTTCCTTTGTATGTGGTTTTAGGGAAAATTGTTGGTTTAACCAATCTGCCAGTCGAATTTGTTTTCCATCTGGCTGCTTTTATAATTGGTTTTTTCTTCTTACTGTTTATTTTTAATTTCTTAAAATTATATTTTGATGATTTTAAAAGGCGGTTGTTGGCGTTTGGCCTTGCTGTTTTTGGGGGTCTTTTTCTATTCGCTGTTCCAGAAGGAACCGGATTTTTTAGTTTAACAATTCCTCATTTTATTGTTGCGCAATTTACCCTTTTTGGATGTTTTTACTATTTAATTTTAATTTCAAAAAGCGGCAAAGTAAGGTTTGGACAACTTACACTTTTCTTCATGGCTTCTTTGGTGCTTTCTGCAATCCACCCTTGGATGGTGGTTCCACTTGTCATTTCTTTTTTCCTCTGGCGCTTAATTTTGAAAGTTAAAAAAGAAAGGGTCGGTTTTCTACTACTTTTGTCACTGGTTTTGATAGGAACTTCGTTGCCGTTTCTTATTTATTACCAGCAAAACATTCCCTGGGTTTCATATCCCCTGCCTTCCTCGATGTTTTCAGTCTTATTGCTTTATGGGCCATTTTTGGCGGTTGGTTTAATCGGATTCGTTATAAAAATCCGTAATAAAAAGACTGATGCCTGGTTGTTTCTTTTGATCTGGTTTTTTGTGGAAATGGTTTTTGCCCATTTGCCACTTCCTTTTCAGCGGAGATTTTTTGAGGGTATTTATTTACCCTTAGCTATTTTTGCGGTAGTGGGTATTGACGGGCTGATTGATGTTTTTAATTTAAGGAAGTCCATTAACATTGTATATAGCAATGCATTTGTTTATTTGAGTCTTGGAGTAATTGCGACTTATGTTGGTTTAATTGTTCAAATTCCTGGCGATTTTATCTACAGAAGAGTTGAGGAAAAACAGGCGGTTAAATTCTTTGATGAATATTCAAGACCCAATGATAAAGTTCTCTCACTGCCATTTACTGGTGTTTTTATAGCCAGTAGTGCCAATGTCCAAATTTTTATTGGTCAGGCTATTCAAACACCTAATTTTGAGCGAAAGAATAAAATTGTTAAGGCTTATTATGGGGGTGAACTTAATGACGAGGATCGAGAATCTTTGATTCAAAGTGAGAATGTCTGCTTTGTATATGTTGGTCCTGAGGAGGAAAAGATAAATAGAATTGATTTTGAGAAAGAGGATTATTTAGTTAAATTTTATTCAAATAACCTAGTAGAAATTTACAAAACAAAATGGTGTTCGTAGAAAAGTTTCGGCTTGAAATAATCGTTTTTGTGGTGGGGGCCGCGGTTATGATCCTTGAACTTACCGGTTCAAGGGTTTTGGCGCCTTATCTTGGGACATCCATTTTTGTTTGGACAAGCTTGATCGGGGTTATTCTTGCGAGCTTAAGTCTGGGGTATTTTTTGGGTGGAAGGTTAGCAGATAGACAAGCAAGCTATGAAAATTTCTCGAAAATAATATTCTTGGCTGCTGTCTCAACTGGAGCGATTGCTTTTTTAAAGTCACACGTTCTTCTTCTGGTACAGGTGGGAATTAGCGACATTCGTATAGGATCTATTGTTGCAACCATAATTCTATTTTCTCCAGCAACGATTTTTCTGGGGATGGTTTCTCCATACGCAGTCAAGTTAAAAATTAAAAGTATAAAAAAGACGGGTGCGACGGTTGGCAGTTTATATGCTGTTTCCACAGTTGGTAGTATTCTTGGCACATTTTTAGCTGGGTTTTTATTAATTTCTTATTTAGGGCATACAAGAATTTTGCTTTTTGTCTCCCTTTGTTTAATTTTGACTTCTGCGCTGGCATTTTTTAAAAACCTAGAAAAAGTAAAGCTGACATTTTTTCTAGTTGTTCTAATTTCCATTTATGGTTCATATCTAGTTGATACTGAAAACCGTGAACAGGGATTTATTGATGTTGATACTAAATATAATCGCGTTTTGATTTTCGATAGTGTTGACCCTAAAAGCAACAGACCTATAAAGGCAATGATCTTTGATCCTAAAGCAACCCAGTCTGCGATGTTTTTAGATAGCGACGAATTGGTTTTTGAATACTCTAAGTTTTACCGTTTAGCCGAGCATTTCAAAGAGAATATCGGAAGGTCGCTTGTAATTGGAGGGGCCGCTTATTCGTACCCAAAAGAATATCTTAAAAAGTACCCTGCGGCTTATATAGATGTGGTTGAAATAGACCCCGCGTTGACAGATCTTGCCAGAAAATATTTTAGATTGAGAGACAATCCAAAACTTAATATTTATCACGAGGACGGACGGGTATTTATCGATACCACAAAAAACCGTTATGATGCCATCTTCATGGATGCTTTTAACTCTTCTTTTTATGTACCCTATCAGTTGACTACAAGAGAAGCGGTAAACGGGGTTCATAGATTGCTAGCTGATGACGGCATAGTAATTGTAAACTTGATTTCTGCAGTTGAAGGGGAAAAAGGAAAGTTTTTGAGAGCAGAGTATTTAACTTATAAAGAGGTTTTTGGGAATGTCTATTTATTTCCGGTTGAAGACTCAGGCGATGGAAATAAAGTCCAAAATATAATACTTATAGCCTCGAAATCAACAGACGCGCCATTTTTTGAAAGTAATGAACCTGAAATTTCTAGATATTTAAAACACTTATGGACAGGCGAAGTGGCAAAAGACGTCCCTGCTTTGACTGATGATTATGCACCTGTTGATCAATATCTTAAGGAATTGATTTAAATTGCATTTTTGAATTATGCTAAACTGGAAGTAGAATTTGTTAATTTTTTCATGGCAAACTTTCGGAAAAGAGATACTCATATTGATCACCACGAAGGAAGAGTGCTTTCTAAAGAAGAACTCGATGCTAAACATCAAGCAGCGTTAGAGGCAAAATCGATAGTTTCCTGGAAATCACCAGTGAGGATTTTTAAGAGTCGATCCAAGAAATATTTTACAAAGGTAGCCCTTTACGGATTGGTTTTTGTTTTGGCGGCCATTGCTTTTGGCGAATTTTTCTTGGTTGGGGTAATTATTGCGGTCGTTTTTGTCGTTTATGTTTTGGCAACCGCGGAACCTGAGGTTATTGAGCATAAGATTACCAACATGGGGATAATTTCGGGTGGGAGAGCCTTTTTGTGGGAGGAACTGGATTCTTTTTGGTTTGAAAAGCGTGGCGATGACAGGCTTTTGGTAGTTCAAACCGAACTGCATTTTCCAACAAGACTGATCATTCTTTTGACGAGTGTTTCCGAGCGGACACTTCTTGACCTTATAGAAAAACACTTACATTTTCATCATGCTCCTGTACATACGCTATTTGACAAGTGGGCAGCTTCCTTGCAAAAACGAATTAACTTTGATTAACTTTTTTTCCTAAAAATCGATTGTTGAGAAGGTGTACGTTTTCGGTACGGATGTGACTTTTCTATGCGGAGGCGAGAGGATCTGACTTCTCGAGTTCTTCACTTCGTTCAGAAGCGAACCTCCAGCGGAGGAGGTGAGATTCCCTTCGATTCCACTCAGGGTAAACTTCTCATCTCACCAGCTCGTTCAACCTCGACAATCTCAAGACCGACGTCCTGAGCCTGTCGAAGGGCGGTGCCTGGTTGACTATGTTGGAACTTATTTTAAACATTTGTTAACTTCTAGCATGAACGTATCTTTGCACCAACTTTAGACCACCTTCGGCTCTTTGAAACCTGTAAGTTGCAACACTGCCAGCAAGTGGTGCTGTATCATCGATGGTTACAAATACCTCATTCTCGGGGACGTCCCATTCTTGCATTACAAACATGTGTTCTGGCTTATGTTTACCTTGACCTTCCGTTAGGCCCACGATTCTAACTCCTCGCATTTGATTTGGGGGAGCTATCATTTCTGCTAAATCTACCGTTTTAGGGTCAAAATCGGCTTTGCCGAAATAGCCATTGTCTTTTAAAGAGGCAATTACATCTCTAACTGTCTCTTCTTTAAAAGGTAAATTAGCAAAGTATTTTTCTTTAGATTCTTCTGCCATATTGATTTTCCTTATCGTGCGGAGGAGGTGAGATTCCCTTCGATTCCACTCAGGGTAAACTTCTCATCTCACCAGCTCGTTCAACCTCGACAATCTCAAGACCGACGTCCTGAGTCCTGAACGAAGTCGAAGGATCGAAGGGCGGAGGAGGTGAGATTCGAACTCACGATCACCTTGCGGCGACACTCGTTTTCGAGACGAGCCCGTTCAACCACTCCGGCACTCCTCCTTATTTACACTGAGGTCTATTTTATAGACCGATGTGTGCGCGCCCGGGGTGACTCGAACACCCGACCTTCAGATCCGCAATCTGACGTTCTATCCAACTGAACTACGGGCGCTTGGGCAAATATTATAATTGTTGCGTAGCGGGAATTACAACAGAGGAGCGCTATCAGATTCGCGAAGCGAAGATGAGACGACCTGCTGTTATATCAATTTAAAGTTTGAATCTGTTAAGATTTTTTTAGATGCCATCTTATTTAATAAAATATGCTTTAAGATTTGGACTTATTTTGGCGATTGCTTTAGTACTTGGCTCCAGCTATCCAAGACATTCCAGAACCCGTTTGGCCTGGGGGTTCCCAATTGAATACAGATATGAGGTTCGTCGAGAACATATTATTCCCGGACAGGAAGATAAAGCAACTGGATTTGCGTTTGTTAATTTGATTGCAAATATTTGGATAATTTTTTTAGTAATTATATTCGGTTGGTACGCAGGCGGCACAATTTATATTTTAATTAGACGTTATATTAGTCTGCGTACTTAAAATTTCTTCAAATTTGGTAAAATCGCGCTGTGGCTGTTAAGAGAATTTTTAGTGCCGGTGGGATTGTCCTTCGACAAGCTCAGGATAAATCGTCAGACAAAAAAACTTGGCGGGTACTCGTAACTCAGCATTCGGGGCACAAGGGTTGGGATTTTCCAAAGGGTCATATTGAGATCGGTGAATCAAGTGAAGCCGCGGCGATTAGGGAGGTTGAAGAAGAGGTTGGAGTAAAGGCAGAAATCGTAGAAAAAGTAGGGCAAACCCAGTATTTCTACTTCGACGCTGGTGAGCGCATTCTGAAAACAGTAGTTTTTTATGTTATGAAATACCTTGGTGAAGGGCAAGCGACAACTGCTTTTGAGGTTAGCGCCATAAAATGGCTTCGGCTTGGCAAGGTAGAATCGCAACTAACTTTTAAAGACACGAAAGAACTTTGGAAAAAAGCAAAGCTGATGATAGAATCATTGAGCTGATTTTTGGAGAGGTGCTAGAGCGGTTGAATAGGCAGACCTGGAAAGTCTGTATACCCGTAAGGGTATCGAGGGTTCGAATCCCTCTCTCTCCGCCACATGGATGATGTCGAAAATATAAAAAGCAAAGTCGATATTGTAGAGGTAATTTCTTCATATTTGCCTCTAAAAAAAGCGGGTAGGAACTTTACGGCTCTTTGCCCGTTCCATAGCGAAAAAACCCCATCTTTTATGGTTTCATCTGAACGGCAAGTTTTTAAATGCTTTGGATGCGGTGAAGGTGGAGACGTATTTAGTTTTTTGGAAAAAATGGAAAGCTGGGATTTCCGCGAAACCCTGGAAGAACTTGCCAAAAGGGTAGGGGTTAAATTATCACAGGTTAAGACTGATAGATCCAAGACGCGAGATAAATTAATATCAATTAATAATTTAGTTAGTAAATTTTATAGTCATCTTTTAAATAAACATCCTTTGGGTGCCAAAGCTCGAGAATATTTACTGGGACGGGGTATTAAAAAACCTCTTTGGGAAAAGTTTACTCTTGGTTATGCCCCAGTTGGTTGGGAGAATAGTTTAGTTTTTTTAAAAAAACGAGGATTTTCGATAGAAGATATTGCCCTGTCTGGATTAATTGTTTCTAGTAGTACAAAACGTGGGTCATTCTATGACAGGTTTAGGAATAGACTGATTTTTCCATTAAAAGATAGCCACGGTTCGACTTTAGGATTTTCAGCAAGAATCATTGAACAGGAAGTCGGGAATGAGCCGAAATATATTAACAGTCCGGAGACGCCAATATTTAATAAGGGGTCTCTGCTTTTTGGTTTAGATATAGCAAGGGGTGCGATTCGGGAAAAAAATGAAATTATTTTGGTAGAAGGTGAATTTGATGTGCTTTCCCTACATGGAATTGGGGTACTTAATGTGGTTGCGTCGAAAGGAACTGCTTTAACTGATAAACAAGTGGTAGTTATTAGTCGGCACTCTGAAAATGTGTCTTTGTGTTTCGATACCGATTTGGCAGGTGACGCGGCCGCCAGACGGGGAATTGAACTTTTAGATCTAGCTGGTGTTAATGTCAAAGTAATAAGACTTTCTAAATACAAAGACCCGGATGAATTTGCTCAAGTTGACCCCAAGGGGTTTAAGGAGGCAATTGAGTCTGCTTCTAATATATATGATTACTTTATTGAGTCGGTGAGTGCCCGGTTTGATGCAAAGTCTGTAATTGGTAAAAAGAAAATTGGTCAGGAAATTTTACCTATGATTGCCAAGATTTCTGATGATTTAGTAAGAGCGCACTACATCGAGAAGCTAGCTAAAATTTTAGATTTAGATATACAACTTGTGACAGGTGCAGTTGATAAAAAGGTCGAAGGACTATTTGTAAATGATTCAAAAAGTGAGACTCAAAGTGTGGGGCGATCTATAGACTTGGAAGAATATTTTCTTGCCCTTTTTATTTCACAAGAAGAACCTGAATTTGAACTTGTAAAGATTCTTGCAGTTGACGATTTTCAAAATGAACAATCAAGAGCGTTTTGGAAGTGGTTGCGTGATATAATTAAAACCTCAAAAACCAAGAGTTTTAAAAAGTTACTCATTAAATTGCCCAAGAATTTAGGCGGTTTTGTAGATAATCTTTATTTGGTTAATATTAGTCCTACCTTTGGTGATAAAGAATCTTGGGGTGGGGAACTGGTAAAGATATCTAAGAGAATAAAAGAAGCAGCATTTAAGCGCAAACTTAAGGATATTTCGGAGCTTTTGAAATCTGCGCAAGTAAAATCTGATCAAAAGAAGATCGCGATTTTAACAAAAAAGTTTGATGAAATATCTAGTCAGCTTCGGCAAGGCTAGTCATTTAAGATGAAAAAAACTGTTAAAAAAAACTTGAAAGAAAAAATGGTTAAATCCGCAAAAAGTGATAAGAAAAAAGATCTGAAACTGGAAATCAGGAAGCTTATTAAGAGAGGTAAAGAGCAAGGTTTTATAACCCAGGAAGAGATCCTAACGATATTTCCAGACCCCGAAAATCATATTAACGAGATTGACGACCTATACTATAAGTTCTTAGACGAGGGTATAGATGTCTTTGATACGACTGAGGTAGATACTGCAGACATTACTAAGCCAGTAAGCGAACTGGAAAAAGAGCTTGAGGGATTGGCGACTTTGGAGGGTGGTTATCTTTCTGATCCGGTTCGAATGTATCTTCGGGAAATTGGTAGGGTGTCGCTTTTAACTTATGAAGAAGAGGTGCAACTGGCAAAGAGAGTTGAAAAAAGTGATAAAAAGGCTCGAGAAAAATTGATTAATGCTAATTTAAGATTGGTTGTTTCGATTGCCAAAAAATACGTTAATAGAGGTTTAACCCTTCTTGATTTAATTGAGGAGGGTAATATTGGTTTAATGCGCGCTGTAATGAAGTACGACTGGCGCAGGGGGTTTAAATTTTCAACCTATGCAACCTGGTGGATTAGACAAGCGATAACCCGCGCGATTGCAGACCAAGCGCGGACGATTAGGATTCCAGTCCACATGGTCGAAACAATTAACAAATTTAACAGGATTTCCCGAAAGTTGATGCAGGAGCTGGGTCGCGAGCCGACGCCAGAGGAAGTGGCTATGGAAATGGAAATTGGGCCAGATAAAGTTCGGGAGATAATTAAAGTTTCACAAGAGCCA
>Ga0247727_10007438_pt1 | contig 20865 bp, 28 predicted proteins | sample WisWelCaveWW1625_FD_202498 | JGI IMG/M metagenome (GOLD analysis project Ga0247727, IMG submission 202498) | Biofilm microbial communities from Wishing Well Cave, Virginia, United States - WW16-25 | ecosystem: Environmental > Aquatic > Deep subsurface > Groundwater > Cave microbial mat | place... | reverse complement strand
AGCAATTGCTCCAAAATGCAGACACCATGTTGGTCGACTTGGTAGCTCAGAAACCTGAACTACCGCTAATATTGGCTCCACCGTGAAATTACTCGGTAAACAAATACCCTATTTCTTTGGCGGTATATTTAGACAGTTTTTTGTCATTGTCGAACAAGCCCGACTGGGTGCAAATGGTCCAATACCAAGTGCCGACGGCATACTCTGAGTACAGGATAGCGCCCGCGTTGAGTGATTTGGACGGGTCCAGAAAGCGATCCATGTCCACACCGATCTTGCGCCCAACGCCGTTACATTCCGGGCACATGCCCTGCGGGTCGTTGAATGAAAAAAGGTTGTAGTTGCCAACGTAGGGCTGACCGATGCGCGAGTACAACATTCGCAAGACGGTGTAAATGTCGGTGATGGTGCCCATCGTTGAGTGCGATCCGCCGCCCAGCCGCTTCTGGTCCACCACAATCGCCATACTCAGATTTTCAATCGCGTCGGCATCTGGCTGGGCATAGCGTGGCAGAAAGTTGCGAACGAACATGCTGAAATTTTCGTTGAGCAGGCGTTGGGCTTCGGTAGCGATGGTATCGAAGACAATGGACGATTTGCCAGAGCCGGACACGCCGGTGAAGATGGTGATTTTGCGCTTGGGGAGGCGCAATGAGACATTTTTCAAATTGTTTTCGCGGGCACCGCGGATTTCGATATATTCTTGGGACACGATTCTTTCCTTTTAATGAACGTTGTGACCGTTCGGTGATTAGGAGAGCTGAAACGCACTCGTTGTCGAACGGTCATGCGTTACCTATGGCAGTCCGGCACCCGGAACATCAACCTGAACGGTTTCAATTAGGCCTCTGGCTTTGCTGTCACTGGGATCCAGACTTTCGGTTGTTGTAATAAACAATGTACGGCGTTCCAGGCCTCCTAACATGCAAGCAAGGGGGATGGTATCAAGAGGGATACGCTGCGTGATCTCAGCGCCTTCGCGAACACGAAGCACGTCGCGTGTATTGGGCGAAGCGATCCACACGGCCCCTTCGGCATCCAGACAGATGCCATCTGGCACAATTTGACCCTCAGATGCCCCATAGTCACCTCGATCTTCAAACTGTGCCCAAACCCGCCGGTGCGAGAGCGAACCATCGGGTTCAATGGTAAACACGGTCAGGCGGGCTGCATGACTCTCAGCCACAATCAGGGTCTGCCCATCGGGCGTGATCACCATGCCATTGGGGAAGGCCAGCCCGTCGGCGACAACCCGCGCGCTGCCCTCTGGCGTGACGAGCAAAATCGGGCCCGGCTTGGGAGCGGCTTGATAATTCCCGAAATCGTAACCCATGTTGCCGATATAGGCTCGGCCTTGCCCATCAATGACCATATCGTTGCAGGGATATAACACAAGTTCAGACAGATCAGCGACCTCTACCAATCCGTCCTTTTCCAGTCTTAACAAGCGGCGGGCGAACGCTGAAACGACCAGCAATCGCCCCTCGGCTGTCCAGCCAACGCTGGTGGGTGTGTCCGGCAGCTCGACAACCGTCTCAACACGACCCCGGAGATCAACATGCACAATCCGCTGTGCGAAAAAATCGCAGCACCAGAGTTTGCCTTCATGCCACCGGGGGCTTTCCGGGAACTTTAGATTGTCTACAAGAACCGTTGTTTTCATTTCCATACTATGCTCCTTTACTTAGCGGTGATAAACGAGAAGAAGCCAACCAGCGCCAACGTGGTGGCCTCCTGAGTCTGGGCATAGGCCCAGGTGAGCAGCGCGAATCGTGTAGTCGCAGTTCCGAACAGCGACACCAACTGGCCGAACCAGATGAGGCTGAACTTTTGCATTCCGTTGAGGTGAGCGAGTCTGAGGGTCATGTGGCTTTGAAGAACTCCTCCAACACGGGAGCAATCGCCTCCGCAGCGACCTCGTGCGTCTGACCTTCCAGGGTGCGGTGCTGGGCATTGGGGATAGCGTTTGCAAGCGCCACAGCTGTGATGTGCATAAATGGCCACTCACTCGCCCCGCCATCCATGATGAGTGTAGGCACAGCAACACTGGCTGCTCGCTCGGTGGGTACCGAGGCATCTTCACCCAGGACGGCGGCTTCGTAGGCAAGGGTGGGCGCTACCGCTTCGAACATCGGCCACATTGGATACTGGCGCATCCCATCAAGCTGGTCGGCGGGCACCCCCAGCAACGTCATAAAGAGCGCTACCGCATCGCCTCGGCGACCTGTCGCAAGCACTTCCTTGAGCTGCTTTCGGAATTCCTTAAAGGCTTGGCGGGCATCGTCGTCGCCGTTGTAGGGTGCCTCGTACATGGCAAGTTTCTTCACCTTGCCGCCGAGCGCGAGCGCCGCCTCGAAGGCAAGCGCGGTGCCGGAGGAGATACCGAACACGAACGCCGCTCCACCCGCTTCGTTGATAAGGGCTTCGAGGTCCTCAATTTCACGCTCAACCGCATACGGCTGCGTGTCCGTGCTGTCGCCTCGTCCGCGACGATCATAGTGAAACACGGTGAAGTGCTGCGCCAGGAGTGGTAGTGCAGCGAGTTGCGCGGTCTCTGAGTCCGTCGCTCGTTGTTCGAACGCGCCACCCACCAGGATGAGCGCCGGTCCCTTGCCCAACTGATCGAACGCGATGGTCGTGCCGTCTTTAGAAGTTACTGTTTTCATGTGAGTTTTCCTTGTGCTCAAGTTAATGATTAGCCAGCCGTCATGCGGGTCATCGTTGACGAGTAGCCGCCACCACCCGGATACACCCAGGCACCGGCATTGGTGTTGCCGTCATCGCTCCATTGACCCTTGTAATAGGCCGGAGAACCTTTCTCTCCACCCCAAATCGTGAGGGTATCCTCCTCTAGTTCGTACACGTAGTCGAAGGTGTTGCCCAGCGTGTCGTAGATGCGCGACTTAATGTCCACGCTTGGCTCCTCGCCAAATGGCTGTAGATGTCCAATGATCTCCATGCCCTTGACCTTATGCCCGCCGTGGACAAAATCGAAGTGTTGTATCAGGAAAAAGCCGCCCTCCATCCACTCATAGGTAACCTGTCCATCTATATCTGGACCAGACACTTTCCATGTGCCGACCAATCTCTCCAGACTTTTGAGGTCGGGACTTGGTTTGGGTGATTGTTGCTCGGCTTGAGTGTTGTAATTGCCTGTCATGATGATTTCTCCTTGTAATTGTTTACTTTTGTATTGAAGAGCTCCTGTTTGCCAAGCTCGGCTGTGATGGTTGTCTTATTCCTTTTTACGGACATGTTATTTCTCCTTTTTGAATTTCCTGTAAGACCTCGTCTTTCACAAAGAACGCGACCATGGCGCATTCGCCGCGCGCCAGGCGACGGTAATCACCCACATGCAATAAACTACTACTAAGAGCCTATTTGCCCATCCAACTAAGGCTATTACTCCAGTAGGTAATGTTGTTATTGTTGTTGCTTCAGCAGTCATATCGCCACCAGCCTGAGTATAGGTGACGATCAAAATGGCAAAAGTCGCAGCCAACAGGACAACACTTATCCAGGTCAGGTTGGCTGTCCAGAGAAGTGCTTTCTTCGCAACGGCCCACACCTGGGTACGGCCAAGACTTATGCTGATCAACATCGCGGCAACTGGAAGGCTACCGATCCCTATCATTCCAGCCAAACCATGAAGAGGATGGTTGATATCAAATACGGATGCCATTGCCTCACCAATGCCTGCAGCGATAAGAAAAACCAAGCCGATTTTGCCAGCACGCGTTCTTACCTGCGACAAAATCGCAAAGGCCAAGGCCCAGGAGCTTACTGCCCAGGAAGCAAACATCAGCGACAATACCCAACCATACTGTCCGTTGGCATATTCACTCACCATACGCCATGAAGGATCAAATTCTGGGCTCAGCACGTGCAAGCTAGCAAGCAACAGGAGAGCTGCAGCTGAGGCTGCGATTGCCAAACGTACTGCTGTCAGTGAAATCGTCGTCACCGGCGTAGTTGCTGTATCTTTGAACATTAGATTTCTCCTTATACTTCAATATGTTATGTGACTATGTGAGCGTGTCGCCTACTTGATGATGCGGAATCTCAGATGGGTGACGCCTGGGGCCTCGACCACCCGTGTGCGTTCCAGTTCAATTGGCTGTATGCTCAGATGATCGAACAACCGGACACCGTTTCCGAGCAGGACGGGCGCCACGTCAAGATGGATCTCGTCCATCAGGCCCGCATTGAGACACTGCTGCAGGATACTGGCGGTGCATACGACGACATCCTTGTCCCCCGCGATTTTCTTTGCCTGACGAATGGCGCTTTCAATCCCATCGGTGACAAAGATGAATGGCGATCCTTCCTTGACCCATTCCTGTGGGACGGTATGGGTGACAATAAAACAAGGTGACCCCGGGGGATGGCCGCCCCAGGCCCTGGCGATATCAAAGGTTCTCCGTCCCCATATCCCCGCGCCGTAGGTTCCGAACGCCTCCTTAAGGAGTTCGGCACTCTGCGCTGAGACCTTGAGCATCATGTTGCCATCCGAGATCGGAATCTCGGTGCCGCCGCTGAAGTACCACTGAAAGAGCCGGTCACCGCCATCCCCCAAACCATTCTCGGGGCCGTCGTTCGGGCCAGCGACAAAACCATCCAGCGACACGGCCATGTTGAAAGTAACTTTTCCCATGTAATTCTCCTTATGCTTGTTGGTATTTGTAGTCTGGCGACTCAGACGTTCGCCAGAAGTTCAGCCAGCCGGTCATTGCTTTCATTCGCGCCGGCCTCCATTCCTGATTGGAGCATCCCGTCGCGATCCTCAACCGAATCGAACAAAGATAAAACCTTCACCTTGGTCTTGTCGCCTTGCTCTTCAAACGTCACCGTTTCAAGCAACACATGACCCGGCAGACCCTCAAACTCAAAGGTGTAGGCCAGCCGCTCAGGCGGCACAATCTCTTTGTATTCGCCATTAAACGCGTACTCATGGCCGTCGGCGTCGCGTTGGACAAATCGCCACCGGCCGCCCGGTTTTACCTCCATCTTGTCCACCGTGGTCGTGGTGTTGCGTTGCCCCCACCATTTCGGGATAATCGCTGGCTCGGTGAACGCCTCAAACACCAGTTTGCGCGGCGCATCGAAGACACGCTCCATCGCAATCTCCCGATCCGAGGGCAGGGTTAACGTTGAGGTGGGATTGTTTTTGACAGACATGTTATTTCTCCTTCTTTTGTAGTTCTTGTAGATAGTCGTGCAAGCGATCGAAACGCTCGCCCCAAATCTGCTCCAACGCTATGACCCAGTCGTGAATCGGTTTGAGCTGGTCAGCGTTGACTCGATACAACCGTTGACGGCCCACCCGGCGCTCGCTCACCAGGCCAACCTTTTTTAGCACGCCGAGATGCTTGGACACCATGGGTTGCGGCCAGCCAAGCAATTCAACCAAGTTGTTGACCGGCAGTTCTTTCGCTCCCAGCGTTTCAAGCACCTGGCGGCGCTTAGGCTCGGCTACAGCGTTGAATGGGTCATGGGTCGTTGGTACACGGGCCATAGCGTTATTATATTCCTTTATGGGAATATGTCAATGGCCAAAAAAAGCCGCCCAATTCGCTGTCGAGTCAGGCGGCAAAAGAGAACGTTACCTTTGGCTGATTGCTCCATCGCCCTCCCCACCACCTTCATAACATTCAAACAATGGCGGGCTTAGTCGCCGTCATTCGGCCTCATTTCTCAACCCATTTAGAATGGTTAGCACGTTCAGTTTGAGAGTGGGCAAATCACGTTCCACGACCGACCACACCGCCTCTGGGTCAATGCCAAAGTAATGGTGAACGAGGATGTTCCTCATGCCGATAATGTCGCTCCACGGTACCCCGGCGTGCCGCGCCTGAAATTCGTCGGGCAGAGCGCGGCAGGCTTCGCCAATGACCTCAATATGGTGCACGACCCACGTTTGGATAAGTTCATCTTCGTCAAACACGGTTCGGCCCCGGGCGGCATATTTCTCAATGCGTTCAATGGCTTCCACGATATCCCGCAGGCGTTCGCTTTCATCTCTCATAAAGGCCGGGCCTCCCGAAGCACACGGGGGCGCAAACGGGGACGCAGGCCGGTTTCCGTCACCACATCCACCTTGCGCTCCAATAATTTTTGCAAGTCCATCAGCAAGCCGCCAAGATCCAGCAAGCTCCGGCCCGGTTCTAAATCCACCAGAAAATCCACATCGCTCTCCGGTCCGGCTTCATTGCGCGCCACTGAGCCAAACAGCCGCACGTTATGCGCGCCTCGGCGCGCGGCCAATCGCAAAATATCGTCGCGTTTGCTTTGCACTTGCTCAAGCAAGGTCATCGTTCAACTCCTTTCACCACACATGGCCTCAGCCTGTAGGTCATCCACCAATTGAAGGAATTGTGCGGCCAACTGCTCACGCGGCACACCGGCCAGCGCGGCGGCCTTACGGCGCACCTCGGCGCGCAGGGTAACCGCGTTCGGACGCGGGGTAGCGGGCACCGATCGCTGTTTGAGTTTCTCCACAAATTCGGCCACCAGTGGCAAGTCTTCTTCCGGCAAGCGGGCCACGTCAATAATCACTTCGCGGAGCATGTTTTCGGAGGACGGTCTTGGCATTGCCACCATGGATAATCTCCTTCCAATCTGCATTCTCCCTTATTGTACGTCAGTTTGCGCTTCAACCGTTTCTAAAATCTCCACCGCCCTCCGCACCCGCTCCAACACGCTGTCTCTCCCTACCACCTCCATACACTCAAACAACGGCGGACTCACCGTTTGCCCGGTGACGGCCACGCGCAAAAGGCCAAAGAGTTGACCCGGCTTTAGTTTAAGTTCCTCGGCCAGTTCGCGTATGGGGGCTTCGAGCGCGGCATGTGTCCAGGGCTCGGGCGCGTTCTCCAAAATTTGGTGAGCAAGGCGCACGGCCTCGGCGCATTGAGCGGGGGGCAGGTCCTTCACCGTTAACCCATCTGGCGTCAACGTCGGGTCCGAGCGGAAGAAGAAACCGGCCATATCCACCGCATCATCGAGCATGACCAGACGAGGTTGAATCAAAGGTGTTATTTTCCGAAGGGTGGCCTCGTCCACCACGAGTCCCGCTTTTTCAAGGAATGGCTTCACCCGCGCGGCCACATCGTCCACCGCCAGCCGCCGAATCCATTTGCCGTTAAAGTCATCCAGTTTTTCAAAGTTAACACGCGCCGCCGAGGCGTTGAGATGGCCGATGTCAAAGCGCGCGGTCATTTCATCCAGCGACAATAATTCTTCTTCGGGGCCAAACGACGCGCCCATCAACGCGGCCCAACCGTTCACGGCCTCCGGCAGATAGCCCATATCGCGCAATCCCAACACAAACACTTCCTGCTCGGACTTAAGATGGCGTTTGCTTAACTTGCCTTTGCCGGCCGGGTTGAGGAACACCGACAGATGGCACCACACCGGCTCTGGCCAGCCGAGCGCCCGCAGGATGAGGACATGCAGGTGAAATGTCCCCAGCCACTCCTGCCCACGAAAGACATGAGTGATGCCCATCTCATGGTCATCCACCATCGCCGCTAAATGATAAACTGCCAATCCATCCGATCTGACGAGGATAAAGTCATCCAGCGTGCTGTTGTCGAGCGTGATATCGCCGCGCAAATGATCGTGGGCCGTGGTGGTCCCAGCCTGCGGTGTCTTAAAGCGAATGACATATGGCTCACCGGCGGCGACGCGGGCCTCGCCCTCCTCCGGCGTCAGCTTACGGCACAGACCGTCGTAGAGTGAGGGCTCTTTGAGCTTCTGTTTGAGTTCGCGCATCCGTTGCAGGCGCTCGGCAGAGCAGAAACAGCGATAAGCATGGCCGGAGTCCAGCAATTGTTGAGCGTATTTGAGATAAAGGTCTTTGCGAGCCGTCTGATTGTAGGGCGCGTGTGGGCCGCCGATGTCCGGGCCTTCGTCCCACTGAAGGCCCAACCAACGCAGGGCTTCTTTCGATTCTTCCAGCGCTTCCGGGGTACTGCGTTTGGTGTCGGTGTCCTCAATCCGCAGGATGAACTGGCCGCCGGTTTGGCGGGCGAGCAGGACGTTGTACAACGCAGTGCGCGCCCCGCCGATGTGAAAGTGGCCGGTGGGGGAGGGGGCAAAGCGGACGCGGGCAGGGGGCATAGTTGGGTGGTCAAGTGGTCAGATAGTCGAGTGGTCATGTAGTCAAGCGGGCCGCTCCTTTGACTACCAGACGAACCGACTACCAGACTAAAACTCGATTTGTTTGTGTCGCAATACAACGGATTCTACTAGACCGATGGCGAAGAGGAACGTCCACAACGAGGAGCCACCGTAGCTGATAAAGGGGAGCGGGGAACCGGTGACGGGGAGCAGGTTCATATTGGAGGCGATGTTGGAGAAGGCTTCAAAGAGAATCACCGCCCCGACCCCAAAGCAAATGAGGCGCCCATAAGCGTCACGCGCGATTTGGGCGGCGCGGAAGATGCGAACCACCAGCGCCACGAACAACAGGATAATGACGACCGAGCCGATAAAGCCAAACTCGTGGGCGACGGTGGCAAAGATAAAGTCGGTGTGGCGCACCTTGAGAAACCGCAACTGTACCTGACTGCCGTTGCCATAGCCCTCCCCAAACCACCCACCCGAGCCGATGCTGATGAGGGATTGGGTGATATTGTAGGTCGCGTCCCGGTAAGCCTGCGAGTCCTGATTCGGCAACACAAAATTCACGATACGTTGGACAATGTAGAGGGCACTCTCGGATTGCAGGGCGAGCGCGAAGCCAATGGCCCCGATGATGGCGGTGAGGCCAGCCAGCACCAGGACGTGCTCCCAGCGCAAGCCCGAGGCCCAGAGCAGGCTAAACCAGATGACGCCATACAAGATACACGAACTAAAATCCGGCTGAAGGGCGATGAAGATGACGGGGATGCCAATGTAGATGAGGCTCCTCAGCACAAAACTCAGTTTATGAATCTGCGCGCCGTGGTTGGCCAGGTAAAAGCCCAGCACCAGGACGATGATAAATTTACCCAGCTCGGAGGGCTGGATATTGATCGGCAGGCCGAGGTCGGCCAACGGAATCCAGCGACTGGCGCCAAACACGGCCTGCCCAAAAATCTGGACAAAGGCCAACAGCACGAGTAGCAACACATATAACGAACCCGACAAGCCGCCCCACACCCGGTAATCAATGGCGCTGACGAGCAGAACAACCGGAATGCCAATCAGGGCAAAAAGCGCCTGGCGACTAAATTCAAGGAGGCCGGTGTCGGGCGAACTGAGCGTGGCCGAGCGCACCATCGCGATGCCGATGATGATGAGCAGGGTGACGATGCCCATCAGGGCAAAGTCAAAGTGACGCCAGAGGTTGATGCGCGCCATGGGGGAGAGTAGACAGGTAAACAGGTAAACAGGTAGACAAGTCCCTTGTCTACTTGTCTACTTGTATCCGGGTCTACCTTCTGCGCCGCCGCCCCCCGCCGCTCGCCGCCGTCAGTAGCGGAATGTCGGCCACCAGTTTGCTTTCGCGGTGGGTGTGTGTGAGGTTGATTTCTACGCCCGCGCTGTTAATCTCGACGTGTTTGGAAATCACAGCGATAATTTCATCTTTCAATATTTCCAGCACCGCAGGCGGGATGTCGGCGCGGTCATGCACCAGCACAAATTGCAAACGCTCTTTGGCGGTCTGCGCGCTGGCCGATGGGGTGCGCCCAAACAGGCGGTCAAGAAAATTCATATTAGCCTCCAGACCCCGAACGGGTGAAGCGTTGCGCCAGCCGGTGGAAGAAGCCTTTGTTGTCATCCAGCGACATGAACGGCACCTCTTCGCCTTTGAGCCGCCGGGCGATGTTGCGGAAGGCCTGTCCGGCGCGGCTCTTCTCGTCGAGCGCGGCCGGCGCGCCGCGATTGCTGGACACCACCACTCCATCATCCTCCGGCACAATGCCGATGAGCGGAATGGCGAGGATGTCCAGCACATCCTCGGTCGAGAGCATATCGCCGCGCTTGACCATGTCGAGCCGAATCCGATTAAGAATCAAATAGCCGGGGCCTTTCTCTTCGGCTTCGATCAGGCCAATGATGCGGTCGGCGTCACGCACCGCCGAGACTTCCGGGTTGGTGACAATCAACACCTGGTCGGCGGGGGCAATCGAGTTGCGAAAACCGCGCTCGATGCCGGCCGGTGAGTCAATCAACACAAAATCAAACTCCGCCCGCAAATCATTGCACAACTTAATCATGTCCGAGGGGCTGACGGAGGCCTTGTCGCGTTTCTGCGCGGCGGGGATCAGGTGCAGGTCGGGCAGGCGCTTGTCTCTAATCATGGCTTGTTTGAGCCGGGCGCGACCTTCCACCACATCCACCAAATCGTAGACGATGCGATTCTCCAGGCCCAGAATCACATCCAGATTGCGGAGGCCGATGTCGCCATCAATACACACGACTTTACAGCCAAGTGCGGCGAGCGCCACCGACAGATTGGCGGTGGCGGTGGTCTTGCCCACCCCGCCTTTGCCGGAGGTAATGGTGATGACTTTAGCGGGCATGGGGCCTCTCTAATGACTCAAACAATGCATTGACATCCGCACTCGAGGGTAAGGGTAACGGGCGAAATCTGGCGGGTGGTTTTTTCACGCCGCACATGAACAACCAATAAGGTGCGCGGATCAAACACAACCACATCCTTAACGCCCTGCGATAAATAGAAGGGTGGGCCGATTTCCAAGTCCTTATCTTCATAGCCCGGACTGACGATTTCAATGACGGCCTCCGGTATTTGCGTAATGGCTTCATCATTTTCAGGCGGTTCCTGACAAAAGACAGAAATGTCTGGGCGTTTAATTGAGCCATCAGGAAATCGCACATAAACATCCGCCAGATGAAAGCACCCACAATTTGTTGGACTTTGATCGGAGGCAATTTTTGTCAGGGTCGCCCGAATACGGTCAATGGCCCGCTGATGGCGTGGGGCGGGCATGGCTTCCCAGAGATGCAGCCCACGCACAATTTCCAGCTTTACACCGGCGTCATCGGCGCGAATAAGTTGGTCAAGCAAGTTGGTTGTCATTAAATCACTTTTCTCCGGGCTTCCACACTTCGGCCACAATCTGCTCGTCTTTAATGCGGGCCATTTCCGGTTTGGGCTGGCCTTTGCGCGCCGGTGAAATGGCGATGTGCTGGGCAATCCGCAATTGGGTGGGCGAGAGGTCGAGCGCGCATATAACGGCGTTGGCGTCGCCATCGGCTCCGGCATGGACCACGCCGCGCAGACGGCCCCACACCACCACATCGCCACCGGCCACAATCTCCGCGCCGGGATTCACATCACCAATCACAATCACATGGCCGGTGTGCCGCACGCTCCGGCCCGAGCGCAGGGTGCGGCGCAGGAGCATCGCGCCCTCGCCCGCTTCTTCCGACGGCGCTTCCACTTCGGGTTGGGCCTGTGGGGTCGAGGTGGGCAGGGCAATTTTTAAGCCCAGGGCTTGCGCGGTCTTCATCGTGAGCGGCGAGTCGCTTAACACCGCCCACAGGCTCACCTTGCGTTCTGAGAGCGCATCGCGCAAGCGGCCCACATCGGCCGCCGACAGCGCGCGCCCGCCCACGGCCAGGACCAATTTAGCGCCTTTGAAAAAATCGGCGGTCTGGTCAATGCGCGTGAGCAGGGCCTGATAGGTTTCGGTCCAGCCATCCGCGTCGCCGACTGTGACCAGCAGGCCATCGCGGATACCTTTAATGGTGATGTCGGGCATCCATCCGCTCCAAGTGAGCGGCGATTATAGCATGATTAAAAATCGGGATAGCGCGCCAGTTTTGGGAATTTGATCTTGGGAAAACGGGTGGGATTGGCGGTGCGGGAGGAGAGTATAATGCGGTTAGGATCATTGCGTATCGCCATGAAGAAGCCGACCAAAATCACTCCTACCTTAATCAACCGCATGGCCCGGCGAATCGCCCAGCGTTTTCGACCCGAACGCATCATCTTGTTTGGCTCACATGCGCGCGGCGGCGCTGGGCCGGATAGCGATGTGGATCTGTTGGTGGTGATGTCGGCGGTGCCATCCAAGCGCGCGGCGCAGGTCGCCACGCGGGTGGCGCTCAATGATTTTATTGTGCCCATGGACATCATCGTCACCACCAGTGACGAAGTGGAGCGTCGGCGTAACCTCCCCGGCACTATCATCTTCCCCGCCCTAAAAGAAGGCAAAGTGTTGTATGTTCGTGGACAACCCTGAACTTACGCAACTCATTCTGGCGATTGATGAATATCAACAGTTGACCGACTACGCCACCATCACCCGCTATCCAGGCAATTATGAATCCATTGGGTTCGCCGAGGCGCGCCGCGCAGTGACGATCGCTCGTCGCGTGCGCCGTCAAGCGCGCAAACTTCTGCCCAAAGCGGCCTTGAAGCCGATCAAATAATTCTCGTTAGTGCCTCCCGCCCGATTGCCCCATCCCCGCCTCCAGCGCCATCAGCATCAACTTGGCGCGATCCGTGGCCTGCACTTTCAGCAATACATTCGAGATATGGTTGCTCACCGTTTTGGGGCTAAGGTTCAAGCGCGCCGCAATCTCGGCATTGGTCTGGCCCTGAGCGATGAGTTCCAGGATTTCGTGTTCTCTCGCAGTGAGTTCATCGAAGGCGAGTTTAGGAGTCGTGGGTTCCGGCGGGTTGAGATAGCCCAGCACCCGTTGCGCGATGCCGGGACTGAAGATTGCGCCGCCATCGGCCACCGTGCGAATGGCGCGCAAGAGTTCAGCCTGCTCGGTGTTTTTGAGCAGATACCCACGCGCCCCGGCGCGGATAGCGGGGAACACCGAGGTATCATCTTCAAAGACGGTCACAACCAGAATGCCGATGTGGGGACTGGCGCGGTGAATGCGGCGCGTGGCTTCGATGCCGTTGATCCCTGGCATTCGCAAGTCCATCAAAATCACATCGGGTTGAAGTGAAGCCGCGAGTGTGATGGCCTCTTCCCCATTTTGGGCTTCCCCCACAATTTCAATATCCGCTTGGGCCGTGAGCAGAGTGCGTAAGCCACTGCGGGTGATGATCTGGTCGTCGGCAATGAGGAGCCGCAGGGAGTCCATTTAGGGCTGGGCGGCTTGTCGCCGTTTCAACCATCGCTCAAACGACTCCGGGTTTTCGCTGGAGCGTTTGCCCAATAACAAGCCTTCCACGCCAATATCTTCGTCAAGATCGGGCCAGTGCAGGCCGTAGCCAGCACCGCTGATTTGGACGTTAGCACGTTCCACAGGCGTACCGTGCGCCAGACGTGGATACCAGCCAATGGGAAAAGCGATGGTGCGACCATCTTCCAAATCAACTGACAACGTGTCATCCGTGACGGATACGCTCACCGCTCTAGTTACAGAAAGAATCCCATTCATTTCTCAGGGTCTCCAAATTTTCGTTGACGATCCGTTCCAAGTCGCGTAGTTCCCGCCGGCTGAAACCATGATTGTCGGCCAAAGACACATCCGGGTCGAGCCAAAACTTGGCGCTAAGGTTGTCACGATCAATGTGGGTGTGACGACGCTCGTTGTAATCGTAAGCATAAAAGTAAAGGCGATAAGGGCCGACGCGTAGAATAGTGGGCATACGTTCTCTTTGGTGGTAACGATAAGCGATTTCATGGACCTAGTCAATCGGCGCTGGGCAGGGCAAGCGCACGCTCACGTGCGTCAATCCGAATCGCCCGGAGCGTTTAATTTTTTACGCTAAGACCCGGCACCAGCGCCTTATCATCAATCGGCGCTCCTTCCGCATTCAACACTGGCAAGCGTTCTAGAGTGGCGAGGAGATACAAGCCCACTTCCACCTGATACTCCCCCAGCGGCGCATCCGCGTCGAGACGAATGCTGTAATGGTCGGCAATCACCTCGCCCGGCTTCCAGCCCGAGGTGGCGCGTGTGCCAGACACCGGCCACGCATCCACCTGTCCATACACGACTCCATCGGGGCCAAGCAGATGCACAAAGACGGTGTAGTTTTCGGACATGGCTTGCAAGCCTTGCCATTCGAGAGTCACTTCGGCCAAGCCGCCCGGCACGGCGTTGGGCGTATCAATGCTGATAGTGCGAAGCAAAAGTTGATGATCAAAATTAATCGCGCCCTCGGCCGTGCCTTCGTCGGTGAGGGTGATGGCGGGCAATGGGCAGGACTCGGTGAGGGGCCTGAACCAGCCGCACTGCGCGGGCTGGCCGGTGGCAATGTGAATGGGCATTGGCCCGCTGGCCGGGGCGGTCAAGGCGTAGGCCATTGGCGCAATCGCGCCAACGGGCCACGCGGCCAGCGACCGTGTTTCGCCCAAGGCCGTCACCGAATCGTTTCCGGCAGAGCGAAGCCAGTAAAGAATCACATTGACTCGTGAACCCGGCGCGGCGGATTCGGGCGCGTCGTAACCTATCAGCCAGAGTGAGCCAAATTTGGCGCGCAGCGGATGGGTGGGCGTTGGCGTGATGTTGGGGGACAGAACCGTGATGGCCGCAATATCGGCCCAGCCTTCATCCACAACTTGAAAGGGCGGAAAGAGTCCGACGTGTAATTGGTATTGGCCGGGCGGCAGGCTGGCATCGAGTGGCACGTTGTAAAAATCGGAGATGATTTCATCTGTTCGCCACGCATTCGTCGGATACAGGTCGCTCACCGGCACACGGCCCGTGCTTTGCCAGGCGATGACGCCAGCCTCCGTTACCAAGCGCAGATTGACCAATAAATTTTCATTCACCACTTTGGCGGCTTGCCAATAGAGGGTAAGACGCAGTGAGTCGGGCGCGGCGAGGGTGAGGGTATCGGCGGCGTAGCCAAGCAAGTGAATGTCATGAGCCAATGTCGCTGAAAGTGGCGACGTAAATTGCGTGGCATCGCTAAACGGGATGGGTGAGACCTCAGCCAGCGGGCCAATGGAACGAAGCGAATAACCACTGCCCAGGCCCGGCAGATAACGGGCCAGATACACCGTTTGCCCGGCGGCCACGCGCTCATCCAACACCGCGCGATAACTGGCCTCATCCGGTAGAACGATGATGTCTAAATCGGGCCGGATTTGCTCGGCCACTTGCAAATAATAGAGCGGCGCGATGCGTTCTGAGTCGGCGAGAATGGCGGCGTTAGGCGCGAGCGGTTGCGCGAGGATGTATTCGCCCAATTTTTGTTTCGCCCAATCGTGGGATTGGTCAACGCGCGGCAACGTGAGCCAGAGGGAGGCGAGAGGCAGGAGGGAGAAAAGGGTGAAGAGTAACGAGTGAAAAGTGAATGAGGCGCGGAGGCGGAGGAGGGCGGTGAGGCCGAGGCTCATCAGCACGCTGGCGATTAAGTGAAGCGGAATAAAGAACGCGCTAAAGTCGGGGTCGGGGACGTTGAAGGCGAGGGCGAAGTAGAGATAGCCGGAGTAGGCGAGGGCGAAAACCGACCCCACCCCCGGCTCCTCCCCAAAAGAAAAACGCTTTTGGGGAGGGGAGTTGTGAAAGGCGTAATGCGTAAGAGAGCGGCGCAGAAGCGACAACCCGCCGAGCAGGGCGAGGGCCAGGCTAGGCCAGCCATACTCGCCCACAATTTTTCGGCCCACAATCGCGTAGCGACCAAGATCGGTGAATGGCAACGTCCACTGAAATGCGCCTTTGGCTTCGTTGCCAGAGAGGATGTTGGCAAATTGCGCCCACGAGAGCAGTTCGCCGTGGTTGACGGCGGGCCAGCGGATAAAGAGATAAAGATAGAGAGAAAGGCCGAGGAGGAAGAGGGTGAGGAGAGAAACGTAAAACGTAAAACGTCCCAAAGGGATGCTTCGCGATAATGCGGAGGGCGTAGTTCGTAATGCGTAAAGGAGGGCGAGAAGGCAGGCGGGGGCGAGCAGGAGGGTGGTGAGGTGGTTGGTGAGACTTAATCCAAATAGAAAGGCTAGCCAATACGCATCGCGGATTACGAAATCCGGGCTTTGGATTAAGTGAACACACAAATATAAAATCCCCACCACCAGCGCGGCATTGAGGGTGTAGGCTTCCACTTCGACGGCGCGCGACCAGAGGGTGGGGGAGACGCCAAAGGCGAGTCCGGCCAGGAGGGCGGCGAGGGGCGAGGTGCCGAGTTTGCGGGCCAGGCGCTCGACGCCTAGCGCCGCCAGCGCGCCAAAGCAGGCCGAGGTAAGATTGGCGCGAAAGGCCATCGTGCCGCCCACCGGCAGAAGCGTAAAGAATTTGCCGACCAACATCAACAGCGGGTATCCCGAACCATGCGCGATGCCGAGCCGGGCGATGCCCACTTGAAACTCAAAGGTATCGGCTTCACCAACGGCCGGGGCGAGGGTGCGGAGGTATAAGAGAAAAAGAGAAAGAAAAAGAAAGAGTGGCCAATAGTGACTGTCTTTTTCTTTTTCTCTTTCTTTTTCTTTTACGCGGGTGAGCAAGCCGAACAGGATGAGGCTACCGCCGAGCAGGGTTTGGGCGCGCAGTAAATTGATGTCGGGGGCGAGGAGGTTGAGGAGCGGAAGAAACAGAGCGAGGGCGGCGGGAGCGGGCAGGCGAAGCCAGCGTGTGAACGCGACGACGGTGCCGCTTACAAAAAGCGCCAGCCCGATGGCCACCGGCCAGGTTCCAAAAACACCTAACCCGTGTGGGTTTGATTCAAATAAATACCGCGCCAGCGCCAGGCCATACACCGCGCCCCCCAGACTTGCTAATCCAAATCGCCGCACGCTGCTCACAATTTCGCGGTTGCAAACCGCTCCCACGTCCATCGCATAAATTTTACCTGTCTACCTGTCTACTGACCTGCTCACGGCGTCGGCGTGGGAGTTGGCCCGTTCTTCAGCGCATCGGCTTCCTTTAGTTGGAAATAGTCACGCAGAATTTCGCCTGCGACGGGGGCGGCATTGCGTGAGCCTTCGCCGCCGTTGTACATGAAGACGATGACCGACACTTCGGGATTATCATAGGGCGCATACACCGCCGTCCACGAGTGGGTGGGAAACTCGCCGAGGATGCACAACCCTTGTGGATAAGCGATGGCATCACAATATTCTCCGGTGCCGGTCTTACCGGCTACGAGCAGTTCGGCCGGCACATCCAGCACCGGGCGCTCGACTTCACCATAGAGGCTAAACGTCCCGGCGAGCGTGCCATCCGTGACGGCTTGTCGCAAGCCTTGCCGCACATACTCGAGCGTACTGGCCGAGATCGTGATTTGCCCCAACACTTCCGGCAGGGTGTCGGTGAGGACCTGGCCCTCCCCATCGAGAAAGGCATCAATGAGAGTCGGGCGATAAAGCGTGCCGCCATTGATGACGGCATTGTACGCGTTGAGCATTTGTAAGGGCGTGACATGCACATAGCCCTGCCCGATGACGGCGTTATAGGTGTCGCCGGTGGACCAACTCTCGCTCCAGGTCAGCCGTTTCCATTTGCGGGTGGGGATGAAGCCACCCAGTTCGCCGGGGAGTTCCACGCCGGTGGGCACCCCAAAGCCAAAGTATTCCATCCATTTTCCTAATCCCTCCAGGCCTAATCCGTCCAGGTTTTCGTCCGCATAGCCGCCGCCGATTTTATAGAAATAGACGTTGCAGGACTCGGCAATGCCGCGTACCAGGCTGACCTGGCCATGCCCATCTCTGGTTGATCTGTAAATCCAACACACATAGTCGCGCTTAAGACCCTGAACACCAGGAATAAAGGCATCTTGTATCGTAATCAGCCCTTTGTCTGTAATCTCGCGCTCCGGGTCAATCACGCCCTCTTCGGTGGCGCCCACAGCGGTGACGACTTTGAACACCGAGCCGGGCGGATACAAGATGTTGACAGCGTGGTTGAGCAATGGATAAAATTGGTCGCTGGAGAGTTGTTCGTAATAGTTCACATCAATGTTGCGGGCAAAGCGGTTGTTGTCAAACGACGGCCACGACACCATGGCCAAAATCTCGCCGGTGTTGGGGTTCATCACGATGGCGACGCCGTTGTGTAGTTGGCGGCCCGGCAAGTCGGGGTAATAGGAATTGGCGAGTTGCACGCGCCGTTGAATGGCGGACTCGGCGGCGGCCTGCAAACGCACGTCAATCGTCAATTGCAAATTCAGGCCCACCACGGTATCGGTTTCCACGCGCACCACGCCCAATTCAAAGCCACCCACATCTTCCTCAATTAAGCGTTGACCATTCAATCCAGAGAGTTCGTCCTGCATCGAGGCTTCCAGCCCGGACACGCCCACGCGGTCGCGCCCCGGCAACAGGCCACGCCCGGTGTAGTAATCGTAGAGTTGCTTGAAGTAGGCCGATTCATTGGGGTCGGGGATGGGGGCCATGTAGCCGATAAGCCCGGCGGTGAGTTCGCCGGTGGGGTATTGGCGCAGAGGTTCCACGGCGATGCCCACCCCCGGCAGGTCGGGCAGTTCCTCGCGCAGCAGCAGGGCCAGGTCTTTGGGAATATCGCACTTAAGTTTGAATGGCTCGAAGGGGCGGAAGTTCTTAAACTCCTCCACCAAATCAATAATGCCGCGCCCGGTAGTGCAGGGGCGTTGGGGGAGCGAGCCCGGCACGGTCAGCGGCATATCCAGCGCCTCGGCCAGGCGGCGAAAGAGGGCCTCGCGGCGGGCGGCTTCGGTGTCGGCGCTGGGCAAATCGGCCGGGACGATGACGACGTTGTATGACGGGATGTTGATGGCCAGCGGCACGAGATTTTGATCGTAGATGATGCCGCGCGGGGCCGGGTCGTTGACGCGGGTGAGGCGGTTCTCTTCGGCCTGGCGCACATACTCGGCCGTTTCGACGAGTTGCAATTGCACCAGTTTACCAATGAGGGCCAGCGCCGCCATAACCAACACGGCGTAAAATGCCGCGGTGCGGAGTGGGTGAGGGGGAGGTGTGCGAGGGGTCATGTTAAATCTCCACCGGCTCAGGATACACCCAGCCGCGCAACCAGCGCATGGCGCGATAGATGGGCAACATGCCAGCCGTGTTCAGCACCACCGTGGGCAGGGTGATGCGCGCCAGCGCCAGGCCCACGTTGATAGGTTCGCCATTTAAGCGCAGGACCGTCATATAAATCAGGTGCAGGCCAAGCGTGCCGAGAATCACGCTGGCCAATGGCAACAGAATGTGTGAGCGCCAAAAGCGGCCTTCGGTGAGGCTGGCAAAATAGGCCACCAGCACCAACCCCAGCATGGCGGTGCCGAGTGGCGCGCCGGAGAGTAAATCCAAACACAGGCCGCCCATGAGTCCCCATATCATGCCGCCCCGCCAATCGCTGGCCAGCGTCCAGCCCAACACGAACAGCAACGTCAAATCCAATGTGCCATCCAACACCCGGAGATGCACCAGCGCCGTAGATTGCAAAACGGCGGCGAGGACGAGCAAGGGCAGGCCAATGAGGGCGGTGATCATGGCCCAGGCGTGGCCGACTCAAATGGGGTTAAGTCCACCGGGGTAAAGTCGGTGATGATGAGCGCCAGTTCGAGCGAGCGAAAATCTATCCGTGACACCAACTCGGCGCTTTGTTGCACTTCATAGTCCTGGCGTTTGATGACCGTGACCGTGCCGATGACGATGCCGGCCGGATAGGCACCGCCCAACCCAGAGGTGATAATGACATCCCCCAGTAGCACATCGGCTTTTTGCGCGAGGTACTGCATTTCGAGGCCGCCCGCTACACCGCCGACCACCACGCCGGTATCCCGCGAACGTTGCAGGCGCGCGGCCACCGGGGCATTGGGGTCGGTGATGAGCAGAACCCGACAGGCGGCGCTGGTGGCTTCCACCACCTGGCCCACCAGCCCCTGGTCGGTCACGACCGTCATGCCGCGTTGCACGCCATCGTCAGAGCCGCGATCTAAAATAATGTAGCCCAGAAAGGGGGAGGGGTCGAAGCCGATGACGTTGGCGGCCAAATACTCCCGGTCGCTATTGTCCGAAGCATATTTCACCAGGCTGGCCAGATAGTCGTAGTCTACCTGCCGCTCTTCGAGGGCGGTGATGCGGTTTTGGGATTGGGCCAGTTGGGCTTCAAGTTCGAGGTTGCGCTGGCGCAGGGTCTCGGCGTCGGGGTCGCGCCGGAAAAGCCCGCTGAGGCTTTCCCAGCCCTGGGTGGCACCCCGCTGCAGGGCGGTCAGCGGCACAAGCAGGGCGCGTTTAACGGGGTCAAGTATCCCGGCCTGATTTAGCCCGAACAAGCCGAGGCTGACGAGCAGGAGAATTCCCACCAGCACCGTGCGCGATTGGTTTTTGGTCATGCCGTTAGAGTGGAAAGTTAAGGACTCGCCACTCGTCGCTTACGACTCACCGATGCGTGCTACCGCGTTCCAATCCAACCAAAAATGGCTTGAGGTTTTCGTAATCTTCCAACACCCGGCCCGCGCCGCGTGCCACGCACGTCAGCGGGTCATCCGCCAGCCAGACCCGAATCTTAAGTTCATCCTGCAAGCGTTCACACAGGCCCTGCAGTTGCGCGCCGCCGCCCGCCATGCAAATGCCGCTCTCCATCAGGTCCGAGATAATCTCCGGCGGCGTTTCATCAATGGCATCTTTGATGGCCGAGACAATGGTGTTGACCGACCCGGCCAGCGCCTCCCGAATTTCGATAGAGGAGACTTCAAGCGCTTCGGGCAGGCCCGACACCAAATTGCGCCCGCGCAGGGTAAAAGTCTTTTCTTCCCACAGCGGGTGGGCCGAGCCAATGCCGATTTTTACCTTTTCGGACATGCGCTCGCCAATGAGCAAGTTATATTTGTTGCGCGCATACAAGATGATGTCTTGATCCATCTCATCGCCGGCCACGCGCAGAGAGCGAGAGAGGACGATGCCGCCCATGGAGAACACGGCTACCTCGGTGGTGCCGCCGCCAATGTCCACGATCATCGAGCCGCGCGGTTCCCCCACCGGCAGGTCCGCGCCCAGCGCGGCGGCCATAGGCTCT
>Ga0247727_10007437_pt1 | contig 20865 bp, 17 predicted proteins | sample WisWelCaveWW1625_FD_202498 | JGI IMG/M metagenome (GOLD analysis project Ga0247727, IMG submission 202498) | Biofilm microbial communities from Wishing Well Cave, Virginia, United States - WW16-25 | ecosystem: Environmental > Aquatic > Deep subsurface > Groundwater > Cave microbial mat | place... | reverse complement strand
ACTTCCGCGGGCAGTTCCGGAAGGTCTCCAGCGGGGTGGGGAAGGACTTCACGGGCGGGGCCCCCCCGCGGCGAGCCAGCGCGCCAGCGCCTCCGCCATGTCGGCGTGGATGCCGACCACGTCCCGCGTGTCCCGGGCGTAGCCCCCGGCGAGCAGTCCCAGCACCGGGGCCCCCTCGGCCCGGGCGTGGTCCAGCACCATCGCGTCGCGGCGGCGGAAGCCCTCGCGCGTGAGCGCGAGGCGGCCCAGCCGGTCCTCCTCGAAGGGATCGGCCCCGGCCACGTAGACGAGGAGGTCGGGCCGCGGGAACTCCCGGGCGATGCGGCGGAGCGACTCCCCGAGCGCCGCGAGGAACTCCGCGTCCCCGGCCCCCGCGTCGAGGCCCACGTCGAGCGAGCCCCGCTCCTTGGGCCAGGGGTACTGGTGCTCCTCGTGGATGGAGAAGGTGAAGGTGTGCGCGTCGCCGCGGAAGCAGGCGACGGTCCCGTTGCCCTGGTGGACGTCGAGGTCCACGAACAGCGCGCGCCGCGCCTTCCCCCCGCGGCGGAGGACCTCCACCGCGACGGCCGCGTCGTGGAGGAGGCAGAACCCTTCCCCGTGGTCCGGGTAGGCGTGGTGGAACCCGCCGGTGAGGTTCACGGCGGCGCCGCGCTCCAGCGCCTGCCCCGCGGCGAGGATCGTGCCCCCCGCGGCGAGCCGGAAGGCGTCCAGCACCCCCGCGGAGACCGGGACCTCCATCCGCGGGTCCCAGGATGCCGTTCCCGCCGCGATGTCCCCGAGCAGGTCGAGATACCCCTCGTCGTGTACGAGGAGAAGTTCCGCCCGGGTCGCAGGTTCCGGACGGAGGAAACCGTCCGCGGCGACGACACCACGGCGCAGGAGTTCCTCCGCCGTCAGGCGGTACTTCTCCGTGGGGAAGACGTGGCCCGGCCAGTCGAAGGCGTAGCCGGGATGGAAGACCACGGGGAGCGCGGGGCCGCTCACGGCGCGAGCCCCCGTGCGGAGGCGGAGAGATCCTGGAATGGGGCCGTGCAGGGCGGCCCCGCGGCGAAGCGGAACAGCGCCCCGCGGATCCCCTCCTCCGGGAGCGCGAGGATCGAGGACGAGACCGTCCCGCGCCCCTCCCCGTGCCGGCAGACGGCGCGGCCCCCGGGGAGCACGGGGTCGTGGGAGCGGAGGATCCCGGCGAGGCGGTCCGCCTCGGCGGCCGGATCCGCTCCCGCCCCCGCCGCCACGGCCGCGATCCGGGGCTCGTCCAGCTCGTCCTCGTTGGTGAGGAAGTGGTCGCCCCCGTCGAGGTCGGTCACCTCGGTCCAGCCGTCGTGGGTGCGCACGACGAAGCCCCCCTCGGCGGAGGCGGCCAGCAGGTGGAAGTTGTCGTAGATCGCCCTCTGCCCCCGGAGGTGGCGGTCCAGGGCGTCCCGGAGCCGATCGAGTGTCGCGGCCCGGAGCGCGTCGAGGACCAGCAGCCCCCGGGACCTCCGGCCCCCCGGCGGCTCCCGCGAGGGGCGGTTCGTGAGCGCCACCGCGAGGCCCGCGGCGTTGAGCCCGATCCACGTCCCCCCCGCCTCCCGGTCCCCGGGGGCGAGGAAGGGGACGGGCCCCGGGTGCGCCCGCGGCGGATCGAAGGCCCGGGCGAGGGACTCGTCCCGGTTGGCGGCCAGGACAAGGGGGACGCCGGGGACGGTGCGGAGCCGGAGAGCGAGGAGGCACATGGCCCTACCGTACCCGACCCGCGATCACGGGATTCGCGAATCGCCCCTGCCCGGGACGGGCGGCGGACGACGGGACGACCGCCAGAGGAAGAACCCGAAGGCCCCGGCGATGAGGAAGGGCATGGCGAGCATCCCGTAGATGCTCACGGCGTAGGCCCCGCCCACGGCGTCCCCGTCCGGCGCGGAGGCGACCGCCTCCTTGCAGGACTGTCAGGCGAAGGCCGGCGCGGCCCGGAGGAGGAGCAGGACCAGCGCGGCGGCGGGGGCGGCGAGGGATCGGACCTTCACGGGGGGAAGGCTACCACCGGACCCGGTAGAGCATCCAGTACACCGCCACGCCCGTCACCGACACGTAGAGCCAGATCGGGTAGACCCAGCGCACGACGCGACGGTGCCTCTCGAAGTCCCCCCGGAAGGCGTGGACGAGCGCCACGACGATCATCGGGAGCAGCGTCGCCGCGAGCGGCGTGTGGGTGAAGAGGATCGAGTAGTAGAGGACCTTCGGCCACCCGCCCACGGGGAACCGCGTGACCACGCCCTCCTTCTGGAGGTGGTAGGTGAGGTAGCAGGCGAGGAAGACCGCCGAGAACCCGACGGCGGTGAGCATGCAGGCCCGGTGCGCCGCCACGCGCTTGCGCCGGATGAAGTGCCGCCCGAAGAGGATGGCGACCGCGGAGGCGGCGTTGAGGGTCGCGTTCACGGCCGGGAGGTCGTCGTAGGACACGGGGTCAGGGCGCCCGCTCGTCCCGCAGCCCCCGCCAGTCCCGCAGGAGCGCGCGCACCCCCTCCTCCTCGGTCCCGGGGTACCAGCCGCGGATGCGCCCCTCGCGGTCCACGAGGACGAACCGCTGGCTGTGGAGCAGCGGGTCCTTCCCGTCCCCCATCTTGAATCCGTCGAACTGGAGCCGGTGGGCCTCCTCCTGCGTCCCGCGGAGGTAGAGCCAGCGGTCCGCCGAGGCGCCGTAGAGGTCCGCGTAGGCGCGGAGGACCTCCGGGGTGTCCCGCTCCGGGTCCACGGTGACGGTCACGCAGACCGTGCCGGGGTCCTCCGCCACCGCCGCCTGGACCGCGGCCATCCGCAGGGACATCTCCGGGCAGACCCCCGCGCAGGAGGTGAAGACGAAGTCGGCGATCCAGACGCGGCCGCGGAGCGAGTCCCGCGTGACCGTGGCCCCGTGGCGCTCCACGAGGGAGAAGGGCGGCACCTCCCCGAGCACCGGGGGCGGCGGCGCCGGCTCCTCCCGGGCGCCGCGCGCCGCCACGAGGATCGCGCCGGCCCCGAGGAGGAGCAGGGCTGCGGAGGCGGCGACGGGCCCGCCCGAGGAGGGAGGCGGGGGCGGAGGCGCCTCGGGCTCGTGTTCCACGGTGCGGATCCTACGCGAGGGCCGGCCCTACCGCGCCGCGTCCCACCCCAGGAGGGCGAAGAGCAGCGGGAGGTAGAGGAGGGAGGCCCGCAGGAGGCGCCGGGCCGTCGCGTCGGTGCGGGAGCGGGCGAAGGCGAGAGCGGCCGCGGTGTAGCCGGCGCCCAGGACCAGCGCCCCCGCGGCGTAGGCCCCCCCTCCGAGGCGGGGGACGGCGCAGAGGCTCGCCGCGGTCAGGAAGGCCGCGTAGAGGACGGCATGGCGGCCGGCGGCCGCGCCGGTCCGGTCCACCCCGGGGAGCATGACGAGGCCCGCGCGGTCGTAGTCGTCCCTCCAGAGCCAGGCGATGGAGAGGAAGTGCGGGATCTGCCAGAGGTACAGGATCGCGAAGAGCACCCAGGCCCCCCCGTCGAGCCCGCCCGTCGCCGCGGCCCACCCGATGAGGGGCGGGACGGCCCCGGGGAAAGCGCCCACCAGCGTGTTGTGGGCGCTCCGGCCCTTGAGCGGCGTGTAGACGCCGAGGTAGACGCCCAGCGTGAGGGCCGCGAGCCCCGCCGCGAGGAGGTTCGTCCCCATCGCGAGCCAGGCGAGCCCCGCCGCGGAGAGGAGCGCCCCGAAGGCGACCGCCTCCGCGGGCGCCATCCGCCCGGACGGGATCGGCCGGTCCCGCGTCCGGAGCATGAGGGCGTCGGTGCGCCGCTCGAGCGCCATGTTCAGCGCGCTCGCCCCCGCCGCCACGAGCCCCGTCCCCCCCACCGCGTGGAGCAGCAGCGCCGCCGGGGCGCGCCCCCCGGAGCCGAGCCAGGCCCCCCCCAGCGTGGTGACCAGCACCATGGAGTTCAGCCGCGGCTTGGCGAGGACGATCCAGTCCTCGATCCCCGCCCGCGCCCGCGGAAGCGCCGCGGCGGCCCGGTCGGCCGGGGCCCCGTTCACGCGGGTCCCCCCGCGGGGACCGGCGCCCCGGCCCGCGCGGCGGAGGCCCCGGGCTCGACGAGGAGGCGCCGGGACCGCAGGTGGAGGACGACGGCCGACGCGAGGACCGCCGCGCCCGCGGCCTGGTGGGCGGTCGCGGTCCAGTACTGGACGGGCGGCCGGACCATCGCGTCCACGCCGCGGACGTTCGCGAAGTAGGCCCCCGCCCCGAGGATCATCTGGAGGAGGAGGCCTCCCCCGAGCAGCAGCGCCGGCCGCTCGAGCCCGGGCCGGTCCCCGTGGCGCCCCAGCGCCTCCCCCGCCGCCGCCAGCCCGACCGCGAGCGCCACGATCCCCCAGGCGGCGTGCGGGAGGACGTGCGGGAGGGAGTGGCCGACGCGCGAGTGGCGGACGAGCGCCCCGATCACGACCTGGAGGAAGAGGGCGACGACCGCCATGAGGGTCCTCCGGTGGAGGCGGCGCGCCCCCTCGACGGGCGCGGGCCCCGGGTCCTCGCACCAGCCCCGGGAGAGGAGGACCGGGATCGCGATCGCCACGCAGAAGATCCCCTGCCCGAGGATCCCGTGGACGACGGCCGCCCCGTCCATGCGCCAGACCACCCGGAAGAGGCCCCCGAGCACGCCCTGGAGGGCCACGAGCCCGAGCAGCGTCCACCCGAGCCTCCGCATCCACCGCCGCGGCTCCGTCCGCTGGATCCAGACCGCCTGCGCGACGACCAGGACCCCGAGCGCCCACCCCAGCAGCCGGTGGCCGTGCTCCTCCCTCTGCTCGTCGATGGCCCACCAGCGCGGCGGGTTGACGGTCCCGTAGGAGAACGGCCAGTCGGGGAAGACGAGCCCGGCCTCGCGGCTCGTCACGAGCCCCCCGACGAACAGGAGGGCGAAGGTCCAGGCCGCGACGAGCACCGCGAAGGCGTGCAGCCCCCGCCCGGCCTCGGCCTCCGCCGCGACCGCCGGAGGACGCGTCCCGGCGGGCCCGTCCGTCACGCCGGCGCCCCCTGCGCCGCGCGGGCACCGTGGCCGTGCTCCTCCTGCGGGTCCGGCCCGGGCTCGTTCTGCGGGTAGAAGTCCGACTCCCGGCCCGGCACCGAGTACTCGTAGGGGCCGCGGTAGACGGTCGGGAGGGCGGGGAAGTTCCCGTGCGGGGGCGGCGAGGGGGCCGCCGTCCACTCGAGGGTGGTCGCGTTCCAGGGGTTCTGTTCGGCCTTCTTCCCCTTCCACAGCGACCCGGCGATGTTCGCGATGAAGAGGAGCTGGGCGGCGCCCAGCCCGAAGGCGCACCAGGTCATGAACTCGTTCATGGGCTGGAGGTGCTCGAGGAAGCGGTAGGCGTAGGGGTCCGCGATGCGCCGCGGCATCCCGCCCGCGCCGAGGATGTGCATCGTGAAGAAGGTCCCGTTGAAGAAGAGGAAGGAGAGCAGGAAGTGGACCTTCCCCAGGCCCTCGTGCAGGTGGCGGCCGAACATCTTCGGGAACCAGAAGTAGATCCCCGCGAAGATGCCGAAGGTGCTCCCGCCGAAGAGCACGTAGTGGAGGTGCCCCACGATGTAGTAGGTGTCGTGGATGTGCATGTCCACCGGGGTGGCGGCCATGAACAGCCCGCTCAGCCCGCCGATGATGAACATGGAGACGAAGGCCAGCGCGTTCCACATGGCGCTGGTGAAGCGGATCTGCCCTCCCCAGAGGGTCCCGAGCCAGTTGAAGACCTTCACGGCCGAAGGGAGCGCGATCAGCATCGTCGAGACCATGAAGCCCATGGCGAGGCTCGGGTTCATGCCGCTCTGGAACATGTGGTGCGCCCAGACGATGAAGCCCAGCCCCGCGATGCCGCTGATGGCGTAGACCATGGGCCGGTAGCCGAAGACGGGCTTGCGCGCGAAGACCGCGAGGACGTCGGACGTGATCCCCATGGCCGGCAGGATCATGATGTAGACCGCGGGGTGGGAGTAGAACCAGAACAGGTGCTGCCAGAGGATGGCCTGGCCGCCGCCCGCGCGGGTCGTGGGCACGTCCGAGACCGCCTCGCTCCCCGAGACGAAGAAGGAGGTCCCGAGCACCCGGTCCGCGAGCAGCATCAGCATGGCCGAACCGAGCACCGGGGTGGCGAAGAGCGTCAGGATGGCGTTGATGAAGAGCGCCCAGACCGAGAGCGGCATCCGGAACATCGTCATCCCCGGGGCGCGCATGCGGATGATGGTCGTGACGTAGTTGACCGCCCCCATGATGTTGCCCAGCCCGATGAGGAAGACGCCGACGACCCACAGCGTCTGCCCCAGCGCCGCGGCGTGGGCGCCCTCGAGGTCGCTGAGAGGCGGGTAGCCGGTCCAGCCGGTCGGCGCGGCCCCGCCCTGCACGAAGAAGGACGCGACGAAGCAGCCCGCCGCGGGCCAGAACGCCCAGTAGGAGATCATGTTCAGGCGCGGGAAGGCCATGTCCTCGGCGCCGATCTGGAGGGGGATGAGGAAGTTGGCGAAGGCGCCGTTCAGGATGGGGATGATGACGAGGAAGATCATCACCGAGGCGTGCATCGTGAACATCATGTTGTAGTGTTCGGGCTGTGGCACCCCGCCCTCGCCGAAGAGCGGCCCGAAGACCGGCATCGCCGTCCCGGGCCAGGCGAGGGTGAACCGGACGCCCATGGCGAGCGCCCCCCCCACGAGGAAGAAGAACAGCGTCGTGAAGAGGAACTGCTTCGCGATCATCTTGTGGTCGGTGGAGAAGACGTAGGTGGAGAGGAAGCCCCCGGGGGCGTGTCCCCCGTGCCCCTCCCCGTGGTGCGCGGCGGGGTCGCTCATGCGCTCTTCCTCACTTCGGCTCCTTCGGCCAGTTCGCCTTCAGGTCCGCGGGCCAGCGGTCGCGGAGCCAGGAGTCCTCGATCTTGTTCTGCGACGACGGCCAGAAGCGGTTGATGAGCTTGTCGGAGCTGTCGAACCCGACGACCTCGCCCGTGTACTTCCCGTCGAGCCACCGGAAGAACTCCGCCTCCGTCTCGACGATGAGGATCCCCCGCATCTTGGTGTGCCCGAGGCCGCAGAGCTCGGCGCAGGCGATCTCGTAGTCGAACCTCTTTGCCTGGGCGTCGATCCATGCCTTGACCCTGTCCTCGGCGGGGGACTCTCCGAGCGCGCGCGTGAACTCGGCCTCCAGGTCCGACGGAGGACGCTTCTCGGACAGGAGCCTGTCGGCGATCTCCTTGCGGAGATCGGCCTTCATCCGCTGCGCCGAGCCCCCGGGATCCGCCTCGAGCCCTTCCCGCAGCCTCTTCCGAGCCGCCGCGGTCGTCTTCGCCGGGTCCACCCGGAACCACTGGTTGATGGTCATGCCCGGCACCGTGTCCTGCTTGAGGCGCAGGTAGGGCAGGAAGAAGGAGTGGAGGACGTCCTGGGTGCGGAGCTGGACCGTCACGTTGACGCCCGCGGGGACGTGCAGGGCGTCCTGGGAGAATACGTCGTCCGACGTGTTGAACCTCCCGTCCGGCCCCGCGTAGCGGAGGTGCCACTCGAACTGCTTGCCCATGACCTGCACGACCAGCCCCTCCGACGGCGGGGGCCGCGTGACCTTGATCTCCCGCCAGGTCCCGAACTGGTAGAAGGCGAGGAAGACGAGGATGGCCCCGGGGACGAGCGTCCAGATCACCTCGAGGCGGTGGTTGCCGTGGGTGTAGACGGCCTTCGCGCCTGGCCGGGCGCGGTAGCGGACGAGGAAGGCGAGGAGGAGGCCCTCGGTGAGGACGAAGGTGACGACCACGATCCAGAGGATGACGCGGTTGAGGTGGTCGACGCCTTCCCCGTAGGACCCGGGGCCCCCGATGTTCTCGGGGCCGAGGTCGAAGAGGGTGTCGGGGCCGCCGGCCCGCGCCGGCCCGGCGGCCAGCGCCAGGACGGCCGCCGCGGCGGCCGTGGCGCGAATCCTGCGGCCCAGGATCGGACGCAATCCCCCCACGTGCTTCCTCCGCCCGCCGACGACGCCCCGCTTCCTACTTCGCCTCGAAGACGAACTCCAGGTCTTTCGTCTCGCCGTCGGCCACGGTCACCTTCTGGGCCGCGGGCTTCGCGAGCTTGTCGTACTCGTGCCAGGCGGAGACCTCGTATTCCCCCGCCGGGACCTTGATCGTGACCGTGCCGTCCTCGCCCGTGACGCCGTGGAAGGGGTGGGAGAAGACGCCCGCGAAGGCGCCCATCCAGCCGTGGACGTCGCACTTGATCCTGAGGCCGATCTCCTCCTTGTCGAACTTCTCGGAGAGCACATCCGCCTTCTCGTTCAGCTGGGAGCGGTTGAAGGCGTTCTTGTTCACCTTCGGGACCGCGTGGATGTTATGCATCGTCTCGTCGCTGTTCTTCACGGAGAGGGGCTGGTTGGTCTGCAGCGTGAAGACGTGCGGGTGGTAGGTGCAGCCCTTCTGGTCAAGGACCTGGGGCTCGGTCTTCGGCTTGTAGGTCCACCGCTCGGCGCCCTTCGAAACGTAGGCGATGACGTTGGCCAGGTTCCCGTCCTTGACGACAATCGTCTCGGGGAAGACCTGAACGCCCTTGTGCTTCCCGACGCATATCTCGTCCTTGCTGAAGTCGATGGGGGGGAGCTTCGGGGCGGTGCCCTTGAAGGCCGCCTTCACGCGGATGGTGGCCGTCGCCTTCGCCGGGTCGTAGGCGCCGCCGCCCGCGGGGGCCACGGGCCCCGGGGCGGGCGCAGCGGTCGGGCCCGAAGGCGGGGCCGGAGGAGGCGCGGACGAGGAGTCGCCGCAACCGAGGCAGCCGATGACGACGGCGACGGTCAGCACGGCCGCCGCCACGACCAGAGTCGATCGAACGTGGTTCACCGGAACCTCCTTGTCACGCGGAACCTGATGGGCGCCCGGACCCGGGAAGCCGCCGGAGGCCCGGGGCGCGGATGGAAGCGGCGAGTATCCCTCCCTCCCGTCGTCCGGGGAAGGAATCCAGCGACCTCAGTTCCCTCCGGGGCCCTTCGGCCGCCCGATGTCGAAGACGTAGTCGGCGATCCTCCGCATCTGGCGGTGCGGGTCGTTGCCGAAGAACTCGCGCGGGAGGCCGGAGGGCGCCTTGACCCCTCCCCCCGGGACCGGCGGCCAGTTGACCGGCATCTTGGTCCCCGGCTGGAGAGCCCCGGGGTCCACGAGCCACATCCTCACCCAGTCCGGCCGCAGGCGCTCCCGGGCCCAGGGGAGATCCGGGGCGAAGCCGCTCGGCTTCGGGGCCCCCTCCGTCGTGTGGCACCTCCAGCACTGGATGGCGTCGAAGAAGGCCTTCGCCTCCGCCCGCTCCTCCCCCCGGAGTTCCTCCACCTTCTCGAACTCGAAGGGGAAGGGCACGCCGTCGTCGGCCGCGAACCCGTGGACGAGGCCGTTCGATTCCGACTCCGTGAGGGGGAAGGTCGGCATCCGGACCGTGAGCCACGGGCGGAGGGTCGTCTTCCCGGGGTCCCGCAGGAACCGGAACAGCCAGCCGGGCTGGACCTTGAACCCCTCCCCCAGGGCCCGGACCAGCACCGGGTCGGCCGGGGAGCCGTCGGGGTTCTTCCGCAGGGAGCGTCGCTCCCCCCCCTCGCCGCCGAGGGTGGGCGGCCAGTAGTCGGCGTCCTCCCCGACCCAGGGTCGGATATCCCCGCCGCGGACGTGCAGGTCGAGGGACCCGTCGGGCAGCCGGATCTCGAACCGCTTCAGCGTGTGGCAGCCGGCGCAGTTGTACTGCGCAGCGATCCAGCGCATCTTCTCGGCCTGGATCTCCCGCGGGCCGCGCGCGGGGCGCTTGGAGGCCGGGACCTCGCCCCTCTGGAGCGAGAGGAGGAAGGTCACCGCGTCGGTCGCGTCCTCCTCCGAGAACCCGAAGTTGGGCATGAGGAGCTTCTCGTGGGGCTGTTTGGTGAGGCCGGCGTCGAAGACCCGCGGGTTCAGCAGCTTCAGCCGCGCCCACTCGGGCTTGCGGTGCGGGAGCGCGCGGTCCCCCCCGGGCCTCTCCGCGATGAGGCCGGTCCCCCAGTCCTTGAAGGTCTCGACCGCCTCCCGGTCCTCCATCTGCCCGAAGTCGAGCCGGTCCACGTCCTTGCTCCCCCAGCCCTCGTTCCCGCCGAGCTGGGTGCCGATGCGGTCCGCGACCTCGAAGCCCTTGATCTCGTGGCAGCCGAAGCAGGAGTAGCGGGTGACCGCGCGCCTCCCCACCATGCGGAGGCGCTCCCGGAGGTCGGCCTTCGCCACCAGGGCCCCGGGGTCCTCGCCGGGTTTCGCCGTGGCCCGGGCGGCCTCCAGCGCAAGGTCCCGGACCATGGCCTCGTTCACCGGGGGCGGCGTCTCGGCCTCCCAGGCCGGGTCCCGGAGACCGGCGAGGTAGGCCGCGATGTCCGCGGCCTCCGGCACCGTGAGGCGCAGTTCCGGCATCTTCGTCCCGTCCCAGTAGTGGGACGGCTTCAGGATCCAGTCCATCAGCCACGCGTACCCGGCCTTCGAGCCCACCGAGGAGAGGTCCGGGGCGAAGTCGTTGGGCTTCCCGCCCTCGAGCGGGTTCGGGAAGTCCTTCGTCGCGTGGCAGCCGACGCACCCGATGGTCTTCTCCCCGAACAGGCGCTTCCCGTTCGCCGCGTCGGGCTCCTGCTTCCAGAGGGTCGGGGAGAAGGGCTCCGCGGTATCCCGGAGGAACGCCACGAGGCCCCAGACCTCGGTCTGCGTGCGGAGGTCGTAGTCGATCCCCGTGATCGGGTCCTTCCCGGAGTTGTTGGGCTGGCCGAAGAAGCGCGGCATGGGGGTCGTGGGCCGGAAGTGCTTCGGGTCCCAGATCCACTTCCACACCGCCTCGGGCGAGGACCACTTCCCCCCGATCCGAAGCAGGCTCGGACCGGGCTTCCGCGCGGCCGTGGCGAGGGCCTCCGCGCGGGCGGCGGGGTCCTCGAGGTCGTCGATCCAGCGGTCGAGGCCCGGCACGGCGAACCCGTCGATCTTGTGGCAGCCGAAGCAGCCGCTGCGGCGGACGATCTCCTGCCCGCGGTTCCAGCGCGGAGCCCCGGGGATCTCCTTCCCGAACCGGTCGGCCTCGGCGAAGGACGCGGGGTCCCGGTGGCACTTCGCGCAGGAGGCCTCCACGTGGCGCATGGGCAGCATCGGGGAGGTCCAGGACTCCCCCGCGTGCCAGTGGTACTTCTCCTCCCATTCCCGCTCCTGCTCCGGCGTGTCCGGGGTGTGGTAGGCGTCGGCGAAGGAGAGGCCCCAGCCGAGCCCCTCGTGGCAGACGGTGCAGCCGACCCTGTCCAGGGAGTGCTTCGAGACGGAGGAGACGAAGAGCTCGGGGCGGGGGTGGGTGCGGAAGACCCGGGGGATCTCCTTCCCCTCGGCGTCCTTCTCCCCGAAGACCGCCGTCACCGTGCCCGCGTCGGGGTCCACCCGCACCCTGTCGATCCCGGAGTGGCAGGTCATGCAGCGGTCCACCCGGGGGACCTGGGCGAAGTTGTAGTCCACGGTCAGCTCCGGGAAGACCCTCTGGTCGATCTTCGCGTCGGGGGCGACGAAGTCCACGAGCGGGGAGTCGCGGAGCCCCTTGGCGATCCAGGAGGCGATCTTCCGCTCCGCGGCGGCCACCCCCAAGACGTCCCAGAGCTTCCGCGCCCGCTCCTCGCGGAGCGACACGGGGGCCAGCAGGCCCTTGAGGGCCTCGTTGGCGGCCGCCTTCCCCGCCGAGCGGTCGTCCATCTCCGCGTGCGTCGCGGCCTCGCGGGCGAAGAAGTCCATCCAGGCCTTCTGCGCCTCCTCCGCCTCGTGCCCGTGGCCCAGGGACCGGGCGTGGTCCATGCGGAACTTGTGCTCGTCCACGAGGGCCTGGAGCCCCCGCTGCTCGCGCTCCAGCTGGAAGCGCCCCTTGAACTTCTGGCCCGCCGGGTCCGTCCAGCCGTCCTCGGCGTTCCTCCGGTCGGCGAGAAGCCCCTGCTCCTGCGCCCGGAGCTCCGGCGTCCTCATCGAGTCGGCCTCGGCCTCGTAGGAGCGGGCCGCGAGCGCCGCGCCCTCGGCGAAATCGGCCTCCCCCTTCACGGCGGCGAGCGCGGCCTCGAAGGCCGCGGGCTCGAGGTCCGACGGCCCCGACGAGGTCCCCGCGGGCCAGAGCAGGCGGTCCCGCACCGCGGCCGCCCCGGCGGAGGCCGCGGCCGGGTCCCCCGCCCGCAGACCCGCCGCCTTCTCCGCACGGTCCTTCTCCATCCGGTGGAAGGACTCCTGGAAGCCCTTCCACTGGCGGTCGTAGTGGTCCGCGAGGATCGCCGCCGCGGTCGTGGCGAGCGCGAGCACGGAGGCGACCGCGAACCAGCCGTTGATCCGCGCCGGGTTGTAGAACCTGTCCTCGGGAGTCTGCACGGGGGTCCCCTACACGTTGTAGGACTTGATGGCGATGATGTACTTCAGGTTCACCGTCCACCGGAGGATCATCTTGATCGGCAGGAGCGCCATGCACAGCGCCAGCGTCATCAGGATGTTGTAGCGGACGAAGCCGAGCGTCTGGAACAGCCCGCGGAGCCTGGTGAAGGCGAGGAGCGGCGGGAGGACCAGGAAGTACCCCGCGAGAAGCACGAACCCCGGCGCCTCGCGTACGTACCAGGCCTCCGGCAGCGGCTTCCCCAGCCACCGGATCCAGAAGTACTCCGAGAGGTCCACGTTGGTGAGCGCCACCACCTTGTGGACGTCCCACCGCTCGAAGGGCCCGAAGAAGTTCCAGTTCGGGCCGCGAAGGAAGGCCCCGTAGAGGAGGAGCGTCGACCAGAGGACGAGGAAGCCGAAGAGGAACGTCGAGATGGCGAACTTCCGCTCGACGAAGGTGTAGTACCCGTTCCCCTTCGGGTTGGGGTCGATGAAGGGGATGGACATGAGCCCCACGATGACGAGGCCCGGGAGCACCACGCCCGCGAACCAGGGGTCGAAGTAGACGAGCATCTCCTGGAGCGCGAGGAAGTACCAGGGGGCCTTGGACGGGTTGGGGGTCTTGGCGGCGCTGGCCGGGGGCTCCAGCGGGGCCTTCAGCTGCCAGGCCCAGAGGAGCAGGAGCGCGCTCACCAGCAGGAGGCAGATGAACTCCGAGTACACGAGGTCGGGCCAGGTGTAGACCTTCTGGTCGGACTCCTCCGCCTCGGCCGGGCCCAGGCCCCTCTCGGCCCTCTCGTCGTTGATGGCGGCCTTCCGCAGCGCGAGCCAGGTGAAGAAGCCCACCGAGAGCAGCATCATGGGGATGGGGATGTTGTCCGGCTTGCTCAGGGCGTTCTTCCAGAAGTTCTCGTCCGTGGTGCCGAAGGCGAGGAAGGCGACGAGGAGGAATCCCAGGGCCCCGGCGATGGCCGGCCGGGTGACGACACGGTACCAGCGCAGGCAGACGAGGAAGAGCGCCACGGCGAGCGTGAAGAAGACCGCCGGGTTCGTCAGCGCGTCCAGGAAGTGCTTGAGTCCTTCCATCCGCCGCCCCTTGTCCGCCTCGCCCGCCCCGTCCCCCCGCCCGAACGGCTACATCGGGCCGCTGATGCCCCCGTCCTTGCGCACGCGCCAGAAGTGGACCGCCATGAGGATGACCGCCGCGAAGGGGATCGCCACGCAGTGCAGGACGTAGAAGCGCAGCAGCGTCGCCTCCCCCACGAAGCGGCCCCCCAGCAGCGCGAACCGGATGTCCGACCCCGCCGTCACGAGGGAGATGTCGCCGATCTTCAGGAGCTCGGCGCCCGGGCCCTCGTGGCCGATGACCGGGTGGGCGCGGGCCATGTTCGTCCCCACCGTCACGGCCCAGATGGCCAGCTGGTCCCAGGGGAGCAGGTACCCGGTGAAGGAGAGGAGGAGCGTGAGCAGGAGGAGGAGGACGCCCACGTTCCAGTTGAACTCCCGCGGCGGCTTGTAGGAGCCCGTCATGAAGACCCGGTACATGTGGAGCCACACCGAGAGCACCATGGCGTGGGCGCCCCAGCGGTGCAGCTCGCGCATGATGCCGAGGGGGGTGTCGTGGCGGAGCGCGACGATGTCGTTGTAGGCCTTGTCCGCCGAGGGGTGGTAGTAGAACATCAGCAGGATCCCCGTCACCGTGAGCGTGAGGAAGAGGAAGAAGGTGATCCCCCCCATGCACCAGGTGTAGGACATCCGCACGCCCGAGCGCCTCGTCTTCACCGGGTGCAGGTGGAGGAAGACGTTGGTGGCCACCGCCATGGCGCGGTTGCGGTGGGTGGTCGGCGGGCCGTGGCGGAAGATGGACCGCCAGACCTGCGACTTCCGCAGCGACTCGGCCGACTTCTTCAGGAGGGACATCCGCGTCTCCGCCTGGCCCGGGGCCTAGGTCCGGAACGCCACGAAGGAGGCCGGGTCGGACCACTGCCCCGCCTCGTAGAGGAACTTCCGGTTCTTGTCCACCAGGAGCTGCCCGTCGTCGTCGATCTTGATGGCCGCCCGCTCCAGGGGCCGGGGAGCCGGGCCCTCGAAGTTGATCCCGCTCATGTAGAAGCCCGAGCCGTGGCAGGGGCACTTGAACTTGTTCTCCCCCGCGAGCCAGTTCGGCGTGCACCCGAGGTGCGTGCAGACCGAGATGAGCGCGTAGATCTGCTCCTCGGTCCGGCAGACCCAGACGCTGTACTCGCTCTTCCAGGTCTCGGAGACCCCCACGGAGTAGGCCGAGGGGAACCCGACCTTGAACTGCTGGGGCGGCTCGAAGGTGACGTTGGGGAACATGAAGCGGACCGTGCCGGCCGTCGCGGCCGCGGACGCGCCGAGGAAGGCCGCCCACCCCAGGCCGAGCGCGATCGCGCTCCGCCGGGTGACGCCCGCGTCCTCCGCCGCCTTCGCGTCGTCCGCCATCGCCTCCCCCTCTACCGCTTCGCCGTCCAGGCCCGCGCCGGGACCGGGCCCCGGTCCCGGATCTCGTCCTCCAGCCGGCCCCGCGCCCGGAGCGCCCAGTCGCGCACCGAGGGGCTCGGGTCGGAGTCCGCCAGCGCCCGGACGCCCTCGATCATCGACCGGTCCCGCAGGAGCCAGGCCGCCGAGAGGGCGTTGAGGACCACCTTCTCCTCGGCCTGCGCCGCGGTCTCGGGGTCCGCGCCCGCCGCGGAGAGGATCCCCGGTCCGCCGCCCTCCCTCGGCCGGAGGTTCCCCCGGACGTAGTCGCGGTGGAGCATGCTCCAGACGAGGTCCGCCCCGTCGGCGTGGCCCAGCCTCGAGAGCCCGAGCGCCGCGTTCCAGCGGACGTCCACCGACGCGTCCTCCAGAGCCCGGACGAGCGCGGCCCGCCCGTCCGCGGCCCCCGGCGCGTCCCCCGCTCCCGCCACGGCGGGCCCCGCGACGGAGGGGACCGCGTAGGCCGCCATGGCCCGGACGCTCGCGTCCGGGTCCTGGAGGGAGGGGAGCATGGCGTCCAGTGACGCGGGATCCCCCGTCTCGCCCAGCGCCGCGAGGACGAAGACCCGCACGTCGGGGTTCCCGTCGGCGAGCGCCTGCTCCAGCGCCGGGCGCCCGACCTCCGCGGGGCAGCGCCCCAGCAGCGAGGCCAGCAGGGAGACGACCCGCGGGTCGTCCCCGGCGGCGCGGGCCTTCCGGAAGGACTCGGCGAGCGTCCGCGCGAGGCCGTCGTTCCGGGAGAGGTCCACGTCCCTCCGGTACACGAGGTTGGACAGCTCCTGCGCGGCCTGCCAGCGGGAGTTCGTCCCGCCGCCGGAGATCCGGTCCACCAACTCCTCCGGCGCGGGAGGGGCCCGGCCCACGACCGCCCCGAGGACCGCGAAGACCCCCACCGAGGCGCCGACGAGCAGCAGCGGGACCACGAAGAAGCGCAGGACCCCGGGGAGGACGCCCCGCGCCGCGGGCTCCGTCTCGACCCCGGGGACGCGGAACGACGGGCCGTCCCCGGCGCCGCCGGGGGCGGGCCGCGTCTCTTCCTGCTGCCGGGGGTCGGCCGCGTCCATCGTTCCGGGGAGGTGGATTCCGCCGACGGGGGAGTGAACCGAGGGTGCGACACCACGCGCACGATTGCGCCACGGCCGGCGGCTCGAAGACCGCGGGATGATACCCGTCACCCCGCGGACCTCCCGAAGATTCGGCCGCGCGCGGCTTGATACGGTACCTGACCCGAAACCGCCGGATTCACCAGGCCTCCCGCCGCCTCCAAGGGTCACCGCGAAGTTCGATTGCGGCGGTTTCGAGTCAGGTACCGTATGGCCGAATGCGCTGGCTCCTCCTTCTCCTCCTCCTCCCCGCCGCCGCGGCGGCGCAGGAGGAGCCCCCGCCGCCGCCCCCGGCTCCCCCTCCCGCCGGGGCGGAGGCCGAGCCCGCCACCCCGGTCCGCCCCGTCCGGTCCATCGAGCAGGCGTGGCTGCGGATGGAGGCATTCCGGAACGCCCCGGCCTCCGCGCCGGGGACCCTCGCGCGGCGGAAGGACAGGCTCCGGGCGCTGGCCGCCGAGGTCCTTTCCCTCCCCGAGGCGAGGACCGCCGCCGGGGAGGATCTCTTCCGCCTCGCCTCGGTCTGCTTCGAGGGGGAGCGGTTCGCCGAGGCGGCCGACGCCGCAGCCCGCTATCTCGCGGGGGGAGGGAAGGAGCCCCTCCCGAAGGCGGGGCCCGCCCACGCGGCCCGCGTGCGGGCGCTGGCGCGCCTCCGGAGGTTCGAGGAGGCGGAGGCGGCCATCCGCGCCTGGCGCGAGGCGCTCCCCGCGGCCGAGGGGATCCCCTCCGTCCTGAAATCCCTCGCCGACGCGATGGTCGCGGCGGGGAAGGTCGAGGAGTCCCTCCCCCGCTACCGGGAGGCCTTCGACCGCGCCCCGCGGCCGCTGAAATCCGGGGCTTCGGAGCTGGTCCAGGGGCTCGTCGAGGCGCTCGCGGCGACCGGGAAGGGGGCGGAGGCGCGCCTCGCCCTCGACAGGGCGCGGAAGGACTCCTGCCCCGACAGGGCGCTGGCGACGCGCCTGGATTCCGTCGGCCGCCGCCTGGACATGGCCGGGAAGCCCTTCCCGCCCCCGAGGCTCGAGCTCTGGACCGGGGCGCCCGCCCCCGAGGAGGCGGCGCTCCGCGGCAAGGTGGTCGTCTGGCACTTCTTCGCCTGGTGGATGGAATCGCGCAACGACGAGCTCGACGCCTGGGCGGCGCGGGCCGCGGAGGGTGCCGGGCAGGGACTCGTGCTGTTCCCCGTGACCCGCTTCTCGGGCTGGGACCCGGACGCGCGGAAGTTCGACCCGGCGCGCAAACCCGAGGCGGAGTTCCCCGGGATCGAGGCCGCCGTCCGCGCCCACGGCTGGAAGGGGCCCTTCGCGGTCTCGGCCCTCGCCGGCCGCGCCTTCGAGGACCTCGGGATCCGGGGCCTCCCCATGGACGTCGTCGTCGGGAGGGACGGGGTGGTGCTGTTCGTCCACGCCGGCGAGGAGGCCGGCGGGGTGCTCGCACGCCTCGTCGCCGGGCAGGCGCTGGAGGCCCCGCCCCCGGCCCCGCCCGGCGGCGGCGATCCCCCTCTCCCCCCGGGAGCCCCTCCGCGGTAGGATGTCGGCATCCCGGGACAGGGGACGGGCCCCGCCCGTCCCATGGGAAATGTGAAGAGAGCCCCCGGGGAAGGAGTCTCGGCCATGGACCTCCGTAGGACGTCGATCGCCGCGGCCCTCGCGCTCGCCGCCGCCTCGTCCCCGCCGCCGGCCGCCCGGGCCGACGACAAGACCCCCGGCAAGTGGCACGAGGACAAGGTGGTGGGCTTCCGGTTCCGTCCGCTCAACGAGTGGGGCACCGTCCCCCCGGGGACCGACCCCAACGACCCCAAGCTCGGCGGCTACTACAGCGACGCCGCCAAGTACGACCGGTCGGTCAAGCCCGAGTGCTCGGTGTACGGCTTCAAGGTCCCCCGGGGGGAGGCGGTCGCGACGGAGCCCGGGCTCGGGGGAGGGGATTCCAAGGGCGGGGGGAGCGACCCGCCGAAGCCCCCCACCGAGGAGGAGATGCGCGAGATGGCCATGGCGGAGATGCGCTTCAAGTCCACCCGCCAGGTCGTGGACTTCCTGCGGGACCGCTACTACGCCACGGCGGACCAGCTCTTTGCCCGGTTCGACGAGAAGAAGCAGAGGAAGCTCAAGGACCAGATGAAGAGGAAGGACCCCGTCGTGAAGGAGCTCAAGGCGGGGGACGGCGTCCTCACCGTGATCGACACCGAGTTCATGGCCGCGCTGACCAACGGCGAGCTCCTGGAGGGGAAGATCGTCGCCGGGTACATCCGCAACGAGGAGTACGAGGTCGGCGTCGTGTACCAGATCCCCGAATCGGAGTGGAAGAAGTACGGGCAGGGGGTCTTCGCGAGCATCCGGTCGCTGAAGTTCCTCGAGGGCGAGGACATCGCCGCGGCCCGCAAGGACCTGGCCGACGCGCTCGAGGGCAAGACCGGCGACGAGCGCTGGCTCGAGGCCATCAAGAGGAAGGTGGGAGTCGGCTGGGCCCACCTGCAGACGAGGAACTACCTGCTGGTCTTCGACAAGAACGTCAAGCCGGACCTCGTGCGCAGCATCTCGATCCAGATCGAGGCCATCCGGAAGGACGTCTACGAGGTCCTCTTCCCGCCGGACCGTCCGGTCACGGCCATCTCCGTCGTGCGCGTCTGCAAGGACCCCGACCAGTACCGGCAGTACGGCGGGCCGGGCGGCTCGGCGGGGTATTGGAACTCCGGCGAGCAGGAGCTCGTCTTCTACCAGGACGGGAGCAAGGGCGGCGACTCGCTCCGCGTCCTCTACCACGAGGCCTTCCACCAGTTCATCTTCTACTCCGTGGGCTCCATCAGCCCCCACGACTGGTTCAACGAGGGGCACGGGGACTACTTCTCCGGGCACAACCTGGGCGCGGGCGGCCGGTTCATCCCGAAGCCCTTCTCCTGGCGGCAGGGGATCATCAAGGGCGCCATGGGGTCGAAGACCTACATCCCGCTGAAGATGTTCGTCCAGTACTCCCACCAGCAGTACTACGGCCCCCAGATCGGCCAGAACTACGCCCAGGGCTGGTCCCTCATCTGGTTCCTGCGAGGGACGAAGAACCCCGCGTGGAAGGACATCCTCCCGAACTACTTCACCACGCTGAAGGGCGAGGTCACGAAGTGGGTGGACGGGGAGATCGAGGCGAAGAAGAAGGACGGCTCCTACACCGAGGGGTGGAGGCCCTCCAGGACCCCGGACGACGTCGAGGAGAGCGCCCGCAAGAAGGCCCTGGACGCCGCCTTCGGCTCCTTCGGCGACCGGACCTGGGAGAAGTTCGAGAAGGAGTGGAAGGACTTCAAGTACTAGCCGCTACCCGAAGGGCCACCAGGAGTCCCACAGCGGCCACCACCACGGGGACTCGGGGCCCGAGGGCGCGACGACGGGGGCCCGGGGCTGGGTGGTCCGGGGCTGCATGGGGGGGGGCGTCCAGGGCTCTCCGGAGGCGCACCCCGCGAGCAGGGACGCGCCGAACAGCGCCGCCGCCGCGAGGCCCCGGATCGACCGTCCCCTCATGGACCTCGTTCTCCCACTTCGCGGCGCCCGGGTCAAGTCTCGGCGGGCGGGTCCGGGGTCCCGTGACCCCGCGGTGACTACGCCCCGAGCCAGCCCCGCAGGAGCCGCCGGGCCGCCGCGGGCGCCTTCGGGTCGGCGCGGAGTGCCACCGTCTCGGCCGGAGGCCGCCCGAGCCGGACCTCCGCCGCGACCAGCCGGTCCCCCCGCAGGAGCGTGAGGCGCAGGACCTCCCCGGGCCTCCGCTCCGCCGCCCGGCCCGCGAGCGCCGCCCCGTCGGCCCGGTGGCCGTCCACCGCCACGACCTCGTCCCCCGCCGCGAGCGCCCCCGCCGCCGGGCCGTCCGACCGCACCGCCTTGAGGAGGGTCCTCCCGCCGCGCTCCTCGGCCTCGACGCCGAGCCAGCCCCCGGGCCCGATCCCGTCCGGCCCCTTCGCCGGCTCCCGCGCGACGCGGACCCCGAAGGGCGCGAGGAGTGATTCCCAGTCGATCTCCCCCGTGCCCTCCACGAGCCGGTCGTGGAGGCGGCGGACGTCCACGCCCGTCGCCTCGCGCAGGAGCGCCGGCATCGCGTCCTCGGGCACGGGCCGCCCGGTCCTCCCGAACCGCCGCCAGAGGAGCCGCATCGCGCCGTCGTAGGAGCGCCTCCCGCCCGTCGCCCCGCGGACGTGCAGGTCCAGCGCGAGGCCCGCGAGCGCGCCCTTGAGGTAGTAGGAGACCGCCGCGTTGGCCGTGTTCTCGTCGGGCCGGTAGTGCTTCACCCAGGCGGCGAGCGAGGCCTCGGCGAGCGGCATCGCCCGGCGCCCCGGCACCGCGAGAAGCGACCCGATACGCTCGCCCAGCGCCTCCAGCGCCCGCTCCCGCGTCCAGAGCCCGGCGCGCCGCAGGAGCAGGACCTCGTAGTAGGAGGTGACGCCCTCGAACTGCCAGAGCAGGCGGGTGTACCTCTCCGCCGAGAGGTCGTAGGGGAGCAGGCCCGCCGGGCGTATCCGCCGCACGTTCCAGACGTGGAAGAACTCGTGGGCCAGGAGGGCGAGGACGCGGTCGCGGCCCTTGGTCCCGCGGAAGGACCAGCGCGGGACGAGGAAGACGAAGCCGTCGCGGTGCTCGAGCCCCCCTCCGGCGCCGGCGTCGCCCAGCAGCCCGTGCACGACGAAGCGCCGGTAGGGGAGCCCGCCGAAGAGCCGCGCCCCGGCTTCGACGATGGCGGCGAGGTCCCGCACGAGCCCCCGCGGGTCCTCGTTCCCCTCGCCCCAGAGCGCCAGCTCGTGGGGGACGCCGCGTACGCGGAACGGGAATCGGCGCAGTTCGCCCATGTGGATGGGCGAATCGTGCAACTCCTCCTGATTCTCCGCGCGAAGCAGCCCCCGCACCCGTGGCAGGGAGCATGCCGTGTCCCACCCGCGCGGCG
>Ga0247727_10007436_pt1 | contig 20865 bp, 18 predicted proteins | sample WisWelCaveWW1625_FD_202498 | JGI IMG/M metagenome (GOLD analysis project Ga0247727, IMG submission 202498) | Biofilm microbial communities from Wishing Well Cave, Virginia, United States - WW16-25 | ecosystem: Environmental > Aquatic > Deep subsurface > Groundwater > Cave microbial mat | place... | reverse complement strand
GCGTGGTTTGTTTTTGCGGAAGAAGTGGCGCAATGAACGCCCATTGGGTATCATTCAGGTCGGTTGGGTAGGCTTGTCTGGTCACGCTTACAAGTCTACCTGACCTTTTTCAAAACACTTTCTTAGATTAATTCTTTCAATGCAGGTATATACTTTTGGTAAAGTGGTTAATTAATGACTGTCACGCATTCATAAAACAAACGCAATCCGGACGAGTGAAGAACAGCATGAAGCCAATAAATTTGCCTATTCACCTTTGTTTTCCTACTCGCTCTGTCTCGACGTTGAATCCGCGTCTCATTGCGCACATCGAACACGCGCATGGATTTTGCCAACGACAGCAGGGGATAGGCGCGGCAACCCAGATTACGCCATAGCCATATGGGTAGAATTGAAATAGTCATAATTTCCCTGCCTGACCAGACTGTTACAAACTCTCGGCGGCAGCAAATCGTCGTACGCTATATCATCACAGACGCCAGTCAGTTTGATGAGGGTCATGTAAATCGCGTTCACCAACAACGAATGCCGAATCCGGAGTGGGTTCTCAGTTTTAGCGTAGATAGATAACACGATCCTTTTTCTTGACGCAAAGTAGATAACAAAGTTACAAAACTGCCCAGCCTTTTAGGGATTCAAAGACCACCCAATTTTCACTTTAGACCCCGCATCAACAGTAGCATTCTTAAAATGTACCCAAAACACAATAGATCTCCTGCAAAGGTCAATTGCATTTCCCGCTCGAGCCAGCGAGTGCATATACGCAAGGGATCTCAATTCAAACTATACTATTTCAAGCAACCCTATCCCACCTAAAGTTGCTTACCAATCAACTTTTTCTGGAACCAAATAGACACCCCAAATATAACCAACAAGGAAATCATGCTCATAACGTCTTCAGAAAAAACGAGCCCTGCAAATTCAGCGGGTACACCTGCCATAGAGGTGATTTTCATTAGGACAGCGGGGTACACAAGCAGAATGAGCAAACCCACCTGCAAGAGATTGATACTATGGTGTTCTGCTTTGGAGAATTCCAATCCATATGCGTGCACGGCAACCAATGTCAACAGAAAGAAAATAATGAACGGCATATCATGAATTCGATGGTATGCCCCCAGAAAAACAGTGACCACCATTAAGTTCAAACTATTCAAGGCAAACAAGCTTCGGTATTCGGGATGGTTTTGAACGAACAGGCAGGCACGTCGCAGGGAAAAGACAGCAAGAACAACCAACACCAAGGTTGCTGCAAATACCGACAAATTTCCGCTAGGTATATGCGCAGCAAGGTGAACGCCGGTTTGGGAATAGTTCAAATCGAGCACTTTGAGATACGCAGTTATTGTCTCAATCAGAGATCCCTGTTCCAAAGGAAGAAAAAATAATGCCGCGAGTACTTGCACGGCAAGGCTAGTTAGAATGATGCGATATTCTTTTTGGAAAAGAAAGAATAGGAAAACTGGCAAACCGACCGAATATTTAGAAATACCAAAGCCCAGCAAAATGCCTGCAAGAATCCAACGGTCGCGAAGGACCAAGGCAAGCAGAAGCGTGAACAAACATATCAATGACTGTTGCCCAACAACAAGGGTTTGCCGCAAACCATACAAGTTATAGAACACAAATGCGGTCAACAGTTTATCCAAAATATTGATCTTAATAGATGCGGGAAAGAGGCGATAACCCAGCCAGGGGATCAGCGCAGCGAAAAGCAGACTCAGCAGTAGCCACAAAGTCCGCGCCACATTCCATGAAAACCACGAAAACAAGGAAACAAACCACTCCAGCGGTGCGGTCGCCGACGGTGCAACAATTAAAAGGCGTGCCACAGGATAATCTGTGATAACCACGCCATCGAGGTAGTGGATGGGCAATTTTAGTGCGCGCTCAAATCCTCCCAAAGCACCCAGACGGTACGGGATGCCTGAACCGGGGATACGTGGATCCCAATAAATTGGGAAAGGGTCATTGTTCAAAATGGCTGCATACGGGTTGACACCCGCACGCAGGTAGTGACCCGCATACCAATAGCCGTGAAAGTCAATGCCAGAATAATCCCGGGTTTGAGAATTGACAATGATCCATGGCAAGGTATAAACGAGCAATAACACGACCAAGGTAATTAATAACGATAACTTCACCAAGTGCATTTTTTTCATAATGCCGTCGTGGCAAACGTTGATCAAATTGGATCGGCCTTCAATATTCGTTGCAAAAGTTCGTAGAGTACAAGCCCTGCAAATGGAATAAGTGCGGAATCCACCGGCAAACGGTAGCGGATTAAGGTCCAGGTGAGGATGTGCACGCTGGAATAAACAATGATGAATAGGATCATCAGCCCGGCGGGAGAGGTTGGTAGATCATTCCCATTTCGTCTTGCCGTTAGGAATAATCCATACAACATGAAAGGCAAAAAGAGTCCAAAACTGCCGATGCGGGAAATGTTGCTCAGCAAGCCGGATTCAGCGGAATACCAAAACATGAAATAGGGTTGAATGCGACTCAGCGACAAGAATGCGTATCGCCCCGGGTCATCAAGGACAAAGCCGATACCGCGCTTCAGTAGTTCCTGATCGAGAGCGGCTTCATCCAAATGGCGAACCTCACTGGGAATTAACTCTTGATAGGTCTCGGTCGGCAGAATGGAGATGAACTCCGTGCCGTAGATGGGGTGATTGCCCCAGAAAAATGCATAGCCTGAATTGGTGTTGAGCAAAACAAATCGCCCAAAGCGGGAGTAATTGAAGTATGTAATGGGCAGAATGAAGAGAACAAGAACGACGATAGAGATCATCGTCGGGAGGAGAGGCAGGCTGAGGCTCGGTTTAAGCGATGCTGAGGCTCGGCGTCTGAATCGGACGATCCAAATCCAAAGAAAAAGAAATGGGAGGAACAGCAGGAATACCTGTCGCAACAGGACCGTGATCCCTATTGAAACCCCGATTGCAAGCCCCAATTTCGCATCCTGCTTTTTGTCCGTGTTTTGGGCAAGCAAAATGGAAAAATACAAACTGAAAAGAATGGCAGTAATATAAAATGGCTCCGTCATGAGCGCCGCGCTATAGTAGAAGAAATAAACATAAATGGCGGTGATCACCGCCGCGGCCAGACCGGCTTTTTTCGAAAAAAGTGTCTCACCGATTCGATATGTGATATAGGGATGAAGAATGCCAACGAGAATGGCTTGTATGACTCGCGCAACAAGCGGGTGTGGTCCAAACAGTGAATAGACCAGCACGAGGTACAACGTATATAGAAAGCTCCAATGGGCAGTGGGAGCGTTTGCCGGCGTGATGGGCCACCACAATTCGTCAAACGTGAAACCGTAACCGCCAGCAACTCGTAGGGCAAGATTGTGATACGAAATCTGGTCGAAGATGCCGGGTAACTCAACAACGCGGTTTCCCATAGTGAAAGCTGTCGCAACACGAAGGGCCACCGAGAAGGTTAAAACTAACGGCAAGTATTTTTTCACAATCTCTTCATTCATTGCCAGCCTCTTTCAACAATCGGGCAACGATTCTTTCCGCGGCATGCCCGTCCCCGTAAGGATTGACGGCCTGCGCCATGGCTGTATATGCATCCTTATTACTAAGTAGTTCAAGTGTCTGTTCAACAATCGCGGGACGCTCAACACCCACAACCCGAACTGTGCCAGCCTCCACTCCTTCGGGTCTCTCGGTGGCTTTACGCAAGACCAACACTGGAATTCCCAGGCTGGGCGCCTCCTCTTGAATTCCGCCTGAGTCAGTGAGGATTAGCGTGCTACGTTTCATGACGTTTACAAGAGATAAGTAGTCCATCGGAGGAACCAGAATGAAATTAGGATCGTTACCCAACAGGTTGTGAATTGAATCTCGGACATTCGGATTAAGATGTACGGGAATGATAAATCGAAGCAAATCGGCAGATTTTTGAGAAATGTCCCTTAGCGCCAAGCAAATATTCTGAAGGGGTTCGCCAAAATTTTCACGGCGATGCATCGTTACCAAAATTAATTTTGAGGAGGACAGACTGCCGTTGTGATCATTGAGAACCCTATAGATCGGATTGTCTGTTGTCGGCATCCATGGAAGATTTCCAACGGAAAGAAGTGCATCTATCACAGTGTTGCCGGTAACGACAATTTTTTCGTCGCCTACGCCTTCCCGTAGAAGGTTGGCTCTGGCATGGGAGGTCGGAACAAAATGCAAATCACTGATGGCATCTGCAATGATCCTGTTCATTTCTTCGGGAAAAGGATTGTTCATGTCCCCGGTGCGCAACCCTGCCTCCACATGACCGATTTTTATCTTCAGGTGCCGCGCCGCAATTGCCGCCGCCATCACTGTTGTGGTGTCGCCTTGCACCAAGATCCAATCCGGTCGAATTTGGTTTAACAGGGGCTCCAACCCGTCAATCACGCGCGATACAACCTCGTTAGGAGTCTGACCCGGACGCATAATGTTCAAGTCATATTCCGGTATAATATCAAAAAGACTCAGCACTTGATCCAACATTTCTCTGTGCTGAGCCGTTACACAGGTCAGACTGGTTATTTCGCTGTGGTTGCGCAATTCCTGAATAACCGGAGCCATTTTGATGGCTTCCGGACGCGTTCCAAAAACAGAGAGGACTTTCAACGGTTTCACTATTAACCTTTATGCATGGTTCGAATCCAGGTAATTTTTTTCCCTCCAAAACGGCTGACTAGCGCCAGCCATATTCTCCAAAGGATAAATAAAGGACCTGTCGAAATAAACAAATAGGCTTTCAGAGGGGCTTTCTCCAGAACCAAACCAAAATAAGGGTATATGATGAGGAGTCCAAGTAAAACTGCCCACGCCACGATCATTGGCTGTGATGAAATCAAGCCCAATTTATATCCAATCCAGTGCAAGACAAGGACAGCCATCGAAACAACAGTTAGAACCGAATAAGAAGGGACGTAGGACTGCAGCGCGCCATCCAAGACCGCCATGTTTCTTGTTTTTATGCCCTTGACCATAAGTTTTCGTGCAAATTGGCGATTGGCATCGTACACCCCCCGGAGCCACCGAGTACGCTGTGCCCACGCTTGCGACCAGGAAAGTGGCGCTTCACCTCGCCCAATCGCTTCAGGCTCATAGGCAATCTTAATTCCACTTAACAGGAATTTCTGCCGCAATTGGTAGTCGTCCGCTAATCCGTCGCTCCATTCCGTTTCCTGTACCACGTCGGCGTGAAAGCAAATCGAGTCGCCCATATGTTTGGCAGACCAGCCGAGATTGGCGCGACCCTGATTTTGAAACCGATTATCAATAAGAAACATCGCCCATGTTAACCCCGGAAACCATCCTGAGTTTGGATTGCGGATCACGTGCTGCCCCTGTATCACCCTGTCACCTGCGGCAATACGACCATCCATGATTCTCAGGAAATTTGAATCCACTTTCGTATCGGCATCGAAAACGACCACTGCATCGTAGTGTTTATCGTCGAGAATCTTAGCGAACCCCCACGATAGGGCGATACCTTTCCCGGTACGGAGGCCCGTGTCTCTTTCAAAGACAATGGCGCCTGCCTTTTTGGCATTCGAGGCAGTCTGATCTGTGCAATAATCAGCAACAACAAAAATATTGTACATATCACGCGGATAGTTTTGGTGCATCAATTGCAAAACCGTGCCTTCAATAACATCTTCTTCATTATGGGCTGGGATTACGACCGCAAACATATGGCGGGGACCATAATCGGGTCGCTCAATGAAGCGCTTCTGTCTTATGGAAGCAACAGCAAGAACAAACCAGTATCCGGAGAGAATACATACGAGAATGTATACGAGGAGGGACAAGTACATTATTAATTATCCAGGGTAACTACCATTATCATGATTTTGGTCAATGGCATTGAGAACAAGCAAAGCGTCAATGAAAAATTTAGTCGCCCAATTCGGGTATTTTAATCTTTCGTAATTTCCATATATTGGATAAGATCCCAGGATCGCTCCCCGAATATCCGGTTGTTTGAAAACAAATCCTGCACGCCCGCTACAAACCGGAGCGCCTTGATCGCGGCATTCAAATACTCTTTTTTGTTCGTGATTTTATAGAATCTCAGCCAAAGAATTGCGACCTGACAGTTTCCGGTCAGAGAACTCGAAACTGCCTTGGGTTTCCAGTTCTGATCAAAAGCGGTTGGCAAACTTCCATCCAATTTCTGGCGTGAGGAAGGCATCCACTGTTCGCCTTGAAGCATTAATGTATCTTGTATCCTTCAGGAGAAGTCCGCATTCAAGTAATCCTTCAGCAGTGTATGCCAGCGTATGCGTTATTGGGTAATCACCTTTTATGAAGGAACAGTTATCGAACCATCCATTCTCTCTTTGCTGCGTAAGCGACCACTCCAAGACAGACTGAGCAGCGCGTCTATAGATCTCTTTATTGGTATGTTTATACAATTCAAGCAAAGACCAAGCGACCCTCGAATCAATCACCTTCTCAACGCCTAGATGCTGATTTCGATTCCAGCCCTCGTACGGACTCTGAATGGATACAAGCCAATCCCCTGCTTTTATTGAATAATCAAGAAAGCGATCTTCTCCAAACAATTTCCAGCAAGCCAACCAGCCAAAGATGACCTGGCCTGTGTCAAAAACCACCGGTGACGGATTGTCCATCGTTCCCCAATGCCCCACCCCTCCTTCCTCGGTTACTTTTGACAGTAAATACTCGCCCAACTGCCGAATGAGTGGAAACCAACTCTCTTCATTTTTCTTCTTCGCGACATTAATCAATGTTGGAATGGTATATCCTGTGGTTTCAGGATAGGATGGCGCCCATTTCCCTCGCATCAAGTCATATCCTTTTGAAATTCCGCCATCCCCTGCCCTGTGGTGAGCCTGAAGCACCCATTGCACTGCGGCATCTAGATGGGCATGAGATTTGATTTCTTCGAGAGAAACCGATTTCCGTCCGTGGAGGATTCGAGAAATGATTTCAACCATCTGCAACTTCATGAACTTCCTCATCCTTAATCATTCTAATTTTACGCATAATTTCAATACATCAAAATTCGATTGCAATTCTTTTTTCGTCTGGTCATTCCTGCCCAATATTAAATAACTGACACACCATGCCAGTAATTTAATTAAACTCATCCCAAAGAATAAAACGCGCAACAAGAACGTGCTGAAAAAACCGTAATTTTTCTGATAGAACAACATCTTGCCGCGATATACCATCTTACGTCGCTTCCAGCGATCCATACTCCGCCCGCCAAAATGAACGATCGCAGATGAAGGCACAAAATAAACCTTCCTATTTGCCCTGTGCAGGCGATATTGCAAGTCCGCTTCGTCCCCGTAAATAAAATAACTTTCGTCAAGCAAGCCAATGGTCTCCAATGCACTGCGGCGCACCAGGAGGCACGCAGAACTCAACCAACCCGTCGTCATAACTTCGTTCGAATCTCCGTGAGATGGGTATCCGGACCAGAGCAATTCACCGATTCGGGTTGCAATTAAGAATTCCTCCAACAGGGTCGAGAATGCGGCATACCCCGATTGGAACGAACCGTCTGGGTTCAATAACTTTCCTGCTGCTGCACCCGCCTCTGGACGTTTGTCTAATAAATCCACGAGCGCATCAAGTGATGGTCCGTTTACGAGCGTGTCATTGTTCAACAACAATACATACCTGCCAGCCGTCGCCTCGATCCCCTGATTGCTCGCCTTTCCCAATCCAAAGTTAACCGAATTCTGAATCAGTTTCACTCGTGGGTATTTCTCCATTAGCATTTGTTGGCTGCCATCCGTCGAACCGTTGTCCACAACGACGACATCAAACGAGCACTTCAACCCACCTCCATACAAAGAATTCAAGCAAGGATCGAGATATGCTTTATTGTTCCAGCACACCAGCACGATGGACATATCAACAACTTTTTTTTCGCTTCCTTCTCCGACGTGCGGCTGGTTCGCTGTACCCGACATCTTCACTCCTCCCGATACTTTTTATCAAGCTCGGCAATTTCCTCATACGTCCCAAGGTCAATATAAGTGCCGTCTTGAATATGAATACCCTTGAACTTCATACCGAGGGCAATCGCATTGTTCATAATCTTTGCAAAATCAGAAATGCCATGCTGGAAAACGCATTCATGTAAATATTCAGTAAACTTGGGTCTCCAGATGATACATCCCCACATCTCTGTCAAGTCGGTCTGTTTGGGTTTATCGTCAATCTGAACGACGCGGTTTATGGTGTCCATGCGCACCATGCCGAACTTCTCTGGGCGGTCGGTGGTAAAAGTACCGAACAGCACATCGTCATTGTCGGAGGCGGATGCAAATACTCGTTTGAAAATATCGTTCGGCTTCATCAGCGTGTCTGCCATCCCGAAAAAGACCGTTTTCCCTTTTACCAGGTGATACGCTGAATCCAATGCATGGGCAAGACCGGGAGAAGTGGATTTCGTTTTTCCTTCGACAATTTCCTGCATCACATAACTGATATCACAGCCGAAGCGTTGACCGCTTCCGAAATATCCCATCAACTGATGCTTCGTCTCGTTGACGACAAAGACGATATGTTTCAACCCGGCATTAACGAGGTTATCAACCACAAATTGCGAAATTGGTTTGTAGTGATTATTCCTGATTACCGGATATAGTTCTTTCGGGTACGGCAAACCCAACCGAACTCCCTTCCCCGCGGCAGGGATCAGACCGATCAATTCTTCCATGGCACCCTCTCATCAATTATGGATTTGTTTCTGTCTTGCGAATCTGTTCAAGGCTGATCAATCCCCCGAAAAATATCCAGGGCAGGATGCTCGCACGGAATCCATCCAATCCTATATTATAGGCAAACGGAAGCACCCAATCCACGAGGAATGCCGCCATGACCACAGCCGCCACACCGCCAATCATGCCATAAACATAGCCGCGTGAGAATCCATCTTTCATTTTCTCTCTTAGGGACCAAGACAGAATAGTAACTTCGAACAAAATCCACAGAAAGCATAACAACCCAGCGATGCCTGTTTGGGCGATCAAATCAACATACTGGCTGTGCGAATTAAATCGAATGTGATAGCCACGGATATTGAAGAGAAGGGCATACCAATAGTAATTTGCAAACCCGAGCCCAAAGAATGGGCTTGTTTTACTGATATCCAACACCACGAGCCAGGCATCTACACGGGTTCCCCAACTATATTGATCGGTTGAGATGAGATCTTGCGCAACAACGCCTCCATAAATTGCCGCCAAGGGAATCCCCGCGAAGAGAAGTTGCCTATACCGTAACACAACAAGGATCACAGCGGCAACCGCCGGGGGAACCCAGCCGGACTTCCAGTCATTCTGCTGAACAAAGGCGACAAGAAACGTTGCCGCTACGATACCAAAAACCAAAATTCGGTTGCGCCGAGACAGATCATTGTTAAAAAGTGCCTGCCCCAACGGCAGGGCCACCATCCAGGTCCAGAACATACTATTGGCATAGACTCCAGCCTGATACACTCGGTCTACAATTGCTAAATTCGCGGCATTTCCCAAAACATAGACTGTTCCCAAGCCAATAAACGTCCATACGATAGCCTTTAACCATTTGACATCTGTGATCAAGTTTGCGGTCATGGCCATGGTGGCAAGCGAAAAGAAGTAAATTGCAAACCCGCCCAACTGGGCATCAAAGGGGGCCTGCGTTCCAAAGGCAAACCAGGGAATTTGCCCCAACCCAAAAGCCACCACAGAAATCATCATCATATATGTCACCGGGCGGATGGCACGAGACGAAATAAATTTGAACTCTCGTTTGACAATAAACATATCCAGCAACCACAAGCCACAAATCAGGATCACCATCAAGATAGATGCGTTGAATCCACCTGGGCCTTTAAAGGGAATAAACATTCCTCCAATAAGAATGAGAAAAAATCCCAATTTTATTTGTCGCATCAAGATCAACAAGCCGACTGCTCCCGCAAACGCAATAAACAGAGCGGAGAATACAAGGGTCGTACCCCAATACGCGATCACGAATGTTAGAAGAATTGTAATGGCAATAATCAGATATCGCACCGCATATTTGCTTAACGATACTTTGCGGTTGAAAAACCAGAAACGAAGATTGAAATCAATATCCATCGTATACTACCTTGTACGGTTGTGTATTGTTATAGACTCGATTAACGATAAGAAACGCGGCAACGCGACTCGCCAGTCATACTTTTCCCTGACAAATCTACCAGCCTTCGCTGCTAGTGCGCGACGCAAAGGCTCATCCCGGAGTAGTTTTACCACGTAATTTGCAAATGTATCAGGTTCATCTGTCACCATTAGGTGAGTACCGGCTTCGGCCTTCAATCCCTCGGCGCCTTTAGTGGTGGATACTACAGGAGTGCCGACCGCCATCGCCTCCAATACTTTGAGGCGCGTTCCCCCTCCGCTTTGAAGTGGGGCAAGACTCACTGCTGAGGACGCGATCAATGACTTTATATCGTCCACATACCCTGCAAGGGTAATATTCTGATAGGAAGGAAGAGGGAGATTGGCATGATCCCCACTGATCGTTAAATGAGCGTCTGGTATTTGTTCCAAAACGGCGGGGTATACCTTGTGCACAAACCACACCATGGCATCATAATTTGCTTGATAACGAAACGAACCGGAAAATACCAAACTGTTCGGCTTCGGCTTGCCGTTGGCATGGGGATACTCATCCATCTCGATACAGTTTGGTATGATATACACTTGGTCTCGGTAACTGGGGAAGTTTTGTGCGAATAAATTTTTTTCCTGTTCCGAAACGACAGTGCAGGCGTCGAAACGGTCAAGCAGGCGGGAAAGGTATAAGCGAAGCTTGAACCAGGTAAAAGCGCGGCGGAGCCGTTTTTTTAAATCCGCGGGGTCGTGAGCTTCACCATGGCTTAATCCAAGTTCAAGTTCCTCGAAAATTGCAGGTATACCGGGAAAGTGGGGAGCATATGCCGCCATCGGAAGTTGCGAGGCGATAACCAGATCATACCTGCCCCGCGCCAGTAATGACTCAATCCTGCCAGCCATTTCTGATGAATACGTATCAAGGATCGAACGCGGCGTGAGGCTTAGGAAGCCCAATTTTGCCCGCTGGCTTTGTGGATTAAATTCACGCCAAGGGACAGTGTAAACATCCTCGCAAAACGAAAGGGCATCCACCGCATCTGATCTCACTTCAGGTTGGTTACTGAACGTCAGCAGACTTACACTGTGATGCCGGCTGATCCCGCGAAGCAAATTGAGAATGCGCAGCTTCGAACCATTATCCGCTGGATATGGAAACCAGCGTGAAAGAAATAATATCTTCATTTATGCCGCAAGTGCCCTGAGATAGTCTTCGATGCCATCCACCATCAGTTTCAGGTCAAATTGATTTACAGCAGTCCACCGTGCTGCGTCTTGCAAACGGCGGCGCAAGGCAGGTGATTCAATTAACTGTTTCAGCTTGCCTGCCAATGCCTCGACATTGCCGGGGTTAACAACCAGCGCGTTGACATTATCCGTAAGAATTTCCGCCGCGCCGCCAACAGCCGAGCCAACCACGGCGACCCCCGCTGCCATAGCTTCCACGATTACCCTCCCGAATGGCTCGGGCCAAATCGAGGTGAAGAGGAGAATATCAGCCTTACAATATAAAGATGGAATCGACTCTTTAGGCTGGGCAGGTAAAAAATTGACGAACCTCTCAACCCCCTCCTCCAAAACCAGATCACGGAGGTATGATTCGTATTCCGGTTCGCCATCTCCAACAATGGTGAGTTTGAAATTTTGAATTGCGTATGTTTGCGCCAGCAAGCCAACCGCTTTAATGGCTACGTGCACACCTTTGTCGTTGGATAATCGACCCATATACAGTAACGAGATACGTTCGTTCCTTGCACAATTCCCGTTCAGGTAGGCGATAGTGTCAATTGCCCCATTAATTACCCGTGTATTTTGCATGCCGATTTGTTTTTCTTTGAACTGTTCGAGCATGAATTTTGAAGGGAAGAGAATATGCTCGAAACGAAGTATAGGGCGCTTTTCCCTTGCAAGAATTGCTTTTGCAAAAGGCTTTAACAGAAATTTGGGGATTCCCTTCGAAGTACTGCGCGCTGGAGCATCCCAGTAATTTTTAAAAGGATTAGGGAGTGTGGGCCAGTAATCGCCCATATAGTACACTACGCGCATCCCCATTCTTGATTCAATTAGTGCTGGAATGGAATAATGAAGATTCCACATCCCCCAGATCAGGGCAACATCCGGTTTGAAGCGTTCAATCACATCATGGACGTTCTTTAAATTTTCTTGTTCCCGTAGTTTGCGATGGGTGAAAAATTGTAAGGCGTTCTTAAGCGAAGCCAGTTCCATTTCCAAACGAAGGGAGCGCAACACCCATGCGGGATCGGGACTGGGCAGCTTGTTTTTTCCGAAGTCGCTTGTCAACACAATGATATCATGCCCGCGGCTTTGCAGACCGTCCAATACCTCCTGACACCATTGCTCGTATCCGCCGCGGCTGGCAGGTGGATAGAAATTGGAAAGGAACAAAAGTTGCATCAGAGATGGGGAGTCGCAGAAGCGATTATTTTATTCTGATCTACCAGATCGAAAAGATAATTTTCAAGTCTCGAAATCATGATATCCAACGAAAAACTCTCAAGCGCCAGTTTTTTACCGCATTGAACCAGCTTACCCTTGTCTTTTGAGCCGTCCATCAACATCGCGATACGGGATGCAAGAATATTTGCGTCGCCGGCAGGATAAAGAAGATCCGTATCATAGTATGAAAAGATTTCCCGGCTGCCTCCCACGTCCGAGCCAACGACAATCAAACCCGCAAGCATTGCTTCAATAATCGTCCTGCCAAACGGCTCAGGCCAAATAGAGGTAAACAAGAAAACATCGAAATCAAGCAACATCGTCGGTATGTGTTCTCTTGGGACTTTACCGGCAATATTGATTTGATTCTCCAAGCTGAACTTTTTAATCAGCAAATGCAATCGAGATTCGTAGTCCGGGTGGCCGCTTCCCAAAATTGTCAAATTAATGTTTTCAGAATAACCATGTTGTTTCAGTAACCCCAGAGCCTCGATCGCAGTATGTACACCTTTATCTTCGATCAACCGCCCAAAATATAACAACCGTAGAACACCTTTATTGATTTGTTTATTTTGTCCGATATGATTCGTGAATGGTTCGGGGTCAATCCCAATATGCAGTACACCAGACGATTCGGGGATACTGCCCGCCTTTATCAGGATATCTTTTACATATTCACTACAACACAATGTTCGAGTAAATTGCAGAGTTGGGGGATAGTTTTCTCTTCGCAGTTGCGAGAGCGCCAATGCCCGCAATGGTTTTTTAATCTGCTCGCCAATCATGCTTCTCGCCGGTAATCGCCAGTAGGAAGAATGAGGATCTTGATCTTTCGGCCAATAAGATGCAATGTAATATACAATCCGACCCGGCATCCATTGCTCGAGCCAGTAGGGCAGATTTACGGATAATAAATACATACCCCAAACAACAGCCACATCAGGAGAAAATTCCTGTAACACCGTACGTAACTCGAGAATGTTGAAGTGTTCACGCGAAGATCTGCTGAAAAAGTAGTCGCCAGGATGGTAATAATTCAGGTCCGCTTCGAGATGCAACGTCCGAATTACATCATTCTCACTGGGTATCGGAGAGCTTAAACCATAGCGCGAAGTAAGGATTTTTACCGTGTGTCCGCGGTCTCGCAAACCTATCGCAACCTCGTGACAAATCTGTTCATACCCTCCGATATCATAAGGAGGATACATGTTCGCTAAAAAAAGAATACGCATTACGATTTGGATCCGAAGCTCGATAACCGGACCGACTCAGATTGACGGCGACGCTTATGATACATTTCGATGACCCCGGCATCAATAAAAGACTTGACGAATGTGGTTGCAAACCGTCGATTAAATAACAATGAACCATTGTAAATAGCTGCACGAAGCATTAATTTTCTTGCCCGCGAGAATCGCCGGGCACCATAATAGAGTAGACCAAGCGCCATATTCGCCTGTGAATACGCCTCGTTTCTAATTTGCCGATAGCCTTTCTGTTTCCCAATCTGCAGAAAGAGCTGATTCAACATTTTCATCAAGTTTTGAGAACTAGCATTCAAGTTGAGACTTGCAAAATCACCCCTATAGCCTTTGGGTTGTTCTCCACATCCCAATTCATAATAGGTATTGAGTTGAGTTAATGAAAGGGGAGAAACGACAGCCATATGGTAGAAACTTTCGTAAGCACGATCATACATACGCGCTTGAAGATACTCTATCGAGGAGGCAAGATAGGCCTGCCCATATGCACGCCTCTGAGATTCTATCCAATCAGACTCATGCAGAGGCTTTGAACCAAAATGTTTTCGCATTACAGCAAGGCGATTTTCAGTTTGCCGCGATGGATCGGTAGACATACTATTGGGAAGTATTCGATGCCGAGTCAACAGGTTCGTAACGCCTAACACTTTGTATTGTCTGCTAATTCTGAGCCACATGTCCACGTCTTCACATGCCCGCAGATTGAGGTCGAATAAACCAACCTTTTGATAACATCGTTTTCTGACGAGGATGGATTCGGGTACAAGAAAATTCCCCTCCGCCAATACCTGGAACAAATCAGCCGGCGGGATACTCCTCGCCTCTTTTTGCGGGAGAGGCTGGTTCGCCTCATCCACAAACTGATAGCCACAGTATGCAGCTTCTGCATCGGAATCAGAATATAATATTGGCACAAGCGTGTTCATAAAATCGGGTTCGTACATATCGTCGGCATCTAGCAAACCGATGAACGTACCTTGCGCTTGCTCAATACCTGTATTACGGGCAGCCGATAATCCGGCATTTTGCTTATAAATATATTTTACCTGATCGCCAAATTGAGCGACAACATCCCGGCTGTTATCCGTTGAGCCATCATCTACAACAATGACCTCAAAGTTGCGATAGCGTTGATTGAGTACGCTAGTTATAGCGTCGTGAATATATTGAGCGTGATTGTAATTAGGGATGATAACACTAACTGCGGGATTTGCTTTAGACATAATAACCAACCATCAGATCACCTGTTGGAAACTTCCGTGCTTGAGGTACGGGAAATTATTCTCGTTTAAATTGAATTAAAAGATTGTCGGGCAACGAGTTTATACAAGAGAGTTTCAAGGCGAATAATATAGTGATTCCATGAATACTGCGCTTCTGCGTCACGTCGAGCTTGTTCCCCAAGTGAATGGCAGAGTTGCGGATCTCGAATCAGCAGGATTAATGCTTTAGCAAATGCTTCAACATCGCCAGGAGGAACAAGTAACCCGTTTTCACCATCACGAATTACCTGATTGATCTGCCCAACCGCAGAAGCAATAATAGCTTTCCCAGATGCCATATACTCAAACAATTTCAATGGCGAAAGCCACATTTTTTGTTGCATGAGAGGGTATGGCACTGCGGTGATATCTGCGGCCGCGACGTAACGCGATGCTTCTGTGTGCGGGACAATGCCAGTGAATGTGACAGCATGTGAAAGCCCTAATTCAGCGACCTGCTTCTCCATTGCCGGACGATACTCGCCATCGCCAACAAGGACAAGGCGGGCAAAAGGATGCGATTTCAATACAATGTCAAACGCGCCAAGCAGGGTACGCACATCATGCCAGTAAAAAAAGTTTCCAAGAAACATAATAATGGGATTCAATTCTAGATTAAGAGATCTTCGAATAGCTACTCGCGCTTCAAGATCTGGTTTGAATTTTTCCACATCAACAGCGTTTGGAAATACAAGAATTTTATTGGCAGGAATATTCCATTCTTTCAACAAATGTTCGCGACCAAGTTTTGAAACACAGATGATGTAGTCGGCAACCTTTAAATTGTAACGCAGAATCTGCTTTGCACGCCAGCGGAGCAATCCGGTGATAGGTTTGCCCATAATGCCGAATTCCATAAGTTGGTCGGCTTCAAAATGCACGACATAAGGCAGATTCAGTTTACGGCACGCCATCGCCAAACCATAATTGTATAGCCCGTTGCGTTCATAAACCAAATCATGACCAGGTAGAACCTGCATACAGGCGTCCAGGTAACGATAATTGGAGAATAGATTGAGATAGGGAATACCAAGAAGTTTTTGCACCTTCCAGATTACCTTGCTAAGGAGGTTAAACAGAAATCCAGCAGACCAAGTCCGGCGGGCCGGCTTTGCTTGCTGATGATCCTCTGTAAAGATAAAATCTTCAAGCGTAGCAGGCGCTATAAGAGTAACTTGATGCCCCCTACCTTTTAAGCGAGTAGCAATATGCTGTTGCAGAACGTAAGTAGCATCGGCAGGTTTATTTTCCAGTGCAATCTGGAAAGGATTCCATTCAGGAACGCCAAGAGCAATCCGTAACGGGTGGGCGGTGTTCTTTATTTGTGTATATATATCGGCACTCATAGAGAAGGTATTAGATGTCGGTCACGCCGGCTTGCAAGATGACGCGTGCAGGAACGCCGCCACCGGTGCTGTGGTCGGGCATGTCTTTCGTAATAACCGAGTTCACCGCTACAATGGCGTAATCACCAATTCGGATTGGTCCTAGCACTTTGGCACCCGTGCTGACGTGCACATGATCGCCCAGCACCGGCAAACCACCGCCCGGATTTTTATACCCGATCGTTACATCTTGAAAAATCATGCAATTTTCACCGATCTTTTCAGCCTGGATGATGGTGTTTGCACCATGCTTGATGACCAGCCCAGATCCAACAGATGGGGTTTCGATGATCAAAGTATCTCTCGGTTTGAGAAGAAATTGTGCGAGTGGAAGTAGGATTTGAGCAAGAAATTTTTTGGAGGATGCAATACGATAGTAAAACAGGGAGCGAAATTCCATTAATCTTCGATCCGTGATGAGCCATATAAAATTAGCCGTTAAGGACAGGTTCAGACGCGGCGGCGCAACAACCTCCGTCCAGCGATAAACATCTTTCTCAATCACAGCCCGTGCTGAAGAATGTTTCCACAACACGATATGAATAATGGGTGGAATGATCATAACGCCAATCAACTCGCCTTTCGGGCTGACAGCGATTCTCGCACCCTAACGCCATCCCGTTTGATAATCCGCGCTGGAACGCCCGCCACAGTGCAGTTGGCTGGCACATCCCGCAAGACCACCGCGTTGGCACCAATGATCACATTATCTCCCACATGAATCGGACCAAGAACTTTTGCGCCGGCGCCAACATATACATTGTTTCCGATAACAGGAATACCGCTCTGGTTACGATAACCGATCGTCACACCTGCATTGACCCAACAATTTTCACCAATGGATTCGGCACCAATAATGGTAACAAACCCGTATTCAATAAAAAACCCAGGGCCGATTTTTGGCATGGCAAAACCGAGTGTTTCCATCGGAGGATATAACAACTTGGCTAGCCAAAGCATGGTTTTGCCTAGCAAGCTAGAATATTGCCCGATACGATAATAAAAAAGGTTTCTAAAGGCAGGCTGAGCTTGAAGAAGCCAAACAAAGTTCACGGTCACTGGTTTTGCAAATCTATCAGGTTTCAAAATTTCGACCCAACGTTTAACATCCGCTTTTATAATAGGGTGAACAAATGCACGCTTGAACAAGATGATAGGAGGAAGTGATTTGATTGTTCGGAACATTGACAAAGCCTTGCTTTTTGCTACCTGTTTTTGTAAAAATCTAAGAGAAGTCAATATAAGGTGGATCCCATACAACTATGAAAATTGCTATGGTGAGGAAAATCAAAGGCTATGAATAACCACCTTGTAAAATCTTGTTGTAAACCGACAAGAACCAGTCGGACACAACTGCGGGGTTAAACGAGCCGCTTTCATATGAACGCCGTGCAGAGATTCCTAGCCTAGATCGCAACGCAGGATCTTCAATTAGCAATGTAAGTTTTTGCGCCAAGGTATTGGAATCACCAGGTGGGCATAAAATACCGTTTTCTGCATCCTGAATTAATTCAGGAATGCCACCAACGGTGGTAGCAAGAATAGGCTTTCCAAATGACATCGCCTCCACCAGCGCAACCGGTTGCCCTTCAAGCATAGAGGGCATCACAAAGATATCGGTCTCTGTCATGACCTGGGTCAGTTGTTCACGGCTAGTAAACGCGCCGGCAAAAATGGCTTCTCCATCTAAACCGAGGGCGTGGGCTTGAGAAAGCAAATCGCTCCGCAAAGGTCCGTCACCGTAAACACGTGCTTCGATAAAGGGATGTTTTTTTCGAATTTCAGCCAGCGCTTCGAGTAGGTATGAAAGTCCTTTTGTAACATAGAGTCTTGCCAGGGTGGTAAGGCGCAGGCTGTCCGTGGAAAAGGATCCGTTGGGCTTCATCCACCCGTTAGAAAAAGGGTCGGGCACAAGAGGTCCTTGCACCACAATGGGTTTCGTCACTCCGCAGAGGGTTCGCAATGCATCTGCACTTGCCTGAGAAACCGCCACAACAATGTCAGCTTTGTTGATACTCTTGTGGAATCCATCCCACCAATCGAAGCGGGCATCGGGGGTCTGGTGTTCTTCGTAGACAACCGGCAAAGTCCGGTCATATGCCCAATCTATGATGAATAACAAGTTGTTGGTATACCCTTGAATATGCAGGATATCTGGCTTCCAGGTTCGCTGCCACCACGAGAGCATAATGCGGACAAATGGCTTGCGCCGGTCTGGAGTAAGGACTCGCATCGTCCTCTCCCTTAACCAGTTTTTGGCGCTTTCAAACGACTTAGCCATTGATTGATTTCGCACTAACGAGAGTGCAAATGCTGCAAGAACTGCAATCGGTATAGCTCCCCAAACCAAGCCCGTGGCAATATATTCTTTTGTATTCCAATGTGAAACAGGATATGAAACCCATTTGGGTAAACAAATAAACTTAACGTTGTGTTCGCGCATACGGCGGAGATATTGATTTTCCGTCGCGACCCATGCCGTAGAGAGGATACAGACCTCGTGACCTTTTCGCTTCAACTCAAGAGCCAGTGTAACAGTGTATTCTTCCAACCCGCCCAGTTTCTGCATATCGGTCATCACCATGCCTATTTTCATAATGATCACCCTTTGCCTGTTTATGCCATGCCTATAATACGGTAAGGCGACTTACGCACGATCCATTTTGCGACACCTTTAAAAGAGCGCCATAAAACCGAGAGTACACCCGGCGTTTGCAAATGGGCGGGGTTTTGCACTAGTGCGCGCAGAATACTCCCCGGAACTTTGAGGTAATGACCGCCTTCATAATTTCGGAAGGCGCGCCCTAGCAAGAATTTTCCTTCCAACCGTCTCATGCCATCCGCATCAACCACATTACCAAAGCAGGCATGCCAATCATTCAAAACGCGCTTTGTAGCATGGTACCCAAACTCAGCGTCATAATCCACAAGGAAGCCCGACAACCGTTCAAAATGCGAATCGTCAAATTCTAACCTCAGGGATTTCAACTGCTCGATGTGTTCACGCCCTTGGTCGAATCGTTTCCACATGATCGAACGCGCACCTTTCATCAAATACCCACAGGCAATTGCCCAATTCTGCTCACGAGTAATAATTTGCAGTTCCGGCGGAAGGTTGGTGAAAATCTTATTAAGTATTTCTACGTGATCCTGGCTTTCATCTTCAATTACAAAATTCATCAGGTAGCTCATCATGGGAGAGGGGGTTCCCTCCAATATTCCAGTATTCGATTGAAGGGATTTCAAATAATACTCCCTGCCAAGTTCCACTTGTCCTTGGGCGTAAGCTCGGCTACCCCAATAGAAATATGTAATAAGAGGCGCAATGACGCGGGCTTCCAACACAGCCGTCGGGCAACGCGGGTCAGAGAAAATGATGTCAAGGCATTTCAATTCCGAGTCGCAATTGCCAGCGATATTCCCAAAATTTCTACCGGATTCATAGCGGCGATAATTCAGGGCACGGTCTATGTAGCCAAATTTACATCCATCCAATAACAGCCTGCCAAGTAAAACAATCTCGCCGCCGCTGTTGCCCCACGGTCCTTCCATATATTTAGGAAGCGCCCATTTCCGCCGCAGGATCATGTCGCTAGGGGATAGCGGAAACCCGCGAACAACATCCTGAAGCGTAAGGTGTTGTGGTGGATGCCAAATTTCTCGAATAAATTCAATCGAATCGCTGATTGAGAAGCGCGCATTGTAGGTCATGCCGACATTGGGATATCTGTTTAAGTATTCAACATGAGCCTGCAATTTTTCAGGGTGGTAGAGATCATCCTGATCAAGAAAGGCGATAATATCACCTGAGGAGGCGCGAATTCCCACTCGGCGCGCCGCACGCGCACCGGCGTTTTTTTCCTGCATCAAATATTTTATGCGTGGGTCCGGCGGGGGATGGAAGAGATTAGCCGTATGGTCCGGAGAAGCGTCATCCACAATGATGATTTCAAAGTTCTGATACGTCTGTTTCAAAATACTTTGTACGGCTTCCAGCAACACATCCGCGCCCTTGTATGTGGGAATAATAATGCTTACTTTAGGAGAATTCATATCCATATCTTATTGAAGAATTACCTTTATGTTTTTCTCGAGTGTCCGCAAATCATGTAGTACAGAGGTTTCATCAGCGGCTCGAAGCACAACATGTCCCAGCCGATCCGGACCTAATTTGAAGGCAGGTACTTTATCGCCGCGTTGGTAATCGCGCACAATTTCCACAATATCAAGTTCGCCGGGATTCACGTCAAAGCGTTCGAGCACACCGCTTCGGGAAGAACGAATTAATAAATTGCCGCATGAGTGTTTTACTTCAAACGGAGGCTGAGGATTTAAGCCCAAACTGAGATCAAGAATATAATCATAATAAT
>Ga0247727_10007435_pt1 | contig 20868 bp, 17 predicted proteins | sample WisWelCaveWW1625_FD_202498 | JGI IMG/M metagenome (GOLD analysis project Ga0247727, IMG submission 202498) | Biofilm microbial communities from Wishing Well Cave, Virginia, United States - WW16-25 | ecosystem: Environmental > Aquatic > Deep subsurface > Groundwater > Cave microbial mat | place... | reverse complement strand
GGTTCTCCGAGACGTTTAGTGGACGCGTGAGCGGGGCGGTGTGATGGGAAACGCCTGTAGAAGAAGCTCATCGAGGGAAGAAGGGGCCGCGGCCAGGGGTGCGTAGAACGCGCATGGAGGAGGGGGGTACCTTGCGGCTGTCTAGTTCCAGCAAGGAGGCCTCCGTCCATGCGCGCCACGACTCTACTCTCAGCCGTTCTCTGCCTGAAGCAGACAAGGATTCTGGACGTGCGGTTCGTTCTCGAAGGGCTTCTCGTGGCCGTCGCGCCGGGCACGCGGGTTGCGCGGTGCTCGGGATGCGGCGGGCGAGCGAGGCGGGTGCACGATCGACGGTGGCGGAAGTGGCGACACCTCGACCTGGGAGGCATGGCGCTGTGGCTCGTGTACGAGCAGCGACGGGTGAAGTGCGGGCGGTGCCGGTCGGTGGTCGTGGAGTTGGTGCCGTGGGCGGAGCCGTGGTCGTGGTTCACGCACGCGTTCGAGGACGCGGTGGCGTACCTCGCGCAGCGGACGGACAAGACGACAGTGGTCGACTCGCTGCGCGTCGCGTGGGAGACGGTCGGAGCGATTCTCGAGCGGGTCGTGAAACGGAAGGGCCCGCAGGACCGCTTGGATGGACTGCGGCGGATCGGGATCGACGAGCTGTCTTACCTGCGGCACCACAAGTACGTGACGATCGTCGTCGACCACGACGGGGGACGGGCGGTCTGGGCGGCGGAGGGACGAAACGCGAAGACGCTGGAGCGGTTCTTCGAAGAGCTGGGGCCAGAGCGGTGCGCGAAGCTGGAGGCCGTGACGACGGACATGTCCGAGTCCTACCTGTCGGTCGTGCGGAGATGCGCGCCGTCGACGACGATCGTGATCGACCGCTTTCACGTGCAGCGACTGGTCCACGACGCGCTGGACGAGGTGCGTCGCGCACAGGTACGCGAGCACGGGGACACGGAGGAAGGACGCGCGATCAAGAAGACGCGATGGTCCTTGCAGAAGAATCCGTGGAACCTCGACGGACTCGATCAGCAGAAGCTCGCGCGCGTCCAAGCTACGAACCGGTCGCTGTACCGGGCGTACCTCCTCAAGGCGACTCTGTGCGCGCAGCTGGACCGCCAGCAGCCGAACGTCGCGCGGGACAGGATCGAGGAATGGATCGGCTGGGCCATGCGGTCTCGACTCGAACCGTTCCGCAAAGCCGCGCAGACGATACGCACCTACCTCGAAGGGATCGTCGCCTACGTGCGCACCGGCCTCTCGAACGGTCGCTCCGAGGGCTTCAACGCCAAGGTGCGAACCATCACGAGCAGGTCCTACGGATTTCACAGTGTTGCTAACCTCATCGCTCTCATCTTCCTCTGCTGCTCGGGCCTCACGCTCCGGCCCGCGCATGCGTACCCGGATGTCTCACGCTTCCACTAAACCTCTTGGAGAGGGCAAAAACAACAGGCGACAGGCAACAGGCAACAGGCAACGGGCAATGAAACATCGGCCGCCTGCGAGCCACTTCCTCGCCGTCGAGCAGAGCCCCCATTGCCTGTTGCCTGTTGCCTGTTGCCTGTTGCCTGTTGCCTGTTGCCTGTCGCCTGTTACCTGTCGCCTGTTGCCTGTTGCCTGTCTCCTGTTGCTTCTCGACCGGGGCGTTTGCGAATCTCCCCTTATCTCAGAGCGACGAGCATCTCCCTCGCCATGTCGTACTCGAAGAACCCCATCATGTCGCTCTCGAGCACCTGACGAAGCAGATCCGTGGCGGGGCCGCGCTGGCCGGTCCCGAGGAGCAAGAGCGCCTGATAGAAGTGCGCCTCCGCGCGTTCGCCGATGCCCCGCGCGTGCGAGAGAAGCTCGTCGTACGTGAGCGTGCCCGCGTAGAACCGGGCGAGGCGTTGCTGCCAGCCGTCTCCCGAGACGCCGCGCAGAAACGAGAGCGCCTCCTCGCTCTGGACCGCGCCGCCGCGCCGCTGCGCCCCGACGACCCATAGCGCGTAGTAGATCTTCCACTCCTCGGGAAGCGACGCCTGGGACAGGACGCGGTGGTAGACCTCGAGCGCCGCCTCGACGCGCCCGCGCGAGACCAGGTACGACAGGAGGCGTCCGTAGATCTCCCGGTTGCCGCGGGCGCCCGCGAGCGCGATGTCGAACGACTCGCGCGCGACGTCGGTCTCGCCCAGCCGATCGAAGAGGATCGCCTTGCGCAGGTGGGCGTTCGCTCGCTCCGACGGCGACAGGAGCGTCGCCCTTCCGCGCGGACGTAGCGCCTCGTCCCACGAGGAGAGGGCCTCACGCCAGTGCCGCTGCGCGGGCTCCGTGTCCCCCGCCGCCGCGCTCGCGTCGCCGAGACGCTCGAGGATCTGCGCGCGCCACAGGGCGTCCGCGCGGGCGTCCTCGGGACGCAGGTCGAGCGCGCGTCGATAGGTCCTGCGCGCGTCCGCGAACTCTCCACGCCGCTCGGCGACGACGCCCAGCTGCACGAGCGCCGGCCGGTTGGGCCGCTCCTCGACCGATGCGGCGAACGACCGGACCGCCTCTCCGATGTGCCCGCCGTTGAATTCCCCCATCCCCATCGCGTAGTGCAGGAGGTGCGGCTCGATGGCGATTCGCCGGTCGCGCCAGTCGCGCCGGATCTTCCCGAGCAGCTCGACCGCACGCGCGTAGGCGGGCCGGGCTCGCGCCAGGTCGTCGTCGTCCAGGGCGGCCTCCATCGACTGCGCGTGCAGTTCCAGCGCCTGGTCGTGGAGCTCGAAGGAACCCGGTTCGAGCCGCATCGCGTCGTCGTAGTGGGCCGCCGCACCGTCCGCGTCCTCGAGTGCGGCCGACGTGGCCCCGAGACACTCGGCGAAGCGGGCGTCGTCGGGGTACGCGAGGCGGCCGCGACGGCAGACGGCGAGCGCCGTGACCGGATCCGGGCGCGCAAAGAGGCTCGCCAACTCCAGCATCCCGCGCAGAGGCTCGTCTCTCAGGTGCTCCAGGGACGCGATGATCTCCTCGTCCACGCCGGGAGCATCCCCGAGCTGCCGCAGAACGCGCAGCGCCGTCTCGGGATCGTCCAGTCGCACGTGCAGCCGCGCGACGTCGAAGGACGTCCGCGCGAGGTCGATGGATGCGCGGCGCATTTCCTCGATCGCGATCCCCCCGCTGCCGTCGAATCCCGACTGCAGGAGCGCGAGCAAGGTCGCGTGGCGCTCGACGTAGAGGTGGGTCAGCTCCTCGACCCGTTCGGGGTCCGGAACGCGCGACACGATCCCTTCGAGGACGTCCGCCATCCCCGCGAATCGCTCGACCGGCGACCCGAGGGTCCTGCGCGCCTCGCGGCTCCACGAGAGCAGGGCGTCGAGGTCCTCCCGGACCTGCCTGTCGCCCTGCCGAACGCGGGCCCGGACGATCAGCGCTGCCGCGACGCGCGCCTCGTCCCCGCGTGGAGAGAAGACCCGGACGATTCCCTCGGCGCACGGCGCGAGAGACGCATCGGGTGCGCCGCGCGCGAGCCTCGCGGTCGGGTAGAGCGCCAGGGCCTCGTCGAAAGCTTCCGAGGCGGCTTCGCGGTCTCCCCGCGCCACTGCCTCGACGCATCGCTGCGCCTGGTAGGCCGCGAGCCGCCGGACCGGCTCGGCCCGAGAGGGATCGTCGTCCGGGACGAGCAGCAGCGCGTGACGGGCCCTGCGGAACGACGCCTCGTCGATCTCGTCGGGGAGCGTGACGGGCGGGCCGACTCGAACGGGCCGCGGTGCGCGCGGCCCAGGGCCGGCGCCTCCGCAGCCGGACAGGACGAGGAGCATGAGGGAGAGGGAGCGACGGGCCATGCGGGCGCGGTGCAGTCTAGGAGGAGGTCCGGGGCGCGGCAACTGACACCGCACGCGGTCTTCCGGCACAATGCCGCTCCGCCTTGGACGCCCCGGGAACCGTCCGTCCCCTCTCGTACCTCTCGGCAATGGGCCTGGTCGGGATCGTGCTCGGGGTCGTCCTCGCGCTGAACGTCCTCGCCTTCGCCATCCGGGGCGCACCGGCCGCGGACCCGTGGAGCGAATCGCTGATGCACTGCATCGCCTTCGGTACGGCAATCCTCGTCGGCCTGGGCGCGGCGGGGGAGGGTACGGTCTCGGGGGTCCTCGGCCTTTCTCGCTTTCGCCCGCGGATGCTGCTCGGGCTCTTTCCTCTCGCGGTGGGCACGTCGGTCGTTCTCTCCGAGGTCTGGAACCTCGTGCAGGAGCGTTGGCCGCCGAGTGATGCGGAGGTGAGGTGGATGGTCGCGTCGCTCGACCCCGACCTCGGGACGCTGCTGCTCGTCGTCCTCGTCGCGCCCGTCTGCGAGGAGATGCTCTTCCGCGGGCTCGTGCTGCGCCGTCTCGCGGTCCGCTATGGGGCCTTCCCCGCGATCGCCTTCACGGCGGTTGCGTTTGCCGCGATTCACATGAACCCCGCGCGCTTCCCGGACGTGCTCTTCGCCGGGCTCGGTCTGGGATGGATCGCGCGCTGCAGCGGCTCCATCCTCCCGTGCATCGTCGTCCACGGCCTGCACAACGCGGCGCCGATCCTCCTTTCTCGGCGGGTCGTCCCGATCCCGGGGTGGAACGCCGTGGACCGCGTGCTCCACGGCCAGGCCGATCACGTCCCCCTGGCCGTCGTCCTGGGGGCCGTGGGGCTGACGGCGATGGGCGCCCTCGTCGTCGCCGCGACCTCGGCTCCTCGGGTTTCTGCGTGACCGGCGCCCCGGCGGAGCGTCTCGGGCGAGTCGCGCTGTCGCTGTGCGGCGGCGGCATCACCGGCGCGATGTACGAGGTCGGCTGCCTCGTCGCCCTCGAGGACGGCCTGCCCGGCTTCGACGCCGGCAAGTTCGACCTGTACATCGGGACGAGCGGCGGCGCGTCGGTCGCGGCCCTGCTGGCCGGCGGCGTCCCCGTCAAGCGGCTGTACCGAGCGCTCCTCGACCCGGACGACGACTACTTTCGCCTCGAGCGCCACCACCTCCTTTCGTTCGACGGGGCGGAGTGGCGGCGCGCCCTCGGCTCGGCCCTCGCGACCGCCAGGCGCATAGGCGCCGACGCGATCTCGCGGCCGCGCGACGTCGACATCTGGCAAGAGCTCGACCGGTTCTACGACTCGCTGCCCGCGGGAATCTTCACGATGGACGGCTACCGGTCCTTCCTCGAGGAGTTCTTCCGCCGTCGCGGAATCGAGGATCGCTTCTCGGCCTTCGCGCGGCCCCTCTTCGTTCCGGCGAACGATCTGGACACCGGGCACCGGGCGGTTTTCGGCCAGGGGAACCTTCAGGACGTGCCCGTCTCGGCGGCCATCTGCGCCTCCTCCGCGCTGCCGATCTTCTTCGCGCCGGTTCGACTCGGGGGCCACGACTACATCGACGGCGGCATCGGCAAGGTCGCGCACATGGACATCGCGGTCCGCTGGGGCGCCGACCTCGTGTTCGTGGTGAACCCCGTCGTGCCGATCCGCGCCGACGCGGAGGAAGGCATTCCGACGGGGCACGGGCGCGCGAAGCGCATCCGCGATCAGGGCATGCTCGGCGTGTACAACCAGGCGTTCCGGATGAGCGTGAAGACGCGCATCCAGCTCGGCCTGAAGCGCTTCCAGGCCGCGAACCCTGGAGTCGAGATCGTCGTCCTCGAGCCGTCGGAGCGCGAAGCGACGATGTTCCTGTACAGCCCGATGAACTTCGCCGCGCGCCGCACGATCCTGCGATACGGGTACTCGTCCACGCTCGAGTACGTCGAGCGGCACGGCGAGCACCTGAGGGAGGCCCTGCGCCTCCGTGGCGTGGGCCTGGCCACTTGATCTTGCTGGGTCACCGCGGCCTGTCCGCGCGGTTTCGCGAGAACACCCTCCTGGCGTTCGTCCGTGCGATCGAGGAGGGAGCCGACGGCGTCGAGCTCGACGTGAGGCTGTGCGGCAGCGGCGAGCTCGTCGTCCTCCACGACGCGACCCTGCGGCGTCTCTGGGGGGACCCGCGGTCCGCCGCCGACCTGAGCCTCGCCGAGATCCGCCGGGTCGCTCCAGGCATCCCGACGCTAGCCGACGCGTGGGAAGCGGTCGGCGGCCGCGGCGAACTCCACCTGGAGGTGAAGAGCGACAGGATCGCATTCTCGCCCTTGGCCGAGCCGGGCGCTCCGTGGTCGCGCACCGCGGTCGCCGTCGCCGGGTGGATCCGGAGCGGGGGCCTTCATCGCGCGCCGCGAGGACTCGTCGTGTCCAGCTTCGACCCGCGAATCCTGAAGGTCGTCGCGTCCGCGGTCCCTCGCGTCCCGTGCGCCCTGATCTTCGGAGGCGCCAGGCGCCCGCCGTTTCCCCTTCGTGTGGCGAAGGGCGTCGGTTGTCGCGCCGTGCATCCCGAGGCCCGGCTGGTCACGGACAAGGTCGTCCGGTCGGCGCGTCGCGCGAAGCTCGCGGTCCGCGCCTGGACCGTGGACGAACCGAAGGAACTGCGCCGGCTGGCGCGTCTCGGCATCGACGCGGTGATCTCGAACGACCCGACGGCTGCCCGACGGGCGCTCTCGGCGTGAACCGCGAGGACTAATCCCGGTCGTACGGCACGACCTCGACGCTGGCCAGGTTCGGAATCGCCTGCTCCAGTCCCTCCCGCACCTCGCTCGCGGTTGCGACGACGACGATGACCAGGTCGCGGTCCTGGATCCTCCGACGGACCGCGGCGTTCGCGGCCTCCAGCGTCACGGCCTCGACGCTCGCCGTCCAGCGAGCGTGGTACCCGCGCGGCAGGCGCAGGACCTCCTCGTCGACGGCGAGATCGAGGCGCTTTGGCGCCGTGTCCAGCTCGAACGCACGGCTCTTGACCAGATAGCCCTTCGCGAACTCCAGTTCCGCCTCGGTGATTCCCTCCGCCGCGAAGCGGCCGAACAGCTCCATCTGCAAGGCGACGCAGCGGGCGACGTCCGCCGACGCGGGGAACGTCCACATCCAGAAGCCGTGCGGCTGCCGCTCGCGCCCGATCCGGCTGTACGCCCCGTACGAAAGACCCCGCTCCGAGCGCACTTCCTTCATCAGCCGCGCCGTGAACGTCCCGCCGAAAGCGGTGTTCGCGACGGTGAGCGGGAAATAGTCGTCGTCCGTCGGCCGGAGCCCCAGGTGACCGATGTACACCTGTGCCTGCGTGCGGTCGGGCTTGTCGACGATCACGAGCCGCCGTCCGGGCGCCTGGGCAGGCGCGCCGAGGCGGACACGCAGCCGCTTGCCGCGTCGCAGGCCCGACAGCGACTCGTCGATCCCCTCCCGCAGCGTCGCTCGATCGAGGTCGCCCGCCGCCCCGACGATCACGTTCGAGGCGACGAATGCCGTCCGGTAGTGGCGGCGAACGTCGTCCACGGTGATGGCCGCGAGGCTCGCCTCCGTCCCGCTCGCCGGACGCCCGTAGGCGTGCGCGCCGAAGAGCGCCTTGCGGAAGAAACGCGACGCAAGCGACTCGTCGTCGTCGCGCAGCCCCTGGACCTCCGTGATCATCTGCCGCCGCAGCCGCTCCATCTCGCGCGCCGGGAAGGTCGGCCGTGCGAGGACGTCGCCCAGGATGCCCAGGAAGGGCTCGAGGTTGCGCCGCAAGACCTCCCCCGTGAAGTGCGTCGACGACGATCCGACTTCGATGGAAAGGGTCGCGCCGAGCCGGTCCACCGCCTCGTCGATCTGCCGCGCACTGCGCCGCGCCGCGCCGCGGCGCAGGAGGCGCGCCGTCAGCTCGGCGAGCCCGGCTTTCCCCTCCGGATCCGCGGCGCTTCCGGTCCGGACGACGACCTCCAGCGTGACGATCGGCAGATCGTGGCTTTCCTCGAGGAGCACGAGCGGACCTCCGGGGTTCTCGGTGCGCTCGGTCGCCAGCGCAGAAGGCGCGAAAGCGACCAGAGCGGCAGACAGGCTACGAAGCATCTTCTCCCGCCGCGGCTTCCGCCGCGGGTTCTGCGGCTGGAGCGGGCCGCGCGATGACGATCGTCCGCGCCCGGCGGCGCAGGTACCTGCGCGCGACGCGCCGGACGTCGTCGGCCGTCACGGCCCGCGTCTCCTCGAGCCGACGGAAGACGCCGCGGAAGTCGCCCGCCGTGACCTGCCAGAACCCGAGCTGCTCCGCCTTGCCGCCCGTCGTCTGCAGGGACTGCAACAGGCCGAGTTCGATCCGGTTTCGCGCCTTCTCCAGCTCCGAGCCGCTCGGGGCCTGCCGGCGAATACGCGCGGCCTCCTCGTCGACGATCGCCAGCGCCTCCTCCGCGGTCCGGCCCTCGCGCAGGTCCACGGACACTTCGTAGAGCCCGGGGTCCCGGAAGGTCGACACCCACCCGCGCGCCTCCCGCGCGATCTCCCCCTCGACGACGAGCCGGCGGAAGAGCCGGCTCGAACGCCCGCCGAAGAGAATCTCCGACAGCACGGACAGCGGCGCGTGGTCGCGGTCCGTCAGGGCAGGTCCTCGCCACCCGATCTGCAACTTGTCCGACGAGACCGGGCGGCGGATCTCCTGCCGCCGCTCGAGGAGCTGCGGGGGTTCCGGCGTCGCCCGCGTCGTCTCCTCCGGCTGCCGCGCCATCGCCCCGTAGTGCGACTGCACGAGCCGCAGCAGGCGCCGCTCGTCGACGTCCCCGACCACGACGAGGGTGACGCGGTTAGGCGCGTAGAAGCGCCGGTAGAAGTCCTCGCAGTCCTGAGGGGTGAACGCTTCGATGTCGCGCATCCAGCCGATCGTCGGCCAGTGGTAGGGGTGCACGGTGAACGACGTCGCCCACATCATCTCGTTCATCTCGCCCGACACGTCGTCGTCCACGCGGAAGCGCCGCTCGTTCGCGACGACCTCGCGCTCGCTCGTCACCTGGGGCTCGCGCAGGACGAGGTGGCCCAGCCGGTCCGCCTCGAGCCGCACCACGAGGTCGATCTCCGAGGCCGGCAGGTCCTCGTAGTAGAAGGTCCAGTCGACCCATGTCCCCGCGTTCGACTGCGCGCCCGCGGCCTCGAGGATCCGATCGAACTGCCCGCGCGCGAGGGAGTCCGTCTCGTTGAACATGAGGTGCTCGAAGAGGTGCGCCAGCCCGGTCTTGCCTTCGCGTTCGTCGCGCGACCCGACGCGCAGCCACGTGTGATAGCTGAACACCGGCGCGGCCTCGTCGCGCAGGTAGATGAGGTCCAGCCCGTTGCCGAGCCGGTAGTGCCGCACCCACAGGTCGCCGCCCTCGCCGAAGGGCTCCGTCGCGACGTGCTCGACCCGCGCCGAGGGCGGCTTGCCCTCGTTGAGCGATGCAAGCCGTGGGACTGCAGGGGCGGGCCTGGCGGCGGGCACGCAGGCGACAGCACTCATGGAAAGGACCGCAATCCGGCGAGTCAACGAGGGCGCTTATATCCTCTCGCGAGGATCGCCGCGAGCGCAGCGAAGCCCAGGAGGGTCGACGCCCGGCCGGCGCCGGCCGACGCGCAGGCGCACCCCGGTCCGCTGCTGCCTCCGCCTCCAGCCCCGCCGACGTCCGTGTCCGTGTCCGTGTCCGCGTCGGCGTCGGCGTCCGCGTCCGCGTCGCCGTCACCTCCGACGCACACGTCGAAAACGCTCGTCAGCCGCTCGCTCTCCTCGACGCCGTCGGTCACCCAGACCCTGAAGTAGTACGTGCCGCCATCCTCGAGCGGCCGGATGACCGTCCACTCCGTGGAGCCCGCGCCGCCCTCGGGAACGCCGCCCTCCGGACTCGACTGCAGCTCGATGCTGCGGAACGCCGGGTCGCCGTCGACCTCGAAGTAGTAGCGAAGCGGGTCTGCGTCGAGGTCCGTGGCGTTGCCGACGAGGATCCGCGGCCGATCGACGCGGACGCACTCCTCGGGAGTCGGGTACAGCAGCGTCGGCTCGTCCGGGGGGAGGTTGTCGATCACTTCCATCTCCCAGGACTGCTCGAACCGCCCGCCGTCGTCGTCCTCGACGGCGAGCGTCACCGCGTGGGACACGCCGACGTCGGCGATCGTCGGCGACCAGGCGACTGCGCCGTCGGCCTCCACGGACATGGCATCGGGCCCCTCGAGCAGCTCGAATGTAAAGGTGTCCGCCGCCGCCGGATCGCGTACATCGGGGGCGTAGCGGTACTCGCCTCCGCGCCGAGCCGTCGTCCCGGGCGCCGAGACGATGGTCGGGGCGACGTTCTGTACGTCGATCGTCCCCGTGCGCGTGATCTCCTCGCCCCCGGCGACGTCCTCCACGACGAAGACGCCGATTTCCATCTCTGCGTCGCCGTCGACGTCCGCGAGGGAGACCAGCGGGGTCAGCTCGTTCGAGTCGTCGAACGCGCCGTCGCCGTCGAGGTCCCAGGACACGATCAGCGGGTCGCCGTTCCCGTCCTCGATACGCGCCTCGAGCACGATCTCTCCGCCCTCCGCGCCGACCTGCGCGCCGAGGACGACCAGGGGCCGGTCGGAGTCGATGGGGAAGTTCTCCACGAAGGCGATCTCCGCGCCGACCTCGTCGATCGCGATCCCTCCGAGGAGGACCAGCTCCTCCGCGGCCGCCGTCGCGAGGGCACGGCTGTCCTCCTGGATCCCGAAGAACATGATCGCCACGGTGTCGCCGGGGGCGACGTCGATTGCCGGGAACGAGTACGGCAGCACGCCGACCGCGGCGTGGCTGAACGTCGCCGGACCGATGTCCGCTCCCTCTCCCGCGATCACGTGCCCGAGCGTCGGGTCGCCCCCGCCGTCGGCGTCGTCGGTCACGGCCCACAGGTCCGTGTTCTCGACCGTCGCATCTCCGTCCCAGGTCCGGTGGACGACGGTGCCGCCGTCCGACCCGAGATTGCAGTCGTACGAAGCCGTCAGGTTGCGGTTCGCGGCCGCCCGGTTGGTGAACTGATCGATGTAGCGCGCCCAGTTCCCGCCCACCTCGGGGACGAACGCGCTGCGCTGCACGTCGAAGTCGCCGATGCGCACCGTCTTCGAGTACCAGCCCCGGCCGCCGTACGCGATCGCGTGCGCGCCGCCGGCGTTGAAGGCGACGCCGCCCACCCGCAGTCCGTAGCAACCGTCGTAGGCGTCGATCGACCCGTTCGACAGGCTTCCGTCGGTGTCGGCCTGGAAGTCGAAGAGCTTGCCGTCCTCGCTGTTGATGTTGGGCAACGCGAGAGGCACCCCCGGAAGGGCGACGGCCCCGACGACGGCGGCGACCATGGCGACGCGGGACATGCCCTTCTCTTACCCTTCTTACCCTTCCCGGGCCCTTGGTTCTCGTGCCGTCAGCCTTGCAATGCTACGTGTCGGCTGCCTATACTGGAAACGTTCCGGCGAAAGGGAAATTCATTTGGCCACGGAGGGCGGTGGAGGGCGGATCCTGTTCGTCGACGACGAGGAAGCAATCCGTCGTCTCTTCGTCACGTTCCTGGTCGCCGAGGGGTACGAGGTCGACGCCGCTTTCGACGTCTCGGGCGCGCTCTCCATGCTCACGAAGCGCCCCTACGATCTGGTCATCGTCGACAAGAACCTCCCGGACGGCTCCGGACTCGACGTGCTGCGCGCCTGCCGCGACAAGCACCCCGACGTCGAGCTCCTGATCCTGACGGGCTACCCGTCGATGGAGTCCGCCGTCGAGGCCCTGCGGTGCGGCGCCTACGACTACCTGATCAAGCCGGTGCTCGATCTCGACCTCGTCCTGGAGAAGGTACGTCGCGCGATCGAGCGGCGCCGCCTGCGCGAGGAGAACGCACTGCTCGTGATGGCCGTCGAGGAAGCCTACCGGCGCAGCGGCGAGAGCGCCGCGGCGTCACTCCCTGCCAAGCTCGAGAAGGCGCTCGACGCGGGCGCCAAGCGCACGCCGGCTGCGGTCGCCGCGCTCGGCGAGATCCTCGACGGGCTCGAGGCCGCCAAGAAGTCCATGGGCGGCGGCGACTCGGCGGGTGCGACGGGCGGCATCGGCCGCGCTTCCGAGGCGGCGGCGCGGCTCCGGGGGCTCCTGCACGGCGCGAAGTGATCCGCTCGGCGGTCCTTCTCGGCGCCGTCTGCTGCTGTACGTTCTGCTGTACGTTCGACGACGAGGCGTACGACGAGCGCGAGCTCTTCCGGAAGCGCTTCCAGGACTACCTGCACGCCGAGGGCCACGAGAAGACCGCCGCGCTGGAGGCGTTGCGCCGGCTGCGGCCGAGGACGCAGCCGGTCCGCGATGTCCGGGCCGCGTGTCTCGGGTCTGCTGAAGGGGTCGCGCGCGCCGAGGTCGAGGCCGCGCGCGCCGAGCGCCTCCTGGGGGATCTCGAGGACCGCGTGCGCGCACTCCCGGCGGCGGAGCGAGCGCGAGAGCTCGCGAACGGGGAGCCCCCCATCCGCAAGTCGATCCAGGCGTCGAACGACGCGGCGGCCGGCGCACGGCCGCTGACGGATCGCTGTTTTCGCCTCGTCGACGCCCTGCGCCAAGCCGAGTGAGGTTTGACGGCCGCGGGCGAACCGGACAGAGTTTGCGGATTGGAGGAGCACATGAGGAACACGATCCGGACCTTCCTTGCCTTTGCCGCCTGTCTCGTCGTTGCCCGCGCGATGCCGGGCTGCAGCAGCGAGGACAGCGAGTCGAGCACCGACGTCGGCCTCGACGCCGACATGGACGGCGACGCGGACGTGGACGCCGACACGGATGCCGACGCCGACACGGATGCGGACACCGACACGGACACTGGCACCGGGTCGAGCACGGAGACCGGCACGGACACCGGCACCGGTTCGGACACCGACACCGGCTCCGACACGGACACTGGCTCGGACACCGACACCGGCTCGGACACCGGCACCGGCACCGGAACCGGCACCGGAACCGGCACCGGTTCGGACACGGACACCGAGGCGGCCGAGTGCGAGACCCTCTGCGACAACGCGACCCATGCCGGATTCGACGACCTCGTCTCCTGCAGCTGCTTCGCGAGCCAGGACGCCTGTCAGACCGCCTGCGTCGACGACTGGGCCGCCGGCGACAAGACCTGCGTCGAGAACCACAACGAGCACGACGACTGCACCCACTACACGACGTTCTGCGACTTCGTCTGCGGGTGATCCGCGGCGCGCTCGCGCTCTTTCTACTTTCCGCATGCGGGAGCGATCCCGATGCGCAGCCCGTTCCCTTCCGGGTCACGCCCGAGCGCGGCGATCTACTCTACGTCTGGATCGACTCGCAGGGCTTCTTTCGCGACTCGCAGCGCGTCGACGGCATCGCGCCGGACCGCCGCGCCCTCGTTCGGGTCGAGGCCCTCGGGCTCGACCCCGCGCGCCGCGCGCCTCCCGACGTCGTCTACCTCGTCGACCTGTCCGCCCTGGGCGCCGACGGCTCGTATCCTGTCCGGACCGCGCCCCGGACCGAGTTCGAGGCGCTCGGTCGCCAGGCGCCGGTCCTCGCCGAGGGGCCCGTCGATCCGATGCCCGGGAGGACGTTGTCCGATCCGGTGCCGCAGGCTACGGCTCTGCCGGGCGCCACAGCCGGTCCGCCAGGCGCCACGGCCGCGCCCGGCCCGTTCCCGCGCGTGGTCGTCTACGGAGCCGACTGGTGCGGTCCGTGTCACCAGGCCGAGGCCTACCTGCGTCGCCGCGGAATCCCGTTCGTCCACCGTGACGTCGACCGCGACCCCGGTGCGCGCCGCGACATGCAGGCCGCGATGTCCCGCGCGGGCCGCTCCCCGGGGCCGATTCCCGTGATCGACGTCGGCGGGCGAATCATCGTCGGCTTCGACGCGGGAGCGATCGAGCGCGCCCTGCGGGGCTAGCAGCAAACGTGTCGATGGCGAGTGCCCCCGTTCGAGCGGACAATCCGCCGCATGGAAGGCCTCTTGGCCGGCTCGAGACATGCGGCGGGATGGCTACTGATCGCGGGCGGGATGCTCGCGATCGTCGGGGCCTTCTGGCCTCCCTACGCGCAGTGGTCTTCCCCGCTGGAACCGTCCCTGCGGATCATCCACGCGCACCCGATCGGATGGCGCTGCATCCACGCAGGCTTCGCCTCTGGGACCGTCGTGTCGACGCTCGGCCTTGCGCTCCTGGCGTACGCGCTCCGCGGCCGGACGGGGGGAGGTCACGCGCTCCTCGTCGCCGTCCTGTGGTCCACCGGCGCGGTTTTCTGGATCGCGAACATCGCGATCCGGCTTGGCGTCACTCCGTGGGCCGCCGCGGAGCTGGTCCGTGCTGGCTCTCTGCCCGGGGGCTACGCGGCCTGGCGAGCCTTCGAGCGACTGCTCTTCGCAGCGTTCGCGGTCCTCGCGTACGCGTCGGTCGCGGGCCTCGGCTGGACCGTCCTTCGAGGTGCGCTGGCGCCCGCGTGGACGGGCTGGCTCCTCGTCGCGTGGGGCGCGACGGGAGGGTTCGTGGTGGGCGCCAACGTCCCGTTCGTGGCGTACGTGCCGCTCGTGATCGTGGGAGGGTTCCTCGTCCGTGGCGGGTGACGTTCACCGCGGACCACACGGTGATCGCAGAGCTTCTTCGTCTCTGCGGCCTCTGCGTCCTCCGCGGTGAAAATTCGTCTTCGTATTCCGGGAATCGAGTGACTAAGGCACCGGGCCGCAGTCGCCCGGGATTCGCCGCGCCGCGACGGTCACCGGCGTCCGGGCCGCGGGCAGGAGCACCGGGACGATCCGAGCGATCTGGCTCGGCTCGACTCCCTGGCAGACGACCGTCTCGACGACGAGGCCGAGCCGGACGCCGTCTCCGTCGCGGGTCGCGCGCTCGAACCGCGCGCCTTCGCTCGACCAGAGTCCGACGTGGACGAGCGCAAGACGCGAACGCCGGAAGTCGACGCCCGAGCCGGTCGGGCAGAGGGCGCGGAAAGCCTCCTCGGTCTCGACGATCTCGACCTGCGGCCTCGGCGGGAAGGGCGCGCGCTCGCCTTCTTCTTCGCGCACTGCCCCGCACGGCGGGGGCAGGACCCAGGGCTGCGCCTCCGCGGGCGCGTCCGCCGAGAGCTCCGACTGGAAGGTGGCGGCGAGTCGGCCCTCCTCGTCGAATAACACGCGGCAGCGACGCTGGCCGAGCGGGGACGAGGTCGTGGCCGTGCAGGACAGGCCGCGCTCTGCCGGGATGCAATCCATGTCGTCCGGGTGGAGCTCGGCCGGTCCGCAGAGCGTCAGCGGCACGGCCGCCGCCGCCGCTTCGGCGGCGGTACCCGGCGAGCATGCGCGGCCGAGGCCCCCCGCGAGATCGCGTGGGCCACGAACGAGCCGCATCGCGCCGTCCGGTGTGATCCGGCCTGCCGCAGCGGGATCGACCGCCACCAGCACGGGGACGGGCCCCGCATCGACCGCGAAGAAACGCCTCTCCCCATACGCGCGCCGGATCGAGTTCCCTTCGATCGGGCGCGCGCCGGTCGTCCAGCCGACGAGCGTGCGGATGCGCTGCAGCCGAGCGGCTCGCAGCGCTCCCTCTTCGAGCTGGATGTGCCCGGCCTCCCACCGGATCCCGAGCACCGTACCGTCTCCGTCCGGCAGCGCGGCCTGCACCACCACCGGTCCGGTCCATCCGCTCGTGTACACCGCGGCGGCAGTGACGCCGAACCGGGTGCGCAGTTCGCTGCGGTAGTGCTCCTCGAACACGTTGCCGGCCTCGTGCGGCCCCGCGCCGCCGTGGTGCTGGCGGAACGCTTCGACGATGGACTGCTGTCGCGCGAGGACCTCTGCCGTCGTCCCTCCGCCCGACGAGGTGTCACCGAGGGCCCGCAGCGCCGCGCGCATCTCGTCGACCCGGACCTCGACGCGGCCGACGCGCACGACGACCGGCTCGGGGATCGGCGCCGCGAAGGAGCGACGCGGCACATGCCCCCCGTGCGCGAACGCAGCGCGCATTGCCCTCTCCTCTCTCCCGACCGGTCGCACAGGCGCGGCGGGCGAATCCGGCGCCGGCGTCTCGTCCGGCACGCGCTCGCCGTCGCGGCAACCCTGCGTCGCGGATCCCCGCGCATGGCGTTTGGAGTCGCCCGCGCCGCCGGCGTCCGCTCTCGAACCCGGACGGACGTCGGCCGACACCCGCGCGCGGCGCGGCTCCCGAACGGGTTCTTCGGGAGCGCCGCAAGCGGCCCATGCTGCAGCGAGCCCGACGCACGCAGCCGAGCGAATCACGCGACTACTCGCAGCGAACGAAGTCGACTGTGTAGCGGAACTCCCTGCCGCCCGCCGTGACCACGACCTCGTGCTCGCCTTCGCCGATCGCGCCGCCGATCTCCCAGGCCAGGGTGTTCTGCCCGTAGCCCTCCGCGGGCGCCCAGACGCGGTCGATTGCGATCGCGGCGCCGTCCGAGACGCGCGTCACGGTGACGCCGCCGCCCGCGAAGCCGACGCCCTCGGCGCCCATCGACCACGCGCCCCGGACCGCTTCGAGGGGGTACTCGCCCGCGGCCGGGTATGCGACGAACTCCGGCGAGGCGCGACCGTCGGCCCAGCCGAAGACCCACTGGCACGAGAACACCCCGGCGATCCCGAAGCCGCCCTCGGCGTAGTCGGGGTACAGGATCCAGCGCCGATGGCCGAGGGAATCGACTCCCTCGTCGCCCACGTACACGTCGACGGCCTCCGCGAGAGTGTCCGTCCCCCAGCAGAGGTTCGAGGATCCAGCGGCCTCGTCGGCATCGGCCGTCCAGCAGGGGGCGTCGTCCGGCGGCGTGTGGCTGAGGTCGCCCATCGCCTGCTGCAGCACTGCGCACTCCTGAGCCTTGTCGTCGTAGGTGCCGTTGTCCGTGATCGGGTCGAGCCCGGACATCTCGCGGTACAGGTTCACCCGGCGAACGGCGTCCTCGATCGCGTCGGGATTCACGCTGCCGACGTCGCAGGCTCCGACGCCGTCGTCCCACACCCAGGCGGCCCGGGTCGGGTAGTCCGCGTTCCAGCGATCGCAGATCGACTCAGGTCCGGTTCCGGTTCCGGTTCCGGTTCCGGTCCCGGTCCCGGTTCCGGACCCGGTTCCGGTTCCGGTTCCGGTTCCGGTTCCGGTTCCGGTGTCCGTATCCATGTCCGTATCCGCGTCCGCGTCCGTGTCCGTGTCGGAATCGACGTCGCTGTCCGCGTCGCCTTCGGCGCCCTTCGTCCCGTACTCGCCGTCGCAGCCGACGAGCGCGAGAGCGAGGACGAACCGCATCAGTTGGCGCGCTCCATCAGGCCCAGGAACCGGTCTGCCGCGACGAACTCCGTGACCCGTGCGGCTTCTTCCCCGTCCGGACCGAGCAGGATGACGGTCGGGAGACCGCGCACGCCGTACTTCTCGTGAAGCGCAGTGACCGCGTCGTCCATCTGCGTCGAGTCGACGCGGATCGCGACGAAGCGCCCCGCCTCCTCCTGGACCCGCGGGTCCGTGAAGGTATGGCGCTCCAGCTCCTTGCAGGCCCCGCACCACTCTGCCGTGAAGTCGAGCACGACCGGCCGCACCTCGGAGGACGCGATCCGGCGCCCCTCCGGTTCGCTCTCGATCCAGCGGAAGCCGCCCTCCACCTTGCCGAAGGACGCGATCGCGCCGTACGCGCCGACCACGCACAGGACGATGCCGATCGTCTTGCGGACCTTCTGCAACGTCGTGCCGGCGTGGTAGTCGAGGTGGATCGCGCCGAGCACGATTCCCAGCACGGCCGCTCCCGCAAAGGCTCCCACCCACAGCAGCCCCGGTGGGAACGGGTCGTCGAGGCCGCGCCAGACGTACTGGAAGTAGTACGCGGCGACCACGAGGAACGCGATTCCGAAGACGCTCTTGACCGCCTCCATCCAGGCGCCGGACTTCGGCAGCGACGCCGAGAACGTCCCGAGGACGAAGAAGAGGACGCCCAGCCCCATCGCGAAGGAGAAGAGGGACGCGGCGCCGAACAGGACGTTCTGCGTCTGGCTGACCCACAGCAGGATGCCCGTCAGGACCGGTCCCGTGCACGGCGATGCGATGATCCCGCACACGAGGCCGAGGACGAACGCGCCGCCGTAGCCCGATCCTCCGAGCGTCGCGAGCCGCGACTGCCACGACATCGGCAGGTTCATGTTGTACAGGCCGAACATCGAGAGCGAGAGCGCGGCGAAGAGCAGCGCCACGCCGCCGAGCACCCAAGGGCTCGACAGCGCCGAGCCGAACACCGTCCCTGACAGCGCGGCGACCACTCCGAGCGTCGTGAAAGTCGCTGCGATCCCCAGGACGAAGACGGCCGACAGCAGCGCCGCCTGCGTGCGCTTCGCCTGCTTCGCGCCGAACACCGAGACCGTGATCGGGATCATCGGGTACACGCACGGCGTCAGGCTCGTCGCGAGCCCCGCCAGGAACGAGACTGCGAGCGCGCCCGCGTACCCGCCTTCGCCGATCGCTTCGGTGAATGCGTCGGGCGAGGCGGCGGCGATTCGCGGGAAGAGCACGACTGCGACGGCTGCAAGGAGCAGACGGAGAACCCGCATCGGCCGCCAATATAGCACTCGCGTTTCCCCTTCCGACCCTCCCGGAAGATGCCGCAGCGGCCGTCGGCCAACGACGCCGTGCCGGGGGTCCCCACCCCCCCGGCTGGGGGCTGCCACCCCCAAAACGGGCCGGCGCGTAGGTGATAACCATCTGATTTAATTAGTCTTTCCTGCATGAATCGGGCGGCATCGGTCTTGCTCTGTTCCGGGCTGGGATGGTTTCCACCAGGAGGTGCGAGATGCGGTTTGTGGCCACCGGGATACTCGCGGTCTCGATTGCTGCCCTTTCGGGGTGCGGCAACGACGAGCCCACGGTCATCGAAGGCGTCGAAGCGATCGTCTTCGCGAGCCGTGAGATGTACTACCCGCCGGACGAGAACGGGATCCGGCAGCCCGCCGTCGTGTCGGGCGACAATCAGGTGCTGGACTACTCGCGATGGGTGCCGGGCGGGCATCTCTACATGCTCGCGCCCCCGACTCCCTCCGGGAAGCTCACGGACCTGACCCCCGGCGAGACCGAGGCCGACTTCCAGGGCCTCGACGTCTCGTTCGACGGCAGCGAGGTGGTCTTCTCGATGAAGCGATCGGGCGACGACCGTTACCACCTCTACCTCGTCAACGTCGCGGATCCGGACGGATCGCTCCGCCAGATCAGCTTCGGCGAGCAGGACGACGTTCACCCGGTCTACTTGCCGGGCGACCGCATCGCCTTCATGACGAACCCCGACTTCGTCGACGGACGGCCGCAGCACCGCGACGAGTACGAGCAGGGGCTCGTCATCCAGCTCGCGACGGTCGGCGTCGACGGCGGCGACCGCGTGATCTGCTCCGAGAACCTCTCCCACTCGGTGTACCCGTTCCTGCGCAGCGACGGCCGGATCGGCTACAGCCGGTGGGAGCACCTCGGGGAGACCAACGACACCAAGCTCTTCGCCGCGAACCCCGACTGCACGCAGATGGTGGCCCTCGCGGGGCAGCACGGGAAGCCGGCGAACAGCATCGTGCAGGCCCGCGAATACGGCCCCAACGAGATGGTCGGCATCGGGACCAACCGCGACAAGACCATCCAGTCGGGCGCGCTCGTTCGCATCCGCAGCCAGGCGAGCGGCGGCGGCGCGGCGGACATCGACGAGGAGAACGCCGAGTTCGAGATCCTGACCCCGGGCGTCCCGACGGGCGAGGAGCCTTCGCCGGTGGGCCGTTACCGGACCCCGTTCCCGCTCGACGCGCACCGCATCATCACGTCGTGGGCACCGGGAGAGGTGAACCCGATCAACGAGATGACGGCGACCCCACCGGACTTCGGTCTGTACCTGTTCGACGACCGTCGCCCCGACGAGCGCGCACTCGTCTACAACGACCCGGATCGCTGGGACGTCTTCGCGGTGCCGCTCGCGCCGCGCGACATGCCCCCGGTCATCCCGGCCGGCCAGAACATCGAGCCCGAGCAGACCGCGGTCCGCCTCGGCGCCATCGACGTCCGCGATTCCTCGCTTCCGGGCCTCGCCGACGCGCTCGCAGAGGGCGCCGTTGCCGTCCGCCTGCTCGAGGGCTTCGGCGCCGAGTACGGCGGCATGATGGACTTCGGACTGACGGAACACGAGGGCGCGGCGCTCCTCGGCGAGACGCCCGTGTACGCGGACGGCTCGTACGAGGCGTTCATTCCCGCGAACGTGCCGGTCCATCAGCAGGTGATCGACAAGTTCGGCGTGGCCATTCGCTCGGAAGGCCTGTGGATCCAGGGCGTTCCGGGCGAGGACCGTCGTTGCGGCGGCTGTCACGAGAGCCGGACCGATACGATCAACACGGCCGTCACGACGATCGCGCAGCAGGCGCCCGCGCAGTTCGAGCGCACGCTCGACCAGCGTTCGACGCCGCTCAACTCCTTCGACCGCGACGTGCTCGTGGACGACGGCGCCATCCGCCTCGGGACGTTCGGCGAGGTGCCGTGGAACACGGCGCTGCAGCCGATCTTCGATGCGAAGTGCATCTCGTGTCACAACTCGACCGAGAACGGCGGCACGTACACGATCAGCGGCGAGGACATGGAGACGGGCGAGGCATTCTCGTACGCGATCCCGCGCCTCGACCTCTCCGACACGCCCATGGAGGTCGAGTACATGGAAGACGTGGTCACGTACCCGGCCTCGTACATCTCGCTGCTCTTCCCGTACAACATCGGCGAGATGATGATGGAAGGCGACTACGAGATCATCGGCGAGGTGCCGCCGATCTGGATCGCCCCGGCCTCGGCTCGTGACAGCGTGCTGTTCGATCACCTCAACCTGGAGGCGCCGGACGGCGATCTGTACGTCGCGGGCGCGGCACTGCACCCCGAGGACGTGGGCGTCGAGCTCACGGCCGAGGAGCGCTATCTGCTCGTTCTGATGGCCGACGCGGGAGGTCAGTACTACGCGCGGTCCAACAGTGCGGGCGCCTACGGCGACGAGTACGAGAACTAGGAAAGGGAGAGGAGAACGACCATGAAGACCTCCACTTTGGTTCTCGGAGCGATGGTGGTGCTGGGGACGACCATCGCTCCGAGAAC
>Ga0247727_10007434_pt1 | contig 20868 bp, 18 predicted proteins | sample WisWelCaveWW1625_FD_202498 | JGI IMG/M metagenome (GOLD analysis project Ga0247727, IMG submission 202498) | Biofilm microbial communities from Wishing Well Cave, Virginia, United States - WW16-25 | ecosystem: Environmental > Aquatic > Deep subsurface > Groundwater > Cave microbial mat | place... | reverse complement strand
AGAGCTGACCGGCCAGCGTCTTGTTATGGACCAGAACCAACGTGGGCTTCTGCACCTGCGCGACTACATTGGCCATGGTGAAGGTCTTGCCGGATCCGGTGACACCGAGCAGCGCTTGGTGCTTCCGACCGGCTGCAATCCCGGCCACCAACTTGTCGATGGCTTGGCCTTGATCTCCGCAGGGCTTGAATGGGGCTTCGAGTTGAAACGGCGGCATCGGACGACCTTTCGTCCGTTATTTTACCATCGGAAATAGCACCGAGCGCAACAGGCGCGGTCCGAAGGCCGAAGGGAAGGCTGAAGTGTTCAGAACTTCGAACCCCGACCTTCGGCCTTCAGCCTTAGACATGAATAATGCGGGTTAATATCGTGGGCGCCTGGGTCCACCAACCGAGGCTCCCTGTCTATGAACTGATCCCCGGTTCTCGCCCTCGCGGAATCGTCTTCCGGATGGTTCGGCACTTCGTCGGGGCCGGTGGCGAGGAGCCTGCTGCTCGCTGACCGGCATAGGGGCCGGAGACGGGAGAGTAACAAACACGGGAAGCGCGAGTTTCTTCGTCTCGATTCGTAATTGCCTCACCATTCGAAGATACTCTCGCTCTTCGGACTGAGAAAGAATCAAGAACGTCGCCCCTTCCTTCTCTGCTCGACCCGTTCGCCCCGTGCGATGGACGTACGAATTCGGATTGGTCGGCAATTCATAGTGAATCACCTGGGCTACATCCTGAATATCGAGGCCCCTGGCTGCCACATCGGTCGCCACGAGCGAACGGAGTCGTCCGGCCCGAAAGGCGCCGAGCGTCCGTTCCCGCTGCACTTGGCTGTGATTGCCGGTCAAGGCACCGACCGAAGCCGGTTCTCCGCCCAAATGGGCCGCCAAGCGTCGCACCTTATACTTTTGATCACAAAACACCATCGATCGTCCCCCGCCCACGGTCTGGAGCAAGGTATGCACGAGTTGCGTACGCGCCTGATCCCCCGGCACGACATAGTAGGCATGCACGATCGTTGTCGGGGTACTGATCCCTGGATCGACCGAGATGCGAGCGGGATTGCGCTGCATGCTCTGCGCCAGCGTCTGAATCTCCCCTGAAAATGTCGCGGAGAACAGCAACGTCTGGCGTTCAGCCGGGAGGAGACGAATGATCCGTTGAATGTCCGGCAGGAACCCGCGATCCAACAACTGATCGGCCTCGTCCATCACAAGAAACGTCACACCACCCAACTTCAAGTGGCCGGAGCCGGCCAAGTCGAGCAACCGCCCCGGCGTACCGACCATCACCATCGGCGGTCGTTGCAGTGCACGGTAATGGCGCTCGATCGGTGTCCCTCCGTACACCGACAACGAGGTCACGGATATCGGGGCATACTTGCGCAACTCCATTTCGATCTGAAGCGCCAATTCCCGCGTGGGCGCCAGCACCAAAAACTTCGGTCCGGACGCGTGGCTCGGTCCGGACTTGGTATAGGGGCCAGGCGCGGGCGCAGAGGCCTCCCGTCGCATGACCTGCTCGATAATCGGCAGCAAAAACGCCAGTGTTTTTCCGCTCCCGGTTTTGGCTTGCGCCATAATGTCCTGGCCTTTCAGCGCCAGTGGAATGGCAGCCTGTTGCACCGGCGTGGGTGTCGTCAGACCCGCCTGTATCAGGCGCTGGGCAAGGGACTGGGGCAGATTTATATCAGCAAACGTAGACATAAGACTCCTTGTATGGGGCACACTTCCTGGGACTGCACGGTCCGGCCTCGTCAGAGGGCCGAGAAGCGCATCACGTTGATGGGCAATTCTAGGAAGGAAATAGCGGGGCTGCCGGATAGGCAGCCCCGACGTGTGAAACACTCGTTACGGCTTAGTACCGGTCTCCACCGCCGCCGCGACCGCCGCGACCACCGCCGCCGCCACCACCACCAGTGCGTGGCTCCTGTGGGCGCGCTTCGTTGACGGTCAATGTGCGACCGCCCAACTCAGTGCCATTCAACGCGGTAATCGCCGCCTGCGCTTCTGAATCCGAGGACATCTCCACGAATCCAAACCCGCGGGACTGGCCGGTAAACTTATCTGTGATAATCCGAGATGATGTCACCGCTCCATGAACAGCAAATAGATCGCTCAGCTGCTGCTCAGTTGTGGAATACGGCAAACCACCGACATAGATCTTCGAACCCATTGGGCTCCTCCTTTGAGAATATGTGTTGTCTTGGACTCGAGAACAAAGTGAGGAAGGAGTGGGCCGAAGACGCAAAAACCATAGCGGCTCAAGGCTGGCTTCCGATCAAATTCCCGGGCAAAACCAAAACAACATCTGTCTTAGGCCTTGTCGCTCTCTGTGATATCACCACCAGGCCTTTCGAGATGATATACGAGACGTACTCTACTCCTCAGCCCCTTCAAATGCAAGCGATGATACAATCCCGCGCAAAGCAGTGCATTCATCCCCTCAATCTCTTCTTACTTCAGTGGCCGCTTCTTGATATCCAGAATATCCTGCTGAGACCGGTCGCGCGCCGCTAAGATGGCCTTCCGCCGATGCCACCGATCCCAGGCCCACCATCGAAGACGATCCCGAAATGTGACGACCGGTAGTGGAGCGCTTCCACCGGGCGCATGCTGAAACTCATAACCTTGGTGCGACGCGCGATGCTCGAAGAATCGGCGGTAGAGGTGATCGTACAATCCTTTGCCTGAGTCGCCTACGCCCATAGCGCCCTCCCTACAATAACAGGTCCAATTGGCGGCATTCCGTCACCGGAGGCGAACAGGTCTGACGTTGACAGACATAGGCTGTTGGCTGACCGTTCACACTCGTCTTCCCTGCGGCGAGCGCCAAGTCGGATTCCCCGGCACGACGAGAGGCTTCGACCACCAGCACCGTGCGATTCGGCAGATAGCGTCGATGGACTGTTGAGAGCAACGATTCGGTCATCCCATCGCCACGAGCCCCGACCACCACAATCTCTTGTGGTGTCGTCAGGTACCAATCCAGCGCGCAGAGCATGGCCGCTGAGCCATAGGCATTGTGCTCCATCCCGCTCCGGAACACACGGAACAGGTGCTCGGCCTGGTCATGATACCTCTGCTCTCTAGTAAAAGAGAAAAGCCTCAACAAGACCGAGGCGACAATGGCGTTACCGGATGGAATCGCACTATCGGTACAGGACTTCATGCGAAGGAGGAGGGCTTCGTGGTCGCGGCTGGTATAAAAACACCCACCCGCTGCCTCATCCCAATATCGCTCCAGCAAATGGTCCGTCACCTCGCGAGCTTGATCCAGGTACCACCTATGCGACGTCGCCTCAAACGCGTCCAGCAATGCAGCGGCGAGAGAGGCGGCATCGTCCAGATAGCCGTTCAAGCGCCCCTTCCCCGCCCTGACCGTACGATAGACTCGCCCCTGCTCAACCGCATAGTCCACCAGGAATGTGAGCGCCCGTTCCGCTACAGCCAGATACACAGGAACCCCGAACGCGTGATAGGCGTCGAGATAGGCGGACACCATCATCCCATTCCAGCTTGTGAGAATATTGTCATCCCGCTGCGGCTTCATCCGTTGCTCTCGTGCTGCAAGTAACTTCACCCTGGCAGGCCGCAAAGAGGACTCCACCTCCGCTTGCGCGTCGGGATCGAGCTGAGTCCCACCGAGCCGATTCAACACGTTCTTGCCTTCAAAATTGCCGCTCTCCGTTACCCCATAGTGCCGGCAGAACTCCTCAGCCAGTTCGGCGCCCAGCACCGCGGCAATTTCTCGCGGCTCCCAGACGAAATAGCTTCCCTCGTGCCCCTCGCTGTCGGCATCCTGCGCGGCAAAGAACGCACCGTCCGGATGCGTGAGTTCACGACGAATGTACTCCAACGTCTCTTCCACGACCTCACGAAACCGATTCTCTTTGGTGAGACGCCATCCATCGAGGTAGATCCGCACCAGCTGTGCGTTGTCATAGAGCATCTTCTCGAAATGGGGGATCAACCACTGGCCGTCCACCGAATAGCGGTGGAATCCACCGCCGAGATGATCGTAGATCCCTCCGGCTGCCATGGTGTTGAGCTGTAAGAGCACCTGCTCTTGATGGGAAACCTCTTTCGTCCGAGCCGCCTGGCGCAGCAACAGGTTGAGCGGGGGGACCGTTGGAAATTTCGGTCCCTCACCGAATCCGCCGTGGACCGGATCGAAAAACTGCCCTAAATTTTTGGCCGCCTCATCGAGCAAACGATCCGTCAAGGGATCGTCCGACGGCTGCGGCGTTCCGACTCGCAGCAACCCGGTTTTTACCTTCTCCACGTTCTTGCGGACATCGTCTCGATGATTCCGATAGGCCTCGACGACACCGCGCAAGACATCGGGAAATCCCGGCAGATTGTAGCGGGGCGCCGGCGGGAAATATGTCCCCCCGTAAAACGGTTCTTGGTCAGGCGTCAGAAACATCGTCAGGGGCCACCCGCCGCCCCGCCCCAGAAACACCTGCGCGGACTTTTGGTAGATATCGTCCAAGTCCGGGCGCTCTTCTCGATCGACCTTCACATTGATGAAGTCCTGGTTCATGAGTCCGGCAATCTCGGCATTTTCGAAACACTCATGGGCCATGACATGGCACCAGTGGCAGGCCGAGTAGCCGATCGACAACAGAATCGGCTTGTCCTCTGCTTTCGCCCGCGACAAGGCTTCCTCGCCCCAGGGATACCACTCCACCGGATTCTCCGCATGCTGCCGAAGATAGGGACTGGCTTCTGTGATGAGCCGGTTCGGGATACGGTCCGCTTGTGTGGTTGGATCTGTCATCGACTCTTCATCCTCGTAATTTGTCATAGTACCTTGCCCGCAGCTGCTCTGCAACGAACCTGTCAGACTATGCTATAGTTCTGCGGCACCTCGAAAGGCGCACTTCATGATCGGCTCGACGCGCAGTTGCTCTCCCTCCGTTTTTGCAGTCACTCTCCTGGGAATCATCCTTATTCTGCTTCCCCTGGGAACCCAAGGCTTCGCGCAATCGGAGGAAGACCATCGTGCATGGCTTCGAACGCTCAACAGCCTGTCAAGCGAACGTATGCTCGCCGACGTGCGCACGTTAAGCGGCCCTTCATTCAACGGACGGCAAGCTGGATCAGAGGATGATCTTCGATCCGCCGCATGGGTCTCCGACCAATTTCGCGCCTCTAGGATCAGTCTCGCCTTTGTTCCCCTTGATCGATTGAATGTTCTTCCCGGCGCCACGGTCAATCCACATACGGGCTTCATGTCGAAGCCACACCAAGCTATCGTCATTGCCCCAGAACCGACGCTACAAATCTCTACAGCCAGGATTCCTGACAACCAGCGCCTCGGAACGGATTTTCTCCCGGTGCTCGACTCACCATCTGCGCATGCCCATGCTCCGATCGTGTTCGTCGGCTATGGGATTGTCGATACCGCTGCGGGCATGAATGACTATGCCGGAATCGACGTGAACAATTGCATCGTCCTGTTCCTAAGAGGAAAACCGGACTACTTTAAAGGAACGATTACCCACGCGGACAAAGTCCGGATCGCACGCCAGAAAGGGGCAGTGGGATATCTGATCGCAACTGGGCCGGTCCTCAGTTCCTACGAAATGCGACGTGGCGTGACGGGACAACCCAGCGCCTTCTACGGACTTTCTCCAGCACCCGACAACCTTCCCGGCGCATGGATCAGCACCTCGCGAGCGGAGCAAATCATTGCCGGAGCCGACCATTCCAACCAAGAGCGCCTCCGAAACGTGCAGGAACAGCTCAATCAAACCTCCGAGTCTCGTTCTTTTCGCACCGAGTACTTCGGGGCTCTCGAATGGGAGTCGAAGCAAGAGCAAAGCCCCCTGATCAACGTAGTCGCCATACTCCCAGGCACAGATCCGCAGTTGACGCATGACGCCATCGTGATCGGGGCGCATCGAGATCACTTCGGCCGCCAAGCAGGACTCTTGTTTCCTGGAGCCGATGACAATGCCTCGGGAACGGCCGTCATGTTGGAAGTCGCCCGCGCAATGGCCCAGGCCGGCGCAAGGGGCAAACGGACCGTCCTGTTCGTCTCGTTTAGCGGAGAGGAACAGGGACTCGTCGGATCTCGCCTCTATCTCGAACGGCCGATCGCGCCGATCGGCTCGATCAAAGCCATGATCAACATCGACCATGCGGGAATCGGAAATGGCCGGCTGACGATTGGTGTGACGGGCTTCGAGAAGAGCGTGGCGCTCGAAGCGGGACAAACGGCAGGGCTCACCGACAAGCTCGACTTGTACGGATTTTTCCCCGGCGGCGATCATGTGCCGTTCAAAGAGGCGGGTGTCCCGACCGTCACCGTAGTCAGCGGCGGCGTCCACCCACACTTTCATCAGCCCACCGATACCGCCGACACGATCAATCCGGAGATTCTGCAAACCGTTGCTCGGTATGTCCTGGCCCTGGCATGGCAACTGGCGAATGCGCAGTAACTGCAGACACAAGGCTAGTGGCAAGGGGCTAGAGGTAAGACAGAGAGAACATACCACTCACAAGAGAAAAGCTCTGGCCTCTAGCCTCATGCTCCGTGCCTGGATTTATGGGATGTCGTCGAGAATAGTGGACCGGATCGCTGGTAAGGGCGCTGTTTGGCGGGGCGGACCGGGGAGGACGAGTGCTGAGCCGATCTGGTTGGCCCCTTGGATCAGCCCGATCGAGAGTCGCGGCCCGAGCGTGTTCACAGCCCCGCTCCATGCCTGGCCGGTCGTAGGATTTCGAAAGCTGAACGATTGGAAATTGTTCCCTGGGTTGTACAGAAATCCCTGGGTGCCCTGATTGTCGAGATAGAGACTCCCTAGCCCTGGTGACCTGAACAACGGCGCGACTCCTCCATCGAATGAACGAACACTGGAGATCGATTGTCCCCAGGCTTGCGAGTTCAGCGACAGCAGAGCGAACAGGAGCAGGGCTGGTACAGCAATCAACATTCGAAGCATCGTAGCCCGACGATCGATTCTCATGATCCGATGGCCACGGAATCTCGTTGCAATTAGTCCATGACAGGTTTGCATGGAACCATTATAGTATCGAACGATATTCCTTGTCGATCAAGGGGGGCGTTATGAAACAGAGTCTCACAGTAAATAGATGGTGGCGCACGTGTGCCTATGCCATGGGCATAGGCCTGATTCTGTTGCCTGGCCTCAGTTGGGGGCTGGAGGTCGGCACGACTCCGCCAGCGGAACGACGGGAAACCATCTCACTCGCAGACGCGGCGCTGCAAGCGCTGAAGCATAACTTGGACATCAGCATCAGCCGCCAGACGAAGGAAAGCCGGCAGGCCGATATCACTATCGAGCAAGCCAAGTTCGACCCGACTCTGAGCGTGAACGGCCAATACAACCGGACCGTGAATCCGCTCAATCGGCCTGTGTTCGGGTCGACCAGCGGCAACTTGACCGGGATTACCACCTTTGACCAACGCAGCCAGTCCGTCACATTGGATGCAACGACAAACCTGCTTACCGGTGGTAACATCGACCTGAATTATAGCCCCTCGCGAACAAGTGTAAACCAGAATGTGGCCACGGGATTCCTGTTCAACCCTTCCTATACAGGTGGTCTCGCTCTCACCCTCACACAACCTCTTCTCCGCAACGCCGGCCTTGATGTGACCAAGACTTTCATCCACGTCGCGCAGAATAATGCTATCGTGGAAGAGCATGTGTTTCGCGATCGTGTCCTCACCGTCCTGGCAACGGTGGAACAAACCTATTGGGAAGTCGTCTTCGCCAATGAGAATCTGAAAGTGGCCGAGGCCGCCCTGAAAGCGGCGCAGGAACTCTTGGCCGCCAACCGTGCGAAGGCGAAGGCCGGCATCATGTCGATCGTCGATGTCTTGCAAGCCGAAGCAGCCGTCGCCTCGCGGATCGAACAGGTACTGGTCGCGGATAAAACGATTCGAGACCAGGAAGATCAGTTGCGCAGGTTGCTGAATCCGGCTGAGGAGGAGCTGCGTCAGGACTTGCGCTTGACCCCGCTCGACCAACCGGTCGTGACCCTCGAACCCATCAGTCTGCAGGAGGCTATCGACACGGCCATCGAGCAGCGGCCGGAAATCGTCCAAGCGATGAAGAATATGGAGACGAGCGATCTCAATACCAAGTTTGCAAAAAATCAGATTCTCCCGACCCTCTCGTTCCAAGGGACCATGGGAATGGCAGGACTGGGAAAGGACTATGGTGATTCAATAAACCGGAACTTCAACGGCGACTACTATAATTATGGAGCGGGCCTCGTCTTAAGCTACCCACTCGGCAATCGGTCTGCCTGGAGCACCTATAATAAGCGACAGCTGGAGGCGAAGAACGCCGAAGCGTCGCTCGTGAGTGTGCGGCAGCAGATCATCGTGGGAGTCCGCGAAGCGGTCCGGCGCGTTCAAACAGATTTCAAGCGGATCGAAACCACCAGATCGGCCAGAATCATGGCAGAGAAGCAGTTGCAGGCGGAGCAAGAACGCCTGAAGGTGGGGCTCAGCACGACACGCTTTGTGCTCGACTTCCAACGAGATCTCGCGACGGCCCAGGGGAACGAGTTGCGCGCCACGGTCGACTACAACAAATCGCTCTCTAACCTCGCGCGGCACAAAGCTACCACTCTCGACCGCTATAATCTCCAACTGAACTAGCCGCCTCCATGCTGGCGCCTGAGCCAGATCCGCACGCGACACCGGCTCAGGCCGAAGAATGGGGAGCAGCCCTCGCGCTGCTCCCCACCGCCTCGACGATTGGCTTCTACGGCCTTCCCGCCTCGTTCCAAGAACAGACGCTGGTTCTGTTCACGCCACAGATCATCGCCTACCTCGCCTTAGGTTTTTGGGCCGCGCACAACCGCGATATCGTATCTCGGCTGGGGCTGGAGAAATGGAAAGTACGGGACGGCCTACGCTGGGGACTCCTGACGGGCTTGCTTCTCGGCTGCCTGAATACACTCGTGATTCTCTCGGCCTATCCGCATTTGGGCTATGACATCAATTTCCTCAAAACCACGCTGCATGGCCGACTTCCCTTTTTCGTCATGGTCCCCTGGTTCATCTGTAGCATCGCCCTCTTTGTGGAACTGAATTTTCGCGGCTTTCTCCTCGGACGGCTGACTACACTTGAATCGCAGCTATGGGAATCCGGCTTAGCCCAACGATTTTCGCCTCTCGCCCTCATCGCCAGTTCTCTGATATTTGCATTCGATCCCTTCATGGTGAATACTTTCCAGCACCTGCATTGGATCGCGCTATGGGACGGGCTGATCTGGGGAATCATCTATTTGCGCACGCACAATCTCTACGTCACGATCGTCGCGCATGCGGTTGAAGTCATCGTGATGTACAGCGCGGTGAGATTCGCGTTGTCGTAAGCCAGGATTATTCATGAATGCCGTCGCGAAATCGTGCCCACAGGCAGGCGAGAGGCACGGGGCTAAGGGCTAGAGGGAAGAGCCGTGTTTCCGACCGGAAGTCTTCGCCACTTGCCTCTGACCACTTGCCTCTCACCAGAAGGCTCGCGATCGCAGCAGAAGTGCTCATAAATAATGCGGGATAGGAAGAGTTCGGTTTTCTATACAAGGAGTATTGAGAATGAGTGAACTCGGCAAGTATGTATTGTATTTCCTTCTCGGTGGAACGATTGTCAGTCTCTCCACTTACCTCGGGTCTCAAGGCAAATCATTCCTCGCCGCCTTTGCCAGCACCTTCCCCGCCATTACCGGCGCCACGTTCATTCTCATCTATCTGAATGGGGGCAATGACGCGATCGTCAGCTACGCCAAAAGCTTGCTGTGGTTTGTCCCACCCTGGGTCGTCTACGTTGTTTTCATGATAGCGGGCGTGCCCCGCTTCGGCTTCTGGCCTGCCATGATCGGCTCACTCATGCTGTACCTGGGCTGCGTGGGGCTAGTGAAGACGGTGTTGCGGTAGGTCTTTTGTCGGCGCTAGCCCGCATTATTCATGACAGTTCGTGGCGAACCGTCATGAATAATGCGGGCTAGAGACCAATCCCAGATACTTGACCGCTTTCTTTCCGTCGATACTCGGTGTGGTCGATAGAATCATACTCCCCTCCCTCTAGCAGGATGCTGAAAAAGTCCGCCAGCGTCGTTCTCGCGTCGCTCAGGGGCTCAACGTACCGAAGCGTACGCCTCGCCTCTTCGCTCGCTGCGGCCTTGCTGGACGGCCATTTTGAGCATCCTGTCACCGAATCCTCTAATTCTGAGCGGCTGACTCTCGCTTCACGGTTCACGCTTCATGGGAGAGGATCGCACACCGGAGTAGATATTCATGAATGGTCCGCGCTACGATCATGTATTTTTATCGCGTGGAACCCATATCGTGGAACCCACCCCTCTACCTTCGAACCAGTCTGCAGACCTCATCGTCGAGGGCGCGCGGCAGAATAATCTCAAGAACATCTCACTCCGTATCCCGCACAATCAGGTCACGGCCATCACGGGCGTATCAGGATCGGGGAAATCTTCCCTCGCGTTCGACACCCTGTTCGCCGAAGGTCAATGGCGCTATGTGGAATCTCTCTCCACCTATGCCCGCATGTTTCTCGACAAGGTCAATCGGCCCGATGTCGACCGCTTAATCAACGTCCGCCCCGCCATTGCGATCGAGCAGAAGAACCCCATCCGCACCGCCCGCTCGACGGTCGGGACCACGACCGAGATTGCTGACCTCTTGCGTCTTCTGTTCGCCAAAGTGGGCCATCCGGTCTGCCCCGTTTGCGCCATCGAAGCGCGCAGCTTTCACCCGGGCAGCGTCGTCGACGACCTCCTAAACCATTGCGGCGACGCACGCGCAATGATCCTTTTCCCTGTCGCAGCACCGGCGCCAAAACAGGACCAGGCCTTTCTTCAATCGCTGTTGCTGCGCGGGTTCACCAGAGTGCGGTGCGGCTCAGAGATCCTCGATCTCCATGAGACCCACAGCCTTCCCAAAATCAGGCCAGACCATCTGCACGTGATCCTCGATCGGCTGGTGATCCGGGAAGACAACCGTTCCCGCCTCATCGAAGCGATCGAAACCGCGTTCCGGGAGGGCGAGGGCCTCTGCCGCGTAGAGGTCATCGACCAGGGCTCCCGCACCTACAGCACAGACTTTCGCTGCCAACAATGTGGCCGAACATTCGAACCGATTCGTCCGGTCCTCTTTTCCTTCAACCATCCGCTCGGCGCCTGTCCAGAGTGCAAAGGGTTCGGCAATATTCTCCGTTACGATCCCGACCTCGTCATTCCCGACCACAGCAAGTCGCTGGCACAAGGCGCGATCGAACCCTGGAGTAAACCCAGCGGCGATTGGTGGCAGAAGCAAATGTTGCTCTCCATGAAGCGGCGTGGGATTGACCTCGCCCTCCCATACAAAGACCTGCCCCAGCATATCCAGCAGATGCTCTGGCAGGGAGAAGGCAAGATGGAGGGCGTGCAGCAGTTCTTCGAATACTTGGAAGGGAAGCGCTATAAGCTGCATGTGCGCGTGATGCTCAGCCGCTACCGGACACCGATCCCCTGCCCGAGCTGTGAGGGAACTCGACTCCGACCGGACGCGCGCTATGTGAAGATCGCGGGCCGAGACATTCATGAGCTATCTGCGCTCACGATCGAAGAGGCTGCCGCCTGGATCACATCTCTCACCCTCTCTCCCTATGAAGATCAGATCGCCCGCGACATTCTCCGACAACTAACGGCCAAGCTCGGCTTTCTCCTCCGCGTGGGCCTCAGCTATCTCACACTCTCCCGTCAGACCCGCACGCTCTCGGGAGGAGAAGCCCAGCGTGCAGCCTTAGCCAATCAACTCGGCGCACGATTGGTCGGCACGCTCTATGTCCTCGACGAACCGACCATCGGTCTCCACCCTCGTGACACCGCAACACTCGCCGGTATCCTGCAAGAGCTGGCTGTCCAGGGCAACACGGTCGTCGTCGTCGAACATGATCGCCAGATGATGCTGGCCGCCGACTTTCTTGTTGAGCTAGGCCCTTTATCGGGAGAGAAGGGCGGCGAGGTGATCTGTGCGGCGCCACAGCAGGAATTCATTGCAGACCGGCGGTCAATCACGGCGCGCTACCTGCGTGGGGAAGACGAGATTGCACCGCCCAGGTTTCAGCGGAAAGGAAACGGAAAATTTCTCGTGATAGCAGGTGCTTGCGAGAATAACCTCAAGGATCTCTTCGTCAGAATTCCGCTTGGCATGTTGGTCTGCGTCACCGGCGTTTCAGGGTCGGGCAAGAGCACGTTGGTCGAAGACACGCTCTACCGAGCCATCGCCCGCGCTTTTCGCGTCGAGTCACTGCCGATGGGCAAGTTTCGCGCGATCAAGGGGATCGAACATCTAACCGGCATCAAGCTCATCGATCAAGAACCAATCGGCCGAACGCCGCGCTCGAATCCAATTACCTACCTGAAAGCATTTGACGAAGTTCGTTCCCTCTTTGCTTCGGAGCGTGATGCGCTTCGGAGCGGGCTCTCACCAGGGCATTTTTCCTTCAATACCACCGGAGGCCGGTGCGACCGATGCGAAGGGAGCGGCGTCGAGAAACTCGAGATGTATTTCTTTGAAGATATCTATGCCACCTGCGAAGCCTGCGACGGAAAGCGATTCAAACCGAACGTCCTCTCCATTCGCTATCGTGGGAAAACGATTCATGATGTGTTGCAGATGACCATCGAAGAAGCCTTGGGATTTTTTAGCGGCTCGCCCAAGCTCACCGAAAAGCTCCACCTCCTCTCGTCCATCGGGCTTGGCTATCTCCGGCTTGGCCAATCCGCAACGACCCTCTCAGGCGGCGAGGCCCAGCGGTTAAAAATCGCCGCAGAACTGACAACCGGCGGGGGACTGTCCCGGCAAGGGACTGTCCCCCTTCCCAGCCGGGCAGACGGGGACAGGCACCAGCCAGGCCGGAGCCAGTCCCCGAGTATGCTCTATATCATGGACGAACCGACCACCGGCCTGCATATGGACGACATCAAAAAACTCCTGGCGATACTGCAGAAATTGGTGAACAACGGCAATACCGTGGTAGTGGTCGAACACAACCTCGACGTCATCAAGTCAGCAGATTGGATTATCGACCTAGGACCGGAAGGCGGCGAAGCTGGAGGTCAGATTGTGGCGGAAGGACGACCGGAACAGGTGTCGAAGGTCACGGCCTCTCATACCGGACGATTTCTCTCGCACGCCCTCGCTCCACCGTCATGATCGTAGCCAAGCTACAGCACATTGTCCTAGCCGACCTTGCATTCCCTGCCCATTATTCCAATCGACACATGGGTTCCATATAGTGGCACCAAACGCTAAGTTACATGGCATATGGTATCCGCAACAATGGTTCGGTCATCCCTGATATCGGCCGATCAAACCCTGGCCGCCCTCATGATCCACCTGAGCTTGCGGATAATGACTTGACATAATTCTGTACACTATTTAGACTGCCACGAATACTCTCACGAGGAGGAACCGATGAGCATTACATCCAAAGACATCATCTCGCTGAGTCAGGCACGCGCGAAGCTCACCGAATTGTGCGACGAAGTGCGGACCAAGGGAAGCGAGAAACTCATTACCAAGAACGGGGGCAGCTGCGCGGCGCTCATCGACGCGGATCGCTTGGACTATTACCACCGGCTGGAACGAGAGCACATCCATCTCGGATTGCTGGAAGAAGCGATCAAGGGCCTCGCCGACGTCAAGGCAGGCAAGACACTCAGCCTCGTCCAACTCAAATCGCGTCATGGCCGGTAAGCGACCGCGTTTCACTGAAAACTTCTCAGCCAATCTAACCGCCATTGAAGAGTTCGTCGCCACGCACAGCCGGACGGCATTTCATCGGTTCCTTGACCGCCTCTTCGATGAAGTCATTCCCATGCTTTGCCAGTTCCCGCAATCCGGCCGATCGTTCTTAACCTGCACGGTGAAGTCCGCGAAAGCGAAGACGCTAACCAAAGATCTGCGCAAGTTCCTCAACAAGGGAGACGATCTGCGCGAATTCGTGATGGACGACTATCTCGTGCTCTACCTGGTGCGCCGACACCAAGTGATCTTCCTCGCCGTGAAACACCATCGACAATTGTCGTTCGATCTCAAGCGATTCTGGTTCGAAGAGTAGCCGAAGACCTACGGCCTTAGGCCAGTACGGCTGCAAGCCTTACCACCGGATTGCACGTCGACGATGTAAAAAACTCCTCGCTATCCCACACAAGCTCGTCAACGCGGGCACTAGTTGTCAGCGGATCCACCACTGCGACAACCTTCGTCGCTCGTCGTTCGTGAAGCGTATTTCGTTCCGGAATCCTGCGCTTCACGAGGAACGTTTCACGCTTCAGAGGGCGGACAGATTGTGGCGGAAGGACGACCGGAACAGGTGTCGAAGGTCACGGCCTCTCATACTGGACGATTCCTCGCCCCTCTGCTTGCGTGTGAACAGAGGGCGCGCCAGCGCCTATAGCCCCGGCCGCTTTTCGGCCATCAGAGATATCTCCATTGGCTGTCCGGCTCGACGCACATCTAGCTGGAGGGTCTGCCCTGCCTCAACCTGACAGAGTCGTTTCGCTTCCCGCTCTGAAGTCACGCGAGATAGTACCGCGCCGTTACAGGCCACCACCCTATCGCCTACCTTGAGGCCAGCTTTCTCGGCAGGCAGGCCGCTACGGAGTTCCCGCACGAGGTAGTATCGAGCGCCCGCTGATTCCTGTAACTCCCAATTGACTCCGATCCGTCCGGATCCGAGCAACCCGGTTTGTGATCCGAACCGTGCAAGAATGCGATTCGCGATGACGCGGGCCAAGCCCTCGGGATTATCGGCCGTGGCGTCAGAACCGTGCCCCTCCCCGTGAAACAAGACCATGCCACTTTCCACATCGATCATCCGTAACGCCAGCGACACGCGGCTGACCTGCTCTCCCTCGGTTCGCTCCCATTGCTGCACTTCGCCCACTACAATGACCTGCGCACCAACGAGTTTCCCGACTTTCAGCACCTCGGCATCGTCCGCATGGGTGAGTTGAAACACCTGTTCTTTCAGCACCTCGTCTAACTCCGCCCGCTCCACCATGTTCATGTCGAGGTCAAGCAAGAGCGTGGTGACAATCCCAGCCACACGCGACCCTGATCCCTGCGCGCCCGGCGCATCCTCAAATAACATGACTGCCATCGTCCGATAGCGATCGATCGTGTTTCGATTGATCGGGCCGACACCGGTCACGACCGGCTCAGGACGTCCGAGCATCCCGCCTGGTCCTGTGGCCCCAGTACCGGACGAGGCACAGGCGCGGCGCCGCTGTAGAATGGCAGATGGCGTGCCCCAAGCACAGAGTTCATCGTTCACCAGCACGACGTGGTGCGGATATTCGCGTTGATGTTCCGCTGCGAGGTTGGTGAAAGGATAGAAAATGCAGCCGCCGACCCAGACTGAGATCGGGCAGAGAGCCAACTCATAGAGCCACTGTTTGCGGGCCGTGAGGGAGTATTCCCAAACCAGCAGGCGGCCGTCGTCACGCAGCACACGATCCGGACGACCGATCCGGTCGATCACCTCGGCCTTCGTCATCGGCACGGCCAGCCGGTCCAGCTTGGATTCCGACTTCACCACGGTATACAGCACGCCGCATCCGGAGCAGGCACCAACGAGGAGGGCCAGCCCCATCCAACAGCCAATTTGTTTGAGCACCATGCCAGCCCCGCCCCAGGAAGCCCAACCGCACGACGAAGCAGGGTATCACCCTGCACGAGAAGGCTGCAATGGAACGGGACGAGTCTCCCGCAGGATGCTCAAAAAGGCCGCCAGCAAGGCCGCAGCCGATGGAAGCACCGGAGGCGTAGCTTTTCTCACCCACCCACCCCAAGCTGCCAAGACAGCTTCTTCTCCAAGTGGGCTACGTTGAGGATGCTTTCGAGGCGAGAACGATGCATGGGAAAAGGCGCGTCTCGGCGCGCCGGGGTTGGGCGGGTGAGAAGAGCGACTTTTTCAGCATCCTGCTAATTTAAGGAGGGGTCGAACGGCATGTCCGCAAAGTGGCGATAGTCGTCACCCATGGCGCTCACGATGTCCGGCCAGATGCGTGTGGGATCTTTGTCGAAGACGGCATTGGGATCAGCTGGAATGGTAAACCAGGACCCGGTCTGCATTTCAGACTCCAGCTGCCCTGGGCCCCATCCGGAATATCCGATATAGGCACGAAAGGCCTCCCTCCCTTCACTAGTAGTCAAGATACGATCGACAAGGTCGGTATCCCCGCCGAGACAGATCCCATCGAAGACATGATGCGAATTCTCAGGCAATTGATCCAGGCGATAAAGCATCATCACCTGGTTCGTTTGCACCGGCCCTCCTAAGAAGAGGACGTGCCGCTGGCCTTCGAGGATTGGTATTTGAGGTAACGCCTCAGAAACCGACATCGCCGTCGGGCGATTGACAACGACACCCAGCGCACCTTCGGCTCCGTGCTCGCAAAGCAACACGACGGTCTGGCGAAAGTTCGGATCGCGCAAGGACGGTGCTGCGATGAGGAAGATGCCTTTACCGAGTGGAGCTTTCATAGTGCAATCCTACCGCGCGGGCCTGTATCACGCAAGCGAGACTCGCGAGATTGGCGGGACAGGCGACGGTTCGAGGTCCGAAGTTCGAGGTTTTTGGAGCTACGAACCCTGAACTTCGAGTCGCGCCTTTCTCGCTCGTCTCGCACTTCACGCGCCACAGCCGCTGGCGGGCTGTTTCTAATGATAGAGGGATTCGCGTCGATCGCGGAGGAGGTCGTTGTAGCGCGTGAGGGATTTGTTCTGCGCGTCGGCAGGATCGATCTCGACGATACAGAGTTCTTCCTGGTCCCGCGGCGCGCGATGCAGAATCGCCCCCTTTGGAGCGACAACTTCACTGTTTCCGATAAACGTCAGCTGGTCTTTGCCGTCTCGCGCTTCGCTCCCTGTGCGATTACTCGTAATCGCAAACACTCGATTCTCCAGGCACCGAACCGGCATGGAGTCCGGACAATTGGGCAACACGAGATTCGAGGGATGGCAGATGATCTCTGCGCCCTTCAGCGCCAACGTGCGAGCAGCCTCCGGGTAGTACCAATCGAAACAGATCATCACGCCGATCTTGGCCGATCCGATGTCCCACACCTGAAATCCTGTATCGCCGGGCGTAAAGTACAGCGTTTCTTCAAAGAACAGGTGTGTCTTGCGATAACACCCGATAAACCCGGACGGACCGACGACCACGGCGGAGTTATAGCAGGCAGCCCCGGCACGCTCCGCAAGGCCGGCGACAATCACCATCCGGCGCCGCTTCGCAAGGTCGATCAACCGTTGTGTGGTCGGCCCATTCGGCACCGACTCCGACAGCGTGACGACTTCTTGCTGCGACACAAACTGATAACCGGACGCACACAACTCGGGCAAAACGATCAGATCAGCGTCAGCCCGGTCGAGTGTTTCCACAATCTTATCGAGATTGTGCGACACCTCGCCGAACCGTGGAGTGTATTGATAAAACCCGACACGCATAGATTATATAGCTAGAGGCCTGAGGCAAGAGGCCCGGAGGGAGAAGGGAAGGGCAAGAGACAATGGGCTGAACTTTCTCTTGCCCCTCGCCTCTTGCCTCTTGCCCGTGGCTTATGAAATTACTTCACTTCGGACAAATGGGTGACCGCGCCTTCTGCATGTTGTGTGGCCACATCAGCGTGACCGGCCTTGCCATGCTCGATGGCTTCCTTGAGATGCTTGACCCCTTCAGCCAGATGAGGATTCTTCATGTCGGCCGCTCCGGCATGCTTGAGTGCTTCCTCGGCATGCTGCACCAGGGCATCGGCATGCCCCTGTTTGCCATGCGCCACGGCTTCCTTGGCATGTTCCAAGGCTTCACCCGCATGCTTGTCAGCAGCAAGGGCGATCCCGCTGAAGAGCGGGAAACCGACAAGCGCGGCAACCGCCGCAACGGCCAGTGCTCTGCGACGAATTCTCATTTTCATGGGTTCCTCCTCAGTAGTTAAGGTTCTTTCGACGGGTGAACGGTATCCACGATATTCTCGACTTGCATCACCTTACACAGCCATTTTTTCACTGTCAAGAAGGCCTTACATGCGGTTCGACGTTCAGGATGTGCTGCAATCCTTTGGCGTCTTTTTCCACCGGACAGGCAAAATCCCGACTCCACTCCCACCAGGATCCCGGATAGTTACGGACCTTTCGATACCCGGCGAGTTTGAGGACAAAATACAGCCAGCCTGAACGGACGCCCCCGGTGCAATAGCAGATAACTTCGTGATCCTGCGTGAGACCTTTCTCAGCAAGTCTCTCTGCGATCGTCTGCAGATCTTTCACTGTGGCGTTCGCTTGAAGAAATCCAGTCCAAGCCAGATGAATCGCGGAAGGAATGTGGCCGGGTCGCGGTATCCCCGACACCTCTTTCCCAAGATATTCTTCGAGGCTGCGCGCATCGACGATCGCGGTTCCCGGATGCGGCTGCTTCACGAGATGCTTCAGTTCGTCCTTGCCGGCAATCACGGCGGCTACCGGCTTGACAGTGAAGGTCCCGGGCTTGGGCGTCACAGACCCGTGTTCGAACGGCCGTTTTTCCTGCACCCACTTGACCCACCCGCCGTCGAGAATCCGCAGGTGCGTGTGTCCGAGATATTCCAACATCCAGAACATGCGGCCTTCGTCTCCCCAGTTGTCGAACGGATTGGAATAGATGACCACATCGCTGTCCTGACTGATGCCCAAGGCGCGGATCTTTTGTTCCATGCGTCCACGATCGGGATCGAGCAAGCCCTTCGGCACGGCATGGGGGTCGCTGTACTCATGCCATGTCGAATGCACAGCCCCTGGAATATGGCCGCCGAATTCGTAGGCCGCCCGCCCACGCACGTCGATAACCACCAGGCCCGGCTGCCCCAAGCTGCGCTGGAGGGTGTCGGTATCGATCAGCAACGCGTGTGTCATACGGTCCTTCGTAACTACTCAGGTAGATAGGCTGAAGGGGTTCAGGCTGAAGTGTTCGGAACTTTGACCTTAGGCCTGAACCCCTTCAGCCTTGCCTGTAGCCTTCAGCTCCGGCCTTGCAACTTAACCCATCTGGCTGACGGCTGACCGCTGAGAGCTGATTGCCCTCGTCCAATACCGCCGCAAGCGCACCGGACAGCGGAAACTCCCGCTCGTATAGGACGAATCGATAGGGATCGTTCCCTGTCAGTCCATATTTAGTCTGTAACATCTCATGTTGCTTATCGGTCAGGATGTGGTACTGCACGCGAGTCTTGACTTTCAACCCCTCCGCCTGAGCCGGGAATTGGTAGGCAAACTGGTATTCCCGGCTGGCCAATGGCAACAGACGGTTATCATACAACTCAACGATGGCCGGCTGCCACATGACCCAGCGGCCCATCGTCGATGTTTGGTGATCCAGCACCCGCCCCTGCCGATCTTCCACTGAAAATTCCACCGTGAAGAATCGATCGGGATCGCCAGTCGGAATCTTATGGCCGGCTCCTGCGTTGACCAACGTGAGCGTAAATCCGACTCGATCTCCCGGCTTGGGCGACGCGTTGTCGGCCCTTACTTGTATTCCCACCGCCCGCTTCACCATATCGGGGTCGTGCCCGCCGCGCCAGAGGTGCCGGCGTCCACGCCGGATCGGACTATTCACCGCGATCGGCCGATCGATTTCAGGCATGTGGCAACTCTGGCAAATGAAGCCCTGCTCCTGCATAAAGAACTTGCCTTCGTATTCCGCGTAGGTTCCGCAAGGTCCCACGTTATAAAACTGGGCCGGTCCGGACACGACATTGTGACAGCGATAACAGACTTGTGCCGTCCGGAAATTCGGATCGAACTTGGTCGGGTGCGGCGCGGCGGAATCTTCAAACGGCCCGTAGATGACTCCGTCCCTGACATGACAGGCCGCACAGGTCACCGCTTCTTTCTGATACTCGGCATCGTACTGAGGATTGGGCTCTTGAATCGCCTTCTCCACCCGCCCTCGCGGAATCTCTTGCACCAATGTCGGCTGCTGGTTTTCCAGCGGGGTGTGACAGTTCAAGCACACCCAAATATTCTTGTCCTTTTTCCAATAGGCCTGAAAAAACGGATCCTCATAGGCATGAGCATGGATACTCGTCTTCCATTCGTCGTAGATCTCGCGATGACATTGGCCACAAGACTCAGCCCTCAGGCTCGTCAGACCCTCCGGAATTGTTTGAAACGGAATCGCATGGGCGTAATCCGACCGCAAGCCGAAAATTACGACCGGTTTGATCTCGGTGTAATACAGATAGACGAGCACACCCGCCAGAATACCGCCCAGCAGAATTTTGACAGATGTCTTCATGCGGCTAAGAGGCTACGGGAAAACTCTGTGTACACGCCGAAATTTCATTGGCCTGTAAGTCTGGGACAACAGGAGCACACCACGCAGGATGCTCAAAAAGGCCGTCCAGCAAGGCCGCAGCGAGCGAAGAGGCGAGGCGTACGCTTCGGTACGTTGAGCCTCTGAGCGATGCGAGAACGCCGCTGGTGGACTTTTTCAGCATCCTGCTAAGAGCGACTGAATGTGGCGATCGACCGAGGCAGCCAAAGCCGTCAGGTGATACCCACCTTCGAGCGACGAGAGAATGCGCCCGCCGGCATGACGCTTGGCGATGCCGGCCACGATGCCGGTGAGGTCCGCGTAGCCCTCTTCCGTCAACCCCATGCTCGCGAGCGGATCGTCCCTATGCGCATCGAAGCCGGCTGAGATGATCACGAATTCCGGCTTGAACGCATCGGCCGCCGGCACCAACGATTTCTGAAAGATGGCGCGATACTCCTCATCGCCCTCACCAGATTCCATCGGCACATTGATCGTGAACCCTTCGCCTGCTCCCCGTCCTCGTTCCGA
>Ga0247727_10007433_pt1 | contig 20871 bp, 21 predicted proteins | sample WisWelCaveWW1625_FD_202498 | JGI IMG/M metagenome (GOLD analysis project Ga0247727, IMG submission 202498) | Biofilm microbial communities from Wishing Well Cave, Virginia, United States - WW16-25 | ecosystem: Environmental > Aquatic > Deep subsurface > Groundwater > Cave microbial mat | place... | reverse complement strand
ATTCTAACATAAATGTGGTGAAATAACAAAAAAATTATATATAAGTTCAAGTTCAATTTAAATTTAAAAATTAAATTATTAAAAAAATAAAATCTTAAATAAAATCTTGTTGTTGTGTAGTGAAAATTTTTGTTTTTAAAACATCTAAACCAGATAGCCGCGCGGAGCGCGGCTATCTGGTTTCAGTTTTTGATGTAAAGCATATAAAATCTTTCCCGCCAAAAACTGATCCACCTTGGGCGGAAAAAAAATATTTTCCAAAATAAACCTAAATAATCACAATATGTTAAAATAACTTTATGTCATTAATTCAAAATAAAAAATTACATTTAAATTATGAAATCAAAGAGACTTTAGAGGCTGGTTTAAAATTAACCGGCAATGAAGTCAAAGCCATTCGTTCCGGCCAAGCGCAAATTGATGGCGCCAAAATTATTATTCGCGGCGGCGAAGCTTTTGTGGTGGGTTTACAAATTTCTTCCTATCAAAATCAAAAAAAAATAAACCCTCCTTCATCTGACAACAACAAAAATAAAATAAAAATTGAGGAAAGTAAAATTAATAATCAAACAAGTGACAGAATAGTGAAATTACTTTTAAATAAAAATGAAATTTTTAAACTTCATCAATTCTCGGAAAAAGGTTTTCAATTACAAGCTGAGAAAATTTATACTGTGCATGGTCTTTTAAAATTACAAATTGCTGTGGGCAAAAGAAAAAAGAAAGCTGACAAAAGAGAAACTATTCGTCAGAAAGATTTTAAAAGAGATGACATTTAAATAGATCAGAAAATTGTTGCAAAATATAGCTAATTTGATTAAAAATTTGCAATTTATTTTTCTTTATGATATAATAGTTGTATATGGGGGCGACAGGATTCGCTGAATAGTTATTTGTAAATGTGGTTTCCGATAATGAGAATAAATCGTAAAATTTTCTCAAACAGACTGCAAACAAAACAGTTACGGCTTTGGTCTCTCCATTTTATGGATTGGCTTTTGCTCGAGCTAGCGCTTAATTTAAGTCCTGCTCGTGTCCAACTTTTTTACATGACAAAAAGTAATGGGCAATATAAAGATCATGTGTAGAAATTTTTTGATTTTCTTTTGCAAAAAATTTTCCAAATGTATAAAAGATAAGTGGTCAGATTTTTTTCATTTTCAATTGACCAATGAAAATCCTAAATGCTATACGAAACTAAACTCATTTATAAAAATTCTTCATACTGGGGTTCAACTCCTCACACCTCCACCAGATGAAATACTTTTATTTAAAAATTTAGTTATTCGAAATTTTCGAATAACTGCTTCTAGATAAAATAATTCTATTTAAAGATTTTTTAAAAATTCAGTAGTCAAGGAATTCTTGACAACTGCTTTAGATAATAGAAATAAAATTCCAGTCAAAAAAATAAATAAATAAATTTAAACCTGTAAAGTTTTTTCTCCACAATGTGGACAACAAGATAAATCCAGAAAAGTTGATTGTTGACATTTTGGGCACATTTTTTTTAATTGCTGGCTGCAAACTAGACAATGATTATCCGCCAAATGTAAACTAGATTGACAACTTGGGCATTGATTTTCTCGAAGACGTCGTATCATCACTCGACGCGGGTCGTAAACCTTTTATACAACCAATGCAAAGCCCAACCCAAAATTACAAAAGATAAAATCGTTCCCTTGTAAAAAAATAGGCCTCGTAACAAATCATCACCAATATTTTTCCAACTAACGGGGTCTGTCTTTCTCTTTCTTCAAAGCCGGGAGTCACTGGAGAAACAGTCTCTTCTGTTTTATTAAAAAAATTGAACATAGTTTTTTTATAATTATTTGAGATTTAGATTCTATCATAAAAATTAATCTGGCAAAAATTTAGAGTGTGAAAAAATAAATATTTTTTAAATCTATGTTATAATCTTTAACATATTAAACATAATAATCAACAATAGATACTGAAACCTTTTAATCAAAAAACACAAATAAATTTCGCATGCTAAAAACACCCAACAAAAAAATATTACCGAAAAAAAATATTTACAAACCGAATCAGTTCCCGATTTCTAAATCTATATCGAGACCTGATTTGCAAAGAAAACCAAATATAAATCCAGCTACTGGTAAACCATATGTCAGAAATAATAATCGAGTTTCCATTAATCAACATATTCGAGCTTATGAAATGCGAGTGATAGATCATAATGGTAAAAATCTAGGTGTAATTTCGAAAGAAGAAGCTTTGAAAATTGCTAAAGAAGTTAGTTTAGATTTGATTGAAGTTTCTAACACAGTTACTCCATCGATTTGCAAAATCGCAGATTATGGTAAACACACTTATGAATTGAGTAAAAAATTAAAAGAAGTAAAAAGTAAACAAATTAATTCCGAAACTAAAAATATTCAACTCAGTGTGGAAATTGGAGAAAATGATTTAGTGATTAAATCTAAAAAAGCCGCTGAATGGATTAAAGAAGGTCATAGAGTAAAAATTGAATTGCAATTAAAAGGTCGCACCAAATATATGGATGATAAATTTCTCAGAGAAAGATTGGATAGAATTTTAGCGATTATTCCGATTGAATATAAAATTGCAGAAGCTATTAAAAAAGTTGGTAATAAAGCTTTTTTAGTGGTGCTTGAAAAAGTCAGGTAACTATGATAGAATAGGCCAGTTATGAAAACTAATAAATCTATTTTGAAAAGAATAAAAGTTACTAAAAATGGTAAAATCTTGGGAAGAAAACCAGGTTTTAATCATTTTAATGCTCGTCAAAGAAGAGTAAAACAATTGGCTGGTAAAAGAATGATTAGTTTTGATATTTCTAATAAAGAAAAAAAGAGGTTTCTGCCAAGACTTTTAAAATAAAATTCTTAAAATAAAAAATAATTAATTTAATTAAATAAATTTATGTCCAGAGTAAAAAAAAGTAAAATCGCTACCAAGCATCGACGCAATGTTTTAAAAATGACCAAAGGTTATAGACATGGTCGTAGCACAAAAGAAGTGGAAGCTAAAGTGGCGATTCGTAAAGCCCTTTCTCATGCTTTTGCACATCGTAAAGATAAAAAAGCTGATATGCGACGATTATGGAGTGTGAGAATGAATGCGGCCTTGCGAGAATTGGGTACCACTTATTCTAAATTTATTCCAGCTTTAAAAACTAAAAATATTATTTTGGATAGAAAAATTTTAGCTGATTTAGCTCAAAATAATTCTGAAGTTTTTCAGAAAGTTGTGGAGGTGGTGAAATAATTTTCAAAAAAATAATCTAAAATCAATTTACACTTTTGCTTTAATAATTTCTACCATTCCAATATCCCCGATTTCCATTCTAGATTTATCGGCTTTAATCATTTCAATAATTTTAGTAATTAATCTTTTAGGATTAGAATCAAAAACGATTTTTACATTAGTACGATTACTATTACGAATAATGTCACGAATAACTTCATCAGTTGGCCATTCACCTTCTAAAATTCCAATCGGAATATTAGATTCCCAAGCCACAGTGAATTCATGAATAGTGCCAATTCTACCACAACCTAATATCATAGCATCAGAACTTTTGACTAATAAAATATCACGCATAGGAAAACCAAAACCAGTAAAAATCGTCACGTCACAAGCATCCAGTGGTAAAAGATATAAATTAGCATGTTCATTGGGATCAGCTGCAGGAGAAAGTCCTAAAGAAAAAATTCCCTGAGCTTCTTGATAACCCTGAGCCACCGCATCTGGAAAACCACTAGTCGCTCCCGTAGAAAGTACAGCTTTTTGTTTAGCTATTTCTCGGCCAATTTCTTTCGCCATATTTAAAATTTCTGGGCCACAATGCGAAACTTCCGCGGCTCCGCTAATACTAATTACAATTTTTTTTTCAAAATTTTTAGGCATAATATTCAAAAATAAATTTATATTTATTGTATCACAAAATATTTTTTGAAATCTATTCCCCATATTCCATTTCTAACTGCAACAGTTACTAATAAATAAAATAATTAATATTTTAAACAAACAGTTTTCTTAAATTCTGATGATCGCCCGCGGCCGATCATGGCTTTTTTTACAAAATATAAATAAAATTTCAATCTTACATTTAAAATGTAAACTTAAATTTAATTAAACTTCCAAATAAACACTTTCTTCTTTTTCTGGAACCTTTACATCTAAATTATAAATATCAATTAATTTTTGCGCAAGAAAATTCTGTGATTTAGGCTCACCTAAAACTACAAAAACTTTTTTCAAAGTTGTAATTGTGGAAGAAACAAAATCAATTAAATGATCAGAATCTTTGTGGGCCGAGAAACCAGAAATTTGCACAATTTCTGCCCGCACTGCAATTTCCTGACCATGAATAAAAACTTTTTTTAATCCATCTTGCAATTTTCTACCCAAAGAACCGGCGGCTTGATAACCAATTAAAAGTAAAGTATTTTTGATATCAGATAAATATCTTTTTTCATGATGCACAATTCTTCCCCCATTACTCATACCTGAACCAGCAATAATTATTTTCGGATTGGAACTATTATTAATTTTTTTAGACTCTTCGGGAGTTCTAGTCATTTGCAAACCCGCAAAAGCAAAAATATCATCCCCTTTCTTAATGATTTTTTCTACATTTTCATTAAAATCTTTTTCATATTTTTTATAAACTTTAGTAATATTAATTCCCAAAGGAGAATCTAAATAAACTGGAATCACGGGAATTTCATGATTCTCCACCATATTATTAAAAGCTAATAACATTTCTTGAGTTCTTTCAATAGAAAAAGTTGGTATCATTAACACTCCTTTTTTAGCAATACTATTTTTAATAGTATGTTTTAAAATATCCAATCTATGATTTTGGTCGAAATGATTTCTATCACCATACACACTCTCCATAATTAAATAATCTATATTTTTTATTATTTCTGTATCTTTCAAAAGAGGACTTGGACTATTTCCCAAATCTCCAGTAAAAAGAATTTTTTTATTTTGAATAGTAAACTCTATCATTGCGCTTCCCAAAATATGTCCAGAATCTAAAAATCTAATTTTAATTTCTAAATTCTTATTCTTACTATTCTTTTCTAACAAAATTTCTTGATGATAATTTTTAGTTGACCAAAGTCGCATAGATTCTAAAACATCTTTTTCTTCATACAGATTATTTAATCCGTCACGCAAAGCTTCTTTCTGCAACACCCCCATGGAATCAAACATAATTAATTCAGCAATGTCACGAGTCATGGGGGTGGAATAAATTTTTCCAGCAAAACCATCTCGTACTAATTTAGGAATTCTCCCCACATGATCTAAATGGCCATGGGTCACAAATAAATAATCAATATCTTTTGGATTATAAGAAAAATTTTTATAATTCTCAGCTTCCGCCATTCTCTCCCCTTGATATAAACCACAATCAATTAAAATTTTTATATTATCAACTTGTAATAAAAAATTAGAGCCTGTTGGAGTTCCTGGTCCGCCGCAAAAAGTTATTCTGACTTCAGACATAATGCAAAAATTATAGCATGAAATAAAATTCCCACGAGAATCGTGGGGATTTTATTTGGATACTAATATTCATCTTTACCTTTAATATTTAATTAAAGTTGGCAGAGAAAGATTCTTACCTCAGTAAAAATGCAATATCTCATCGCCATTAAGATGTTTATGAAAGATAAAAACTTTTATTAGCATCCTAATTTTTATTTTATACCTATTAAAAAAAAATGCAAGTTTTACACAAAAGAAAAATATTGTAGAGATTTTGTCAAGATATGGAAATGAATTTTTAAATCTCATCAAATTAAAAAAGCTTGATTTTCCAAAGAAAAAATGTGATTAAAATTTTTATTTTGTATTCAAAAAACTCAATCCATTACTCCATCAAACCATCCAGATTTACATCATAAAGCATAACTTCCGAAACTAATTTATAATTTAAAATTTCATTTTCATCAAACCAAACTTTTACTTCTCTTTCATATTCTGATTTACCGTCAACTGGATCAGTGCAATGAATCAAATTTCTAATTGATCTACTATCTATGTCACAAATATTATAAGAATCAATAGCGTAATCACCACGAATAGTTCCAGTGTCCGCAGTCATTGGTTCAGTACCGCCAACTAATCTTTTCACCACATTCATAGCCTCATTCCCCTCCACCACCAAAATCACAACCGGTGAAGCTAACATATATTTAGTCAGGGCTCGAATTATATCTCTACCGTATTCAACAGCTTCTTTTTTAATTGCTAAATTTTTAGATTTTAAATTATCAATTAATCTTTGACCTTTAGCTGTGCACCAAATATCATCTTTATTATAATGTTCCCGGGTTTGTTCTGCAGTAGCATTAATCATTTTCATAGCTACAATTTTTAAGCCGATTTTTTCAAAACGTTTCAAGACTTCCCCCATCAATCCTCTTTGTATTGTGTCAGGTTTTAAAATTACAAAAGTTCTTTCTTTTTTTGGATGCATATAATTGATTTTTAATTACTAAAAATTTTTAATTAATTTATTTTATTTATGAAATAATTTTTCAAGATTCGCAGATTTCCCCGCGCTGCGGGGAAATCTCAGTATCAACAAATTCTTTGACTCAAAATCATAAATAAAGATATTTAAATTAAATAAACTTCTTTCCAAAGTTATCTTGCCATCGTTAATTACAATTCTAAATCAAATTCATTTTAAATTATTTTTTAAAACTAAAATGGAATATCGTCTGGATTAACATCAGCCCCATCACCATAATCAATAGTTTCTAATTCATCAGCTGGGTTTTTGGATTCAGTTGAGCCAGAAGATTGGGCAGGAGAATTTCCAGCAAAAGAATTACTTTTAGGACCAAACTGCATTTGATCAGCCACAATTTCTGTGCGGTATTTTTTTCCACCCCCATTCGCATCTTCCCAGCTACGAGTAGTTAATCTGCCTTCCACATAAACTCCATTACCTTTTTTTAAATATTGACTAGCCAATTCAGCTAATCTCTGCCACAAAACCACATTATGAAATTCTGTTTGTTCTTGTTTGGCTCCAGCTTTATCTTTATAAACTCGATTAGTTGCCAATCCAAAAGTACAAACTTTATTACCGGATGGTAATGATTTTAATTCTGGATCTCTAGTCAAATTTCCATACAACATTACTTTGTTTAAATACATACTTTTATTTTAAAAAATTATTTTAATTTCTAATAATTATATTGTAGCACAAAATACAATTTATCTCGCAACGTATGGAAGCAAACCCATAAATCTCGCCCTTTTAATAGCGTTGGCAATGGCTCTTTGATTTTTAGCAGATAAAGCCGTCTTTTTTCTAGATAAAATTCTAGAATGAGGATTTAAAAATTTACTCAGGGTCTCAATATCTTTCCAATCCACTCTTAAACTATTTTCTTTAAAATAATCTTGTCTTTTTTTCATAATTTTTAATAATATTTTTTATAATTTTTATAATCAGATTTAACTGTATCATATTCACGGTTCTTAATTAGGCCCTTTCTGAGTCCGCCCGCTGCGCGGGCGTACTCAGAAAAATGTTCTATTGCTTAGATTCTCTAAAATTCAGAATTATTTCCTCAATACAAAAGATAAATTTATATCAAGAAATTTCCAAATAATAATTTAATCTTTTTATTGTTAATAATTATTCACCGAGAATTTCTGGTTTGTTTTCTTTCTTATCTGCAACTAATTCGACTAATTCTTTTTTATTTTCATCTACAATTCTATTTGCCTCTCCATTTTCATTGGCTTGAAAATCTGCTGGAGAAACTTCCTCTAGTGATACTTCAGAAGTGGTATCAATATTTACTTCCTCATCTGCATCATTTTTTGCTACAGGTTCTGCTAAAAAGATTCCGCGACGGGTTTTAAAAACATTTTGATTTTTAGTAAACACATCATCACCTCTTTCAGCTTTAATAATCATAAAGCGCACTATTTCTTCATCCAGTTTTAAAGCTTTATCAATGTGAGAAATATTTTCTGGAGAAATTTCAAATTTCACCCAACCAAAATATCCCGCTTCAAATCTTACATTCATATTATGTTGTACTCTAGTCATTTCATAAGCCAGTTCTCTTTTATATGGAACTTCTTCTGAAATGAAGCCTCCGTCCTGGGAGGCAATGAGTTCTTTGATGGCTTCCAGTTTTTCACCGGCTGCAGCCTCAGTGAGTTTATTATCAAAAATAAAAGAAAGTTCATAAACTTGCTCTTCTATATTTTGATCACTCATTATGGATTCATTTATCATATTTTTTTAATTTAATTATTTACAATTCTGAGTCAAATATATTTTTATAATAATCTTTAAAAATTGTAAACAATTTAAAAATTATTTTTGAAATTTCAAATTTCCCCAAATCCGCCCGCTGCGCGGGCGGATTCTCAGTTTTTTCAGACTACAAATCATTACCCAAAATAGTAAATAAATATCTTTATTAACTTATAAAATGATTTTATCTAAGATTTTAGATACCATCAAGTCTTTATAATCTAACATAAATTTTCGTTTTTACCAAATTGAAAATTTCCCAAGTTCAAGAATTAATCGCAACACTTTTTAATATAAAATTACGTGTATAAAAAAATAAAAAATAAATTAATGAGGTTAAAAATATATAAATCAAAAGGCGGGTAACATTCCCAGTGTTACCCCGCCTTGTCTGCCCATTCAAAAACTAAAACAATTCAAACCAATGTACACACCGTACTAAGACTGTCTCCCGTGAGACGTAGACGTGCATGTCTTACATTAGGATCTATAATCACTCGACTGGTAGCACAACCGATAGACTGACCAGTCCTGCGATGTCCATCGTGATCTTGTATAACCTTGAATAATCGGACCAAGATCACATACTCACCCTTGGTCAAGGGTATATCCCATTGGTTTGGATTAAAAACAAAACCATAACTCTTAAAACTATCACCGCCCTTAATTAAAACTGACAACTCCGCCGCGACTGATTGGTCCCAATCCGTATAAATACTTAAAACAGTTTCTGGTCCAGGTTGGATAGCAGTCTTAACCTCAACCACATTTTCTGTTTTTGTACTCGGCTTTACTAGCGCTGGACCCAAAGATGCTCTCCACATAAAAAATGCTATCCACAGAATCATTGCAAGAGCCCCCATAACACATGCTTTAGTCTCATCACTCATTTCTCTCTCCTTATTTTAGAAAAAACCGAATCAGCTTTGTGGTAGCTGTTACCGAATTTGTTAAAGAACAAATCTACAATTAAGTATAACAAATATAATCTATTTTGTCAATATCTAATATTCCCTTATAAAATAAGGTTTATTTTTGATCAAAATCAAAATACAAATTCCTAAAATTTTCTCGCAAAATATTTTGAAAATTATTTTTTTCGGTGACAGTATTGAAATTTTTTATTTCACAAATTTTTTGAAAAACATCTATCACAAAATTCGGTTGATTTCTTTTAAAATCTTTGCGGCGAGATTTTGGCAACACATATGGTGAATCAGTTTCTAAATGAATTTTATTAAGTGGAATCTTCTTTATCATTTCATCATACTCAGTTGTGAAAGTGCAAACCGCGGGAATGGAAACAGTGAAACCTGGTAAATCTTGCAAAATTTTTTCTAAAATATTTAGAGTCGAAACAAAAAAATGAAAATTGCCAGATAATTTCATCTGATATTTTTCTTGATAATTCTGTAAAATTTCTATGGCATCTAAATAGGCGTCTTCACGATTTATTTTTCCTTCTGAATTTTTATTTTCACTAGGACGAATATGTAACATAATTGGTAAATTTAATTCTTTAGCTAAGTCTAAATGCTTTTCTAAAATAATTTTTTGCTGCTTACGAAATTCTAAATCTTCTTTAGCATAAAAATAATCTAAACCAGTTTCTCCAATCGCCACACATTTTTCATGCTGAGCTAAAATTTTTAATTTTTGAAAATATAAATCTGGTTGCTCTAACGCTAAATTAAATTCCTGTAAATTATCATGAGGATGTAAACCCGCTGTATAAAAAATATTTTTATTTAATAAATCTTCTGTCGAATTATTTTCTAAATTATTTAAACTATTTAAACTATTGGTTGTTGCTAAATCTTTGGCCTTTTGACTTTCTGCTAAATCAGTTCCGATGCTAATGATGGCAATTTTCTCAGCTTGTAATTTCTGTAAAATTTCTAATCTATCCTGATCAAAAACTTTATCATGCAAATGACAATGATTGTCTATATATTCAACTTTTTCTAAATCAAAATTCTTTATATTTTGCATTTTATTTATTTTTTATTGCGTTTATTATACTTCTTTTCAAAAAAAATTTTCTATCATTAATCATGATTCAAGATCAGATTGATTTTTCTAAAAGAGTTAATGTTCCCGCCAGCAGCGGGAACATGTAGATAAAAAATTTTATTATTAACAAATTAGAAACACTTTTAAAAAAGATTTTTTAAAATTAATTTCTCATAATTTAGCTAAGAAAAATTAGTTTCTAAAATTCTCTCTTTTATCAAATGAAAGATTTGTAAAAGTTCTGGAAATTCTGTGGCATATTTTTCATGTAAATTCTGAATCTTTTTTTCATAAAAATTTTTAGCTCGCACTTTATCAACTTTATTCCCAACAAATTGAGCTCCAAAATTTAAAGCATTAGTCAAACATGGCAAAAGTTTATCGAGAGTCTTTACAAATCTAGCCTCTTTAGTCTGTAAAGATTCATATTCTTCAATGGTCTCATGAATCCAGGGAAAATCTACAGAAAATTTATTTTTAATTTTTAACAAAGCCAGGTCTTCTCTTTGCATTTTATCAGCTAAAATTTCTTCAGTCATAGAAATAGTATTAGTATCTCCAGCATAAACTTCTACCAAATCATGAATGCTGGCAAACTGAGAAACTTTCCCCAAATCTAATTCTGGATAGAATTCTTTGGCAAAAGCACAAGCTAATACTGAAAGCATTACAGTGTGATCTGTGTCAGATTCTGGAGAAATTTTATCATGATGAAGTGTGACTCTATTAATTTTTGAAAAATCTAAAATCATTTCTGCCATTTCCAACATTTTGTCTGATACTTTTTTTAAATCAAAATTTGTCATTTTTTTTAATATTTTTAATTATACAAATGTTCGGGTTCAAATGTGAATTTAGGGTGATGACTTATTAATAATTTTAAAGAAATTAATGATAGTGTTTTTTAAAACAGCTATATTCCCGCCGGCGGCGGGAATCCACTAATACATAAAGACTAAATTCAAAATTATAAATAATTAATTACTATTTCTTTTCTGAAAAAATATTTTTTACTTTAATACTATTTCCTCTCGAAAAGATTATGACCAAATAATTCAACTGGGGTTTTATTTTCTTGAATACAATGCAAAATTTTGCCACTAGTTTCTGGTAAAAAAATAGAAAGTTGCTGGGCAATGAAAGTTAATTCTTTTAAACAATTTTTTAAAATTTCTTTGGCTTTAATTTGATCTTCTGTATTAGAACTTTTCACTAAAGTAAAAGGTGAGTTAATTTGAATATATTCATCTAATTTTTTAGATTTTTCAAAAACCAAATTCAAGGCTTTTTGTAAATCAAAATTATTTAAACTTTCAGAAAGTTCTGAATGTTTATTTTCTAAATTTTCTTTTGCTACTTTTTCTCCCAATTTTTCTTCTTCAGCTAAAATCTTTTTTACATCCTCTAAAGTCAAATACTGAGAAGTTAATTTTAAAATTCTACTAGTTTGATTTCCCAAACCATTAGCTAAATTCGCATTATAACTTTCTCGAAATTTTTCTAAAGAAAAAGGTGAATCTTCGAAATTAGAAATTTCTTTTAAAAGAAAACATCTTAAAGCATCAACACTAAATTCCTGAATTAAATCTACAGGGTCAATTACATTGCCTAAAGATTTACTCATTTTCAAACCATCATGACCCAAAATAAAACCATTAACTATAATTTTAGTAGAATTAGGAATGCCCGCCGCCAATAATATAGCCTGCCAAATCGCTGACTGTTGTCGCAAATTATCTTTACCACAATATTGCAACACTTCTCTGTGATCAGAATTTTTTTGTTGCCAAAATTTTTGAAAACTCTCTAAATTCTCGCCACCCCAATTCAAAGTTGAAAGATAACCAGTTAAAGCCTCAAACCAAACATACATCACATGTTGATTGTCGTCCAGCACTGGCACACCCCAAGACATTTTAGATTTTAATCGCGAAATTGAAAAATCTTGTAAACCTTTTTCTACAAAGTTTTTTATTTCTCTAAATCTAAAATCTGGAATCACAAAATCCTGATGCTCTTCATAAAATTTTAATAAATCATCTTGTAATTTAGAGAAAGCAAAAAAATAATTTTCTTCATTCTGAATTTCCAATTCTCGATTGGGGTGATCTGGGCATTTGCCTTCTGTATTTAAATCCGAGTCTTGTTTTTCCAATTCACAGCCCACACAATATTTGGCTGGATAATTTTTTTTATAAATAAAACCTTTGGCCTGACAAATTTTCCACATCTCTTGGGCGGCGCGAATATGTTTAGCGTCAGTGGTACGTAAAAAATTATTATAAGAAATATTTAAAAGTTGAAAAAGTTTTTTAAAGTACAAAACATTTTGATCAATATATTCTTGTATTTCTAAATTATTTTTCTGAGCAGCTTCCAGAATTTTTTGTCCATGTTCATCTGTCCCAGTATTAAAAAACACTTCATAACCATCAGCCCTTTTCCATCTAGCCATGACATCAGCTCTTATAATTTCTAAAGCATGACCTAAATGCGGCGCGGCATTTACATAGGGCAAAGTACTAGTAATATAAAAATATTTTTTGTTTTTGGCTGACATCATGACACAATTATACTAAAAATTCTAAAAAAAATCACTTTTTATTTAAGTTGCGAATAAAATCATGAATTAAATCCCGATTTTCATTTTCTTGTTCGCCTTTAAAATATATTTCTAGAAAATGAATAATATTTAATGACTCCTGATAGGCATAAATAATACGTAAAGACTGACCCTTTAAATACCTACAAAAAAATCGAGCCTTTACAATCTTAATTTCTTCTAAACTCTGTAAAATTATAAAATGTTTTCCGCTACCTACTGGAAATTCTGAAACTATCTTTTTGAATTCCAACAAGTCAGTGGGAAGAGATTTATATTTTTTAAAGAGTCGTTTAAAATCTTTTAAAAAATCCTGGGTTTCATTAAAGTTCATCTTCATAATTTCTCACCGAATGTTCCTGGTCACGATAAAATACACTCTCGTAACTAATAATCTCACCATATTTATGCACTTTCCAAGGCACATCATTATGTGAATAATTAGAAAGTTCATTGGCATTTTTCTCAGCTAAACGCGCCAAGACCTCGTCAATATGTTTAATTTCTTTAGCCGAAAGATGGCTGAGATCTGATTCTCGACGAGGAAGGTATTTTTTTTGATCATACTGAAAATATTTACTTCTAACCCGCTCAATCTCCCCTTTTTCTTCCATCATTTCTACAATTTTTCTAAACTCAATTGGGGTGGGACCATATTGATTTTTAATATATTTTACACCCGTGAATTGAGATTCAAATTTTTCATAAAAATCAAAATCAATAAAATATAAAAGTTTATAAAGAGCTGTTTCGCCAATATTAGGTTTAGCTCCGACTTTACTTAAAACATAAAGTAAGACTTCTTTGAATTTGTTTGCATTAACATGTGACATAATAATTCTCACGCTCTGTTGTTTTTCTTTTATTTCTTTTTTGGTTTTTTCGTCAAAGGTGGACCCATCTCTGGTTGGCAAAAACACTTCATAACTAGGCGGGTTTGATTCTGTAAGAAAATCTTCCAAACTTAAACCAAAAAGCCTGGCTAAATTTTCTGCCTCTGATACTGTAATCTCCCGTTCTCCTTTTTCAATTTGTATATAAGTTGGACGAGAAATATTTAACTTTTCTGCCACATATTCTTGAGAAAATTTAGATTTTTCCCGTAATTCCTTAATCTTTTTATATATATTCTGTATATTTTTAGACATAAATAGAATATTACTCCTGTAAAGGAAATTTGTCAAATGAATATGTCAGAAAAATTAACAATCGATTAATACACATCCTCCCATTCGCGTTTTTTCTTTTTATCAAAATCTGCTAATAATTCTACAATGAAAGAAGAAGCTGGGACGGCAATTAAAATTCCCCAAAAACCCGCAATAGTTCCGCCAATCACTAAAGCTAAAATCACAATCACAGTGGGCATACCCACTGCCCTGCCCATAACTTTAGGGTAAAGAAAATGAGATTCGAATTGAGACAGAATGAAAAAAGAAATTAAAGTAGTTAAAAATAAAGTCATACCACCAGTACTAAAACCTACAATACTGGCAATAATTCCCGAAATAGTTAAACCCACTACTGGAATTAATTCTCCAAAAAAAGCAATCACTGCAATAACAAAAGCGAATGGCATTTCTAAAATCAAAAGCAAAATATAAACTAAAATCGCAATCAAAAGAGCGATGGCTATTTGTCCGATAAACCAAGCTGAAATTTTTCTTTGACTTCTATCCCAAAGATCCATAATATAATCTTCATAAACCTTAGGAGAAATTAATCTTAGAAATTTTTGCACTGATCTTTCTTCTAAAGATAAATAAAATGATACAACAATAGTTAAAAGAAAATTTACGCCGCCACTTAAAATATTTCCAGCTCCTGACAAAAAACTATTAGAGCCTCCCAATAAAGCTGTTTTGATCATTTCAAAAATTCGAACGCCAGATAATTCGCTAGAGACTTTAGAAATATAATTAGAAAAATTTTTCAAACCAAAATCGTTACCGTAAATTCTAATGGATTCCAAAAAAGCTGGTAATTTTTGAATAAATAAATTTATATAATCAGCTATAACTGGTATTAAAAAATAAAATCCCAATAAAAATATTACAACTAAAATAATATAAATCAAAGAAACTGTCGCCACTCTGGGAATTTTTAATTTAGCAAATAAAGAAACTGCTCTATCTACCACAGAAGCAATAATAATTGATAAAAACAAAATCAAAAGTAATTCTCGAAAATAATACAAACCATAAAAACAGATCGCCCACAAAAAGATTTTAATAATAGATTTACTGGAAAGATTAATTTCGGAAGAAAAATTAGACATAATTTTAGGTTTTAATTAAAAAGTAAAACTGGTTTTTAAAATTAAAATAATTATTTATATTATTTTATATGTAAATAAAATACCACAAAATATGATTTAATCATAGCTTGACTTTTATAAGTCTATATGCTATAATATATAACATAATTAAGAAAAAATAAGTCTTTATTGCCCCCCAACAGTCCAACTCCTTTCAAAGGGAATATTTTGTTCAGTGGGAACAGAATCTTCAGAATTTCTTTCACCCTTAGAAAAAATTTGCAATTTAATTTTATTAAAATCTGGATTATCATTCATGGGTATATTAGGTTTTGCTAATTGAAAATTAAAAATAAATCTTCCAGTACCTTGGGCCGAAATTTGCGCCAATGCTGGTAAAGTATTTTTATCCCAAAATATTGTATTAGTATTGGCATCATAATTTCCACCTATAGCATTAATACTTTGTCTATCAAAAAAATCACCCGATAATTTAGCTAAAAAGCTAACATTATCCAGTGGAAAATTTAAATTATTTTTATAAGAAAATTCTAAAATATAATTTTTATCCAATAAAAGAATCTTATCTTCAAATAAATCAGAATTTAAAAGTTGCACTTCTAGATATTGCGGGGCCAATAAAATTGATTTATTAACTTGCGAATAAATATTATTTAAACCAGAATTATTATCTCCCATACCTGCATAAAAAATAAAATTTTCATTACTACCCACTGCGCCAACTAATTTTCCCAGCATGGAAATTTTAATTGAGTTACCTTTGGCTAAATTCTGAATTAACCAAGAAGGATGTTTATTATACAAATTTAAAGAACTAGAAGCATAAACAAAATTACTAGGAGCTTTGACCGAAACCATTAAATTTTGAATATTATTTTCAGTATTATTTTTTACAAAAATTTCAAAAACATAATTAGTATTCAAAAACATTTCTTTAAAATTATTCACAGTCAAAGTCACGGGAGAAGATTTTATGGTCACTAATAAGGGATTTATTTTTTTATTAAAAACTGCTTTTTGATTCGGTAGAGAATAATAAAGAGTCGCATTTAATTTTCTAATCTCCCCCACTTCACCATAAAGTATGACATCTATAGAATTCTCTGCACTACTACTAATATCAACGTCACCTAAATCGATTCTTTTAGAGATTAAATTGGCGGCTCCAGAAATATTTTGTCCAGAATCATATGAAAAAATAATATAAGCCGACGATAAAGATGTAGGATTGCGATTAGTCACCATAATTGGCAGGGAATTATTTTCTCCACCGCCTACTGTCTCTGGGGTGGTGATAATAAAATCTATATTAGATTGAGAAAAATTCTTATCAGGATTAGAAAAATTATAAATTAAATAACTCACGGCCAATAAAAAAATCATTACCGAAATTAAAAATAATTTAGTAATTAAATCCATGCCTTTTTTAATTGGCGCATGATTATGATGATGTGAATTTCCTAAATCTTTATCATCCCAACTAGTTGGAATATACTGGGAAGTTGATTTTTTTTCTGCATTCCCTCTTAAATCTATAATATTATGAATTATGCCCATGAATAGTTAAATCTTAAATTCTTTTTAGTATAGCATGCTTCTAAAATAGATCCCACATTTCATTTCTAACTGCACAAAAAAATTAAAGCATACTTTCTTGCAAAACTTTTCTTAAATGATCTTTCACAACTTTTTCATGCAAAATAAGATTCAAATGTAAATCTGCGGCGGAAAAATTTATATATTCTTCCAGATTTTTTGCACCAATCACCAAAGCATCAACATAACCAGTTTCCACTAAAACTATAAAATAAATTAAGACTCGAAAATTATTTAAATCTAAGTCTGGCAAAACTAAAATATTTTTTAATTTATCAAAGAGTTTTTTATGAGATTTTTCAACTGGCAAAAAACGGCTAACACATTCAGTGATGATACTATTTTTTTCTAACATATTTCCTAATAATAAAACAGGATTTAGATTTTCTGAATTTAAAATCTTTGACTTAGATTCAGAATTAAAAATTAAAATCTCTTCGGCCCCTGTTAATCTCCAAATTTCTTTGCCATGCACTACTGTAATTGTAACCAATCTATTGACTTGCATTTTCATTCGCAATTTAGCTTGGATTTTCCGAATACCTGTAGCCAAACAAAAAATTATTCCAAATTCTCTAGTCCAAATTTTAAAAACTAAATCATTTTCTTTTTGCTCATAACTTTTTAAAATCAATCCCTCTGTTATATATTTTTCTATGGACATGTATTTTTCTTTGGTTCGCCAAAGCAAACTTGTTTGCGAAGGCGACTTGTTTTTTTGTTTTAATGCTGTTGCTAAAAATCTGTCAATGAGGCCGCGGCCTCATTGGGGTTTGCTAAAACCGCAAAACCTAAACCATATTTCAAAAAATAAAAAAGATTTTTAGATTTTGAAAAGATATTTTTAAAATTTTAAATATGCAAAGAAAAATTAATTTAAAAAAACTATGTCAAAATAATTTCCTCCACAGATTCTGAATCAGAAACAATTTCAAAATCAATATTCGATAATTTAGTTTCTTGCAAAATTCTATCTTTCACAGATTCTATAAATTTTTGTCTTTGCGAATTAGTTTTAAAAGTAATAGCAATCAAATCTGTAGCCAAAAAATTATTGGCTTTACGAAAATCTTTAATTAAACGAATTAATTCCCGAATCTCGCCCAGATGTTTCAAGTCTTCAGTAATTTCTAAATCTAATTTTATTTCTTGATCATTCTCTGGAGTCAAAATAATTTTTTGTACATTTAATTCATCTTTAATTAAATCAAAATATTTTTCTAAATCCTGATTTTCTTTTGTCAAAGTTAAAGAAGCTAAAGGCTGACGCACTGGAATCTGATTTTGCTGGCGTATCATTAAAGCTTGACTGACAATATTTCTAACCGTTTCCATTTCTGATAAAACTTTCTCTGGAAAATTTTCAGAATTTATTTCACTGTCAGATAATCGAAGTTGCTTTGGCCAAGATTCTAAATGCACTGATTCTCTTTTTTCTAAATTATTTTTATTAATATCTTGATAAATTCTCTCAGCTAAAAATGGCATAAAAGGAGCAATTAATTTAGAAAATTCATTCAAAATTAAATATAAAGTAATTTGAGCTTCTAAATCACCATTTTTCAAACGTTCTCGACTGCGACGCAAATACCAAGTCGACAAATCATCTATAAATTTTTCTAAATCTCTAGTCGCTAAATTCAAATGATATTTATTCATAGCTTCTGTAGTATTCAAAATGATTTCATTGAAACGCAAAAGTATCCAAATATCTAAAATATTTTCAGAAATATTATTTTTTTCTAAATCTTTTTCTGAATTATTTTCTAAATTATTTTTATGCCTAGAAATTTCTGCAAAAATCTTTGGATAATTATCAGAATTAATATTCATGACAAAAAAACTTAATACATTTTCTAATTTAGAAATAATTTTTTTATAAGTTTCTTCTACCATAGAATCTTGAAAAATAATATTTTCTCCATTCATGAGAGGTGAAGAGATTATAGCCTGCCGAAAAGCGTCGGCTCCATATTTTTCTATCAAAACCATGGGGTCAGTATAATTCTTTTTACTTTTACTCATTTTTTCATTATCAGAAGCCATGACCATGCCATTTACAATTACATTTTTAAAACAAGCTTGATCAAAAAGACCGATCGATAAATTTAATAAAGAATAAAACCAACCGCGAGTTTGATCTAAACCTTCCGCAATAAAATCAGCTGGGAAATTTTTCTGAAATAATTCTTGATTCTCAAATGGATAATGTAAACTAGCAAAAGGCATGCCGCCTGATTCATACCAACAATCAAAAACGTCAACTATTCTGTGCATCTCTTGACCACATTCACATGGAAATTTAATAGCATCAATATAGGGTCTATGTAAATCTATTTCTCCCAATTTATTTTTAGAAACAGAATGATTGACAGAAAATTTTTGTAATTCTTCCAAACTACAAATTACTTTAATTTTTTTACAATTATTATTTACACATTTCCAAACTGGCAAAGGCGCACCCCAATATCTTTGTCGTGACAAAGCCCATTCTCGCGATCCTTCCAACCATTTTCCAAAGCGTCCCTCTTGCAAATGTTCCGGTACCCAATGAATTTTTTTATTCTCTTGTAAATTTTTTTCTTTGATGGCAGGCACATCCATAAACCAAGAAGAAGTCGCATAATTTAAAAGTGGTGTCTCACATCTCCAGCAAGTGGGATAAGAATGAATAATTTTTTCTTTAGCCAAAAGTAAATTCATTTTAGCTAAATATTTAATTATTAAAATATCTGTAGCTTGATTATCAGATTTAGTTTTTACACAAATATTTTTCACATCTTCTTCAATAATTTTTTTATCTTGTAATTCTTGTAAAACTTCTGAAATAAAATTTCCATCTAAATTCACATGATGAATAATTGGTAAATTATTTTGTCTAGCTAAATCCAAATCTTCTGCCCCAAAAGCGGGAGCTTGATGTGCAATGCCGGTTCCGGTTTCCATATTTATAAAATCAGCATGCCAAATCCGAGAAATATTTTCCAAATTTTTAATTGGCTGAAAATTAGATGTTTCTAAATTTGAATCTAAATTTAAATTAAAGACTGGTTTATATTTTTTTCCTAAAAGATTTTCTATATTTACATTTTCTATTTCTGCAAAAATCTCCCCATCTTCTTTGCTTTCTTCTTTACTTTTATTTTCTGTATTTTTTTCTAAATCTTTTACTGTATTTGTTTTACTTAAAATATTTTTTAAATATTCCAATCTCTCTTTAGCTAAAATAAATTTTTCATCTCCAACTTTAATTTTTACATAATCAAAATTTTTATTTAAAGCCAAAGCTGTATTCCCAGGCAAAGTCCAGGGAGTGGTAGTCCAAGCTAAAAGAAAAGTTTGTGGCTCATCCACTAATTCAAATTTAGCTATCACCGAAATATCAGTTAAGTCTTTATAACCCAAAGCTACTTCACTGTGAGCTAAAGTGGTTTCGCAACGTGGACAAATATATAAAACTTTATAACCTTCATAAATTAATTTTTTCTCATATAAAGTTTTAAAACTCCACCAAATAGATTCTGTGTAATTAGTATCCATGGTTTTATATGAGTTGTCCATGTCCACCCAACGTCCAATTCTGGGAATAATTTTTTTCCAATCAGATTCATAAGTCAGCATCAGGGATTTAGCTTTCTCAGTAAATTTTTCTAACCCATATTCTTCAATTTCTTTTTTATGTTTTAAATTTAATTCTTTCTCCACTAAATTTTCCAAAGGCAAGCCATGAGTATCCCAACCCCAAACTCGCCGCACCGAATTTCCTTGCATAGTTTTATATCTAGGAATTACATCTTTCATGGTGCTAGTTAACAAATGTCCATAATGTGGTAAACCTGTTGCAAAAGGTGGTCCATCATAAAAAGTAAAACTTTCTTTTGGTTCACTGTCAGCTGGTCTCGCTAAAGTCTTTTCAAAAATTTTATTCTGATTCCAAAAATCTAAAATTTCTAATTCTTTTTCATTAATAGTTTTAACTGTGGTTTTGATTTTGGAATTGACTTGTAAATTTTCTGAATTTAAGTTATTTTTTAACATGCTCTAATTGTAACAAATACTTTGACTGAAGACAAAATCACATTCTCTCTACTT
>Ga0247727_10007432_pt1 | contig 20874 bp, 21 predicted proteins | sample WisWelCaveWW1625_FD_202498 | JGI IMG/M metagenome (GOLD analysis project Ga0247727, IMG submission 202498) | Biofilm microbial communities from Wishing Well Cave, Virginia, United States - WW16-25 | ecosystem: Environmental > Aquatic > Deep subsurface > Groundwater > Cave microbial mat | place... | reverse complement strand
AGGAGGTCTACGACGGAAAACGCTTCAAGGACGGAATTGCTGTGCGCACGAAGATCGAGCCGACAAGGAAAGCCGCCTGATTCTTTTTACACACCTATTGACGAGACCTCCTGTGGACGGCAGATGGCCCGCTATTCCGGGGAAGTAGTCCTGATGGACTATTGACTCTCTTAGACATTGGACTAGCATCTATTCGCGCAGGGCGGAGCAACTTAGACCTAAACCAAGGAGAACGATAACCATGAAACGGCTTTTGCTGGGTTCCCTGTTCGTTGCGATGACGTCCGGCGCACACGCACAGGTCTTCACCGGTCAGACGGTGAATTATCAGTACCTTTTCCCGGAGCTTACCTCGAACTATAGTAATGCTGCCAACGGAAATTACCTGGTGGGGCCCGGCGTGGAATTCAGCAACATTGTCGATGGCTACGGCACGATGGATTTCCATGACAGTGGCTTCCTGGTCTCGTTCACTAACGGCACGAGTTTCACTCCTTCTACGTTCAATGGATTCAGGGTGAGCGACGTGTTCGGGACGATCGGGTCCTTCACTTCGTTTGTGCTGACGTCGAACACCGGCGTCGCGGGCACGCCCGTGCTGACCTTTGACGCGGACAACCTCTACGTGAACTGGCAGGGCCTCGGCTTTGGCGGCGGAGACCTGGCGTTCTCGGTGAACTCGGTGAACGCGATACCGGAACCCGAGACCTACGCATTGCTGCTTGCCGGTCTGGGGCTGCTCGGTCTTGCGGGGCGCCGGCGCAGGCAGAAGGCGTTGGCGACGGCCTGATCGCGGCAAAAGCTGTCCGGCAAAGCCCCGCTCCTGCGGGGCTTTTTCATTTTGCGGGCTGCTCCAGCTTCGTCTGCTTTCCCAGTCACGCGCCATCGAACCGCTTGAGGCGGGTTTCCAGATGTCGCCTCGCGGATGAAGAGGGCTGCAGCGACGGCTTCTTCTTCGGCGGCGGCTCCAGCGGCTTCTCCAGCCCGCGCTTCAGCAGCCAGTCGCGGTAGTCGTCGAGATCGCCGTCGAAAGGCCGCAGGCGCCCGCCGGCGACGATCAGGAACTGGTCGGTGGTGGCGCGCAGCAGGTGCCGGTCGTGCGATACCAGCACCAGCGTGCCCTCGAACTGCGCCAGCGCAACGGTGAGCGCCTCGCGCGTCTCCAGGTCCAGGTGGTTGGTCGGTTCATCCAGCAGCAGCAGATTGGGCCGCCGCCAGACAATCAGCGCCAGCGCGAGCCTTGCCTTCTCGCCGCCCGAGAAGTGCTCGATCGGGTTGGTCGCCAGCTCGCCCGGGAAGTTGAAGCCGCCGAGGAAGTTGCGCAGCTCCTGCTCCCGCGCCTGCGGCGCGATGCGCGCGAGGTGCCGCAGCGGCGACTGGTCGTCGCGCAGCATTTCGACCTGGTGCTGCGCGAAGTAGCCGATCGAGAGCCCCTTGTTGAAGAGCGCCGAGCCGCGCAGCGGCTTCATCTCCCCGGCGATGGTCTTGATCAGGGTGGACTTGCCCGCGCCGTTGACCCCGAGCAGACCGTAGCGCTGGTCCGACTGCAGGGAAAAATCGACCTTTGCCAGCACGACTTTCTCCCCGTAACCCGCGTCGGCATCCTCCAGCACCAGCAGCGGGTCGGGTGCGCGCAGCGGCTCGCGGAATTCGAACGAGAACGGCGCAGTGGCGTGCAGCGGCGCCAGGTCCTCCATCCTTGCCAGCATCTTCATGCGGCTCTGCGCCTGCCGTGCCTTGGTGGCCTTGGCCTTGAAGCGGTCGATGAAGGATTGCAGGTGCGCGCGCTCTCGCTCTTGCTTTTCCCGTTGACTGGCGGCCAGCACCACGCACTGCGCGCGCTGCACCTCGAATTCCGAGTAGTTGCCCGAATAGCGCCGCAACTTCCTCTGGTTTATGTGCAGGATGGTGGTCACCACGCCATCGAGGAAATCGCGGTCGTGCGAGACGACAAGCAGGGTGCCGGCGTAGCGCTTGAGCCATTCCTCGACCCAGAGGATCGCGTCCAGGTCCAGGTGGTTGGTCGGCTCATCGAGCAGCAGCAGATCCGAGGGGCACAGCAGCGCCTGCGCGAGGTTGAGCCGCATGCGCCAGCCGCCGGAGAAGCCCGCTACGGGTTCTGCCAGTTCCTGATGCTTGAATCCGAGCCCAACCAGCAGTTGCTCGGCGCGCGAGCGTACCGTATAGGCGCCGGCGTCGCCCAGCGCGGCGTGCAATTCGCCTAGCAGGTTTCCGTTGTCGTCCTTTTCTGCTTGCAAGAGTGTTTTCTCAAGATTTCTTAAATTCGCATCTCCATCAATCGTGTACTCGAGCGCCGGCCGGTCGAGCGCAGGCGTCTCCTGCGCCACGTGGGCGACGCGCCACCGGGGCGGGAATTCGGCATCGCCCTTGTCGGCGTGCAGTTCGCCGCGCAGCAGCGCGAACAGGCTCGATTTGCCCGAGCCGTTGGCGCCGATCAGGCCGATGCGCTCGCCCGGGTTGAGCGTCGCGTCGGCGCCTTCGAGCAGCAGCTTCGCGCCGCGGCGCAGGCTGAGATTGAAAAAGCGGATCAGGCGGAAAAATCCAGGAACCGGCAGTCCGGGTCGCGCCGGACCTGCTCCAGCAGCGCGACCTCCCACCGCAGGTAGTCCTGCATCGCCGCCTCGATCTGCGCTTGGTGGTCGTAGGGCTTGTAGTACACGTCTTCGGGCGGCTCGAGCATCGTGGTTGCGCCGCTCTCCAACGGCAGGCCGGCCGCGCGCCAGGCGGCGGTGCCCCCGTCCAGAGCATGCACTTCGCGCCCGAGCAGCGCGGCGAGGTCCGCCGCCGCGTGGCGCGCCAGCAGCCCGTCGGGCGAGGTGCAGACAATACCTTTCGTGCTGAACGCCTGGAGGTGCTTCGCGAGCCGCGAGCGAATCGCGAACGCGGCGCCCGGGACGTGGCCTATGCGGTATTGTAGACTGGCAGCGAAATCGAGTATGAGGATGTTTTTCTTCGTCTTGAGTTCCCGGGGTGAAAGAACCGGGCAGGTAGGCGCCGGAGGGTCCCCGCCTGATCCTTTTTCAAGCTGAGCGGAAAGCGCATCTTCGACTACATGAACGTCGGCCCAGCCCATCTGCAGCAACCAGGAGGCGGTCAGGGTCGCGCGCACGCCATGGTCGTCCACCAGCGCGATGCGCGCGCCGTGCACCGCGCAATAGCTGTCGGTCGCCTGCACCAGCTGGCCGCCGGGCGCGCAGATCGAGCCGGGCAGATGGCCCGCTGCATATTCCTCCGGCGAGCGGACATCAAAGATGTAGAAGGTTCGGCCGGGTTCGCCTTTCATTTTCTCGAGTTCTTTTCCTGACAGAAAGCGAATCGAGAAACGCTTTGCTACCCGGGCCGCTGCTGCTTTTGCTTTCGCCAGCGCGCCATCCGCGGGCGCTTGCGCGGCGCGCGATTGGCCGCGCTCCAGCTCCAGCCCGGCGAGGTGCCAGCCCATGGTGCCGTTCTCCAGCGCCACCACCTTGTTCGGGATGCCGGCGTTGATCAGCGACTGCGCGCCGATGATGGAGCGCGTGCGCCCGGCGCAGTTCACCACCACCAGGGTCTCGGGGCGCGGCACGGCCTGGTGCACGCGGTAGACCAGCTCCGCGCCCGGGCAATCGAGCGCGCCGGGGATGTTCATCACGCGGTACTCGCTCATCGGGCGCGAATCGAGCACCACGAGATCTTCGGCTGCGTCGATCTTTGCCTTTAATTCTGCTGCTGCGATGCGCGGTGTGTGGTCGTGGTGCTCGACATGCTCGCCGAAGGCCTTGGAGGGTACGTGCACCCCGGAATAGAGCTCATTGCCGGCCGCTTTCCAGGCGGCGTTGCCGCCCGCGAGCACGTGCATGTCGCGGTAGCCCAGGCGCCGCAGCAAGCGCGCCGCGCGCTGCGCGAGCTGCTCGTCGTCGTCGACCAGCACGATGCGCGTGCCGAGCCGCGGCACCAGCCGCCCAATGCGCAGTTCCAGGTGCGACAGCGGCGCCGAGGTGGCGAGGTACAGGTGGTTGCGCGCATGCACGCCTTCTTCGCGCACGTCGAGGATCGCCAGTTCGCCGCCGGCGGCGATCAGGGCCCGGAGCTCCTGCGCCGCGATGCGCGGGCAGTAGATCTCCGGCTTCGCCATGAAGCGTGCCACGCGGCCCCCCTCGCTGGCAGGGAAGGTGATGCGCTCGGGCAGGTCTTCGAGCGTCCGGCCGTAAAGGTGCAGGTGCAGCGACTCGCTTTCGCTCGTTACCTCGATGGTATGGAAGTCCTCCGGCAGCATGGCGCAGGCGTTGCCGCGCCGGATGGTCAGTTCGTGCGTCCGCCGCAGCCGGCCTTCGCCCGGCGTCTCGCCCCGGTCGGTGCGCTCGTAGAACACGTTGTGCTCGTCGCCGTAGACTCCGGCGATCGAGGCCCAGGTGGTGTGGTTGTGCGGCGGCTGCGCCTTGCCGGGCGCGCCCGCCGAGCCGTAGAGCGCAAGGCGTCCGTCGGGGTCCTCGGCGAGGTGGTAGAGGGTGCCCGCGCGCCCCGGGATGTTGGCGAAATGCGCGGCCGGGAACAGTTCCGCGCGGCTGGCGAGCGCGATCAGCTCGGCCTTGATCTTCACCAGCGATCGCCGGGTGACGCCTTCCTGCGCTTCTATGGCGCGCACGCGCCCGATCAGCTTACCCACCGCCCGCCCGCGTTGCTCCTGCAGGGTCATCGCTACTTCTTGGTGGCGGGTTTGTCGTAGCTCTTCAACGCAACCTTGGCGTTCACGAAACGGATCGTGATCACGCCGTCGCCGGCAACCCATTTCGAGGAGGTGCCGGATATTCCGAGCACGCTGGTACTCGAGGATTCCGACGGGCTGCCGAGGATCGCTGCCATCTCCTGCTCGGACATGCCATCCTGGACCTTGGTGAAGTTTTCCTGGGTCACCTTGGAGCAGGCGGCCAACAACAGCATGGCAATCAGTACCAGCGCGCAGATTCTCATGCTTTAACTATAATCGTTTCATGCTCGTCCGACCTGCTGTGCCGCAAGACCTGCTGGCCATTCAATCCATCTATGCCCACCATGTCCTGCACGGTCTCGCTTCCTTCGAGGAGGAGGCGCCGCCCGTAGAGGGGATACGCCGCCGCTACGAGGAGGTCACCAGCCACGGGCTGCCCTACCTGGTGGCCGCGGGCAACGGCGAAGTGCTGGGCTATGGCTATTGCACGCTCTACCGGACGCGCTCCGCGTACCGCTACACGCTGGAGGATTCGATTTACGTGAAGCAGGGCAGCCAGGGCAAGGGGATCGGCAAGGCCCTGCTCGCCGAGTTGATCGCGCGCTGCTCGGCGCTCAATTATCGCCAGCTCATCGCCGTGATCGGCGATAGCGCCAACCTGGCGTCGATCGCGGTGCACGCGAGCCTGGGGTTCGTGCGTGCCGGCAACCTGCGCTCGACCGGCTACAAGTTTGATCGTTGGGTGGACACAGTGCTGATGCAGCTTCCGTTGGGCGCGGGGGACGGCAGCAAACCTTAAGCGCCGGTGGTGAGAACCACTTTGCCTTTTACTTTCCTCGCCGCCATCAGCTTCAGCGCCTCGACCGCCTGCTCCAGCGGAAAGGTCTGCGATACGTGGGGTTTCAGCTTGCCTTCGCGGAACCATTTGCCGAGCTGGCCGATGCTCTCGGCGAAGGCTGACGACTCGCGGCGCGCGAAATCGCCCCAGAACACGCCCACGATCGAGCAGCCCTTGAGCAGCGTGAGGTTGAGCGGAACCTTCGGGATCTCGCCGGCGGCGAAACCGACCACCAGCAGCCGGCCGCGCCAGGCGGTCGAGCGCAGCGCGGGCTCCGTGTAGGGGCCGCCCACGGCGTCGTACACGACGTCCACGCCCTTGCCGCCGGTGAGTTCCTTGATTTTCTCCCGCATATCCTCGGTGGCGTAGTTGATGCCGGCGTCCGCGCCGTGCTGCTTGCAGACCTCCAGCTTGTCGGCGCTGGAAGCGCAGGCGATCACCTTCGCGCCCATCGCCTTGCCGATCTCGATCGCCGCGAGCCCCACGCCGCCCGCCGCGCCCAACACCAGCAAGGTCTCGCCGGCCCGGAGCTGTGCGCGGTCGCGCAACGCGTGGTCCGAAGTGCCGTAGGTAAGCAGGAACGCCGCCGCGCTGTTGTAGTCCATGCCTTCGGGAATCGGCACCAGTCGCCCGGCTTCTACTTTGACTTCCTCGGCGAACGCGCCGTAGGTGGTGAACGCGATCACGCGGTCGCCCGGCTTGAATCCCGTTACGCCTTCGCCGACTTCTTTCACCAGGCCGGACATTTCGCTCCCCGGGGAGAAGGGCAGCGGCGGCTTGAACTGGTACTTGTTCTGGATGATGAGCACATCCGGGAAATTGAGGCTCGCCGCCTTGACGCTGATGACGGCTTCGCCCGCGCCGGCTCTGGGCGAAGGCAGCTCCTCGATCACCAGCGATTCCGGAGGGCCGAACTGCCTGCAGAGGACAGCTTTCATCGGGTTACCATGAATGTTTTCGGGAAGGGCGGATTATGACCGAACCGGTGCTGCACCATTACCTCGTTTCTCCGTTCGCGGAAAAGGTCCGCGCCATGCTCGGCTACAAGGGCCTGGCGTGGAAATCGGTGCAGATCCCGCTCATCATGCCCAAGCCCGATGTGGTCGCGCTCACCGGCGGCTACCGCAAGACGCCGATCCTGCAGGTCGGCGCAGACATCTACTGCGACACGGCGTTGATCGCCCGGGTGCTGGAGCGCCTCGCGCCGGCACCGTCGCTGTTTCCGGAGGGCGAAACGCTCGCGGTGCGGGCCGCGGCGCATTTCGGCGACTACGTCATGTTCAGCATCACGATTCCGATCGGCTTCCAGCCGGGGGCCGGCATGATGAAGCTCTTTTTTTCCGATGCGACGCCGGAATTCCTCACGGCCTTCGGCAAGGACCGCGCGGCGATGCGGCAGGGCGGCACCATCCGCCGCGGGCCGCTGCACGAGTGCAAGGCCAACCTGCAGGGGCTGCTGGGAAAGATAGAGGCGCAGCTGACCGGGCCTTATCTCTTCGGCGACCAGGCCTGCGTCGCCGATTTTTCGCTCTACAACGCGCTCTGGGCGATCTGGAAGCCGGCCGACACGCGCGTAATGCTGGATCCATTTCCGAAGACAAAGAGCTTCGTCGAGCGCATGGCCGCGATCGGCCACGGCAAATCGACCGAGATCACCAGCGCCGAGGCGCTGCAGATCGCCAGGTCCTCGAAACCCGATCCGGTGCGAGGCGCAGTGGCAATCGAGACCGACGGAATTGCGCTCGATCAGCAGGCGACGGTCATGCCGGTGGACAGCGGCTTCGACCCGGTGGCGGGCGAGCTGGTCCATGCCTCAGCCGATGAAATCGTGCTCCGCCGTACCGACCCGCGCGCGGGCACGGTGCACGTGCACTTTCCGCGCTTCGGCTATCAGCTGAATAGGGCGGCCTGATTGTTACACCTAATGTAGTCGGTCGCGAGCGCGGGGGTGTTCCGCAGCGGCGCGGTGCTGGTCGGCACGCGCGCCGCGCCGCCTTCGATCCGGGGCTCCGCCGGCAAGCCTTAGGATTTGACCAGGGCCGAGCGCATAGTGGTCTCCACGCGCGGCAGGTGCTTGGCAAAGTAGTGCAGCCGCGGGGCGCGAAAGGCGATGAGATAGAGTTTGCCCTTGATCACCGCGCCATGGGCGAAGCCGCGTAGCGCGACGCCGTCGCGCTTTCGCGTCATGCTGAATTCGAAGCGGAAACCGCTGGCGCCGGCGAACTGCACCGGCGCCAGGCGCTCCAGCTTGAATGTCGAGCCGTCCTGGGTGGCGGTGGCCTCGTAGAGTTCGACGATTTCGTTCGCCACCATGGAGGCGCGGAAGACCGGCGGCACGCGCTTGCTTCCCATCGGCGCCGGTGCCAGCGGATCAGCGTCCTTGATGCCGACGTGGAAGGTGAGCACGTCGAGCGACAGGCCATCCGAGGTCCAGATCTCGGACGAGCCGCCGCTCAAGGCCGGCAGATCGAGCCGGTTCCATCTGCCGTCGGAGGTCACGCTCATCGCGTCCTTCACGGTGACCGGACCCGCCTCCATTTTGACCATCGCGATGCACGAACTGAGCAACAGCATCGCGGCGGCGAGCGGAACTGCCTTGCGAAGCCTCATCGGTTACTCCTTCGACGCGTAGGTTTGGATCAACTCGGCATCCTCGGCCGCCGGTTTCAATTCGAGGTAGCGCCGGAACGCGTTGCCGGCCTGTGCTTCCTGTTTGAGCTGGCGCAGCACGAATCCTTCGGAGCGGTAGAGTTCGGGCGGCGCGCCTTGCATGGACTGCGCCTGCCGGTAGGCGCGTAGCGCCTGATCGAGATCATCCTTTTCGTTGCGCATCCGGTGGACCTCGCCACGGTAGAACTCGAGCTCGCCGTCCGCGCCCGGTGTCTTTTGCATGCGCGCGAGCAGCACCAGGGTCTCGCCGTACTTGCGCCGGCGCAGCTCGTCCTCGAAGAACAGCGAGCGAAACGGCGCCAGCGCGGCGCGGTAGGGCTCGGTGCCCAGGTGGGTAGCTTCCGGGCGCGCCAGTTCTTTCGCCGCGTCGGCGAGGACCTGCTGGCGCTCCTCGAGCGGCGGATGGCTTGCAAACAGCACGCTGCGGCTCGCGTAATCTTCCTTGGAAACCGCGTCGCCCTTGATCTCGTCGAGCAGCTGCGTCCATACCGTCGAGGCTTCGGCCGGAGCGTAGCCGGCACGCGTCATCAGGTCGAGGCCGATTTGGTCCGCTTCGCGTTCCTGCTCGCGTCCGTAGGAGAACAGGCCCGCCAGCACGCCCATCTGCGCAAGGCTGCCGATGCCGCCGACCCGCGCGGCGGCGAAAACGATGCCGAGGAACTGGCCGAAGGCTGCCCGCGATTTGACGTCGCGCAGCCGCTCCAAGGTGTGGCGGGACAGGTAGTGTCCGATCTCGTGCCCGAGCACCGCTGCCAACTGCGCCTCGTTTGCGGTGCGCAGTAGGAGCCCGGACCAGACCTGCATCATGCCGTTGGGCGCCATCGAGGCGTTGAACAGCGGGGTGCGCACCAGATACACGCGCATATCGGGACAATGATCGCCGGCGAGGCGGCAGGCGATGCCGCTCACGTAATCGTTCAGCGACCTGTCGCGGACCAGAAAGGCGCTGCGCCTGAGCCTCGCTTCCTCGCGCTCCATGATCGCCCAGAGTCCGCCTTCCTCGCTCGCCTCCGTGGGCCGCGTGAAGCGCGCGGGCGAGTTCCAGGGCGCGCCCAGGGCGCCGCCGGCCATGGCGCTCAACGCGCAGCAGCCGCAGCCGAGCATGAAGCCGCGGCGGGTGATTGCGTTCAGCGGATCCTCACCGGCAGCGCGCCGTCCGCCTATTGGGGAAAGCCCGTCAGCAGCGCGTCGATCGTCTCGGCCGCCTTGTCGCGCTCGCGCAGGTCGCCGGTCCCCCGCAGCAGCCGATTGAACCACAGCACCTGGCCGGTGCGCAGGTCCACCAGAGACGCATAGCCCTGCTGGATCGCGCCGGGCTGCACCTGGACGCGGAACAACGCTGCGACGATCACCGCGGCCACGCGTTCGCTGGAGGTATAGCTGTCGCGCACGTAGGTGAAAAGCGCGTAGTCGGCGCCGCTGCGCTCGCGCAGCACGTTGGCGTCGGGGCCGAGTGACCAGTCGAGCTTGCCTTCCTTGGTCGCGAGCTTCAGCAGCCCGAAGTGATGCGCAGAAATGGCGCCCCCGACGGCGCCGTGCAGGCGGTTGAGTTCCGCGACCTGCTCGCTGCTGTCGTCTTCCATGTCCACCACCTGGGCGCCCATTCTTGCCTTGCGCTCGCGATAGAGGTCCTTTACGTGCTTCAGTGCCGCCGTGGTCCAGTCGGCGCGCGGTTCGGCCACGCCGCCGGCGCCGATCTCGAACAACTCGATGTCCATCGGCATGAGTGCGATCTTCACCCCCGGCGGCAGCCTGCTGAAGCCTTCGGCGCGGTTGCTCTGGGCGCTGGCCGTGGTTGCAAGCAGGAACAGGGAAGCGAGCGCCAGCGCGCGCGAGAATCGTTTCGTCATGTCGGATCGCCCCTGCGGCGAGTTTACTCTTACTCTGGTGCGTCCGGAGCGGTTGGGCGACAATCCCGCGCTCGACGTCGAGCTTGGGGGAAAGGCGTGAAAGTCGAGAAACTGCAGGTCAGCGGCGTGAGGGTGCGCGCGGTGGCCGTGCCGATGCGCCGTCCGCTGCGGACCAGCACCGGCGCGGTGAGCGTCGCACCGCTGCTGCTGGTGGACTTGAAGACGAACGGCGGGATTGTCGGCCGGTCGTACTTATTGGCTGTTGGCAGACACAATCTGAAGCCCGTCGCCGCGCTGGTGGAAACGATGGCCGAGATGCTGAAAGGCGATGCGGTGGCGCCTTTCGAGATCGAAAAGAAGCTGCGCGCGCGCTACACTTTGCTCGGCGTCCACAACATCGTGCTGTTTGCCCTGTCGGCGATCGACATGTGCGCCTGGGATGCGTGCGGCCAGGCGCTCGGCCAGCCGGTGGTGAGGTTGCTGGGCGGCTCGCCGCGGCCGGTCCTGGCTTACAACTCCAATGGGTTAGGAATTCAAAAAACCAAAAGCTTAATGGAAGAATCGGAACAGCTGGTCGCCGCAGGTTTCTCCGCGGTCAAGCTGCGGCTCGGCAGGCCGACGGCCAGCGCGGACATTGAAGCCCTGCGCGCGGTGAAGAAGGCGATTGGCCCGAAAGTGACGCTGATGGTGGACTTCAACCAGGCGCTGACGGTCGCCGAAGCCGTGCGGCGCGGCCGAATGATCGACGCGGAGGGCGGCGTGCTGTGGATCGAGGAGCCGGTCCGCGCCGACGATTTCGCCGGCTGCGCCAGGGTCGCTCGCGAAGTGGCGACGCCGATCCAGATCGGCGAGAACTTCATGGGCCCGGAGCAGATGGCGCAGGCGATCGCCGCAGGCTGTTGCGACTTCGTGATGCCCGACGCGCAGCGAATCGGCGGCGTGACGGGCTGGATGCGCGCCGCGGCGCTGGCGCAGGGCGCGGGCCTGGAGATGTCCAGCCACCTGTTTGCCGAGGCGAGCGTGCAACTGCTCGCGGTGACGCCGACCTGCCACTGGCTGGAATACGTGGATTGGGCCGAGCCGATCCTTGAGCAACCGCTGCGGATCAAGGCCGGCAGGGCGATCGGGGCCGCGGGCCCGGGCCTCGGCATGAGGTGGAACGAGAAGGCCGTGAAGAAGTTCGCGGCCTGACCCGCATCCCATGGCTTTTTTCGACCGTCATTTTGCGCATTGGCCGCCGGGGGTGCCGAAGTCTCTCTCGGTGCCGCGCACCGGCCTGTATTTCAACCTCGAAGTGAGCGCGCGCCGCTATCCCGGCAAGGCGGCCATCCTCTACTACGGCAGCTCGCTGTCCTACGAGCGGCTCGAGCGCGAAGCCGCGGCGCTGGCCGGCTACCTGCAGCAGCGTTGCAACGTGAAGCGCGGCGACCGGGTCCTGCTCTACGCGCAGAATTGCCCGCAGTTCATCATCGGCTATTACGCCATCCTGCGCGCCGACGGCGTGGTGGTACCCGTCAACCCCATGAACAAGAGCGAGGAGCTGGCGCACTACGTCGGCGATTCGGATGCGCGCGTCGCGATTGCGGCGCAGGAGCTCTGGCGCGAGATCGAACCTCACCTGGGCAAGGGCCTCGAGCACTGCGTGCTGGCGGCCTATTCGGACTATCTGAGCGTAGCCACGGATCTCAAGCTCCCGGAGTTCGTGCGCGCGCCGCGCATGGATCCGCAGCGCGCGGAAGTTTCGCTGTGGCTGGACGCCATCGCGGCGGGCTGCGTGCCGCGCGCATGCGAAGCCGGGCCGGATGACCTCGCCGTGCTGCCCTACACCTCCGGCACCACCGGCCCGCCCAAGGGCTGCATGCTGACCCATGCCAACCTGCTTGCGACCAGCACCGGCGCCTGTGTCTTGTCGCCCACTTCCAGCGAGTCGGTGGTGCTGGGCGTGCTGCCGATGTTCCATCTCACCGGCATGCAGTTCAACATGAACCATCCGATCCAGCTCGGCGGTACCACGGTGCTGATGACGCGCTGGGACCGCGACACGGCGGCCGAGCTGATCGAGCGCCACCGCGTTACCGGCGTCACCGCAATCACGACGATGATCGTGGATTTCCTCGCCAACCCGGAGCTCGGCAGGTACGACCTGTCGTCGATCGTGCGCATCGGCGGCGGCGGCGCGGCCATGCCCGAGGCCGTGGCGTCGAAAATCGAGCACACGCTCGGCCTGCCGTTCCTGGAGGGCTACGGCCTCACTGAAACCTCGGCGCCCTCGCACTCCAATCCCGCGCACCGGCCGAAGCGCCAGTGCGCCGGAATTCCGTATTTCGACACCGACTCGCGCGTCATCGATCCGTCGAGCTTCAAGGAACTTGGGCCGAACGAGGTGGGCGAGATCATCACTCACGGCCCGCAGGTGTTCCGCGGCTACTGGAAGCAGGAGCAAGCGACCGCCGAGGCCTTCCTCAAGCACGATGGGAAAAGCTTTTTTCGCACCGGCGACCTCGGTTACTACGACGAGGAAGGCTACTTCTTCATCACCGATCGCCTGAAGCGCATGATCAACTGCTCGGGCTTCAAGGTCTGGCCGGCCGAGGTCGAGGCGATGCTCTACGCACACCCGGACATTCAGGAAGCCTGCGTCATCGCGGCCAGGGACCCGCACCGCGGCGAAACCGTCAAGGCGGTGGTGGTGCTCAAGGCCGCGGCGCGCGGCAGGACCGAGCCCGAGGCGATCATTGCCTGGGCGCGTGATAAAATGGCCGCCTTCAAGGCGCCGCGGCTGGTCGAATTCGTCGAGGCGCTGCCCAAGACTGCGACCGGCAAAATCTTCTGGCGCAAGCTCCAGGAAGAAGAGAACAAGAGGGCCGCGCCATGAGAATCGCATTCATTCTCGCAATGTTTTTCCTTGCGAATTCCGCGCAAGCCCAGCCGCAGATCGACAAGCCCTGGGCGCGCGCTACTGCACCGGGCGCCAGGGTGGCGGCCGGCTACATGGTGATCCGCAATCCCGGCACTGCTGCCGACCGGCTGGAGTCGGCTTCCTCCCCCGCATCCGCCAGGGTCGAGCTGCACGTGCACATCAACGAGGGCGGCGTGATGAAGATGCGCGAGGTGCCGGGGTACGACGTGCCGGCGCGAGGCTCGTTCGAGCTCAAGCCCGGCGGCGCGCACCTGATGTTCATGGACATCAGGCGGCCGTTCAAGGAAGGCGAGAAGCTGCCGGTAAAGCTGAAGTTCGAGAAGGCGGGCGAAGTCAGTGCCGAGTTCCACGTCGGGCGGCTGGGCGAATCAACCCCGACTGCTCACAAGCACTAGGGTGAAAGCAGTGCCGGGCAGGGACGTCATCGTGATCGGCGCGGGGCTTTCGGGGATGTACGCGCTCCACCGGCTGCGCGCGCAAGGCTTCGATGTCCGCGTCTACGAGGCGGGCGGCGACGTCGGAGGTACCTGGTACTGGAACCGCTACCCTGGGGCGCGCTTCGATTCCGAGAGCTGGACCTACGGCTACTCCTTCGCCGAGGACCTGCTGCGCGACTGGGACTGGAGCGAGCATTTCTCGCCGCAGCCGGAGACGCTGCGCTACTGCAATTTCGTCGCCGAGCGCTTGGACCTGCGCCGCGATATCAGCTTCGGCTGGCGCGTCGCCGCGGCGCGCTGGGACGAACCCGCCGGGCAGTGGGAGATCGAGTCGACCGATGGCCGCCGTGCGCGGACACGCTTCCTCGTTACCGCCATCGGCGCGCTTTCCGCGCCGGTCATGCCGAAGGTCCCCGGCGTGGACGAGTTCGAGGGCGAGGCCTACCACACGGGCCTGTGGCCGCACCACCCGGTGAGCTTTGCGGGCAAGCGCGTCGGCGTCCTCGGCACCGGCGCCACCGGCGTGCAGGCGATCACCGAGATCGCGAAGAGCGCCGGCCACCTCACCGTCTTCCAGCGCTCGCCGAACTGGTGCGCGCCGCTGCGAAACGGTCCGATCGACGAAGAGACCCAGAAGCGCATCCACGCCACCTACCCGGAGATTTTCGCGCGCTGCCGCGACTCGTACGGCTGCTTCATCCACGACGCGGATCCCCGCAACGCCATGGAGGTCAGCGCCGAGGAGCGCGAGGCGCTGTATGAGAAGACCTTTCGGCAGCCCGGCTTCGCCAAATGGATGGGTAATTTCCGCGACATCCTGATGGACCGCGCGGCTAACGACACCATCACCGACTTCATGCGGCGCAAAATACGCGCACGGGTGAAGGACCCGGCGCTCGCGGAAAAGCTCATCCCGAAGAACCATGGCTTCGGCACCCGGCGCGTGCCGCTGGAGAGCGGCTATTACGAGGCCTTCAACCAGCCCAACGTGCGCCTCGTGGACCTGCGCGAGACGCCGATCGAGCGCGTCACGCCTTCCGGGATACGCACCAATACGGAAGAGCACGCGCTCGACATGATCGTCTACGCCACGGGCTTCGATGCCATCACCGGCGCCTTCGACCGCATCGACATCCGCGGCCGCGGTGACCTCGCGCTGAAGGATAAGTGGGTCATTGGCCCGCGCACCTACCTCGGGCTGCAGATTGCCGGGTTCCCGAACCTCTTCACGCTGATCGGCCCGCACAGCGCGGCGCTCTTCTGCAACATGACGCGCTGCATCGAGCAGAACGTGGAATTCGTCACCGGATTACTCACGCACATGCGCAAGAGCGGCCGGGCGCGCGTGGAAGCCGCGCCACGGGCCGAGGAAGAGTGGACTTCGCACGTGCACGAGACTGCCGCGCGCATGCTCTTCACGCAGGTGGATTCCTGGATGACGGGCGTGCACTCCGAAGTGAAGCATCCGCGCGGTCGCACTGTCATGGTCTACGCCGGAGGCGCGCCCAAGTTCCGCCAGCGCTGCGAAGAGGTCGCCGCCGCGGGCTACGCGGGGTTCGAGCTGCGCTAGTCGAGGCCCTGCAGCTTGGGGTCAGCGAGGATCGCGGCGCGCAGGCGGCGCATGCCGGCCAGCCAGCGGTCGCGGTCGGCGGTCTTGCGGCGCTCGTACTCGGCGACCTCCGGGTGCGGCAGGACGAGGAAGCGCTCGGATTCGATCGCCTGCATGACAAGCGCGGCCACGTCCTCGGCGCTGACCGAGCCCTCCGAGAGGAAGGATTTGCGGTCGCCCGAGGGCCCGAGCAGCATCGGCGTGCGCACGCCCTGCGGGCAGAGGCACGACACCTTGATGCCGCGCTCGCCGTAATTCACCGACAGCCACTCGGCAAACGCAACTGCGGCGTGCTTGGACACGGTATAGGTGACCGAATCCACCTGCATCAGCAGGCCGGCCGCGGAAGCGGTGGCGACGATGTGGCCGCCGTGCTGCTTGAGCATCACCGGCACCACGGCGCGCGCGGCAAGCACGTGCGCCATGAAGTTGACGTCCATGGTACGGCGCCATTCCTTGAGCGAGGCGTCCAGCCCGTGCCGCTCCATGATGCCGGCGTTCGAGCAGAAAATGTCCACCGAGCCGTACTTCTCCAGCGCCGCGACCACCAGCGCGTTCATGTCGCCTTCCTGGCCGACGTCGCAGCGCATGCCCATCCCGCCGACGCCGGCGGCGACCGCCTTGGCATCGGTTTCATTGAGGTCGGCGCAGACCACGCCGCGCGCGCCCTCCTTGGCGAAACGCGCGGCCAGGGCCTTGCCGATGCCGCTGGCGGCCCCCGTGACGACGACCACCTTGTCTGCAATTTTCATGCGGCGATTGTTCCATACAATCCCGGCTTATGGCTGAACTGGTCCTGGTGCGGCACGGGCAGGCGTCCTTCGGGGCGGATGACTACGACAAGCTCTCGGATCTGGGCTGGCGCCAGTCGCGCTGGCTCGGGGAGCATTTCAGGGAACGAGGCACCGCGTTTGACCTGGTGATGCGCGGTTCGCTACGGCGGCATGCGGAAACGCTGGCGGGAATTGCCGAAGGCATGGGCAGGGCGCTGGAGGGAAAAGAAGACGCCGGCCTCGACGAGTACGACGCCCAGGCATTGCTGACAGCGCATCTGGGCGGCCAGGGGCTGCCGCAGGGAAGCAATCGGCGCGAGCATTTTCGCGTCCTCCGCGAGGCCATGTACTGCTGGACTGGCGGCACCCTGGACGGTGCAGCGCACGAGCCTTTCGCAGAATTTCGCGGCCGTGTCCTCGCGGCGCTTGCGTCATTGCGCAGAAGTTCCGCGAAGCGCGTGCTCGTAGTGAGCTCGGGCGGCCCGATCTCGACCATCCTCGCCGAGGTGCTCGGCATGCCGCCGCGCGGCGTGGTGGACCTCAACCTGCAGACGCGCAATACCGGGATCACGGAACTTCAAGCTGGCGCGAGCCGGATCCATTGCGTGAGCTTCAACAACGTGCCGCACCTCGAGCGGCCCGACCGGGCCGGGTCGTTGACCTATTCCTGAAATCAGCGCGGCCTGCGCGTGCGCCGGCCGGTTGCGGGCATCAGATGGTTGAAACGCCGGTCGCCCGAGAACCGGTAAACATCAAACTGCTTTCGATCCAGGGTGATGACATCGCCCACTCCGGTGCGTTCGGCGAGCAGCACGAGCGTCGCGTCGGCGAAGTCCATCGGCTGATCGCGATACTTGGCAATCAGTCGCTCCAGCGGCGCCAGATCCCGCGTGCCGATTTCGGCCAACTCGACTCCGCCTTTTCGAACCCAGGCAAGGAACAGCAACTGGGCTTCCGGACGCAGCAGATGCGTTACCTCGGCCACGACGGGCCACGTGGTGATCAACTCGCCGTCAAATCCGCGAAACAAACGGTCCGCGGCGTCGTGAAACGGGTCGTTGCCGCGAAACCAGGCAGCGAGCGGCCCGGTATCAACGAGCGCCGGGCCGGGCACGCAGTTTTGTCTTGATGATGCGGCTGTGATCGCGGCTGGCGGCCTTTCGGTCGCTCGAAGGCGCGCGCCCTCCGGTCACCTCGTCATACAGCGCGGCCGGCGAACGCCGCGGCAAGTCGGCAACATAGCCTTCGATCAGACGGCGAATCACCGCGCTTTTCGTCTGGCCCTCGCGACGGCAGCGCTCCTCGAGCGCAGTTTCGATTCGTTGGTCGATTTTGACAGTCAGGGTCATGGCCGCCGCGCCGGGTAATACGCAGATATTACCAGACCTGTGCCGAAGGCTGGCCAATTTCTCAAGCAGCCGAAAGAAGCATCCGGCCCAAATACCAGGCCGCGCCGGCAATGAACGCCGAGCACGGAATCGTCAGAATCCAGGCCCACAGGATGTTGCCGGCCACGCCCCAGCGGACCGCGGACGCCGACTGCGCCGCGCCGACGCCGACGATGGCGCCGGTGATGGTGTGCGTGGTCGACACCGGGATGCCGAGACCGGTGGCGAGGAACAGCATGATCGCGCCGCCGGTCTCGGCGCAGCAGCCGCCCACGGGTTTCAGCTTGGTGATGCGCTGTCCCATCGTTTTCACGATCCGCCAGCCGCCGAACGCGGTGCCCGCCGCGATGGTGATGTAGCAGGCGGCGATCACCCAGACTGGCACCGGGTCCTGCGTGCCGAGGTAGCCCGCGGCGATCAGCATCATCCAGATGATGCCGATGGTCTTCTGCGCGTCGTTGCCGCCGTGGCCGAGCGAATAAAGCGATGCCGAGACGAGCTGCATGCGGCGGAACCAGCGGTCGACCCTGCTCGGCGTACTTCGCACGAACAGCCAGGCCACCGCCAGCATCAGGATCGCGCCGAATAGCATGCCCAGCAGCGGCGAAATGAAGATGAAGGCCACCGTTTTCAGCAGGCCGGCCGGCACCAGCGCCCAGGTGCCCGCCTTGGCGACCGCGGCGCCGACCAGCCCGCCGATCAGCGCGTGCGAGGACGAGGAGGGGATGCCGTACCACCAGGTGATCAGGTTCCAGGCGATCGCGCCGATCAGCGCGCCGAACACCAGATAGTGGTCGACGACCCCCTGGTCGATGATGCCGCGGCCGATGGTGGTGGCGACCTTCAGCTGGAACACGAACAGCGCGGCAAAGTTGAAGAACGCGGCCAGCAGCACCGCCTGGTAGGGCGTCAGCACCCGCGTCGAGACGACGGTGGCGATCGAGTTCGCCGCGTCGTGGAAACCGTTCATGAAATCGAAGGCCAGCGCCACGACCAGCAGCGCGATGACGATTCCCAGGCTGAGCTGCGTGACCTCCATGCGCCTTCAGGAGTTCTCCAGCACGATGCCCTCGATCACGTTGGCCACGTCCTCGCAGCGGTCGGTGATCGATTCCAGCAGCTCGTAGATGGTGCGCATCTTGATCAGCTGCTTCACGTCCGGCTCGTCGCGGAACAGCTTGGACATCGCCGAGCGCATCACGCGGTCGGCATCCGACTCGAGGCGGTCGATCTCCTGGCAGGTCTTGAGGATCGCCCCGGCGTCCTTGACGTTTTTCAGCAGCGATACCGCCGCGCGCACCCGCTCGCAGCACATCTGGCAGATCTCGGCGAGCTGCCTGGATTCCGGGGTGATCTTGCGGATGTCGTAGAGCACGATGGTCTCGGCGACGTCCTGCATCAGGTCCAGGATGTCGTCCATTGCCGTGATCAGCTGGTGGATCTGCTCGCGGTCGAACGGCGTGATGAACGTCTTGTGCAGCAGCGTGATGGTCTCGTGCGTGATCTTGTCCGCGGCGTGCTCGGCGGCGTCGATGTACTGGGCGTGCTTTTCCACCTCGGTGAAGGTGGTGATCATGGTCGCCAGTTCGCGGCTACCCTCGACGATGCGTTCGGCGTGGGCGTTGAACAGCTCGAAGAAATTGCCCTCGCGGGGCATCAGGCGGCCGAACATGGCGGTTCCTTTCTTTTCTCTATATTACGCCGCCGCGCGCGAGCGCCGCCTGCTCGGCCTCCGACAGGCCGAGCCAGCCGCCGTAGACCTCGGCGTTGTGCGCGCCGGCGGCGGGTCCGGCGCTACGCGCTGCGCCCGGCGTCGCCGACAGCCGCGGCACCACGCAGGGAACTGCAACCGACTCGAAGTCCGCATCGCTGACTCTGGTTATTGATTCTCTGAAGAGGAAATGCGCGTCCTCCGCAATGTCGCGATTGGAATACACCGGCGCCACCGAGACGCCGGCTTCGGACAGCTCGCGGATCGCCTCGCGGTAGGGCCGGGCGCCGATCCACCCGGCGACGATTGCGTTGAGCGCGCCGGCATGCTGCATGCGAAGTTGGTTGCTCGCGTAGCGCGGATCGGCAATCAGTTCTGCGCGTCCGATCAGCCTGCAGAAGCGCTCGAACACGTTCTGCGTCGCCGCCGTGAAAGTAACCCATTCGCCGTCGGCCGAGCGGAACACGCCCGCCGGCGAGACGTAAGCATTGCCGTTGCCCACGGGTTCGTGCAACTGGCCGAGCTGGTCGTACTCGATCGGCAGCACCTCCAGCAGGCGCAGCATGGCCTCGGTGCAGGACAGGTCGATTTCCTGGCCCGGCGCATCGGGATGCTTCGCACGGTGCATGAGGGCGGCGAGCACGCCGAAGGCGCCGAACACGCCGCCGATGGGGTCGCCGATGGGGTAGCCCGGGTGCATCGGCGGTTCGCCCGGCGCGCGCGTGATGTAGGTCAGGCCGGAGTAGGCCTCGAACAGGCGCGCGAAGCCCGCATAGCCGCTGTAGGGGCCGGTCTGGCCGAAGCCGGTGACGCGCAGGATCACGAGCCTAGGCTGCAGCCGCCAAAGCCTGTCCTTGTCCAGGTTCCAGCGATCGAGCGTCCCGGGGCGGTAGTTCTCGATTAGCACGTCGAAGCGCGGCAGCAGCCTCTTGAAAAGAGCCTGGCCGTCGGGCTTGCGCAGGTCGAGGGTCACGGCGCGCTTGTTGCGGTTCACCGCCTTCCACAAGAGGGGTTTGCCGTCTTTATGTGGCGGCAAGCTGCGCAGCGGATCCCCGCCTTTTCCATCCTTGCCTACGGGGAGTTCGACCTTCAGGACGTCGGCGCCGAAATCACCGAGCAGCGCCGCCGCGAATGGCCCGGCGATGACGTTGGAGATGTCGAGGACCTTGATTCCTGCAAGGGGTCCGCTCATTCCTTGAAGTTCATCCCAAGGGATATGAATTTCTCAAGGTCCAAATCGGAAAAGCCCCAATCCAATAGCGCCTGCCTGCCGCCTGCGCCGCGCTCGGGTGCGCTGCGGCGGATCGCGCCGGGGGTGCGCGAGAGGCGCGGCGCCGGCGCCGGCTGCGATATGCGGCCGGAGTCGACGAAACCGGCGCGCGCTACATTGTGCGGGTGCTGGCGCGCTTCGGAAAACGTGAGCACGGGGGCGAAGCAGGCGTCAGAACCGTCGAATACGCTGCACCATTCCTCGCGCGTTTTTGCCTTGAACCTCTCCGAGAACAATGTCCTCAGGGCTGGCCAGCCCTTGCGGTCATGTTGCGCAGGAAGATTTTTTTCCTGCAGCTCCAAACGGACAAGCAATTCCTCGTAAAACTTCGGCTCGATGGAGCCGATGGCGACGTATTTGCCGTCCTTCGTTTCGTAAGCGTCGTACCAGGGCGCGCCGGTGTCGAGCAGGTTGTCGCCGCGGGTCTCGTTCCAACGCTGCGCCGCCAGCATGCCGGCGAACATCGCGGCGAGCAGCGACGCGCCATCCACCATCGCCGCATCCACCACCTGGCCCTTGCCCGAGCGCTGCGCCTCGACCAGCGCGCAGGCGATGCCGAACGCGAGCAGCATGCCGCCGCCGCCGAAATCGCCGATCAGGTTCAGCGGCGGCACCGGCGCGCCGCCGGCGCGGCCGATGGCGTGCAGCACGCCGGTCAGCGCGATGTAGTTGATGTCATGGCCGGCGCGTGGTGCGAGCGGCC
>Ga0247727_10007431_pt1 | contig 20874 bp, 12 predicted proteins | sample WisWelCaveWW1625_FD_202498 | JGI IMG/M metagenome (GOLD analysis project Ga0247727, IMG submission 202498) | Biofilm microbial communities from Wishing Well Cave, Virginia, United States - WW16-25 | ecosystem: Environmental > Aquatic > Deep subsurface > Groundwater > Cave microbial mat | place... | reverse complement strand
GGAGTGTTGTCGCTCCCTACTAGCCGCTCAATCATGCGTTCCTGCCAGGCAAGCTGGCCGGGGACGGTGGAGATCAGCGAGAAGTCTCGAAGATACCGAGTTTTTCAATTTCCTCGTGACCAACCCGATGGGCGTGGCCCTTCGCTGTGCTAGCGCCAAGGGCTTTATCAATGCTAGTGATATTGATTGTACCATGAAACGACGGGTGGCGGGTGGCCCGGCATTAGGCCCGCCCCTGCTGCTTCATGCGGTCGAGACACGTCTTCACCAGCCCCGCCAGCTCGGTGAGGAGACTGTCCGTGAGATCGGCCCCGTTCGCTTGAAACACGAAGCACGTGATATTCTGATCGTGCTTCAGGAGTTCCGGCGATATCTGCCCGCGCAGATCGTGGTGCCAAATCAGCTCCGTGAGATAGAACTTGACGATATCATCCATGGCGAGCACGGCACCGAATAGGTGTCCCTTCTTGCGACGAACGATCACTTTGCCGTGCAACATGTAGAACCGCGGTTCGTCCTTCGCCACTTTGAGCGCCGGCGCGTGTTCTTGCAGGACCGCTTTGAGCTTGTCGAAGGCTTCGCTGCCGGATGCGCTGGCTGGCATGATGATCTCCTGCCGGTTAACACCTTCACCTGGTTGTCGGACATGACCGCAGATTATGCGGAAGCGACAGGATGACTTCTAGCCCAGCCGGCCGGGTATCCGCTGAGAGTGAATGGGAGTGTCAGCCAATGATTGGCGGCCCTTCCTCAAACACCGCGTCCAATGCCCTCACGAGGTCGTCGTCGGAATTGCTGGGGCCGTTATCAAGATTCAATTCGGACGGCGTGGTGACCGGACTCACGATGACCACTGGATCGACCATGTCAGTTGCCGCCTGATCTTGGTCCGAATCGGCCAGCCCGGTTGATTCTTCGTTCGAGTCGCCACTCAGGCCCGCATCCGATTGGGAGGCGATGGGAGAGGTAAACCAGATCTGACCGCTGTCCAAAGATGGCACGATGATGAGAATGTCGTCGGCGTCACCCCGCGTGTTGCCGGAAGCGCCGCCACCACCGCCGCCGCTGCCGCCGGAGCCGCCACCGATTCCGGCATGGGGTCCCAGAATCCAGGCAGAGTATGCGAACACGTTCATGCCGCCGCCCAACGAACCGAACCGCGGTGCACTCCCTTGCGTGAACGTGTTCACCCCGGCCAGCGAGTAGGAACCGGCGAGAGCGGGATTGCAGCCCGTGCAAAGCACGAAACTCGGCCCGCCGGAATCGCCGCCGCCCAGGGTAGTTTCTTTGTCATTGCCCAGCGAGCCGCCGCCCCACGTGTTCGTGTTCGCCCGTTTGCCGTCAAAATCAAATCGGAACGCTTCCTTGGCCGCGGGTTGCCCGGCGTCGTCCTGGGTGTAGAAAGCGTCCGCCATGTTCTCGCCCTTCCGCTTCACCGTGAAGCTGGGGTTCACGTAGTACCCCTTCACGCCGTCACCCGACGTGCCGTAGCCGACCATGTAAAGATGTGTCGAGCCGGCGACCATGTCGGAGGTGGCAAGGCTGTAGGTCGGCACACCCGCCGGCAATGGGCTGCCGAGCGTGACGACCGCCAGATCGTCATTGACCGAGGGATTCGCGAAGCCGCTGAAGTTTGGATGGGTCTCCCAAGCAGTGGCAGCGATCACCGAAGTCTGGTTCCCACCATAGTTCAAGATGAGTGAGACGCCCGTGATGTCCGGCGCGCCATTATCGTCGATGTCAACGCAGTGGCCCGCGGTGACAACGTGTGTGGCATCGATGGGCGTTCCCGTGCAAATGTAAGTTCCGCTACTCGCGGAGATTTGCAGGCTGCCCACGCCGGCAAACAGCGAAGTGGTCGTGTTCGCGTCCACTCGCTTCGTGGGCGAATCGGTGGGCGTCCCCTTGGGGTCCCCGGCGACAATGACCGCGTGGAAGTCACCGGAATCATCCAGCATTCAACAACGTATCCAGCCAATTGCCGACGGCATAATCACGCATTCAACAGCACGCTCAGGCTGTCGCCAAACTCGTTGCCGACCATGAGATCGAGCATCTTATCCTTGTTGAAATCCCGTGCCCCAACGAAGCGGGGTCCATTGCCGACCGCGAAGTTCACGGCGGCCTGCAAGGTGCCATTGCCGTTACCCAGGTGCAAGCTCACAGTGTCGGCTTCGAAGTTGGCCACCACCAGGTCCAGCCTCTTGTCTTTGTCGAAGTCCCCCACTGCGACGAAGATGGCGCCATCCCCGGCAGCAAAATTCTGAGCAGCCTGAAACGTGCCGTTGCCATTGCCCAAGAGCAGGCTCACGTTGTCGCTGCCGAAATTGGCCGCGGCGAGATCTTGGATCTTGTCTTTGTTGAAGTCCCCGACCACGACGGACTGCGGCGAATCGCCGACGCCGAAGTTTTGGCCGGCCTGGAAGGTTCCGTCGCCGTTGCCCAACAACACGAGCACGCTGTCGGTGTTTCGGCTGGCCACGGCGAGGTCCTTCCTCTTGTCTTTGTTGAAATCCCCCACCACGACCGAGCGGGGAAGATCGCCCGCAGCGAAGTTCTGGGCGGCCTGGAACGAGCCGTCGCCATTACCCAGCAGGATGCTCACGTTGTCGCTGGACTGGTTGGCCACGGCAAGGTCCTGCTTCTTGTCTTTGTTGAAGTCCGCCACCGCCACGGAGAAGGGGCCATCGCCGACGGCAAAGTTCTGCGCGGCTTGGAACGCGCCACTGCCATTGCCCAAGAGTATGCTCACGGTGTCGCCCATCAGGTTGGCCGCGGCGACGTCGGGCCGCTTGTCTTTGTTGAAATCTCCCACCGCGACGGAGATCGGTAAATCCCCGGCGGCGTTGCTCGCGAAGTTGCCGAAGGCGCCTTTGCCGTCGCCCAAGAGCGTAAACACGTCGTCGCTGCCGGACCTGGCCACCGCGAGGTCCAGCGTTTTGTTCCTGTTGAAATCCGCCACGGCGACCGACAACGGGCCATCGCCGACTGCGAAAGTAGTCGCAGCCAAGAAGGTGGGGACCATTCGGTCCTCCAGCATCTCCAGCCGCGGTCGATTCTTCGCCGCAACGGATTCGGGCCGGCGACGAACACGACGGTACTCCCCGGTTGACGCGGGCCACAGGCGAACCCAACGTTTGAACCAGAAGATACTCATAACGAATCCTCCTGTTGAAGCAAGATGCCCGGTGCATTGTAGCCGAACCATCCAGCGGCATGGCAGGCGCGACTCTTGATTCATCAGTTGCGGCGAAGTCAATCCCAGGTTTTGCGGCCTTGCAAGTGCGGAATGATTTTCCACCACAAAGTCACTACTTTCGATAGCACCAGACTGGCAAGCCATCAAGTTTGGTGGCTTCTCTCCTGGGCCGTTTGCTACGGTATTCCGGCTAGCGTCAGACGGAAGAGGAATTGCTCGCGTGAGCAACCTCATGTTGCCTAAGACCCCTGACGCAAAGCTCCCCGGCGGGCACGCCGCCGGGGAGGCGGGGGAGATTGAAACGGCGTTCCTCGACGCCTTCCCGCTGGTTGCGTTTTGCAATTCCGCATAATCCACTCCTCGGGCAGTATCGTTACGCCTCCGCCTGTTTCCAGTAAGCACTTGCGAGCCCTGTTGTCGATACTGCGATGGGCACATTGTCTTCAGACCTAAAACGCCGGGAGTTTTCCAGGAGGGGTAATCTATGAAGTCGATGCTTCGTTGGTTTCTCGGGCTGAACGAATATGTAGCAAAGCAGGAATTACGCATGCGGTCGCGAAAGCACTGTGCGAGTTCGGCCCAGAAAGCTCGATTGTCATTGGAATTCCTTGAAGTCAGAACCCTCCTTGCGTACACCGCCGCGTTTGTGGGTGGTGATGTTACGTTCACCGGCGACGGCTCCTCCGACAGCTTTACGCTCGATCTCGATGGCTCCGGCAACTTGCAACACAACCGGTTCACCGCGGGCGATCCGGGGTTCGAGAGCGATATTGATTTGGATAGTGCGAGCGTCGGCGTCCAATCCCTGGCAATCGGTTCCGTCACCGCAGTCACGGTGAACGCCGGGGCCGGCGACGACACGATTACGATTGGATCGGCAGCCTCGCAGGCGAACACTCTGACCGCACCCATAACGATCGATGGTGAGTCTGACGCGGACACCATGGTCATCGACGACTCGGCGACGCCGGGCAACTCGGCGAACACCTGGAACATTCCAGTTCCGGATGCAGGCACAGTGGCGGGCGGCGTCGCGGTGACGTTTGGCGAAATCGAGAACCTGACGGGCGGTGCCATCGACGACTCCTTTGTGCTCGCCGATGGAGTTGGGCTAACGGGCAGCATCAACGGCGCCGGAGGAAATGACTCACTGGATTACGGTAGCTACACGACTGCCATCGCGGTCAATCTTCAGACGGGCGCTGCCACAGGCTTGGGCGGCACCGCAACCAACATCGACCTGTTGTCCGGCGGCACCGCCTCCGATCTCCTGACCGGCGCGGATGCGGCCAACACGTGGAACATCACGGCCAACGACCTGGGCAACATCGGCGGGTCATTTAGTTTCTCGTCCATTGAGAACCTCACGGGCGGCACCCTGGCCGACGAGTTTGTGTTCGGAGACGGCGTCGGCGTCACGGGCGCGATCAACGGAGAGGTCGGCACCGACACGCTCAATTACTCTGCGTACACGACCGGGGTTGCTGTGGACCTGCAGGCAGGAACGGCGACCGGCACGGCAGGCATTAGCAACATCGAGAATGCAACGGGCGGTTCCGGGGCCGATTCACTTGCCGGCGACGGAAACAACAATTCCCTGAACGGCGGCCCAGGCAACGACTCGCTGGCCGGCCGGGCCGGCGACGACGTGCTCAACGGCGGGGCCGACACGGATACGCTGGCCGAAGTCGTTACCGGAAACGTCACGATCACCGACGCGGGCATTACTGGTTTTGGTGCCGACACGCTGATCAGCATCGAGCAATTCACGTTCACCGGGGACGCGGGCAACAACCGCATGGATGCCTCGGGGTTCAGCGGCGGAGTAAGTTTCGACGGCGGGGCCGGCAATGACACATTGATCGGCGGGCTGGGCAACGACACGCTGAGCGGCGGCGCGGGCAACGACTTGATCAACGGCGGCCCCGGCCTCGATACACTCTCGTTCGCCGCAGCACCCAACGGCGTTCAAGTAAACCTGAAACGAAGAAAGGCCACCGGCGACGGACGCGATTCCGTACGCAACATGGAAAACGTCGTGGGCTCGGCGTTTGACGATTCCATCTTGGGCCATGACGGTGCCAATCATATCAACGGCGGGCTGGGCAACGATCTTGTCAGCGGCCAGCAAGGTGACGATACGGTCGATGGCGGGACGGGCAACGACACAGTCAATGGCGGCATCGGCAACGACGTGCTGCTGGGCAGCGCCGGCAACGACGAACTGACCGGCGACTTTGGCCGCGATCTATTGATCGGTGGCCTCGACTCCGACACGCTCATGGGCAAGATCTTCGACGACATCCTGGTCGCCGGCACGACCGCTCATGACGCGAACAACGCCGCGCTTGCCGCGATCCTCGCCGAATGGTCAAATCTCGATCGCCTGTACGCCGTTCGTGTGGCCAACATCCGCGACGGCAGCGGCAGCCCGGACCGGCTCAATGGCGCCTTCTTCCTCAGCGTCGCCACCGTCTTCGACGACGCGGCCGCCGACACGCTCCTGGGCGGAAAAGACATGGACTGGTTCTTTGCCCATCTCGGCGGCGGCACAGTGGACACGATTGTCAACAGGCTCGGGGCCGAGATTACAGACCTCATCTTTTAGTACTGGCTCTCGTCCGCACGTCACACTGCTTCACCTTTTCTATCCAGTGACCAAATCAAAACGGCATTGCACCGTTCATGAGCGGTGAAGCCGATTGCCTTTCGCCCAGGGCGGTCCAGTCCGGTTTCCCACGCGGTGGTTGTCAACCCGCATTACTTTTTGGGCCAGAATCCAATTGATTTTGGCGGCTTCGCTGGCAATGATGATGCCGTCTCTAGGATCGGTTTCAGACCGACTTCATCATTCTCATTTGGGAGGAAGCAGCCATGTCCCATGCCCGGCGTCGATTTGCATTCACGTTGATCGAATTGTTAGTCGTCATCGCCATCATTGCCGTATTGATTGCCCTGCTGCTCCCGGCCGTTCAAATGGCTCGCGAGGCGGCTCGACGAACGCAGTGCCGCAACCATCTGAAGCAGATTGGACTGGCCATCCACAATTACCATGACGCCCATGGCCTGTTCCCGTTGGCGGGGGTTTACCCGGCGGGCGATGCAAACCCGCCTTGGTCAGCCGATGAAAATTCAACCGACTGCAACAACTGGCACAAGACCCCGGGCGCCTACGTGCTCATGCTTCCCTACATTGATTCAGCCGCGGTTTACAACGCCTGGAATCAAAACGTAGCGGACGGAGTCGACTCCGGTACGATCTGCCAGTACCCGTTCCAAGTGCAAAGCACCGCGACCCGCCAGCAGCTTGCATGGCTGCTCTGTCCCTCCGATCCGCAGCTTCGAAAGGGCCTATTCACTAGCGCCGTTAACGTGAGTACGAATCAGCCCGCCATCGGCGATAACAATTACCGCCTCAACACGGGCAACCAGCACAGCAACCAGCACAATAACGGACCGTTTACCTCACGTGCTTCCTACTCGTCGCGCGACATCCTCGATGGTCTCGCGTTTACGGCCTTTGGCAGCGAACGAAACAAGGGCAGCCAGGGGATCATGCCAGACGATCATCGCCGCGATATGACCAACGTGGCGTGTGGTGCAGCATGTGATCACAACAGCAATCTAAGCACGAATGCGATCCGGGCCCAGAGTCTCTACACCTTCTGCAAGCCGTTGAACACGCCGATCGGGGCCAATCTGCTCGGCTTCGGCAACTGGCACCGCGGATATTACATGTCCACGTTGTACAACCACGTCTTCACGCCGAATGCAAACGCCTTCGACTGCTGCAACAATTGCGGGTTCCCGGGCGGCGACGGTGAAGAAACTATCATGACCGCACGCAGCTATCATTCGGGTGGAGTAAACGTACTCATGGGTGATGGACAAGTTCGCTTTGTCAGCGACGGTGTGGATGAGAAGGTTTGGCGAAGCGTTGGGAGTCGAAACTTCCAGGAGACGATCAGCAACAGTGCGTTCTAACCGAGCCGTGTGAGCCAGCTATTTCGCCACCTGTCCACTTACACAAAGGGATTGTTTCATGCACCTTCGGTTCAAATTTTGTGCGACGCTGCTGGGTTTAGCCATGGCCGGTTGTGGTAGCAAGGGAGTCGTGACTCCACCGGAACCGACCGTGAAGGAATTCCTCGGCGACTTTGAAATGGCCCTCATGGACGCGCGCGGCACACTGGAATCCGTTCAAGCCTCAGCCGGAAAACCGCGGAGCAACAACGACGAAGAGGAAGAGGACAAGCCGGAGGATCAGATTCGGAGTGTCCTACAAATGGTCTCCAGTGCCGCGCAGCAGCTAGCCAAGTCGGCGGCCGGACACGCTACCGAATCCGACATGAAAGCCATCGCCACCGAAGCCCAAGAATTGGTCAAGAAGAATATGGGCAGATCCAGCCCCGCGGATGCTTTGCAAGGCGTCAAACAGCTCTCATCCAAGGCCGAGGCGCTCAAGGCAAAACTCTAGGTTGACGGCGACGGCACAAAACTAGGCATGGAAAACCGATTCTCGGGGGAAGCCGCAAAGTGCACCAGTTCGCCCACCTAGACCGGCCAGGTCGCCGACCTAGATCGGCCAGGTCGCCGACTTGGATCGGCCAGGTCGCCGACTTGGATCGGCTAGCTCATTCTGCTGAACCGTGCAGAAGGCTTGTGAGGCATCGATTTCCTTTTCGTTGCGATAAGTGTCTCAGTGGGTTGACGCAGTAAAACCTGCTTTTATTGATTTTTTCGTTGACATCACCTCACCCGCCAAGTACAAAGCATCGCAATTCTAGTTCGATTGGTGCACTTGTGGATGCCCACAGCCATGGTGCCCGATAGCTTGCATTCCTTGCCGAGCGCGAATAGATGTGGCAGCGTTTCTCGCTGCGCACACTCCGATTTTCCTGCGATCAATGCTTGCAAGTGTGAGCCAACCAACTCGGTTGGCTCTTTTTATTCATTCATTTTTCTCGTGAGAGGAGCTTCGCCATGTTTCGAGCCAGCCAACGTTCGGGATTCACCTTGATCGAGTTGTTGGTCGTTATTGCTATCATCGCAGTTTTGATCGCACTCCTGCTCCCGGCAGTTCAAATGGCGCGCGAGGCCGCGAGGCGGTCGCAGTGCAAGAATAATCTGAAACAACTCGGCCTGGCCCTGCACAACTACATCGATACATTTGGTCGGTTCCCACCGGGAGCCGTGTGGTTGGGCGATCCCGCCACTTGCCGACGGTTCTTTCCGCCAGGCGTCGCTAATTGTCAAACCAGTGGGAGGCCGGGTACCTCTCAGGAGGGAAGAGATCCTTCCTGGGGCGCTACTTGGGTCACCATGATCCTGCCCTACTTTGAACAGCAGGGCATTTACAACGCGTACAACTCAAGCCTGCCCGCTCGATTTCCGGCAAATCGCACGGCAGTTGGACAGCGCATTGAGGCGTTCGTTTGCCCGAGTTCCGATCTGCTCGAGCAGCCACTGCGGCAAGAGACTTCTCCGGCGACACCGGGCGGAGCGGCGGCCTGCGCTAAAGGATCCTATGCGGGAAATTTCAGTGGCGATGACGGCTTGAGCATCGGTGATTGGAACGACGGCGGCGGAATGTTCTACCGGGCCCCCATGAGTGCCGTCGCCCAAGAAGGAATGCCAATTTCCGATCTTCTGGACGGCACAACGCACGTGATTGCCTTGAGCGAGATTCGAGGCATTGATGCGGATGACGATGGTCGGGGCGCATGGGCCCATGTGGGAGGCGTAATGTTGAGCGCGAACAGTTCAACTTATTGTGCGCCCAGTGGCGGGCAATGTAGCTATCTCGGCCGCCAGGACATTACTCGTACTCCCAATGTCAAGACTTTCATCGATGAACCACCGCACTGCGGCGGCCCGGCCGCCCTGCGGTTTTGCAACGACGTGACCGACGCCGCCGCCGGCATCGGGGCGCGCAGCCGCCATCCGGGCAGTGTTCACATTGGAATGGGAGACGGAAGCGTCCGTTCGGTTAACGACAGTGTCAACATCCGAACTTGGCGTGATTTATTCAGCGCACGAGGAAATGAACCCATCAGCGAATTTTAGAGTTCCAAAAAAGGGGACAGCCCTACGATTACACGTTTTTCCCCGGCGATAATAGTTCCATCGCAAAGGGACTGTCCCTTTTTTGGAACTACTGAATTTTAGAAGCCCGTGGAATTTGTGTCCGGTTTCACAGCCTGCGCGAGAGTAAGGAGTCGAAGATGAGACGATTCGCCGTTGCCGCTTCCATGCTCTTAATGATCTTCGCTGTCGGGTGCGGCCAAGAGCCCGCAGTGATCAGGTCCAAAGATGCGGACCTGTCGATGTTCAGGGAGTTAACGCTCAAGTTCTGCGGCCAAGCCAAGCAAAACCCTGCTACAGCTCAGGGAGCGCTTGAGACCCTGGTCGAGAATCTCAATGAGTCGAGTCGGATGGAGCTTGGCAATCAAAAAGAGACCATCGAAAGCCTCAAGGTGCTGTGTCATGAATTAACGCAAATGTACGGCCGGTCGGCTCCCGCAGCGGAGATCACGACAAAAATCGAAGAGTTGAGTAAACTAGCTCAGACTTTACCGGGAGAGGAATTGGATACGGACATGAAACCATCGCGGCCCTCAGACGACATATGATGCGCACGGCCAGTTACCATGATTGATCTTGCCGCAGAGCATGAACGGCAATCTGCCGGCCTCAGTCGCCGAAGTCTACTGCAACTCGGTTCGCTTGGGCTCGTTGGTTTGTCGCTCCCTGAAATTGTGCGTGCCGAGTCGAAACCATCTCGGACTCGTTTCTCGCGCCGCGCCAAGTCGTGCATCCTCTTTTTTTTAGAGGGCGGTCCGGCTCACCAGGACCTTTGGGACATGAAGCCGAACGCGCCGGCCCAGATTCGCGGCGAGTTTAAGCCGATCTCGACCACGGTTCCCGGAATGCAAGTCTGCGAGCACCTGCCGATGCTCGCGCGGCAGATGCATCACATCGCCATCGTGCGGTCGGTGCATCACAAAATCGTGGACCACAACGCGGGGGCATATTATTGCCTGACCGGCCGCTCGCCCGTTGCAGGTGGCCGGCTCATTGTGTCGGACGAGGCCGAAAACTTTCCGCCGTTCGGGTCGGTGCTGGCGCGCATGCGACCGCTCAGGAATATGCCCGAGTTCGTGCACATGCCGGACATCATGTCGAACAACAACTACGACCTGCCCGGCCAGGGGGCCGGATTTCTCGGCGCGGCCTACGAGCCGCTGGTCGTGGGCGATCCAAGTGCACGCGATTACCAGCCGCCGGGCTTGACGTTACCGGCTGAAATCTCGCTCGACCGGCTCGGGGCTCGACGATCGCTGTTGGGCGAACTAGATCGAACCCTCGGCGGCCTGGCCGAGAATCGGAGTTGGGAGGGTGTGGGCACTCACTATCAAAAGGCATTTTCGCTAATCAGTTCGCCGGAGGCTCGTCGGGCTTTCGATTTGACCTTGGAGCCGGACAGCGTGCGTGAAAGATATGGGCTGCCCGACCGCACGGACCGGTCGGTCGAGGCTCGCAAGTTCGGCGGGCTGCCGCACCTCGGCCAGTGCATGCTCCTGGCTCGGCGGTTGATCGAGGCCGGCGTGCGACTTGTCACCGTCGGCACGGGCCGCCGCTTCGACCAGTCGTGGGACACGCACCGCCAGCATTTTCCACTGCTCAAACGGTCGCTGCTACCGTACGCAGACCGGGCCTTTTCCGCGTTGCTTGAGGACCTGGCTCAGCGAGGTCTGTTGGAAGATACGCTCGTCGTGGCGATGGGTGAATTTGGCCGCACACCGAAACTGGGCCAGATCACCTCCGGGGCCGGGGCCGACTCCAACGGCCGCGATCACTGGCCGCATTGCTATTCGGTGCTTCTGGCCGGCGGCGGAATTCGCGGCGGGGCCGTTTTCGGTGCCTCCGACGCCTTCGCCGCCTACCCCGCCCGCGACCCGGTCACACCCGAAGATATCGCCGCCACGATCTACCACGCCCTGGGGATCGATCCGGAGACGCGCATTTACGACCAACTGAATCGCCCACACCACGTAGCACTCGGCACGCCGATCACGGCCCTTTTTTCTTAGCCACGTTCCAACGAGTGTTGATGTTGCCCGGGCAGGGCATGGTACAATCACTAGTCCGTTAAGCCACTACCAATGAAAGGCAGGTTGAGATTTGAACGAGTCAAGACCGAGCTTCAGCCTCATGCCGACCCGGTTGTTCATCTCCTCACTCCTCTTCACATTTTGGTTTACTGCCCCCGTTCGTGCCGACGAGGAACCAAAATCTCTCGGTGTTCAGGTTTCCATAATTGAAGGAATTCCCGACAAGCGGTCCTGGGAGTTCACGGCATCAGAGCCGACCGAACGATACTCGGAGTCGGCGTTCGGGTTTACCGCGGTGCCGAAGAAGTGGTCGAAGAAGGCGATCCTGCTGGACCGGTCGAACCCATTCGTGCTCCAAGCTTCCGCGGCAATCACGCTACCCGCCGGCGAATATCGATTGCTGCTGCGATCGCGCAATGCGGCGAGGTTATTTCTGGATGACGAGATCATCTCGCAGACCGACTTTATCAAGGCCAACGCGAGCGGCCATGAATCTGTGCCTGACTTGCCTGCGGTCACTGAGGAGCACTTGCGAATCCTGCCCGTGGGTCACCAGGAAAAGGTTATCAGCGTGAAACTGGATGGCGGTGAGCACCTGTTCCGGTTGGAAGCGTTCATAGGCGGCCAGAAACTGAGAATGGAGTTGGGTGAAATCTGCGTGGCCATCGCTGCACCCAAACAGCCGTTTCGCCTCCTGGGCCGCGTTCCCACAGTGCCGCTGTCAGATGAAGGCTGGCTCACTTATGTGACTGAAAGCACTGCAAAAATCACGGAACTGAATCTATCGAACCGCAAGACGGCTGGTGCGGACGAAACCGCGTATTGGCTCGCGCGCCACACACTGGCTCGCCGGGAATGGGCAGATCGGCCCACGGTCGCCGCACCGGAAGTCTCGCCAAGTTTGCCAGGAAACAACGCTGTGGATCGGTTCATCGGCCGGCGGCTGGAAGAGAAAAAGGTTCAACCCGCCCCGCTCACGAACGACCTGGCATTCCTGCGTCGGGCTTCGCTCGACACGGTTGGAGTCATCCCGACTCCCCAAGAGATCGTGCGGTTCATGAAGGAAGACGCGGACCGCCGACGCCCGCTCGCGATCGACCGGCTGCTCGCCGACCCGCGCTGGGCCGATCATTGGGTCAGTTACTGGCAAGACGTGCTGGCCGAAAACCCCGGCATCCTCAAGCCGACGCTGAACAATACCGGCCCCTTTCGCTGGTGGATTCATCAGGCGTTTCTCGAGAACATGCCGATGGACCGGTTCGTCACCGAGCTATTGATGATGGAAGGCAGCCAGATGTACGGCGGCCCGGCCGGTTTCGCGATGGCCACACTGAACGACGCACCGATGGCTGCCAAGGCCCAGATTGCCTCCAAGGCGTTCCTGGGTATCGAGCTTCAATGTGCCCGCTGCCACGACGCGCCGTTCCATCCGTACAAACAGAGAGAGCTATTCAGCCTTGCAGCCCTGCTCAGCAAGGCACCTGTGAAAGTTCCCAGCACCAGCACGGTGCCGAAGGAGGAGCGGCAGCGACGGCCGCTCGTCGAGGTGACACTCGAACCCGGCTCCAAGGTCGACCCGGCCTGGCCGTTTCACGACCTGGCCTCAGACGAATTGCCGAACGGCGTACTGCGAGAGGAAAACAATCCGCGCGAACGGTTCGCTGCCATCTTGACCTCGCCGCGCAACGAGCGATTCGCCCGGGTAATCGTCAATCGAATTTGGAAACGCTACCTCGGCTGGGGACTGGTGGAACCGGTGGACGATTGGAGCGAAGCACAGCCCTCGCACCCCGAGTTGCTCGCGTACCTCGCCCGCGAATTGATCACGCACGACTACGATCTGAAACACGTGGCGCGGCTGATCTTGAATTCGCACACGTACCAGCGCGAAGCCCGCAGCGAGCATGAAAAGGCGGTTCCCGCCGAGGAACGGCTGTTCGCCGCGCCCGCTCGGCGGCGACTCACAGCCGAGCAGTTGGTGGACTCACTATTCCTTGCCGCCGGCAAAGAGTTTCGCTCGGAGGAATTGAATCTCGATGTCGACGGACGACGGCCGATCACCGAGTTCATCAACCTGGGCACGCCACGCCGTGCCTGGGAGTTCACGTCGCTGTCAAATGAGCGCGATCGGCCGGCCCTGTCGTTGCCCGCCGCCCAGTCAATCGTTGACCTTCTAACCACATTCGGCTGGCGCGAGAGCCGCCAGAACCCGCTGACTGTTCGCGACGAGACACCGACGCCGTTGCAGCCGCTCGTGCTTGCCAACGGCGTCGTGGGCAGCCGCGTTACGCGACTCTCGGACGACAGTGTTGTCACCGCATTGTGCTTGGAAGATCGGCGTTTGCCCGATCTCCTGGAGGCTGTCTTTTTACAAATGCTCTCGCGGCCGCCGAGCGCCGACGAGTTGCAGACGTTTGTCGAAATCCTGAGCGACGGCTATGCGGCGCGACGCACCGAATTGGCCAAAGCCGGCACGAAAAAACCGCCCGCACGCGTCGCCGCCGTGTCATGGTCAAACCACCTGAACCCCGAGGCCACGCGGCTCAAACTCGAACAGGAACGCGCCGCCCGCGCCGGCGACCCGCCGACCGACCGGCTGGTCAGCGACTGGCGCGAACGCATGGAAGATGTGCTGTGGGCATTGGTAAATTCTCCTGAGTTCGTTTTCGTACCGTGAGCATCATGAAATCATCAACACAACAATCGCGTCGAGAGTTCATCCGCTTGGCTGCAGGCGGAGCGGTCGGGACAGCCGGATTACTCCCCGGGCCGACACTGAGTCCACTCGCCTTCGGTGCCGACGACCAGCCTCGATTTCCGCGCGGCAAGGCCGAGTCGTGTATTTTCATCTGGCTTGGCGGCGGTGCGTGCCACATCGACACCTGGGACCCGAAAGAAAAGGGCGACCCGAAGCAAAAGAAGCCAGGCTCGTATTACGACCCAATCCCGACAGCCATCAACGACGTTTCGGTCTGCCAGCACCTGAGTCGCGTCGCGCCGCTGTTGGATCGGGCCGCGATCATTCGATCGTTGCACCATAACGTTTTCGACGAGCACGCGGCGGCAACGAACATGCTGCACACCGGCCGACCCACCAGCGGCACGGTGATCTACCCATCGATTGGTTCGATCGTGGCCCACGAACTTGGATCGAGCGGCGACGGCGTGCCCGCCTACGTGGTCATGGGCTATCCAAACGTCACGCGAGGGCCTGGCTTTCTCGGTGCGAAAAGCGGTTATGTTTATCTGACAGAAACTGACGTCGGCCCGAACGGACTCGTTCGGCCGCCCGACGTTTCCGACTCGCGCCAGGCACGCCGCGAGGCGATGTTGGCCAAGTTGCGTGACCGCTACTTGGAAAAACATGCGCACGACACAACCATCGAAAACTACACGGCGGTCGGAGTCGAAGGGCTTCGCCTGGCCGGCCCCAAGTTTATGAACGTGTTCGATCTGAAACGCGAACCGGCGGAGCTGCGCGAATCGTACGGCGACGAGTTCGGCCAGCGCTGCCTGCTCGCGCGGCGGCTTGTCCAGTCGGGTGTCCGATTCATCGAGGTCTCCTTCAACCTGAATTTCGTGAACGGCACCGGATGGGACACGCACAACGAGGGTCAGCTCAAGCAACACGAATTGATCGAATCACTCGATCGCGGCCTGGCGGCCCTGCTCCAAGATTTGGACAAGAAGAAACTCCTGGATCGCACCCTCGTCGTGGTCGCCACGGAGTTTGGTCGCCCGCCGGAATTCGACGGTGGAGGCGGCCGCGGCCACCACTCAAAAGCCTTCAGCGTCCTGCTTGCCGGCGGCGGCCTCCGCTCGGGTCAGGTCATCGGTGAAACCGACGATTTTGGCCGTGAAATCACCGACCGCCCTGTCTCCGTCCCCGACCTCCACGCCACAATCCACTGCGCCCTGGGCATCGACCCAGCCAAGGAACTCTACGAAGGCGAACGCCCGGTCCCCATCACCGACAGAGGCAAACCGGTTTCTGAACTCTTCTGATGCTCTCATTCTCCATCCGAATGGGTTCAAGTCCAACAAACCGGCATAAAATCCAAAATACCCTATTTAGGTTATATCGGTCTGGCGCCGAATGGGGATAATCCACAACTTATGACGATGCCAAAAGTCATCAGTCAGGCACCTGCGACGCATGCTCGTGCCGCAGTCCGCCGGAAAGATTTTTGTTGACTTGGCATTGTGGTGAACTTCAAATGTACGAAAAGTTAGACCGCCCTCCTGGCCATCATCCGTCCATCTCGCGCGGCACAAGAGATGCCTCTGATCCCGCGCAGAAATTATGGGGAACTGCAATTTTCTTGAATTCTGACGGCCGAGTTTTCTTCGAATCTAGCAAATTCTTGTTCGTTCGACGCCTGGCACAAGCGACTGGTAACGCAAGCAGACGCTATTGAGTGGCACCAATCGGCCAACAATGCAGCAGCGGCCATTCGGGAACGGAGAGGGAATCGGGCGTGTCGGATAGTACCGGAGGGGATTCTCCAACTGCGAACTTTTTTCAAAGGGTCAAACTCATGACGCGCAACAGTCTGTTCCGCAGCCTGTACCAAGCCTTCGCCCATCGTTACCGCTTCGATGTCGCTCCACCGCAAGGGATTGGCCGCTCACGCACAAAGGGCCAAGCAAGCAACAAGCAGCAGCCGATGCTAGAGGATCTGGAAGCTCGCACGCTTCTGTCGGGGTTCTGTGCTTCCACAGGCAACGAGTCGGTACTGACCGACAAGGCGGACTACGCGCCGGAAGAGACCGTCGCGATCAGCGGCAGCGGTTACGGCTCGTCGTGCGAAGTGACCGTCAAGGTGACGCGGCCCGACGGCTCCGTGGTCACGGGTGACGGCAGCTTCACACCGGGCAGTGACGTCGTAACCACTGCGACTGACGGCAGTCTCAACTACAACTACATTCTCGACGGGATTCTTGGCACGTACACCGTCGATGTGGTCGGCAATGGCGATTCGCTATTGGCGAGTACGACCTTTACGGACGGCAACGTCAAGGCGAAAGCCGGGGCCGCCGGCGTCACGTTCACACTGACCAAGACCGTATACACGTCGTCCATAAACTGTTCGACAGGAGCGTCTGCACCCACCATCGAAACGGGCGTGAACAGTTCATCCGGCTCCACAACCGGCGTCGGCGCCACCGAGTCGGCAAAGTTTGAGGCTGCGGCATTGTCCGACCAAATCGGGTCGTTCGTCAATTGGACCAGCTCGAACCCATTCACCATCGTTGTTGGCAGCCCGCGAGCGATCTGCGTTCAGGGCTTCCAGGGTGGAGGTAGCCGCGACTACTTTGCGAATTTCGCGGATGGCGTCGGCCCCAACACGACGAACGTCACGATCGCTCCGAATCCAACGAACGTCGCTCCGACGATCAGCGCCACGGTTAGCGACGTTGGCCGGGGAAATAGCAATATCACCGCGGCCGAGTTCTTCGTCGACGTCGCGTCGCCGGTCAGCGGTACCGGCGTCGCAATGCAGCCGCTTGACGGAAGTTTCAACAGCAATACGGAGGCCGTATTTGTCGCGCCTTCCGCTCCACCATTTAACGCCTTGAGCGAGGGATCCCACACGATCAAGGTGCATGGGAAGGATGCGGCTAATAATTGGGGACCGTTTGCGACCGCGACGCTAATCAAAGACACGACCGCTCCGGAAACCGTAATAACTTCCAGCCCGGCCAGCACGGTGTACAGTACGTCCGCGACCTTTACGTTTATCGGCACCGATGCCGTGACACCGGCCGCGAGCCTGACGTTCGAGTTCAGTCTCGACGGCAGCGCGTTTGCAGCGACATCGAGCCCGAAGGTGTTCTCGAATCTGAGCATTGGGACGCACTCGTTGCTGGTCCGCGCGAGGGATCAGGTTGGGAACACAGACTCAACACCAGCCAGTTTCACTTGGACCAACTTGCTCCTGGTCGGCACGAACGGCGCCGACTCGGTCTCGATCGAGGCGACCAATCCGAGCCAAACAACCGTGACACTTAACGGCATGCCGTTTGGACCGTTCGCGGTGCCGACGGGCAACTACATACAGTGCAACCTGCTGGGCGGAAACGATGCGTTTGAACTGGCCGGCACCGTGCCCGCGGTCGTCGATGGCGGCAACGACAACGACAACATAACGGGCGGTGACGGCGGCGATCAATTGACCGGGGGCAACGGCACCGACTTCCTGGACGGACGAGGAGGCAACGATGTTTTGACCAGCGGAAACAGTGGCGGCACGCTGCGCGGCGGCGACGGCAACGATGAGCTGCACGGCGAGAATGCGGCGGACACTCAATTGCTCGGCCAAGCCGGCAATGACCAGCTCTTCGGTGGTAACGGAGCCGATGTGCTCGATGGCGGCACAGGCAGCGACGCGCTCTACGGCGGCAATGGTCCGGACCTGTTGATCCTGACACTCGATAGTGGCACGGGTTCGGACACGGCCGACGGCGGCAACGGCCCGGATACGCTCGTGGTAAACACAACCGATGCGTCCGACACAGTCACGGTGACGAACACCACTGTAACGTTGGCCGCAGGTCAGACATTGACCTATGCCAATATCGAAACGCAGACGCTGAACACGCACGGCGCGTCGGACGTGGTGACCGTCGCGGCCTCTGGCGCCGGATTCCCCGGAACTGTGAACGTGAACACCGGTGATGGCGATGACGAGATCGAGGTCGTACTGGCGGACACCAATCTGCCGCAGGCAACGACAGTCAACATCGATGGCGGCGCCCCAACGGCAAGCGACGGATTCAAACTGACCGACAATCGAACCGGCAGTACCGCCATTACGTTTACGGCCAACGGACTGATCTCCGGACAAGTCACGGTCAATCTGTTTAGCATCGAGAAGATCGATCTGGCGGGCGGCGAAGGGGACAACGCGATTGATGCATCGGCGTTCGCCGGCGATGTCACAGTAGATGGCGGTGGAGGTGATGACGTGATCATCGGTGGGTCAACGGCGGACGGCGGCGATCTGCTGATCGGCGGCTCCGGCGCCGATAAGATTCTCGGCGGCTTGGGCGCGGACCTCATCTTTGGCGGCATTAACACGACCGGCGGCCTGGCCGACACCGACAACAGCAACGACATTATCTTTGGCGGCACCGGCGCTGATCAGATCGACGGCGGCAACGGCAGCGACATCATCTTCGGCGGCACCGGCGGCGCGCTGGTCGACACGAATGGCGACGGCACCAGCGACATCATCTTCGGCGGCGTGGCAACGGGCACTCTCAGCGACTCCGACGCCAGCAACGACATCATCTTCGGCGGTGTTGGGACTGATCAGATCGACGGCGGCGCTGGCTCAGACATCATCTTCGGCGGAACTGCCGGCGGTATGTTCGACACCGACGGCGGCAACGACATCATCTTCGGCGGGTTGGGCAGTGACCAAGTGGATGGGGGCGGCGGAAACGACATCATCTTCGGTGGCGTAAGTGGCGGCGCTGGGGACACCGACACCGGGTCGTCCGATATCATCTTCGGCGGTACCGGTGGCGATCAGATTGACGGTGGGGCCGGCAACGACATTATCTTCGGCGGCACGGGCGGCGTGGCCGGAGACTCAAATGGTGACGGTTCCAGTGACATTGTTTTTGGCGGAACGGGGACAGTGAACCCCTCCGACTCCGATGGCAGCAACGACATCATCTTCGGCGGCACGGGCGGCGATCAGATCGATGGCGGCGGTGGGAACGACATCATCTTTGGCGGAACCGGCGGCAGCGGCGCCGATCTCGATAACGACGGCACCAGCGACATCATCTTTGGCGGCACGCCGATCAGCACATCCGACAATGACGGGTCGGGCGATGTGATCTTCGGCGGCGCGGGCAGTGATCGCGTCGATGCCGGCGACGGGAATGACATTGTGTTCGGCGGCACGGCCGGCGGCGCGGCGGATTCCGACACCGGTGGTGCCGACATCATCTTCGGCGGCCTCGGAAATGACCAAGTGGACGCGGGGGCCGGCAATGATATCGTTTTCGGCGGCACGGCTACCGGCACAAGCGATGGGGATGCGACCGGATCCGACATCATCTTTGGCGGATTGGGCAACGATCAAGTAGACGCTGGCGCCGGCAACGACATCGTCTTTGGCGGAACCGGCACTGGAACGAGCGATCAAGATACTTCAGGCGGCGATCTCATCTTTGGCGGACTGGGCAGTGATCAAGTGGATGGGGGCGGCGGAAACGACATCATCTTCGGTGGCGTAAGTGGCGGCGCTGGGGACACCGACACCGGGTCGTCCGACATTATCTTTGGCGGCACGGGAAGCGATCAGATTGACGGCGGGGCCGGCAACGACATTATCTTCGGCGGAACGGGCGGCGCGGCCGGAGACTCAAACGGTGACGGTTCCAGTGACATTATTTTTGGCGGAACGGGGACAGTGAACGCCTCCGACTCCGATGGCAGCAACGACATCATCTTCGGCGGCACGGGCGGCGATCAGATCGATGGTGGCGGTGGGAACGACATCATCTTTGGCGGAACCGGCGGCAGCGGCGCCGATCTCGATAACGACGGCACCAGCGACATCATCTTTGGCGGCACGCCGATTAGCACGTCGGACAATGATGGGTCGGGCGACGTGATCTTCGGTGGCGCGGGCAGCGATCGCGTCGACGCTGGTGATGGAAACGACATTGTGTTCGGCGGCACGGCCGGCGGCGCGGCGGATTCCGACACCGGTGGTGCCGACATCATCTTCGGCGGGCTGGGAAATGACCAGGTGGACGCGGGGGCCGGCAATGATATCGTCTTCGGCGGCACGGCGACCGGCACAAGTGATGGGGATGCGACCGGATCCGACATCATCTTTGGCGGATTGGGCAACGATCAGGTAGACGCTGGCGCCGGCAATGACATCGTCTTCGGCGGAACCGGCACTGGAACGAGCGATCAAGATACCTCAGGCGGCGACCTCATCTTTGGCGGACTGGGCAGTGATCAAGTGGATGGGGGCGGCGGAAACGACATCATCTTCGGTGGCGTAAGTGGCGGCGCTGGAGACACCGACACCGGCTCGTCCGACATCATCTTCGGCGGCACCGGTGGCGATCAGATTGATGCCGGTGCAGGCAACGACATTATCTTCGGCGGAACGGGCGGCGCGGTCGCGGATTCCAACGGCGACGGTTCGAGTGACATTGTTTTTGGTGGAACAGGAACCGTGAGCACGTCCGACTCCGATGGCAGCAACGACATCATCTTCGGCGGCACGGGCGGCGATCAGATCGATGGTGGCGGTGGGAACGACATCATCTTTGGCGGAACCGGCGGCAGCGGCGCCGATCTCGATAACGACGGCACCAGCGACATCATCTTTGGCGGCACGCCGATCAGCACGTCCGACAATGATGGGTCGGGCGACGTGATCTTCGGCGGCGCGGGCAGTGATCGCGTCGATGCCGGCGACGGGAACGACATTGTGTTCGGCGGCACGGCCGGTGGCGCGGCGGATTCCGACACGGGTGGTGCCGACATCATCTTCGGCGGCCTCGGAAATGACCAAGTGGACG
>Ga0247727_10007430_pt1 | contig 20876 bp, 18 predicted proteins | sample WisWelCaveWW1625_FD_202498 | JGI IMG/M metagenome (GOLD analysis project Ga0247727, IMG submission 202498) | Biofilm microbial communities from Wishing Well Cave, Virginia, United States - WW16-25 | ecosystem: Environmental > Aquatic > Deep subsurface > Groundwater > Cave microbial mat | place... | reverse complement strand
TCTGATTAGCACACCCCCGGCAAAGGGCCGTTCCGGAAGATATAATTGACCAAGAAATTCAGATCGAGAATGTTAGCCGTCTCTGTCGTCCCTTGAGAATTCGCATTTCCTTCTTTCGGACAGCCCGGTTTCGGCCCATTGCGGAAAATATAGTTCACCAAATAATTCAAATCTAAAATATTGGGATTGACTGTGCTGTCACTGTTGGCATCTCCTCTAATGCCCACACAACAGCAGGCATCGCCTGTTCCAATACCGTCCGTATTCTCCTGAAGCGGGTTGGCCACCAGCGGACAGTTATCGCAGGCATCGCCGATACCATCGTCATCCACATCATTAACCGGATTAATCGTCTGATTCATGAATACGGAAACAGTGTTTCCGGGCGTCACGTGGTTATCATAATTGCATACGGCCATGTCGAGGTCTCCGTCGGAATCAAAGTCCTGTGCCACTATATGATGCGGGCCAAATCCCGCCGCTAAAGTGAAATAGGGAGCAAAGCTGCCGTCGCCTTCGTTCAAGAAAATACTAACACCGACACATGGTAGTTCGGGGTCGCCCAGCGCCATGTCGACATCCCCGTCGTTGTCATAGTCGGCTGAAGTGACCATGTGAGGACGACACCCAGGCACGGCGACCATTAGGTCGAAGGTCCCATCGCAGTTCCCCATCAGTACGGACACAAATGGCGTGCTGGCCGCTGCATTTCCCACCGCCAAATCCAGGCACCCGTCACCGTCATAATCCGCCAGTGAGAGGCCTTGAGTAGCCATACCTACCGTATAGTCGACTCGCGGCGCAAATGCACCAAGCCCATTATTTAACATGACTGAAACGGTCCCCGATCCATTGTTTGTCACTACCAAATCAGAATCGAGGTCACCATCAAGGTCAGCCGAGATGGCTTTAAACGTAAAATTTCCCATAGCGTAGATCACTGGACCTGTAAATGTTGCATCCCCGTTGTTAAAGAAGACGGAAAGATTGTTAGTGAAAGAATTTGGCACTGCCAGATCGTTGTCGCCATCACCATCCAAATCGGGAGCGCAAAGTTCGTTAGAGCCACTTCCCCCAGATGGAAAACTGTCGGTTAGTACAAACGCTCCGGCCCCATCGTTTAAGAGGATATAAATTTTGTCGGTGAAAAAGTCTGCCACTGCCAAATCAATGTCGCTGTCGTTGTCAAGGTTGGCTGCCGCAAGCGCCGGGCTATCACCAACTTTGATGCTATCAGGCGGTGCGAATGTCCCATCGCCATTGTTCATGAGGACAGAGACCCAACCTTCGCCGTCACCACCGTTGAATGTCACGTTAGGGCAAGTAGCCAGGTCGAAATCGCCATCATTGTCAAAGTCCGCGGACGCCAGTCCGTACGGCCTAAGACCAACTGTATAATCCACCTTTGGCGCAAACAGCGGACATTGGGCGTTTGTGGTTATGGGCATCAATGCCGCGGCCATAACAGCTAAAGTAAATTCAATAACCCTGCATTGGGTGACGCCGAAAGCAGTTTTTTGAATGGAAAACATAAATACCTCCTTAGTTCATTGACAATTCATTTGCCAATGCCGAATCGATTTCTCTTATGATAGTTCTTTACACAATTCAATTCCTTACACTCTTCGCTATCAAAGTAGTATTCACAGAGCCATCAGTGAAATCGGTGCTTTTCAGTATTCTTTGGGGAATAATGACTCACGCCGTGCTTAAACTAAGCACTTTTAAGTAGTAACTAAGAAGCAAGAGTAAATCAGAGAATGAAACTAATTGTGAATAAAGTGTGTGATGCGAATTATGACAGATTATTTATTTAAAAATTTCAACACGGCTTCCGTGCGGGAGCGAACGTGGAGCTTTTGATAAATATTGCGGAGGTGAGTGCGAACCGTTTTGACACTTAGAAATAATTTATCGGCAATCTCCTGGTCGTGGTAACCTTTGGCAAGATACGAGAGTATTTCCATCTCTCGCTCGGAAAGATTTTCGGTCTCTTTCGACGATTTTCCCATCTGCTGAAACGCCAGTACCACCTTGCGTGCAATCTGGTCGGACATCGGCGAACCGCCTTCGTGCAACTCGCGGATGGCTGCCATAAGTTCCGCCGGAGGCGTTTTTTTGAGAATGTAGCCGGTAGCTCCAGCCACGAGAGACCTAAATATTTTCTCGTAATCCTCGTAGACCGTCAGCATCATCACCTGCGTTTCGGGACAACGCTCTTTGAGTTTTTGAACGCATTCGATACCAGACATTCCCGGCAATTGAATGTCCATCAACACCACGTCGGGCTTACGAGCCGGAAGATTTCGCAAAGCTTCCTCGGCGCTTTCGTATGCCGCCTGACAATGGAACCCATCCGAGCCGTCAATGAGAGTTGCCAGTCCCGTGCGAATTCTTTCATTATCCTCAACAATGGCAACTTTAATGGGCATACGGTACTATAACTTAAGCTATCAAATGGTCAATACTTATAATTAGGTAAAGAGCACTAACTTCGGGGGTTTAAGTTCAGAACAACACTGACTTTTGTTCCTTGGTTAGGATTCGACTCAATGTTGAAAGTCCCTCCAATCTCTTCTAATCTTTTTTTCATATTTATCAAACCATTTCCAGAACCTAATCGCTCGTCCATCGAAAACCCTTTACCATTGTCATAAACCTGCAACTCCAGTCTCGAATCTGCAGTCGTTACGCTGATTGTTACTTCTCTCGCTTGTGAGTGCTTGACAATATTATGAATCGTTTCTTTAACTGTGAGAAAGAGATTCCGTCGAATTTCAGCTGACAGCGGAATGGTCGGTAGCGATTCCGGCATGACAAAGCGACAATTTATCGGTGTAATCCTGAAGTATTCAACAGCGAAACGTCGAATATGAGCAATGACATTATCAAGAGAATCATTCTTAGGGTTCAAAGACCAGACAATTTCTCCGATGTTATCAATAACCTCTGAAGCTCGTTCGGAAATCTGTTGAACATGCTTGCCGGCATCCTCCGGTCTTTTCTTTGCCAATTCGCTTAGGATGGCAATTTCTGTCAACGTTGTCCCAACTTCATCGTGCATGTCCTGCGAGATTCGGCCACGCTCGCGCTCGAGCGCCTGCCCCTGCTCCAGCCGTTCAATTCTCCGCTTCAGTTTTCTGTTCCCGACATACCAGACCGTGCCGCCAAGTGAACCAACTATGAGCACCAGATAAAGAGCATACGCCCGGGTTGTCCGCCACCAGGGCGGCGTCACACGCAAAGTAAGAGTATCATACCACAATGGAATCCCGAAGCTGGAGATGGTAACATTGATCTCTACCTCTGTCTCCAAAAAAGAATATGGGTTTACGGAGATGCGATAATGACCGGCAGTTGTTGCCATGCCTCCGGCAGGGATGTCTCCGTACGTAGGAGATGATTCGGTGATTTCCTTGATAGACGCATCTTTCGAAGACAGTGATGCTGTCACCGATTGAGCCTCTGCCGAAGCCCCGTGGTTGCGAAGAGTAAGTTTGACCGGAACAGTGTCGCCGGGATTTGCTGTTGGATCCCCCAAGAATCTCACAGCTTCGCATATAATGGGTCCAATCGCGGTGAAGACAGTTGCTTTGTTCATCTCAAAATTCAGAGTATCTTTCCGCCGTACTTTCAGCTTCAGGTCCACGAAGTACAGCTTTTCCTCTGTCGGCTTCCAGCTATTGGCAAAAACCTTATCACCTGCGAGACTGTCTTGGTGCAACCCATCATCGAATAGCTCCAGGAGGGCAACTTCTCGAAGCCCTAGTAACCCGATAGTTGATTGGGGATCTTCTCCTATCGATGTAGCGGCTTTAATTTTCGCAGATAAAGATAGGCCTACCGGCTCGTTTACTTTTGCTTCGATTCGGACGGTGTCGCTTTGGGGACTGACATAGGCATACGACGGGGAGATGCTGACGTTTATGTCTTTTGGGGAAACAGCGTAGCCGCCTCGCCAGGTGGACCCATCGTACCCGTTGTACCACAGGTGGTATAGCTGGCCGTCGAAGATAATGTCTCCGGGGACGAGAGTCATATTATCATCCCATGTGCCAGCTGGCCCAATCCGGAGAACCGGGTTCTCTGGACTTTTCGACCAGTGGATCCCATCTAACGAGGTCGCGTAGCCGAGGCCGGATGCTCTTAAGAACCACATCTCGTACAGTCCTCTACTGTAAATAACTCGTTGCTGCTGTACCCCATCGTCATCCCAAAAAACGGGTTCAGGATACTTGGTCCAAGAAGTCTCATTGACTGCTGTGGCATATCCGATCTTCATAGCCGGAAATGTAGAATACCACATTTTGTATCCGCCGGAAGAATCAGGACCCATTACGGACGGCCAACCCACCCGACTTTTGTCCCACGACTCAGGCGTCCCGGGATTAAGGATCGGTGCGCCGGCTTTTTTCCAGACAATTCCGTCTTTCGAGCTCGCATAGCCGATACGAAAGATTGAGAGGTCATCACCCTTATACCACATCTTATAGGTTGAGTCTGTAAAGATGATATATGGTCGGTGGGCTGCTTTGCTGTCCCAGGAGCCGGGACTCACATCGAGCACCGGATTTAATCTGTCTTTTGTCCATGTCACACCATCGGGAGAGGTTGCATGCCCCGTTCGTTCCAAGGTCCATCCGCCGCTGTACCACATTCGATAGACTGAACCCTCAAAAATAACTCTGTCTATGTGAATGAATGTTTCGTCCCACTCACCGCGCTTTCCAACGTCCAATACTGGATTCCCTTCATACTTGAACCATTTTGTCTGGGCAAATGCGGCAGTGTAAAATGCGAGCAAGAGCAACAATAAGTACAAAAAGATAAAAGGCTTCATAGCTAAGATTCAATTAAGTAACAGATTAATTGTTAAAGAGTGGCCATTCAACGCTGATGTCAACTCAAATAGATTTGGTCAACTTCGCTATCGAAAGATAAGAAGACAGTTATGAATTGCAAGATCAAGAGTAATTCAAGTTTGAGAGACTCTGTTAAGCATTTCAAATACGTCAGAGCTCGGGAATAGGTTAAGTAACGTCAAACTTGATACGTGCAGACAAAAATATGGACACAATTTGGTCACAACAGGGGTTAAGTTCTTGTGTCACAACGCAAGTATGGGGTTCGATTCCCCCCACCTCCATAAATATAACTCTTTAAAATATAATCAATTACTAGGGGACAGGGGTATTGTTCCCCCGTCCCCTGGCATTCCTAACCGTATATTTCCCAATAACCCCGAATAACGTGCAATGCATTTGGTCACGATTTGGTCACAGTGGTTCGAGCTTCATAATTGTCCAATTCTCTGCACGGTTCGTTTTGGAATATCGCGTTAATCCTTACTCTTACTTAATTCTGTCTTGTTACGGCACTGGAGACTTGCAAAGGTCTTCTTTCTGAGCAAAGAGAGTCACACACTAGGTCCAGACCTCTTCGCGCGGCCTGACTTAGATCTCAAATCATCACTCCCGTTCATGCTGTCGACGATACGGCCTCCCATGGCTGTTCGCTTAGGCTGTTGCCTTTATTGTCTATAATTCCTATCATGAAAGAGGCAGTTTGATAACGGCGAGTTCAAGAAAGTCAAAACAGGAATATTGTCGACCGTGTCATTAGACGACTTAAACGACATCACCCGAACGTACGTTCCGCTTTCGAACGACACCATAATCGGGCACTACCGGATCATCAAGAAGATCGGCGCTGGCGGGATGGGTGAGGTGTATCTGGCGGAGGATACCGAACTCCATCGAAAAGTCGCGCTCAAGTTCCTTCCCTCTCATCTCTGTCAAGACGCCGACTGCCGCGCGCGGTTCAAGCGGGAGGCGCAAGCGGCAGCAAAGCTGGGTCATCCTAACGTCGTTGCCGTCCATGAGGTTGGCGAATTCAATGGGCGACCGTTCTTCGTTATGCAACACATCGAAGGTCGATCACTCCGTGACGTGATCCAAGACGAAGAATTGTCCCTCGGCAGGATTATTAGCCTTACGATTGAGATCCTCGAAGGGCTGCGCGAGGCACACGAGGCCGGCATCATCCACCGCGACATCAAACCATCAAACATCATTATTGACAGAAAGGGTCAACCCAAGCTCCTTGATTTTGGGTTGGCGGCGATAAAAGGAACCGACAAGCTGACAAAGACCGGCTCAACTCTTGGTACTATGGGCTATATGTCTCCTGAGCAAGCTGAAGGGAAGCAGACAGATCAGAGATCTGATCTGTTTTCACTCGGAGTCGTCCTGTACGAGATGATCGCAGGCCGGCGGCCATTCGATCGCGAGAGCGACGTTGCTACTGGCAAGGCTATCGTCACCGAAACGCCAGAACCATTAGCCAGATACAAATCAGGTATTTCGGAAGGCCTCCAGCGAATAGTTGATCAAGCTCTGGAGAAAAATCTAGAGACGCGTTATCAGACAGCCTCGGGAATGCTGGTTGATCTGAGGCGGATAGCATCATCTCAGGGTTTAACGGTTGCGCAAAGGAAGAAGGTCTCGACGCTCACATGGGTGGCGGTAATCCTGGCGGTGATCATCGTCGTCATGTGGGGTGGCACGATGGTCAAAAATTGGATGATCCCGGCGAAGGCTGCTGCGAAGTCTCTTGCGGTTGTAGATTTCGCCAATGTTGGAGCCGAGGAAGATGCTTACCTGGCCCATGGGCTGGCGGAAGACTTAGCTATTAAGTTGCGAAAATTAGCGGGGTTTAGAGTTGCCAGCACAGAAGACAGCCGCCGACTCAGCAAGCAGTCACTTTCCCCTAAAGAGGTGGCTTCCCGTCTTGACGTCCAATATGCCCTGGCTGGTTCAATGCTGAAGGCGGGTGACCGTGTCCGGGTGAATGTGGAGTTAATTGACAGGGCAACCGGGAATGTAATCTGGTCAGATCAATTGGACCGGAAATACTCCGAAGTGCACGAGTTTCACGATGAGGTGTCACGCAATATCGCTTCCACTTTACAAGTTAATCTCACACAGGCGGAACGTAAGGAGTTGAAAAAAAGGCCAACTAATAACGTAGCCGCTTATGACCACTATCTTCGTGGTCGCCAGTTTTATTATAGCGTTACATTCAGAGACAACGAGCTGGCTGTTAAAGAGTTTCAAAAGGCACTTGACTCGGACCCCAAATATACTCTCGCTATGGCCGGTCTTGCGGATGCCTACGTGCAACGCTATAAAGAGCGCTACGACTACGATGAATACTGGTTAGACCAAGCAGATACTCTAATAGACAAAGCTTTGAAGCTGGAATCTAACCTTGCGGAAGCACATGAATCACGGGCGGAGCTACTTTTTGAAAATGAGAATTACTTGGGGGCTTTGGAGTCAGCCGAAAAGGCCAAACAGCTTGAGCCCAACTGGGACGAGCCATACGTGCATCTGGGAAAAATCTATCAGGAGCAAGGTGAACGGAAACAAGCTTTGGAAATGTTTGAAAATGCCCTGGCCATTAGGCCCAGTGTGGATGCTTGGTGCGGCAAGGGGAAAATCTTACAAACTCGAGGCGACTTAAAATCGGCGGAGGCAGCTTATCGTGCGGCCCTGGAGCTTAATCCCGAACACGACCGACCGTACAACGAGCTGGGAAGTCTGTATGATGAACTAAAACAACCTGCGGAAGCTGAAAAGTCTTACCGCAAGGCCATAGAGGTTCGACCGGACAGACGAGATGGGTACGCAAATCTGACGTGGTTTCTCTCAGGAACTGGGCGCGATAAGGAAATTGAAGAATTACTGCAGGAATTTGTTGAAAAATATCCTTATCATTGGGATGCCTACAACGCGCTATACGAGTTCTATGCTTGGAATAAGGGGGATTACCTCAAGGCGGCACACGTTATGGAGCAAGCGGTAAGTCGTAACCCTGAGCGCGCTTGGCCCCATCTTCTTCTTGCTTGGACATATGCTTATAAAATGAGCACCCAGCCTGAACCTGAAAAAACTGTTAAAGCGATAGAACAAGCTCTCTCTTTGAGACCACACTCTGCATCGGTTTTGAAAGAGGCAGGTGCTATATATGCAGAAATGGGAGATAGTGCGAAGTCCCTGGAGTATTTTAATCGTGCTCTTGTTGCTAACCCTGGGTCCCAGGATATACTTATTTCGATGGTCTTGGCTTTCGAGAGTATGCACAATTTCGAACAGGCAGCCCAATATGCAATGCAAGCGGTTAACCAAACACCGGGGAATCCGTTTCTCTACTACTACGTCCTTCGAAGAACCTTAGTTCCGTTAGGAAGGTCTGAAGAATTCTTCAAGATCGTGGTCAAAGCTGCGCAGAAGTATGGAGAAGAGGAACCAGATTTTCTTTGGATGTTGGCTCGCGAGCAACTTCTTGCCGGTCAATTTCAAGCTGCCATTTTGACCTGTCGTCGGGCTTTAGCAATCAAAAAAGACGATCGTTATTCTGCCCAGCTTGGATATTCTCAATGGGCCTTTGGAGATACACCGGGAGCTTTAGTTTCCTTAAGAGAAGCCCATGGCAACTACGGAGCCACTAAAATGATTGTCTTAATTCTTAAATCTCAAGGCAGATTTGCAGAAATAGAAAGATATCTTGAAGAACTGCGCAAACCGAAACCGGGTGAATATTCGGGGCCAGATGCTTGGGGGTGGATTGCCGGCAACTATTATGCGTCCATGCGTCGTTTTGAGGAAGCGATTGCTGCCGCCAAATTGGTCCGACAGACTGGTGAGGAAAGTTGGGCAGAGTATTCTACAATAGCAATGGCAAATTGGTATCTCCAAAAGGGTACCCCAGATTCTGCCAGCCAGTTACTTAAAGAGACTATAGCTTCATCCCCCGCTTCTGTGCGGGTCTGGGCACTTTTTGCACTGGCACGATTTTCTGCGGTCGAGAGAAACTTTACGGTTGCTCTCGAGTTAATTGAGCGTGCCCGCAAGGAGGAGAAGTTTCCCAACGACGTTGTAACCGAGCTGTTGGGGCTCATTCAATATGCAAGTGGCAGCAAGGAAGATGCAGAGAAAACGCTCATGCAAATTACAGGCCATGTTTTCGGTGGCGGCTTGACTGCTCTTTACCGCAAAGTGCAATTTGAAATATTGGCCGGCTCTCCTCAGGCTCATAGAGATTTAGATTTAGCTCTAATGGTCACAACACGTTGGGCGCGAGGCGAATTTCCTTGGGACGATGTTCCGTTGTCCATAGCGACGCGAGCGCTCGTTTTGGCGCATATGGGAAGGTTGGAGGAGGCGAAACGTGAAGTGGAAACGTACTTACAAATGGAGCCGGAGCGGGCAGATATTGCATACTATGCGGCAGCGGCCTATTCACTTATGGACGATTCCTCAAATGGATTGCACTGGCTTAAAATCGCGGCTGAAAGGAACCATTTAGATTTATGGTGGGCGCGAGTGGATCCAGACTTGGACAACCTACGAAAGTCGCCTCGATTTCAGAGTATAATAAAAGAGTGGGATATACGCTTGCAAGCACTGTTTAATAATTCGGCACCTGTCTCTAAAAAGATTGAGCCAAATTAAAAGAGAGTGCATTATCGCACGTATGTGGCTGACACCTTGGCAAGCCATATTCAAGATTCCAAATAGACCATTCTACAAGCAATTTTTTGGACACAATTTGGTCACAAGGCCACTTAACTTATTGTGCCACAACGCAAGTATGGGGTTCGATTCCCCCCACCTCCAGTAAATTGAGTCAAGGACATCGCTAATAAAAAGAGGCGGCCGAAGTTCGGCCGCCTCTTTAACTTGAGCGCACACGGGGAAAGGGCTCGACCCGTTTACCGGATCGATGGTTTGCCCCGAGACTACAGCTGCCGCTGCTGACGTTTCAGACGAGCACTGCGTCTGACGAAGTAGGCGACGCCCAACAATACGGCGGCTCCAATCAGGATGCCGGTAGTGAGGTCAAAGTTCATAATGATTCTCCTTTGTATACAGGTTATTTAGCAACGTCTTGTAAGGTCTTAAAAATATTGATCATGGCCGGTCCCACCAGAACGATAAGGAGTTCCGGGAATATCAGAAGGACTAATGGGAACACCAGTTTAACCGAAACTTTGTTGGCCGCTTCTTCCGCCCGCTGCCGGCGTTTGAATCTCATAGAATCAGCCAGCACGCGCAAGGAAGTACCAATGCTGGTGCCGAGACGATCCGTCTGAATAAGCGTCACCGCCAGCGCCCGGAGTTCCTCGACTTGGGTGCGATTGGCCAGCATGCGAAATGTTTCTGATTTAGGTTTGCCTATCAGTATCTCTTGCGTGACAATTTGCAATTCTTGAGCAAGCTCCGGGCAGCCGTTGCGCATTTCTTCCGAAAGCTTCTGAATACCGGAAGTAAAGGACAATCCGGCCTCGACGCAGACCACCAGCAAGTCGAGCATATTGGGGACTGCCCGCCTGATCGCCTCGCGTCGATTCGCAATTTTTTGGGAAATATAGAGCCGCGGCAGCAGAGCGCTCAGGATCGCACCGGCGCCCAGCATGAGTACTATTTTTATGGTGGCCAGGTGGAAAAGCATTCCGGTCGCCGCTGCCACAGCGAGACCGGCCAGCCCGAAAATAAGTGTAACCAAATAGAAATCATAGACGGCGCCATGGCGAAGATAGCCGGCGCGGGCGAGCCTTTCGCGCGTGCCCGACACATTGCGGACATTGGCCGCCAGCAGATCGACGCCCTTACGGCGAAGCGACGCCCGCAAATCGTAACTGCTTTGAGTACTGACTCCGCTATTGCCGGCCAGCTGCTCGAGTCGAGCGCGCACCGGGTCACGTCGCATAGCGATGATATACATAATAGAGTAAATTGTCAGGAAGGTGGCGACAAATACAATGGCTAAGATAGTAATTAACATGAATGAATCTATAATTTAATATTGATGATCTTCTTGATGACAAAAATTCCCATAATTTGCATGATTATCGCCGTAGTCAGCAGATACTGTCCCACTTTGTCATACAAGAGCGGGACAAAATAGTCGGGCGCCATTATCATTAGAATTGTGCCCATTCCAATCGGCATCATGATCAGCACAAATCCAGAAAATCGACCATGAGCGGTCTTGGTGCGTACCTCGCGTTTGAGACGGAACCGGTCGCGAATGGTGCTGGACGCCTTTTCGAGCACTTCGGCCAGATTACCACCCGTGCGCCGATGCAATACTAAAGTGATAATCAAAATATCCAAATCGTCGCTCGGCACACGGTAGCGCAGACCCGCCAAGGCATCGGCCAGCGGCACGCCCAGGTTCTGTTCCTCAAAAACAACGGCGAATTCGTACCCCAGCGGATCCGAAAGCTCCTGCGCCACCATCTTGATGGCCAATTCGAACGTGAATCCCGAACGGAGCGCGTTGACAATCATATCCAGGGCCTCGGGGAGCTGTTCTTCAAAATTGCGCAGCCGTCTGGCCTTTTTATAGACCAGATAAAAATATGGCAAGGTCGCCGCAAACGGCGCAATTAACACGCCTGCCAGAAGGTTGTGGGTCAAGCTTTGCGCAAGCAGTAATGCCAGCATTCCCAAAGATCCCATGGCCAAAGAGACTACCCCGGGACTGGTTTGAGAACCGGACTGAACAATGAGTTTTTTGAGATAGTCGCCGACGGCAAAGAAATGCAGCAGGCGATCGACCAAAGGAATACTCGAATGTTTTACTTCCTCCCGCAGAATAGAAACTCTTTCCAATTCGTGCGAGGCGTTCGGCGAGATATGGTCGAGGCGCTTCTTGGTGGCGCGTGTTTGCCAGTCCAATCGGTTCTGTACTACAAAGTAGACGCCCAGGGTAGCGCAGAAGACCGCGGCAAAGACCAGTATGGCAATATTCAGCAGCATAGCGATTATTTACGTCACGGATTAAATAGATCCGGTGAAAGTTGGACGCCCGACGCCTCCATGTGTTCCAAAAAGTGGGGACGAATGCCCGTAGGACGATAGACGCCCACTATCTTCCCGTCAGCATCGATACTTTTTTTCTCAAACAGGAAGATTTCCTGCATGGAAATAGTCCCTTGCTCCATGCCGACAATCTCCGAGATACTTGAAATTTTTCGCGTGCCGTCACTAAAGCGGCTGACCTGAATAATTATGTTAATTGACGAGGACACCAGTTCGCGAATGGCTTTTTCCGGGATTTCGATGCCGGTCAAAAGCATAAGGGTTTCCAGCCGCAGCAGCACGTCGCGCGGGCCATTGGCGTGAATAGTGGTCAGCGAACCGTCGTGGCCGGTGTTCATGGCCTGAAGCATATCATAGATTTCGGGGCCGCGCACCTCGCCGATGATAATGCGGTTCGGCCGCATGCGCAGGGCGTTGCGGACCAGATCACGCTGCGTCACGGTCCCTCTGCCTTCGATGTTCGGAGGGCGTGTTTCCAGGCGCACCACGTGCGGCTGCTGGAGTCGCAATTCGGCTGAATCTTCGATCGTCACAATGCGTTCATCCTCCGGTATATAGGCGGACATAATATTAAGCAAGGTAGTTTTACCGGCGCCGGTGCCGCCGGAAATAAGAACATTCAAACGCGCCCGGACACAGCCCTGCAGAAATTGAATCATGGGAAAAGTAATGGAATCATACTTAAGCAGATTATCCATGCTAAGGACGTCAACCCGAAACTTGCGGATTGAGATCATCGGCCCATCCAGCGCCACCGGTCCGACAGTAGCATTGACGCGCGAACCATCAGCCAGCCGGGCATCCACCATGGGTGACGATTCATCCACCCGCCGGCCAATTACCGACAGAATGCGGTCAATTATAAGCATGACGTGATTGTCATCTTTGAACTTGGTCTCCGTCAACTCCAGCTTACCCCTCTTTTCCACATACACCTGATTATAGCCGTTGACCAGTACGTCGGTCACTTCAGGATCCGACATATGCGCTTCAATCGGTCCCAAACCGAGTGTTTCATTGAGAATTTCGTTGACCAGACGATCTTTAGCATCCGGATTAAGAAAGACACCTTCTTCTTGTATCAGCACTTCGGCTGCATCTCTGATTTGCTGGCGCAGGACACTGCGGTCGAGCGAAGAAAGAGCGGAAAGATCCAGCCGGTCTATGAGTCGCCGGTGCAGCCGTACTTTTAATTCCTGCAGCACATCGCGGCGGGGCGCCGCGGCTTCGGCTTTCGGCAGCGCGATATCAGGGGGCCGGTTATTCTGACTTTTGTTGACGTTTTGGTTTTGCTTAAAGTTGAACATACCTTGTCGTTCCTAAATTAATGCAGGCCGTTATTGCTGATTTTATGGACGGCTTGAGCCATCTCCAGAATACTCTTGGCCACGTTGGTCAAACGCTTCTGCAGCACCAGCGGAGTGCCCGCATTGAGCGCATCAGAGGCCGCCGGGTAGTTGTTGGGCAAAGTCCAAAATGTTTCGTACTCCAGAGTGCGTGCGACCTCTTTTATTTCTATCCGGTCATTTTTGCTGACCCGATTTATGATCAACTTAACCTTATCTGAATTGTAGCCCAGCTCACGAAAGAACGCCAAAGTTTTTCTCGCGGAACGCAAGCCGGGAATAGTGGCAACCATAGTCAAACAAATAGTGCTCGAAAGGTCCAGAGCGGCCATGACGCGCGGCTCGAAAATATGCGGCGTATCGACCACCACATAGGGATAGTTGATTTTGAGTTGCTGCAACACAGACTGCATTTGATGGGCCGATACTTCGTCCGAAGCAGCCGGATGCGGCGGTTCCGAGAGGATGGATAATCCGGAGGGATGAGGCGACATGCAGCTCTGCAGTTTGTCGCTGTCGACATAGTCTCCTGACTCGCAGGCGTCAATAATGCTGTAACGCGGCTCCAGATCGAGAAAACTGGCGGCATCGCCATGCTGAAGATTCAGATCAACCAGCGCAGCCCTCTTGGAGTCTCCTTGAGCCAGCGCTACCCCCAGATTGACCGCCAAGGTGGTGACACCTGCGCCACCGGACTTGGAAAATACCGATATTAAATGGCCGGGTTGGCGGCGTCCGGCGGAAACATTTTTGCGCCGCCGGCTCCGTTCCACCGCCTGGTTCAATTCATGCTCGTTGATCGGTTTGGCTAAAAATTCCTGTGCTCCGGTGCGCATTGCCGCAATTATCAATTCCGGCGCTTTGCTCGATGACGTAACAAAAATAGACAGGTCAGGAAATTCTGAACGTACGCGCTCCATGCGACTTAACGAGGAAGAGAAGTCAGCCTTGGGGCTTAGCTCCACAACCAGAATGTCCAGCGTGTGTTTGCGCAGCATTTCGACCCAGCCATCAGCGTGCAAGCTCGCCGAAGCAAGCTGCACATCGGGGAGTTTCTCAAACGGGCTGGCGGTCTCGCTATCGCCATTAAGGATAAGAATTGACAACAAATCGGACATCGGTTCCCTTTAGTTAAATTATTCTACTAACCGAGAAGTGAACAAAAAGCCCTCCGGGCACTCGGGACAAGGCTCTCCGGGAGACGTATATTGCACAAATCTGGCATTGACTGGCACTTCATTGCCACCGGCAGGAGGGCCTTCGATAAACATATAAGCTAATTTGGTTACTTGAGTATATTTTTCGGCTCCGCCACTGCTGCTATTGATCACGCCTACGGTGGGGTCAAACAGCGCAATTTTAATCAGCCGAGGGCTGATCGAATAGGCAGAGTTTTCTATAGTTCCGGTGGCAGTATTAAAATATGCATTGGGATCAAGAGAAATTAGATCGTTCCACCCCTGCCGGGTAGGGCCGATCATGTTACCCATTTCAAATTCCATAGTATCGCCGATGGCGACCATATAGGGCTCGCATTGCGAAATATAGGTTCGATAGCAGGCGGCGCCTTGACAATTGGGGCCGCCGCGATTGACCGGCCCGAACTTTATGGGTTGGTACCAACCCGTCTTGGCAGTTGAACCACCGGTATTAAATTTTAAAGTAATAACTGTTCCGACATCCTGGGGCACGCGATAACCGGTCGTGTTGGGGTCATAGGGCTCTCCCACATCCCATAAACTATCGCCATCAAGATCATCCCATCTGTCCGGGATTACCCAGGGCTTTATGCAATTGGTGGAGCCGATCGGAGTCAACGCCGCAGTTGCCGAGGCGCTCATGTCACCGAGGTTGCTGTGGACAGATGACAGTATTCGCATGAAATAGAGCTGCACCGGGTTATTCGTTGAATCTGTCCGATAAGTCCGGACCCGAATGCGAGTGACCGAGGGAAAGGTCACATCGGCTGCCGTGATGATGACTGGCTGCTGGGTGGTCTGGATGGCTCGGTTTAGTCCGGCCATGCGGATAGCTTCAGCGGTTGCCGCCGCCTGATTTTTGTTGGAGATGCCGTATTCGATCGCGGCGGAGAGAGCCGCCGCATCGGCCGCATTTTGCAGTTGATTTTTGGCCAATTGAATTAATGACATATCGATGGCGAGCACGGCGAACGCGAAGATGGCGAATATCGATACGGCCACCATAATCATGGTAGCGCCGCGTTCATCCTGTCTTAATTTTTTCAACGGCCACATAGACGCAGTCCCTTCAATTACGGTTTCTCCTCCGACGAACCGGGCAGCGGCGGAATTGTCTCGTTGGCCAGCGTTTCAATGATGCGCGGGGTGACTATGATCAACAATTCGTTTTCCGAACTGGCTTTCTGTTTTTTGGTAAAAAGAACACCGATTAAAGGAATATGCCCCAGAATCGGAACTTTGCGCACTGTCTCTAAAGATTCTGTCGCCGTCAACCCTCCCAGAACCACTGATTGCGTGGAATTCAGTTCCACCGTTCCGGACGCCCGGCGCGTGCGAATTGCCGGAATATCCCATCCAGCGAAAGAGACAGAATTTGAATAATCCAAGCTGGACGCTTCCGGCGCAATTTTCAGACGAATCAGATTGGTGTCAACAATGACAGGGGTGAATCTAAGCTTGACACCGAATTCTTTCCATTCAATGGCCACATTCAAGCCGCCGCCGGCAGTGGACGTAGTCGGTACCGGTACCGGTATTTCGCCGCCGACAAGGAAGCTGGCTTCTTCATTTGACAGGCAGACCAGGCGCGGGTTAGCCAACAGCCGAATGATACCTTTCTCCTGCAGGGCCCGGACGGCTACCTGGGCGGTCTGTCTTTCTCCAACCCACTTGATGATTCCGGTCATTTCTTCTTGTGCAAATATTTCTCTGACCAACGGATCCGCTACAGAGACCTCGCCGGCATAGGAGCCCATTGATCTTCGGCCCTCGTCCAAAGGCCGGCCTTCGGTGTCTCGCAATAGGAAATCAAAGCCGAAATCGCTGAATTTGGTGCGGTTGAATTCGGCCATCTGGACTTCCAGCACGACCTGCTGGGATTTCACGGACCGGTCAACTTTGGCATCGTAGGCCTGGTAGCGTCCCGATTCTCCCCAGATGTAGAGCGACGTCAGGCCTTCGGCTTTGCCGATGACCACGGCGTCGGTTTGAGTGATAGCGATCACGTCGATGACTTCCTCGTCTGCGATTGAGACCGTCTTTATTCGTTCGGGGAAAGTTACGACGGCTGATTTACCTTTGACGATGCGCAGAACTTTTGGGCTGGATTGGTCCTGTGCTCCGACGTTATTTATCGCCAGTAAAGCGACCAACGCGGCCAAACTGACCCCCCGCTTAATAGACACTCCTGTATGATTCAAGTGCGTTCTCCCTGCTGACATCTAAGCCTTAATTGGGCTTGGTTTCCGGCTTTTTTTTGCCGTTCTCGGTGGTGATGGGCGGAGTTTGTTTATTTTGTGTACCACCCTTGAAAATAGTGACAGTGTTGTCAGTTGGTTTTTCCGCCTCCCTGACTGGCTCCTTTTTCTTTTCTGTCGTAGGCGCATAGACAACTTTGGGCGGTTCCTTTTTCTTTTTACCTTCCATAATCTCTTTACGCGTGATTCCGGCAATAGTCGTGGTATCATTGTCATTCGGGTTGCGCAGCGCCAGACTCATACGCGCCTGATTAGATGACAACGCCAAAGCTTGGGCGCCGGCGCCGTCAACCAAGAGCGTAACGGCCTGGGACTCGATCACCTTGTCGCTTTGCTGTTCGGTCTTCTCACCGGCCGCCAGCACTTCGACATTCTGCAGAACGGTGGTAGCGATAGCGTCATTGAAGCCGCCGTATCGATCAATAGAGGCGATGACGTCAACGCGGTCACCCGGCAGAACAAAACCGGAGACTCCGGAAACCTTGTCCACTTTAATTGAGGCGGCTCTCATGCCGTCGGCGATACGTAATGACAATCCGCCGCCCGCGGTCGATAGCTTGGAGGCCGTGATGGGCTCATTTTCCATCATAAAAACTTTTGTAACCTGCCCGAGCAGGCTGTCCTTGGTCGAGTAGTAGCCTTTAGGCAGACTCGATTTGGGATAATTGACGATTCTCATCTGTTCCGGCTTGAGGGTGTTGCCGTAGGTCAGGTCCTGCACCGCCACTACCACCGGCATCATCTTTTCGCCGGACTGCATCGGCCGGGATTTGAGGTAAGAAAAGATCATTAGCGAAGCAATGCCCGCAAAGAGCAGCGCAAATCCCACCGTCAAGAACAGCGTCGTTTTTTTCATATTATAGAGTCTCCCAAAAACACTTGGCTCCGATTTGGTCTAAGCGCATTCATCTGCCTCCGGTCTTGCAAATGACATGCCGCTAACCTTCGTATCTAAAGACAGTCTCTCCGCTTAGGGGAATGGTACCCCGTAATACCGGCGGGAGAACCGAGCGACTAAGAATCTGAAAATTTGTGGTCACCCGAACTGTGACGCTGCGTGCCGCGACGTTGTATACGACAGTGGTTGTACTTGAGTCGATTTCAGCCGCGTTCAGCACTTCGGCCACTCGAGCGTAGACAGTCAGACTGTCAGTTATTGAGCTGACTGCGGCCAGCCGTGCGCCCTCACGCGAGGCCGTGTTTAATACATTCGTGGTCATTACCATTCGGCCCAGTTCGGTGATGCCGAATACCACCAAAAGCAGAATAGGCAATGTCAGGGCAAACTCGATAACCGCGTTTCCTCTGGCATTATCTGCTTTCTGCAATAATCCGGTTTTAAACCTGCTCATACTATATTTCCCAGTATCAGATAGACCAGGGTGCCGGTTGCAATCGCCAGGCCATAGGGCATGGTCGCGGCCGGTGCCGGCTCTGATGGCTTATCCGGGAGAGTTCGAAAAATCAGAATTCCCCTGGCAAGCTGCCAGGCTTGACGAAGGGTCTGAAGTCCTTGTTTGCGGTAAACGGCAAAACCTAAAGCGAGAATACCGCCCGCCAGTGTTGTGTACAAAAATACATTCATAATTGCGTATGCGCCCAAGAGTGAGCCGAGTGCCGCCATCAGCTTGACATCGCCGCCGCCCATCTGACCGAAAACAAAGGGAATCATCATCAGACCAAAGCCGACGGCCAGTCCCCAAAGTCCAAACGTCAGGCCGCTCCAGCCATTTCCCAGGAAATGCAAAAGCAATCCGAGGGCAATGGCTGGTAGAGTGAGTATGTTCTTGATGAGACGCCGACGGCAGTCGGTATACGTTGCCATCGCTATAACGGCAATCACAATCGGCACCACCGCCCGTTGCGCGTACAGGGCTATTTCAGTCATAACAGTTCAGCCAGAACTCGCTGGAACATGGCGACAATTGGGGCGCCAATGATCCGTAAAATAGCTATGGCCGAAATTGAAATAAATGACCCAAGCAGCCCGTACTCGATAAGATCCTGGCCGTGCTCATCGTTAAAAATAATTCTTAACATACCACCTTTTTTGGCCTGTTACGTATTTGCCTTGTCATCTTTCTATTAGGTCAAAGCGGCTTGTATCGCTACATAAATAGCGTTGACCAACGGTCCGATGAGACGAAGGGTCGCGATAGCCACGATCGAAATGAATGACGCCAACAAGGCGTATTCGACCATGTCTTGACCTTTTTCATCCCGGATGAGTCTAAACAGCATAAAACCTCCGCAGAATAAAGGGTGAATATTTATGTTGCCTCCCCGCTTGCGGCGAGAATGCAACACACCAACTAACTTTACAACCTTTCAAAAACGCCGCACCCTTCTGAAATCTATATTATCAGTCCGATGCGATCTGGATTTTTATGACGGAGTTTCGTTTCAGATACTTTGCCCGGCCAACCCAGCGGTCATTCGGCCTTGGGCCGATTCAGCGTCCTTGCTGACAACGATATCAGCCAATTCATATATGTCCAGTTTGTTTACTTGCTTGACCGCCTTGTTGCTTTTAATTTACTAAAAATTACCAAATAGTCAAGAATTTTTGTTGACATTGAAATTAGTCCACCACTGTACATGCCTTCAAAGTTGCGCCTGGGCATTCAGACGCCTTTCCGTCATCCGGCTTAAGTGTTTAGATTCCAACTATTTAACTACCTTTTAGGGCATTCGGCGGATGGCCGAATTAACTGTTAAACTAAATTAACGAAAACTAAGCAAATGGCGAGCCCTGTTGTGAGTAAATCTGTAACCGGCACGTTGACAAGGAGATCTTTGCGAAACAGAAAAAAGTAAAAAGAATTTAATATGCACGCCATTGCCAGTTTAAGCATTGTCGGTGCAAACGTAAGTGAGTCTAACCCTTAGAAGAAAATTGGCTGGGATGTCGCGGCGTCCAATAACTGAATGAAGTCTCCTGCATTAGTGTCGCTCAAACGCAGGGTTCCTGCGGACAACTCCAGAGCTCCTTCAGCTCGCAACACAAATTTTGACAATCGATTCGGTTTAAGACTGTGATGTACGGCCAGTATCAGACCGCCCGCGGATATGAATGCAACGTCAATGGGAAATCGCATGCGAAATGTGTGGACCCATTCACAAGGCGCAAGATAGATTCCTTCAGCGCTATTCAAACTGCTGCGTCCAAGCAGTCCCCGCCTCCGCTCGGAACTGGTTTTTGCCCAGATCACTTTATGGGCAATTACTATACCTCCCTTTGATACGTTGAATACCTTAAAGAACTGTCTGGGAGTATCGTCCACTTTTTTTGTCCTTATAGAATCGACAAAGATTGTACTGAAATATCTCACAATTTTGCTCAGGCGTCCAGCATCCTTAAGTTAATTCCAGCGCCGCAGAATTGGTTTACGCGGCACTGAATTTGTGCGTGGCAGATGTCCCCATCTGCCACTTGACTCGAAGAGTCAATAAAGTTTATTGGCCTAAACTATGTGTTGTGGATTTTATGACTGGCTCTTGGAGCCAAGCGGCAGATGAGCCCATCTGCCGTGCACGAAATACGGGGTCAAATGAAGTTGAGATTGCTTCGTCGTTTTACTCCTCGCAACGACGACTTTTGAGCGGAGCAGACGAGGACGTCTGGCGCCCACAAATTTCCGCCAGTTGCTATTACACTGCCAGATGGTTACTTTCTATGGCCAGTTCGGGAAAAAATAAACAACCTGGAGTGTGATTATTGGCAATTGAAAATGGCACAAAACTGGGACCATACGAAATTCTTTCTCCGGCCGGCGCCGGCGGAATGGGTGAGGTCTATAAAGTCAAAGACACTCGCTTAGATCGAATAGTAGCTATTAAAGTTCTGCCGCCGCGCTCGGCCGACAATCCCGATCTGCGTCAGCGTTTTGAGCGCGAAGCCAAAGCCATTTCCAGTTTGAATCACCCCAATATCTGCACCCTGCATGACATCGGCCATCAAAATGGCATTGATTATCTGGTAATGGAATATCTCGATGGCGATACGCTGGCTGCTCGATTAACCAAAGGCCCGCTTGCAACTACTGACCTATTCACGGTTGCTTCTCAAATCGCGGATGCGCTGGATAAAGCCCATCGACAGGGCCTGGTGCATCGTGATTTAAAACCCGGCAATATCATGCTGACTAAGTCCGGCGCCAAACTTATGGATTTCGGTTTGGC
>Ga0247727_10007429_pt1 | contig 20877 bp, 18 predicted proteins | sample WisWelCaveWW1625_FD_202498 | JGI IMG/M metagenome (GOLD analysis project Ga0247727, IMG submission 202498) | Biofilm microbial communities from Wishing Well Cave, Virginia, United States - WW16-25 | ecosystem: Environmental > Aquatic > Deep subsurface > Groundwater > Cave microbial mat | place... | reverse complement strand
CTGCCGCGCTGAGTTGACGACCATTTCGCAATAGCAAACAAAGGGAAATCCAATGGAACCGATGCAATGGCTGACGCTGATCGTGTTCGGCCTCACGATCCTGGCCGTCATCACGAATGTCATCGACAGCACGCTGGCCGCCCTGCTCGGCGTCGCGATCATGGTCTGGCTGGGCATCATGACCGAGGCCGACGCGTTCAAGTACGTGGACTGGAACGTGATGGCGATCCTGGTCGGCATCTGGATCATCGCCGGCTACTTCGGCAAGACCGGCGTGCCGAGCTGGCTGTCGATTCAGGCGTTGAAGCTCTCGGGCGGGCGGCCGGGCCTGCTGGTCATCATCCTGACGTTCCTGGCGGGATTCATCTCGATGTTCGTGGACAACGTGGTGACGATCCTGATGATGGCGCCGGTGGCGCTTCCGCTCGCGCGCGCGCTCAAGCTGCCGGTGGTGCCGGTGATCCTGATGATCGGCTTCGGCGCGAATTTCATGGGCACGGCGCTGATCATCGGCGACCTGCCGCCGCAGATGCTGCACAGCGTCGCCGGCGCCGAGTTCTTCGATTTCATCTGGCACAAGGGCCGGCCGTCGTCGTTCCCGATCCTGATGACGACGTTCCTGATCACGCTCGGGGCGATGTGGTACTACGGCTTCCGCGGGCACCAGCGCGTGACCGACATGGGCAGCCTCGGGGTCGAAGCGAAGATACCGAACCCCCTGTTCGCCACGGTCGTCGTGGTGTGGTTCCTCGGCACGGTGGTCGCCATGTCAATGCGCGAGCATATCGGCGTGCAGCTCGGTTTCATCGCCATGACCGGCGCGATTTCCCTGGTGGTGGTGCTGGGGTTGCTGGGCGATCGCGTCAAAGCGTCGAGCTTCGAGGAATGCATCCAGGAGCTCGACTGGCGCGCGATCTTTTTCTATATCGCGCTGTTCGCGCTGGTCGGCGGGCTCGAGAAGAGCCACATCCTCGACAAGCTCGCGGAGGCCCTGAAGCCGATCTTCACCGAGAACTATGCGCTCGGGGCGACGCTGCTTTACTGGATCACCGTGCCCATCGTCGGGATCGTCGAGCACGACGCTTACATCCTCACCTTTCTGTACACGATCAAGGATCTGGGACAAGGCGGGATCGAGCCCTGGCCGCTGTACTGGATGCTGCTGTGGTCCGGGACCCTGGGCAGCAACCTCACCGTCGCGGGCGCGCCGGCCCTCTATGTCGCGCTGACCCTCGGGGAAAAGGAGGAAGGACGCAAGGTTTCGTTGCGCGAGTTCCTTGCCTGGAGCGTGCCATTCACCCTGGTCTGCTCCGTGGTCTGCTACGTTCTCGGCATGCTGATCTGGGTGCTGCCGTACGCCAAATAGAGAGGACTCGAAATGTACAAGCACATTCTGCTCCCCACCGACGGCTCCCTGGATTCGCACGCGGCAATTGTGAGCGGCGTGGAGCTTGCCAAGGCAGTCGGGGCCAAAGTCACCGGCTTCTTCGCCGCACCGGCCGCGACGCCCTTGGTTTACAAGGGCTTGATCCCGGTCGGCTATATGACGATCGAGGAACACGCCGCGCTGATTAAGAAGACCGCGACGGGAATCCTGGGAGTCATCGAGGCGGCGGCGAAAGCGGCGGGGGTTGCGTGCCAGTGCATCCACGTAACCGACGACTTTCCCGCGGACGCCATTCTTGCGGTTGCCAAAAAGGAGAAGTGCGATCTCATCTACATGGCCTCACATGACCGCCGCGGCCGATCGGGTCTGCTGATCGGGGGAGAAACGCAGAAGGTGCTCTCGCATTCCGAGATTCCGGTGCTGGTCTATCGATAAATTTAGTACTGTGGCGCGGATGAAGCCCTGGCAAAGCTGACCGCCTGACTAACGACCGGGAGCCCGGCTGCATCCCATGAAAGACATTGCTGAATTCATCGCCGGCTTCAAACGCTTCCAGGAAAGGTATTTCAGCGAAGACCGGGATTTGTTCGAACGGCTCGGGCAGGGCCAGAGCCCCAAAACGATGATCGTGGCCTGCGCCGATTCCCGGGTGGACCCGGCCCTGCTGACCGGGGCAGTCCCGGGCGACGTATTCGTGGTGCGCAACGTGGCCAACCTGGTGCCGCCGTACGAGCGCGCGGGCAGCTTCGCCAGCGTGCCGGCGGCGCTGGAGTTCGCGGTGCTATCGCTCGGCGTCGAGCACATCATCGTGCTTGGCCATGCCCAGTGCGGCGGGATACATGCCCTGATGAGCGGCGCCGGCACAAGCGGCGAGTTCATCGGCAAGTGGGTCGGCATCGCGCAGCGCGCCCGCGAGCGGGTGCTTGCCGAGCTCCCGGCCAAGCCGCCGGCATTGCAGGAAAGGGTTTGCGAACAGGCCTCCATCCTGGTCTCGCTGGAAAACCTGATGGCCTATCCCTGGATCGCCCAGCGCGTGGCGGCCGGGACAGTGCATCTGCATGGCTGGTATTTCGATATTGAGGAGGGTGATTTGCTGTCCTACAACCCGGCGCGCAACGCCTTCGAGCCCGTCGCGGCCAACTCCCCCGGCCCGCCGGACAGCGTCTTGTGAAGAATTGGGTCGGCAGCCTGTCCCTTGTCGTTTTCGGGTTCCTTGCGACGTTCGCTTCGGCCCTCGCCCAGGAGAAGCGGCCGGTCGTTTATGTAGCGCCCATCGAAGGCATCATCGACCTCGGGCTGGCGCCCTTCGTCCAGCGCGTCCTCGACGAGGCGGCGGAGGCGGGTGCGGCAGCCGTCATCCTGGAGATCAATACCTTCGGAGGACGGGTCGATGCCGCGGTGCAGATTCGCGACGCGCTGTTGAATTCCAAGGTGCGCACGGTCGCCTTCGTGAACAAGCGCGCCATCTCGGCCGGCGCGCTGATCGCCTTGTCCGCGGAGAACCTCGTCATGGCCGGCGGCGGAACTATCGGGGCGGCGACGCCGGTGCAAATGGGACAGCCCGGCGCGGCCGCGCAGCCCGTGGCGGAGAAAACGGTGTCCTACGTCAGGAAGGAATTTCGCGCCACCGCCGAGAGCCGCAAGCGGCCGCCCCTCCTTGCGGAGGCAATGGTAGACGCGGACGTGGAGATCCCGGGTGTCATTGAGAAAGGAAAACTCCTCACGCTGACGACCGAGGAAGCCCTGAAGCACAAGCTCGCCGATTTCCGCGCTGATTCCATCGAGAGCGCGCTGGAGAATCTGGGAATTCGAGGGGCGGAGTTGCGGCGGGCGTCGCCCAACTGGGCGGAGCATCTGGTTCGCTTCCTGACGCATCCGGTGGTCAGTTCCCTGCTCATGACCATCGGCATGCTCGGGATTATCCTTGGGGTCCGAACGGGCGGCTTCGGAGTCGCCGGCGGCGTGGGAGTGGCGAGCCTGGCGCTGTTCTTCTGGGGCCACTGGCTGGTCCAGTTGGCCGGCTGGGAGGAATTGCTGCTCGCGGGGATCGGGGTCATTCTCCTGGCCGCGGAGATCTTCGTCATACCGGGTTTCGGCATTGCCGGGATCCTGGGAATTATCGTCATCCTCGCGGGTCTCATCCTGAGCCTAGTGGGGGCCGGGGACAGCTCACAGGTCATCCTGACCGCGGCGGCACGGGTCGTTTTTTCTCTGCTGATCGCATTGACGGCAAGTCTGGTAATGCTGCGCTTCCTGCCGCGCCTGCCTTTCGGGCGACGGCTGATCCTGGAGGCCGGGCTCCCCTCGGAGGTAGGGTACGCTTCCGCCCCCGACAGCGACAGGCGTTGGCTCGGCAAGAGGGGGCGAGCGTCCTCTCCGCTCCGGCCGGCAGGCATTGCCGAGATCGAAGGGGAGCGGGTGGATGTCGTGTCCGACGGAGAATTGATCGATGCCGGCCAGATCGTCGAGGTGACGCGTGTGGACGGCAACCGGATCGTGGTGCGGCAGGTAACCAATATCAACGCAAAGGAGTAACAAATGACTGGAATCGAAACGAGCCTCACGGGGGGCCTGGGGCTGCTCATCCTTGTGGTGGCCGCAGTGGCATTTCTGTTGTACCTGGTGCCCATCCCACTCTGGATCGCGGCATGGGCTTCCGGGGCCTACGTGGGATTGTTCACCCTGATCGGCATGCGCTTGCGCCGCGTTCCGCCCACCACGGTGGTCACGGCGCGAATCAGCGCGGTGAAGGCCGGTCTCGAGATTTCCATCAACGACCTGGAAGCCCACTTCCTTGCGGGCGGTAGCGTCGTGAGGGTCGTCAACGCCATGATTTCGGCCGACAAGGCCAACATTCCCCTGCCCTTCAAGCGCGCCGCGGCCATCGATCTGGCCGGACGCAATGTGCTGGAGGCGGTACAGATGTCGGTGCTCCCCAAGGTGATCCAGACGCCGAAAATCGCGGCCGTAGCCAAGGACGGCATCCAGCTGATTGCCGTTTGCCTGGTCACGGTCCGGACCAACATCGACCGGCTGGTGGGGGGCGCCGGCGAGGAGACGATCATCGCGCGCGTTGGCGAAGGCATGGTGAGCACCATCGGTTCCTCCGCGAGCCACAAAAGCGTGCTCGAGAGTCCGGATCACATCTCCAAGCATGTCCTGAGCAAGGGCCTGGATGCGGGGACGGCCTACGAGATCCTGTCCATCGACGTCGCGGACGTGACCGTGGGCGAGAATATCGGCGCCAAGCTGCAGATCGACCAGGCCAACGCCGACAAGCAGATTGCCCAGGCCAAGGCCGAGGAGCGCCGCGCCATGGCCGTCGCGCTGGAACAGGAGATGCGGGCGCGGGTCGTCGAGGCCGAGGCCGAAGTGCCGCGCGCCATGGCCGAAGCCTTCCGCCAGGGCAACATGGGCATCATGGACTATTACCGCATGAAGAACGTGCAGGCCGATACGGTGATGCGCGAAGAGATCGCCAGCACCGGGGATGATCCCGCGGTCAGCCCGAGAAAGTAGGCAGGGCCACCATGAAAGGTCTCCCCGAAGAGCTGATCTTATTCCTGATCATAGGCGCGATACTGCTCGTCCAGTACCTGATGAAGCGGTTCGGACCGCAGCAGCAGCCGCAACCGCCGCAGGACGAGCCCGATCCGGAATTGCCCGAGCAGGAGCAGGCGGCTGCGCAGGTTTCTCCGGCAGCGACCGCATCCGATGTCCGGTTCGGCCGATCCGGAGCGCCGGGCGCTTCCACTGCGCTTCCGCAGCGTCGTTTTTCCAGGAAAGCGCTGATGGGAAACAGGCGCGACGTGCAGAACGCCATCGTCATCGCGACGATCTTGGGGCCTTGCCGCGCTTACGAGCCGCACGAGGTCCGGTGACTAGCTCGCGCGCCGGGGCGTCGCGGTCGAGGCTGTCCTGCCCAACGTTCAGCCAGAAAAATTTATTTGTGAGACTTGGCGTAAACTCAATAGCGACATCGAAAGTCACGAGCCGTAACGGGGAGACACCATGAGCCAGGCCGCGGCAGTCTACGACCTGAAACCCTGGATCAAGCACTACGGCGATGCGATCGCCAAAGAGTTGCCGCCACCGCGCCATTCCCATCTGGCGGAGTTCATCCGCGCAGCCGAGGCCCGCCACGCCAAGCAGATCGCGTTCACGACCTGCATGCCCAACGGCATGCACGGGTCGCTGACCTACGCGCAGGTGGCGCAGCACTCGGATGCCTTTGCCGTGTACCTGCGCGAGATCGCGGGCCTGGCGGCCGGCGCGCGCGTCGCCGTGCAGACGCCCAACAGTCTGGCCTACCCGGTGGTCGCCTTCGGCGTGCTCAAGGCGGGCTGCGTGCTGGTCAACACCAACCCGCTGTACACGCCCACCGAGATGGAGCACCAGTTCAAGGATTCCGGCGCCGAGGCGCTGGTGATCGTCGACATGTTCGCCAACAATCTGGCGCAGATTCTCCAGCACACCGGCATCACGCGGGTGATCGTGGCGCAGGTGCCGCAGTTCTTCTCGGCGATCCCGCGCGGCGTGATTCGCCTGGTGATGAAGTTCTGGAACAAGACGCTGCCCAAGATCACGGTGCCGCACGTGCGGCTCGAAGCGGCGCTGGTCGAAGGCGCGGCTGCAATGCAGTCGAAGCCGATCGACATCACCGCGTACACCCGCGATCAGGGCGCGGACTCGCTCGCAGCGTTGCAGTACACCGGCGGCACCACCGGCGTGAGCAAGGGCGCGATGCTCACGCACGGCAACCTGTTGTCGAATCTCGACCAGGCGTTGGCGATGGGCCGCTCGCACATCGAAGACGGCAAGGAGGTGGTGCTGACCGCCCTGCCGCTGTATCACATCTTTGCGTTCACGTTCAATCTGCTGTGCTTCTACACGAGCGGTGCCCGCAACATCCTGGTGCCGAGCCCGCGACCGATCCAGAACCTGCAGCGCGCATTCGACAACTACAAGATCACGTGGGTCAGCGGCGTAAACACGCTGTTTAACGCGCTGATGAACGAAGAGTGGTTCACGATGTTCCCGCCCAAACACCTGAAGGCGGCGGTGGCCGGCGGCGCAGCGCTGCAGCACGCGGTGGCCGAACGCTGGCAGCGCATCACCCGCACCCGCATCGCCGAGGGCTACGGGCTCACGGAGTCCTCGCCGGTCGTGTGCTTCAACCCGATCGGCGGCCTGCAGAAGCCGGATTCGATCGGCATCCCGGTGCCTGGCACCGAAGTGCGTCTGGTCGATGACGCCGGCCGGCCGGCCGCCCTGGGCCAGTCCGGCGAAATCGTCGTGCGCGGCCCTCAGGTGGTGTCGGGCTACTGGAACCGGCCTGACGAGACCGCCAAGACGCTAAAGGACGGCTGGCTGTACACCGGCGATATCGCTGTGATGGATGCAGACGGCTACTTCAAGATCGTCGATCGCAAGAAGGACATGATCCTGGTGTCGGGCTTCAACGTGTATCCGAACGAGATCGAGGACACGATCGCGCAGATGGAAGAAGTGCTCGAGGTCGGCGTGATCGGCGTGCCCGACGAAAGGAGCGGCGAGGCGGTGCGCGCCTACGTGGTGCCGTTCGCGGCGGGTCTGACCGAAGAGGCGGTACGCGAACACTGCCACAGGCACCTGACCGACTACAAGGTGCCGAAAACGATCCAGATACGCCGCGAGCTGCCGAAGACGCCGATCGGCAAGATCCTGCGCAGGGAGCTGCGCGCCGAGTATGAACGCGGGAATCGCCCGACCTGAGACCGCCGGTCGTTGCCGCTGGCACGGCAGTAGCGGCCGCAATGGAGACATACGATGCTGACCGAACTCGAAACCCGGCTGCTGGGCATCATGATGATGGTCATCATGCTGGGCATGGGCGCGTCACTCACCTTCAAGGACTTCCTCATCGCGCTGCGCAAGCCGGCCGGCATCGGCATCGGCATCGTCACCACCTACCTGCTGACGCCGATCCTCGGCTGGACGCTGGCCACCGCGCTGCAGCTGCCGGCGCCGTGGGCGGTCGGCCTCATTCTGATGGCCTGCCTGCCAGGGGGCACCACGTCGAACATCTTCAACTACTTCAGCAAGGGTGTGCTGTCGCTGTCGATCCTGATGACGATCGTCTCAACGCTGATCGCGGTCGTGATGGTGCCGCTAACGCTCGGCATTTTCACGGCCGGCATCGAGGGCGAATGGAAGATCCCGCCGGAGAACGTCGCGCAGGTGCTGTTCGTGCTGCTGGTGCCCACCCTGATCGGCGTGCTGCTGCGCAACTGGAATCCGAATGTCGGCGCCACGCTCGAACTGGTCGGCGGCGCGCTCGGCATCATCGTGATCCTCTTTTTGATCGCCTCCTGGGTGCCGCGCAACCACCAGTTGCTCGCCGCCACGCCGTGGCAGGTCTACTTCGGCGCCATCGGCCTGGGCGTGTTCGGCTTCGCGGTCGGCTACGCGTTCGCGCGCCTGGTGCGGCAGGACAAACGACGCGCGCGCACGATCGCGCTGGAAATGGGCATTCAGAACGGCCCACTCGGCGTGCTGATCGTGCTGCTGACCTTCGAGGGCGAGATGCAGCAGCAGGTGCTGCTGATCCCGGTGCTGTATTCGCTGTTCATCGTGCTCACCTCGAGCGCGCTGACGGTGTGGTTCCGCCGCATCACCACGCGTGAAGAGTTGGCGCGGGACCAGGCCAAGGTGCCGCCGCGCGTGGTGGCCGCCGCGACCTGAGGCGGTCGCCGGGATCCGTGGGGGTGCTGGTCTACCGCGGGAATTCTTGACCGCAGTCAAGGTCTGAGTTCCCGTACCATAGGAAGAATGCGGTATCGGGGGCAGCGTGCCGGTCGAGAGGCGCGCTCCCCGGAGGCAGAATCCTACTAAGGAGAGATACATGAAGACCAGCATCGTTGGCGCAGTCGCAGGCGTGCTCGCCGCAGCCCTGGCGTCTGGCGTCCAAGCTCAGGCCTGGGAGCCCACCAAGAACGTCGAGTTCATCATCCCCGCCGGCACCGGGGGCGGCGCCGACCAGATGGCGCGCACCATCCAGGGCATCGTCGCCAAGCATGGCCTGATGAAGCAGTCGATCCTGCCGATCAACAGGTCGGGCGGCGCGGGGGCCGAGGGCTTCCTCGACGTCAAGAGCGCCGCCGGCGACCCGCACAAGATCATCATCACGCTGTCCAACCTGTTCACCACGCCGCTGGCCACCAACGTGCCGTTCAACTGGCGCGACCTGACCCCGGTGCAGATGCTGGCGCTCGACAATTTCGTGCTGTGGGTCAATGCCAAGACGCCCTACAAGACGCCGAAGGAGTACATCGACTCGGTGAAGAAGGCCGGCCCGGGCAAGGTGAAGATGGGCGGCACCGGCGCCAAGCAGGAGGACCAGATCATCACCGCGGCGATCGAGCAGTTGACCGGCGCCAAGTTCATCTACATCCCGTACAAGGGCGGCGGCGCGGTCGCGACGCAGTTGGTCGGCGGCCATGTCGACTCGACGGTGAACAACCCGATCGAGGCGGTGGCGCAATGGCGCGCCGGCAACCTGCGGCCGCTGTGCGTGTTCGAGCAGAAGCGCATGCCCTACAAGATCAAGGTCACCGACAAGATGTCCTGGTACGACATCCCGCTGTGCAAGGACACCGGGCTGCCGGTCGACTACCTGATGCTGCGCGGCATCTTCATGCCGCCCGGCGTGACGCAGGAGCAGGTGCAGTACTACATCGGCTTGTTCAAGAAAGTCATGGCGACGCCGGAGTGGCAGAAGCTCATGGAGGAAGGCGCGTTCAACCAGACCACGCTCGCAGGCCAGGAGTACTACAACTGGGTTGCACGCGAAGAGGCGCGGCACGTGATGCTGATGAAGCGGGCCGGGTTCATCGCCGGCCAATAGGGCTTACTCGGGGAGGCAAACCATGAGCGACGCCAGGGAGGGCCGGGCCGCGTTGCGTTACAAGGGCGCCGAAATCGGTGTCGCAGCGTTCCTGTTCGCGCTCGGCGCGCTGGTGATCTACGGCAGCCTGAAGCTGGGTGTGGGCTGGGCCGAAGACGGTCCGAAGTCGGGCTATTTCCCGTTCTACGTAGGACTGATCATCTGCGTGTCGTCGCTGGTCAACATCGCGCGCGCGCTGCTGGTGCGCGACGCGGACAACAAGACCTTCGTCAAGGTCGGACAGCTGAAACTGGTCCTGTCGGTGCTGGTGCCGGCGGCGGTTTACGCCGCGCTGGTTACCTGGATCGGAATCTACGCTGCGTCGGTCCTGTTCATCGGTTTCTTCATGCGCTGGCTGGGCAAGTACCCGTGGTGGAAGGTGGCGGCCGTGAGCCTGGGCACCGTGGTGGTGCTGTATCTGGTGTTCGAGTTGTGGTTCAAGGTGCCGCTGCCCAAGGGGCCGCTGGAAAACCTGCTGGGGCTGGGCTGAGATGGACGAGATCCAGTCGCTGATGCAGGGGTTCAACGTCGCGCTGTCGCCGACCAACCTCGCATTGATGTTCGTCGGCGTGATCCTCGGCGTGATCATCGGCGTGCTGCCGGGGCTGGGAGGGGCGAATGGCGTCGCCATCCTGCTGCCGCTCACTTTCGGCATGGCGCAGTCCCCGGGCGGCGCGACCTCGGCCATCATCCTGCTGTCCTGCATCTACTGGGGGGCTCTCTTCGGCGGCGCCATCACCTCGATCCTGTTCAACATCCCGGGCGAGCCCTGGTCGGTGGCCACCACTTTCGACGGCTACCCGCTCGCGCAGCAGGGCAAGGCCGGCCAGGCGCTGACTGCGGCGTTCACTTCCTCGTTTGTCGGCGCGTTCTTCGCCGTGGTGATGATCACTTTCCTGTCCCCGGTGGTGGCCAACTTCGCGCTTGCGTTCGGGCCGCCGGAGTTCTTCGCCGTGTACCTGCTCACCTTTTGCGCCTTCATCGGCACCAGCAAGGAGCCGCCGTTCAAGACGCTCGCCTCCATGATGCTGGGCTTCGCGCTCGCCGCGGTGGGCACCGACACGGTGACCGGGACCCTGCGCCTCACCTTCGGCTCGACGCACCTGCTGACCGGGTTCGACTTCCTGGTGGCGGTGATCGGGCTGTTCGGCATCGGCGAAATACTGCTGACGCTCGAAGAAGGCCTGGCTTTTCGCGGCGCCAAGGCGAAGATCAGCGCGCGCGTGGTGCTGGACACCTGGCGCGAGTTGCCGCGCTACTGGCTGACCTCGATCCGCTCGACGCTGGTGGGATGCTTCATGGGCATCGTGCCCGGGGGCGCGACGCCGGCCTCGTTCATGAGCTACGGGGTGGCGCGCCGCTTCTCGCCCGACGGCGACAAGTTCGGCACCGGCAAGCTCGAGGGGGTGGTAGCGCCCGAGACGGCGGCGCATGCCGCCGGCACGTCGGCGCTGCTGCCGATGATCACGCTCGGCGTGCCCGGCTCGCCCACCGCCGCGGTGCTGCTCGGCGGCCTGATGATCTGGGGCCTGCAGCCCGGGCCGCTGCTGTTCGTCGAGCAGAAGGACTTCGTCTGGGGCCTCATCGCCTCGATGTACCTGGGCAACATCGCCGGGCTGATCGTGGTGCTCACCTGCGTGCCCCTGTTCGCCGCCATCCTGCGCGTGCCGTTCTCGGTCATCGCGCCCATCATCATCGTGATCTGCGCCATCGGCTCGTTCACCGTGAAGAACGCGATCTTCGACGTGTGGATGATGGTGGTGTTCGGCATCCTGGGTTATCTGTTCAAGAAGCTGCAGTACCCGCTCGCACCGCTGGTGCTGGCGATCGTGCTGGGCGACAACGCGGAGTCGGCGTTCCGCCAGTCGATGCTCATGTCGCAGGGCGAGGTCGGCATTTTCTTCTCCAAGCCGCTGGTCGGCACGATGACCGTGCTGGCGCTGCTGCTGCTGTTCTGGCCGGTGATTTCCTGGCTGATTGCACGGCTGCGATCCAGGAGCGGCTAGGGCTCGCCGCGCTTCTGCTTGAGGCGCGAGAGCGTCTCCGGTGTCAGGTTGAGGTAGGCGGCGAGTTCCTTCTTCGGGATGCGGCCGGCGAGTTCGGGGTGCTTCCTGTGGAAGCGCGACAGCCGCCCGGACGCGTCCAGCAGGTGCAGCGTGATGCTGTGCGCCATCACCTCGCTCATCAGCTTCATCACCTCGTGCTCGAAGCGCAGCTTGACGTCGGCATTCTGCTCGATGAAGTCCACCCACTGCGGCATGGTCAGCTCGGCGGTGCGCACCTTGGTCACGGCGACGATGGAGTAAGGCACTGGCGTACGCAAGCACCAGGCGGCGTAGGAGGTATCCATCTCCGTGTCCGCGGCGAAGCGCAGGATCATCTCTCGCCCCTGGGGGTTGGAGACCACGCGCTTCAACATGCCCTCGAGGATGAAGAACTGCTCCATTTCCTCGTCCCCCTGGCGCACCAGCGGCTCACCCTTGCCGTAGTCGGCGACCGCGAGCAGGGGCTCGAGCTCCCCCCACTGCGCGGGGGTCATGGCCTGCAGCATCTGGTTCTGGCGCAGTTGCAGGCGGATGCTGTTGCGCTGCGGGTGGCTGGCAAGCGAGATCATCGAGGCCGGATTTTAGACCCTTGACCTGAGTCAAGGCCGGGTGCGGGGGGCGATTCTTACCATAGCGTTCCCCCCGAGGAGGCCATCATGGGCACCATCGAAACTCAAGTCGCCACCGATGCACAAACGCAAGTGACCGACGGCTTTCACCTGGTCATCGATGCCCTCAAGCTCAACGGCATCGACACGATCTTCGGTCTGCCCGGTATCCCGATCACCGACTTCACCCGCATGGCACAGGCCGCGGGCATGCGCGTGATTTCGTTCCGCCACGAGCAGAACGCCGGCAACGCCGCCGCCATCGCCGGCTTCATGACGAAAAAGCCCGGCATCTGCCTGACGGTGTCCGCGCCCGGCTTCCTCAACGGCTTGACGGCCCTCGCCAACGCCAGCACCAATTGCTTCCCGATGATCCTCATCAGCGGCTCGAGCGAGCGCGAGATCGTCGACCTGCAGCAGGGTGACTACGAGGAGATGGACCAGTTGGCCATCGCCAAGCCGCTGTGCAAGGCCGCCTTCCGCGTGCTGCACGCCGAGGACATCGGCGTGGGCATTGCGCGCGCCATCCGTGCCGCCGTCTCCGGCCGCCCGGGCGGCGTCTACCTCGACCTGCCGGCCAAGCTGTTCGCTCAGACCGTGGACGCGGCAGCCGGGAAGAATTCATTGATCAAGGTGGTCGATCCGGCGCCGAAGCAGATCCCCGCGCCGGATGCCGTCAAGCGCGCCGTCGACCTGCTCAAGGGCGCGAGGAAGCCGCTGATCATTCTGGGCAAAGGCGCGGCCTACGCCCAGGCGGATGCGGAGATTCGTTCGTTGATCGAGAAGACGGGCATCCCGTACCTGCCCATGTCCATGGCCAAGGGCCTGCTGCCTGACACGCACGAGCAATCCGCTGCTGCCGCCCGCTCCTACGTGCTGCCCGAGGCTGACGTAGTGATGCTGGTCGGCGCCCGCCTGAACTGGCTGCTCTCTCAAGGCAAGGGCAAGACCTGGGGCGGCAAGGACCATAAGGCGTGGGGCGGCCAGAAGTTCATCCAGATCGACATCTCGCCGCAGGAGATGGACAGCAACGTCCGTATCGAAGCCCCGCTGGTTGGCGACATCGGTTCTTGCGTGTCAGCGCTGCTCGCCGGCATCGGCTCCAACTGGGCCAAGCCGCCAGCCGAGTGGCTCGGTGCCATCGCCGAGCGTAAGAACAAGAACCTCGCCAAGATGGCCGAGACCCTGGCCAAGGATCCGACACCAATGAATTTTCACAGCGCGCTCGCCGTGGTGCGCGACATCATCAAGGCCAACCCGGAGGCGATACTCGTCAACGAAGGCGCCAACGCGCTCGACTTCACCCGCAGCATCGTCGACATGTACCAGCCGCGCAAGCGCCTGGACGTGGGCACCTGGGGCATCATGGGCATCGGCATGGGCTTTTCCGTCGCGGCCGCTGTGGTGAGCGGCCAGCCGGTGATCGCGGTCGAGGGCGATAGCGCCTTCGGCTTCTCGGGCATGGAAGTCGAGACCATCTGCCGCTACAAGCTACCGGTCTGCGTGGTGGTCTTCAACAACAACGGCGTCTACCGCGGGACGGATGTCAATCCAACCGGCGGCCCCGATGTGGCACCTACCGTTTTCGTCAAGGGCGCGCGCTATGACAAGCTGATGGAGGCATTTGGTGGCGTGGGCGTGCATGCCACGACCCCGGCCGAGCTGCGCAAGGCCATGGAAGAAGCCGTCCGCTCGCGCAAGCCCACGCTCATCAATGCCGTCATCGATGAAACCGCCGGTACCGAAAGCGGCCGCATCACGAGCCTGAATCCGACCGCGAAAAAGAATTAGGGCAAACATGGAAGCACTCAAGGGAATCCGCATCCTGGACATGACGCATGTCCAGGCTGGTCCAACCTGCTCCCAGCTGCTTGCCTGGATGGGCGCGGACGTGATCAAGTTCGAGCCACCACAAGGGGATCCAACGCGCGGGCAGCTCAGGGACGTGCCCAACGCGGACAGCCTGTATTTCACGATGCTCAATTGCAATAAGCGTTCGATCGCCGTGAACATGAAGTCGGCCGAGGGCAAGACGGTGTTCGTCGACCTGCTGAAGAAATCCGACATCATCATGGAGAATTTCGGCCCCGGCGTGCTCGACCGGCTCGGCTTCACCTGGGAGAAGATCCACCAGCTGAATCCACGCGTCGTGATGGGGTCGATCAAGGGCTTCGGCTCCTCGGGCCCTTATGCCGACTTCAAGGCATACGAGAACGTGGCGCAGGCAATGGGCGGCGCGATGAGCACCACCGGCGTGCCGGAGGGCCCGCCTTTCGTGACGGGAGCGCAGATCGGCGATACCGGCACGGGTCTGCATCTGGCAATCGGTCTGCTCGCCGCGCTCAGCCAGCGCAACCGGACCGGCCAGGGGCAGTACGTCGAGGTGGCGATGATGGACGGCGTAATGAACCTGTGCCGCGTCAAGTTCCGCGACCATCAGCGTCTCACGCGCCAATCACTCACCGAGTTTTCCGTGCCGACGCAGCAGGGCATGGGCGACGTTCCACGCGGCGGCAACGACTCTGGCGGCGGCCAGCTGGGCAACGCCATCCACTGCAAGCCGCACGGCCCCAACGACTGGCTCTACGTGGTGGTGCAGGAAGCCGTGTGGGATGCGCTCGCCAGCCGGATCGGGGGCGAGGCCCTGGCCAAGGATGCCCGCTTTGCGAAGATTGCCGACCGCCGTAAGAACCAGAACGAGATGTGGAAGATCATCACCGACTTCGCGAATAACTTCACCAAGCGCGAGCTGATGGCGGTCCTCAATCCGCTCGATGTGCCCTGCGGGCCGATCATGGGCACCCAGGACCTCGCTACCGACGAGCATGTGCGCGGGCGCGAGATGTGGGTCGAGCTCGACCATCCTCAGCGCGGCAAATGGTGGAACGTGGGCATGCCGATCAAGCTTTCCGCGTCGCCTGCCGTCATCAGGCGCTCGCCTACGCTGGGCGAGCACACCGACGAGGTCCTCAAGGAAGTACTGGGTTACGACGACGCGAAAACAAGCTCGTTGAAAAGCGCCGGGGCGTTCTCGGTCCCGCCCAAGAAGGCCGCATGAAAATCGCCATCGTCGGCCAGCAGGACTTCGGCAAAGCGGTGCTGGAGGCCTTCCTCGCCCGCGGCGACCAGGTGGCGGCGGTGTTCTGCGCACCGGAGAAGGAGGGCGCCAGGCCCGACGTGCTGCGCGTCGCCGCGCAGGAAAAGGCCCTCAAGCTGCACCAGTTCAAGTCGCTGAAGGCGCCCGAGGCGGCCAAGGCGATGCAGGAGGCCGGCGCCGACATCGGCATCATGGCCTTCGTGCTGCAGTTCGCGCCGCAGGAGTTCGTGCGCATCCCGCAGCGCGGCACCATCCAGTTTCACCCATCGCTGCTGCCCAAGTACCGCGGTCCGTCCTCGATCAACTGGCCGATCTCGCGTGGCGAAAAGGAGACCGGGCTGACCATCTTCCGCCCGACCGACGGGCTGGACGAAGGCGCCGTGATCCTGCAGAAACGAACCGCGGTGGGCGACAACGACACTCTGGGCAGTGTTTATTTCGACCGGCTGTTCCCGTTGGGCGTGCAAGCCATGCTGGAGGCGGCAGACCTGGTGGCCGCGGGCAAGCACCAGGAAACCGTGCAGGACGAATCGCAGGCGTCCTACGAAGGCTGGTTCCGCGAGGCCGAGGCGAAAATCAACTGGGCCAACCACGCCGACACGATCCACGACCTGATCCGCGGCTGCGACCCGGCGCCGGGCGCCTGGACCACCTGCGACGGCGTCAAGCTGCAGCTATTCGACAGCCGCAAGGAGCTGGTGCGCAGCTTCGGCGCGGTGAAGGGCAAGAGCGGCGAAGTGGTCGAGCTCGCCGAGGGCCGCCTGGTGATCGCGGCCCAGGGCGGCCGCATCCACGCCGGCAAGGCCAAGCTGGGCGACGGCAAGAAACTGGCTGCGGCCGACCTGGTCGCCTCCCGTGCCCTCAAGCCCGGCCAGCTGCTGGGTAATTGATTACCCCGTAGTCCTGTCGCGCCGCCGCATTCGCAGGGGGCGTTGGCGTGTAAACATTTGACGCAGCTTAGTTTTGACTGCAAGAATGCGGTCCATACTGCTGTTTCAAGGGGTGTTGTCGGAGGCCGTGCCGCCTCGATTCGACAACGGAAAACGGGGAGAGCCTGCGCATGAAATCCAGCTTTTGGAAATCCGACTGGCTCCTCGGCCTGGTCGTCGTGGTGGCGGTTGTCGGCATCAACTTGTTCAGCGATGCGATTGAAGGCCTTGAGCGCAAGGCCTACGACGCTGGCGTCCAGCTTTCCGTTCGCGCACCGTCGGACAGGATCGCTGTCATTGCAATCGACGATGAGTCGATCAGCAACATCGGCAGGTGGCCCTGGTCGCGGGATGTCCACGCGACGATGATCGATCTTCTCGCCGGCGCAAAAGCCAAGGTTATCGGCAGCACCATTCTCTTGAGCGAATCCGAAGTCGAGAAGAACAAGGGTTACCGCTACGTAATCAAACTGCTGGAACTGGCGGGAAAAGCTGCTCCGTCCGAGTCGGGTGCGGGCGCGGCTGCGCAATCGCCGCCGGGTGAAGCGTCGCAGTTCGTGGCACTGCTGCGGGAAGCCGAGCTGGAACTCAATACCGACCGCAAGCTTGCCGAGAGTTACGCCAAGGCCTCGAACGTACTGGTTCCGCTGGATTTTACGATCGGGGAGCCTCGGGGACGGCCTGACAAGCCGCTGCCGGAGTACGTGAAGAGAAACGCCATCGCCGCTGTCAAGACCGGCACTGATCTGGTGCCCCCGCCGACCAGCGAAATAAGGATCCCGATCGAGGCGATCGGCAAGGCGGCAGCGGGACTGGGCAGCCTCACGCAATACAAGGACAACGACGGCGCGATTCGAATCGAGCCCTTGGTGCTCGGTCACTTCGACGAGCTGTATCCCGCCCTGTCGATGCTGGTGGTGGCCAGGTATCTGAACCTGGGACCGTCGGATATCAAGGCTCGCCTCGGGGAGGGAGTGACTCTGCAAAAGCTTCGCATCAGGACCGACGGCGAGCTCAAGATGCGGACCTTCTTCTACAAGGACCGCGAGGGCAAGCCCGCCTTCCAGGTGGATTCGTTCTACGACGTCCTGGTCAAGAAGATTCCGGCGGATAAGTACCGGGACAAGATCGTGCTGATCGGGGCGACGGCTTCCGGACTCGGCGACAATCCTGCTACGCCGATTGCGCCGTCCATGGCGCCGGTGTTGCTGCTGGCACATTCCGTTTCATCGATTCTCCAGGAGCATTTTTTCGTCGCCCCGGCCTGGAGCACGTGGTTCGAGCTGCTGGTATTCGTGCTGGTCGCACTTTACCTGACCCTGCTTCTTCCAAGATTGAATGCCGGACCTGCACTGGCGATCTCGGCCGGCATATTCGCGGTGCTGATCGCCGTTCACTTCTTCCTGATGATGTCGAGCGCCCTGTGGATCAAGCTTATGCTGCCGGCTTCCTTGCTCTTGCTTGGGCATGGAGCCCTGATCTCCAAGCGCTTCATCGCCACCGAGCGCGGCAAGCAGAAATCCGACGAGTCCGGCGCGGAGTCCAACCGCATGCTTGGCATCGCCTACCAGGCGCAGGGGCAGCTCGACCTGGCCTGGGACAAGTTCCGCCAGGTGCCGATGTCGGACGCGGTGATGGACAACCTGTACAACCTGGCGCTCGATTTCGAGCGGAAGCGCCAGTTCAACAAGGCGGAGTCGGTGTTCCGCCACATGCAGGAGTTCAACCCGAAGTTCAAGGACCTCGCGCAGAAGCTCTCGCGCGCCAAGCAGCTCTCGGAGACCGTGATCCTCGGCGGCGCCTCCAGCCACCCAGGCGGCTCGCTGCAGCTCGGCGCCGGCGAGAAGCCGAAGTTCGGCCGCTTCGAAGTGCAAAAGGAACTGGGCAAGGGCGCGATGGGCGTGGTGTACCTCGGCAAGGACCCGAAGATCGGCCGCGAGGTGGCGATCAAGACCATGGCCCTGGCGCAGGAGTTCGAGGCCGACGAGCTGGCCGAAGTGAAGGAGCGGTTCTTTCGCGAGGCGGAGACCGCGGGGCGCCTGTCGCACCCGAACATCGTCACCATCTACGACACCGGCGAGGAGCACGACTACTGCTACATTGCCATGGAATTGCTCAAGGGCGGCGACCTCGCGCCCTACGTGAAGGGGGCCAACCTGCTGCCGGTGGACAAGGCGGTTTCGATCGTGGCGCGCGCCGCAGATGCGCTGGGCTACGCGCACAAGCAGGGCGTGGTGCACCGGGACATCAAGCCCGCGAACATGATGTACCACGCCGAGTCCGACACGCTGAAGCTGACGGACTTCGGCATCGCGCGCCTCACCGATTCCTCCAAGACCAAAACCGGCATGGTGCTGGGCACGCCCTCCTACATGTCGCCCGAGCAGCTCGCCGGCAAGAAGATCGAAGGGCGCTCGGACCTGTTCTCGCTGGCGGTGAGCCTGTACCAGATGCTCTGCGGCAAGCTGCCGTTCGAAGGCGAATCGATGGCGCAGCTGATGTTCAAGATCGCGAACGAGGCGCCCACCGACATCCTGTCGTTCAACCCGAAGGTGCCCGGCGGCCTGGTCGCGTTCCTCGACAAGGCGCTGTCCAAGAATCCAGACGAGCGCCACCAGAATGGCGAGGCATTCGCGGCGGCGTTGCGCGCCGCGACCAGCGGCGGCGGCGCGGCGACCTCCGCAGGCGTCAGCAGGGGCGGCGTGGACATCGAACTCTGAGCCCATGGACCTGAGCCATTCCCTTGAAATCACGTCGTGCACCGATCCTGGCATGGTGCGCTCGCACAACGAGGATTCGATCGCGGCGGACGGCGCCATCGGGCTGGTGGTGCTCGCCGACGGCATGGGCGGCTACAACGCGGGAGAAGTGGCGAGCGGCATGGCGACCACGGTGATTACCACCGAGATGCAGCAACTGCTCGCCAAGGTGGAACCCTACGAGATCGATCCCGAGACCAACAAGGTGCTCGCGGCGCACATGGTGCGCGCGCAGGTGCTGAAGGCCAACGCCTCTATCTACCACGCCGCACAGAGCCAGCCGCAGTACTCGGGCATGGGCACTACCCTGGTGGTGTGCCTGTTCTACGACAACAAGGCGCTGGTGGCCCACCTGGGCGACTCGCGCCTGTACCGCATGCGCGACAACGCACTCAAGCAGGTGACACGCGACCATTCCCTGCTGCAGGAGCAGATCGACTCGGGGCTGATTACGCCCGAACAGGCGAAGCATGCGCAGCACAAGAACCTGGTGACCAAGGCGCTGGGCATCGACCCCACCGTGGAGCCCGAGGTGCACGAGTACGAAGTCAAGCCCGGCGATATTTACCTGCTGTGCTCGGACGGCCTGTGCGACATGGTGGAGGACGGCGACATCAGCATGACGCTGGAGGCGCTCGGCGCGAACCTCAAGCTCGCGGCGCAGCAGCTGGTGCAGATGGCCAATGACAACGGCGGCAAAGACAACGTTTCGGTTATACTCGTGCGCGTCCTGCGGGAGTACCCCGCTGCCCGCGGCGTGATGGGCAAGTTTCTTGGATGGTTAAAATAGGCTTCAGGGGCGGGCTATGGCGAAACTGATACTCAGCATGGACGGGCTGGTGCTCAAGGAAATCCCCTTGGCGAAGGAGCGCACCACCATCGGCCGCAAACCCCATAACGACATTCAGATCGACAACCTCGCGGTGAGCGGCGAGCACGCCGTCATCGTCACCATCCTCAACGACTGCTTCCTCGAGGACCTGGGCAGCACCAACGGGACGCTGGTCAACGGCAACCCGGTCAAGAAGCATTTCCTGCAGAACAACGACGTCGTCGAACTGGGCAAATACCGCCTGAAGTTCGTCGGCGAAGCGCCGACCGCGGCGGTCGCCGCGGAGAAGGCCGACTTCGAGAAGACCATGGTGCTGCGCCCCTCGGCGATGAAAGCAGCCACCGAGCAGTCGAAGGCGATGGGCGCCGGCGCGGCCGACGCCGCGCGCGCGGCCGCGGTGCAGCAGGCGTCGGCGAGCGCTGCGGCTGCCGGCATCGCCGACAAGGACCACAAGGCGGCCATCGATAAAACAGCTCCGTTTCCCGCTCCGTTTGCGGCTCAGGCTGCGGCGCCTTCAGTCGCACCGGGACCCGCGCCCGCTGCTCCCGCCGCGGCGCTTGCGCCCGCGACCAAAAGCAGCCACCCGCTCGGCGCGATCCAGCTCATGACCGGCGGCAATGCCGGCAAGGAACTGGAGCTGGGCAAGCCGCTGACCACGCTCGGCAAGCCCGGCGTGCAGGTAGCGGTGCTGACGCGCCGCCCGCAGGGATACTTCATCACGCACGTCGAAGGCGCCAGCCCGCCGACGATCAACGGCCAGGCGATCGGCACTGCGCCGCATGCGCTGAAAGACCACGACCTGATCGAGCTGGCCGGCGTCAAGATGGAGTTTTTCATCAAGGCCTGATCCCGTGGTCGGCATGGCAACCGGTCCCGCCCGCCCGACGGAGGTTGCTTGAAACAGCACATCGTTCGCATCGCCCTCGGGTTGGTCGTCACGCTGTTCTTCGTCGGGCACGCGGCGAAGTACTACAACGTCCCGTTCATTTCCCAGCTCGACAACATCATCTACGACGCACGCCTGCAGCTGACGATGCCGGGTGGCGTGGACGAAGACGTGGTCATCCTCGACATCGACGAGAAGAGCCTGCAGGAGGTGGCCCGCTGGCCGTGGCCCCGCGATGTCATGGCGGGGCTCGTCCACAAGCTGTTCGACAGGTACCAGGTCGCCATCGTCGGTTTCGACGTGGTCTTTGCCGAGGCCGACCATTCGTCGGGGATCAAATCGCTCGATCAGCTAGCGCACGGTGCGCTAAGGGATGTCAACGCCTTTCAGCAGGCGTACCGCGAATTGCG